>Ga0136560_1000861_pt1 | contig 15407 bp, 10 predicted proteins | sample AntRauMeHopE1497_FD_104925 | JGI IMG/M metagenome (GOLD analysis project Ga0136560, IMG submission 104925) | Saline lake microbial communities from Rauer Islands, Antarctica - Metagenome Hop E1 #497 | ecosystem: Environmental > Aquatic > Non-marine Saline and Alkaline > Saline | place... | reverse complement strand
TTGGCGCCGCCGACCCCCGCGCCGCAGGGGCAAGATCAGGCCCGCGTGCCGCGCTCATCGAAAGACACTATGCGGTCCGGTGCCGCACGGCCGTGTGGGCCGGCGGAAGGCGCCACGGCCCGCCAGAGGGCGAGGCAAGAAGCAGAGCACGGCGTCCTGACGCCTCCTTTGCCGCCTCACACGCCCGAGCCGCCGGGAACACCGTGAGAGCCGCGCGGGCAGCGCGATGACCCGATCCGCGGTTGGCAGCCGTGCGCCTCGGCGGGCTGGCCCGCGGACAGTCCGTCGCAGGCCGGCGCCAGCGGGCCGGGCCTGCCACGAACCGTTCCCACGCGCGACAGCCAAGCGCGTGGCGCTGCAGCCCCTGTCACACAACCGGGCGCCTCACGTCGATCGTGGCTCCGCTCTGCGTGCCGCAGGAGATGAAGGTCCGGTCGGCCCTTCGAAAGATGTGCGCGGGGTGCCGCATCGTGAAGCGCGGCAAGAAGGTGCTCGTGGTCTGCAAGGAGAACCCCAAGCACAAGCAGCGCCAGGGCCTTGCAACGGTGGCGTACGATGCGGCCCGCGCGGCGGCCGCGGGCGGCTCGCTGGGCTCGCCCAGCCTCGCGCAGCTCACTAGCTCCGTGTTCGGCCTTGCCATGGACGGCGACGGCGCCGTGGCGCTCGACGGCGACGACGATGAGGACGGTGGTACATAGTCGGGCCGCTCCGGCGGGATCCCGGAGACCCCCCTTTCCTTCCCCCCACCCCTGGGTGGGGGAGGAGGGGGCGAGTCTCCTACGGTCCCTGGAGCGGGCGGCCCGATCAGCAGTTTGCCGCTTCCCCCAGCGCCCCGCCCTCCGTCGACCTGCACGCGTGGTCCCGAGCCCCGCACCCCATCGGGGTGTGTGGGCGCGCGGCCTGCGCGCTGGCTGGGTCTTCGTGTGGGCGGACGCGCGGGAGTCGCAGCATTGTCCGAGTTGTCAAATTGTGTGCGAGTGCGCGGAAGAGAATGAGCGACGCATCGGCGCGCACGCGGCACGCCTGCCCCCGCTGGTTGCGAGCTGCTCCGCCGGCCGGCAGGCGATCGCCACGGACACCCGCGGTCACGCGCCCGAGCCGGCCCCGCGGCGAATCACGCCGGGGCGTTCTGGCGCGCGATCTCGCGCACCCTCGCGTGGTACGCCCTCACGTCCGTCCTGCGGGGGGTCAGGGCACGGCGGCACGGTCGTGGCCAGGGCGCGCGACCCTTTCCGCGGCACGGTCGGTGGCCCCGCCGCCGCGCTCACCGCATCATGTCGTACGCCTCCCGCTGCGCGGGATCGCCGAGATTCGGGTCATTGAGGAGCGCCTGGATGCCCTTGAGAATCTGCAGCACGCCGAAGGACGGCTCCCACCCCTTGTCCGCGTTCAGGATGGACAGGCACACGGTCCCGCTCGGGTAGACGTTGGGATGGAACAGCGGCGGCGTGAACTGGCACTTGGGGGGCTTGGCCGGGAAGTCCTCGGGGAAAATGAGCCGGAGGTTGTAAACGCCGCCCTCCCACGGGGTCCCTGCCACCCCGGGCACGCCAGCGACCCACTCAAACAGGTTGATGGTCCCGTCGGCCCCTTTCCTGCGCAGGCCGAGCCGCGGGAATTCATGGTGATCGAGAACGGGGGAGGGCAAGGGCCGCGGGCCAATGTGTGCGTGGGCGGCTCACGTGGGGCGCGCGAAAAAGCCGTGCGGCCTGTCCCTCCGGACCTGCTTGCGCTCCTCGGTCAGCCTCTCCTCCGCGAACGAGGCAGCCGCGGCCATCCGATCCCTGGGCCGTGCAGTCGTGAGCGAGCCACGGCTCGGGCGGGCGCAGGTGTGGGCTCTGCCAGCCCCGACGGCGGCGCTCGGAGACCGCGGCGCGCCCTGGGCGCCCCTCCCAAGGTGCCACTCCGGCGTCACGCGCCCCGACACACCCGTCCAGGCAGCTCTGCGGCCGGTGAAGGCGGACGACCATGGCGGCATCCGGTCCTGACGCGCTGTTCATGGTCAAGAACTGCTATTTCCTCGGCGCCTTCCAGGTGAGGCCGCGGGGTACGGCGTGCAAGGGCCGCCGTGGCCGGCCGCAGCCAGCAGTCTCCCGACGATCGGCGCACGGGCTGAGGCGGCTCGGCCCCCGACTGCGCGCGAGGCGAACGCTGCCACGCGCCTGCAGTCTCACAGCCCCACCCCGGTCCCACAAAACCCTGGTCCGGCCGCAGATGGCCATCAGTGAGGCGTCGTCGTCGGGCGTGTCGGCCCCGTCTCTGAAGGTGGAGCGCGACGTGTACTCGTACCGCTCGTACATCGGCTCGGGGAAACCAGTCGTTGTGCTGGACGAGATCGCCGAGTCGCCATCCGAGCCGGAGCTCGCGCTCGTGCGGCTGCACGCGGAGCTCGCATCGGGCGCCGATGTGGCCGGCGTCCGGGAACGCCTCGCGGCCAAGGTGCCGGCGTGCTTGTCGGCCTCGGGCCCGAGCGGCCCCCTCATCCGCTCGCTCGCGGCGTCGCTCTCGCTGGCCGTGGGCGAGCCCGCGCAGGCGCTCTCGCTGGTGCGCACCGGGGAGACGATGGAGCAGATGTCGGTGGAGGTGGCGGCGCTGCTGAGCATCGACCGGGCAGACCTCGCCGCCGCGGCCGTCAACAAGATGCGGGCGGCAGACGACGAGGCGCCCCTCGCGGTCCTCGCCGGGGCGTGGCTCAACCAGTCCTCGGGCCCGGGGAAGGCCAACGAGGCGGCGCTGGCGTACGCGGAGCTGACGGACAAGTACGGCGAGACCCAGCAGCTGCTCACCGGCCTCGGCGCGGCGTGCATGGCGGCCGGCAGGTTCGAGGACGCGGAGGGGCACCTCATCAAGGCGGCCTCGTCGGGCCCCGCGAGCGACGCCGTGCTGGCCAACCTCATCGCATGCTCGCGCCACACCGGGAAGGCAGCCGCGTCGGTGAAGCGCCTCGCCGACGAGCTGGAGCGGGACCACGCCCGGTCGCCCCTGGCCGCTGCGTCCAGCACCGCCCGCGCAGCCGTGGCCCGCGTGACCGGCTCCGCGTGACCGTCCGAGCCAAGCCCCCAAGCCGCCCGCTTCGTCGGGCACCCACCTTGCCGCGCTTCCTGCCGAGCGCCCACCATGCCGCGCATCGCTCCGAGCGCCTGCGCGCCCTGGGGCGACGCCGCACCGAGCCCGCGTGTCTCGCCGAATCGCCGGGGGTCGCGGCAGAGCGGGACACGACGCGTGTGGACGTTCACGACGGGGCGTCGGCCGCGGGTCGCTCCGCCCTCGCGTTGCGGGGCGCGCGCAGCCACACGCTCGGAGACACTCACGAAGGCAGGGGCGGGCAGCCAGGCGCACCCGACAACCCCCCCCCCCGGCCGCACTCTTTCGGGGGCAGGCATGCCGGTGAGGCCCCGCGCGGCGCGCCCCTTCAGGCGTCGGCGTCGTCGTCGTCCTGCGGGAGGGGCGGGGCCGCGCCGCCGCGCGAGGGGGGCGGTCCCATGGAGTCGATCATGGTCCGGATGTCCACCGAGGCCGGGGACCTCGGGCTTCCCGAGGAGGCGGGCGGCGACCGGGGGGCCGAGGCGCCCCTGGCGGAGCCGGCCGCCCTTCCCGCGAGGGCTGCCCCCGACCCGGAGATGCCCGCGGCGGCGGCGTGCTGCTCGAGCGCGCGGTCGTCGATCTCCTGGAGCTGCGCCTGGAGGTCCGCGTTCTCCTTCTGCATGTCGCGGCGCTGCGCCGTCACGATGGCGAGGAGGCTCGTCTTCTGCGTGAGCTGGCGCTGCAGGAGGTCGACCGTCTTGGCCAGGCTGCGGACCTGGGACCCGTGGCTGGCCTCCTTCTTGCGGAGCGCGTCCGCCGCCGCGGTGCCGCCCTCGGACGCCTCGGACGCCCGGGCCTCGGCGGAGCGCCTGGCGGCGTCCGCCTCGTCGAGGCGCGCGCGGAGCTCCGCCGCCTCCGCCTCGGAGCGCGCGGCCGCCCGGTCGGCCTCCTCGCGCCCGTGCCGCGCCGCCTGCGCCTCCGCCTCCACGCGCCGGAGCGCCGCCGCGTGGTTGGACACGGCGTCCTCCGCGGCGCTGTCGGCGCCGTGCAGCTTCCGCTGCAGCTCCAGGTTCCGCTCCTTGCCCGCCGCCAGCTGCCGCTGCGCCCGCTCCAGCCGCTCCTCCAGGTCCGCCTTCTCCTCCCGCAGGGCGTGCTCGGAGCGGCCGGCCGACGTGGCCTGCGCGTCGCGGCTCCGCTCCAGGTCCGACAGCCGCTGCAGCGCCGCCGAGAGCTCCGCCTCGGACCTCGACGCCGCCTCCTGCGCCATGATGCCCTCCTCCCTGGCCTCCTCGTGCCGGAGCTCCGCGGCGTGGAGGAGGTCCTTGGCGTCCTCCCCGTCCTTCCGCGCCGCCACCACGGCGTCGAGGAGGAAGAGGAAGCCGCGGCGCACCTGCTCGTACCACTCGTACAGGCCCTTGGCCTCCCCCGACGACCCGGACGACAGCCGGGACTGCGCGGACCGCGCCGCCGCGCCGGCCGCCGCCGTCTCCTCCCTGAGCTCGTCGCACTCGGCGTGCAGGTCGGCCACCGCCGCCGTCATGGCGGACAGCGTCTTGACGTGCTGCTCGGCGCGCTCCGCCGACTCCTTCCGCAGCCTCGCGACCAGGGCCTCGAGCTCGCCCACGCGCCGCCCGGCCCCGGCGGTCGCCACCCTCGCCTCCTCCTCGTGCTCCGCCACCTTGCCCCGGAGGCGCCCGATCTCGCGCTCCTTGGCGGCGGCCTCGTCGGCGCGCTTCTGCTTCGCCTCCTCCCCGTCGCCGCGCGCCCGCTGCAGCAGCGTGTTCAGCTCCGCCAGCTGCCGCTCGGCCTCCTCCCGCTCCGCGTCCGCGGCGCGCCTCGTCGCCAGGAGCTCCTCGGACTTGCGCTGGACCTGCTCCCCCCACTGCCGCTCCCGCTCCTCGGTGAGCTCCGCCATCCTGGACAGGTCGGCCTGCGCCTCCGCCAGCTGCTCCCGCAGCCTCGCGCCCTCGCGCTGCCGCGCCTCCGACTCCTTCTGCACGTCGCGGTCGGCCGCCTCCGCCGACGAGCGGTGGCGCTCCGCCTCGGTCGCCGCCGCCTTGCACTCCGCGCGGGCCTCGGCCAGCCGCTGCCGCGCCGCCACCAGCTCCGCGTCGAGCTTCTCCATCGCCTCCCGGCACTGCGCGGCCTCCGCCTCGGCCCTCGACGCGGCGTCCCGCGCGTCCTCCACCGCCTCCGCGGCGCGGCCCTCCCTGCCCTCCCCGGCGCGGAGCGTCCCCTCCAGCTCGCGGGCGCGCTCCATCGCCTTGCGGGCGCGGGTCAGCGCCTCGTCGCGCTGCTTCTGCGCGGACGAGTTCTCCGCCTCGGCCCGCTCGGCGCGCGACCGGAGCGACTCCATCTCCGCGCGCAGCGGCGCGTGGGCCGCGCGAAGCTCCGCCGCCTTGGCCTTGGCGGCCTCCGCCTCGGACCGGGCGGCGCGCGACGCGTGAGAGTGCTCGTCGACCGCCTCGTCGCGATCCGTCGCGGCACGCCGAGCCTCGCGGCGGGCGACCTCGAGCTCGTCCTCGAGCGCTCGCACGCGGTCGCCGAGCTCCGCCGCGCGACCGGAGTCGTCGGCCGAGCGGCGGCGGGAGTCCTCCTCCCGCCGGGCCGCGGCGGCGCTCTCGACCCGCGCAGACTCCGCCTCGCGCCGCGCCCGCTCGAGCATCTCCTCCGAGACCGCGAGCTTCCGCTTATTCTCGTTCGCCTCGGCCCGCGCGGCGTCCGCGACCTGGAGCGCCTGACGGATGCCGGCCTGCTTCTCCTGCTGCTTGCGCTGGGCGGCGAGCGCCTGCTCCTCGAGCTCGGCCAGCTGCTCCAGCAGGTCGTGGTTCTGCTCGACCTGCGGGGAAACCAGAGAGCGGAAACAGGGGGGGAGGGGGGGGGCGCTGCGGGTCGCGGGCGGCCCGGCGCACGAAACAGATTGCCCCAGGATGGCGCGAGGCACCCGAGCGCGGCATCGCGGCGCCGGACAGCCCGGATCGACCAGCCGGGGGAGCCACGGGTGGGCGGAGCACGCGGCGGCCGCGCCCTTCGACCGCGCGCCGACACATGGGCGGCTCATGGCATCCCATGAGCGGTTCAAGGCCGGCGCCCGTCGGGAAGGACGACGCGCCGGCGAAGCGGGCGGGGCCGGTCGAGCACGCGCGGATCCCGCGCCGGCAGTGTCGCACGGGGAAGCGCGAGAGGGAGAGGGCGGCGACCAGGGTCAAGCTAATGCGCCAGCGGCGCCCGGGGGGCGGCCATCCGCGCCGACCCACGGCAGGCCGCGCCCTGGAGGCTCCCTGCCGCGGGTTGCGAGTCGTGCCGCCAAGAGCGCCCCTGGCTCCGCCCCACGGGCACGGTTGACCGGTACGGTGTCTCACCTGGGAGGCTAGCTGCGATGCCAGCATCTGCAGGTGGTCATCGGCGTCTGACGCGGCAGGGGAGCCGGGCTCGGGCGAGGCGGCCGCGCGCCGCCCACCCATGCCGTTGCCTGCCGCGGCACCGTGCGGCTCCCCGTGCCACTGGGACCGCGTCACCGCCTCCAGGGCCTTCAGCGATGACATCCCGGCCGCGCACGGTCGGTCAGGGGCGGTGCCAACCTTCGCGAGGGCGCCCCGCCGGGGGCTTCGAGGCGACCGAAACAGAGCCGAACCTCGTTGCTCCACCTCGGCTGCAGTTTTACGCGTCAGGGGCGTGTGTGCAGGCTTTGTGCGTCACGAGGCAGGTCGGTGACGTGAACCCGGACAACTCTTGTTCCCATGCTGCCGTGCCGATCTCACACGCGGCGCGAGGCGCGCAGCTCCCCCGGCGCGAGGCCTGGGAAGGCCGTGGCTCGTCCTTGCGGCCGCGCCCACCAGGCGCGTCCAGCTCCAGCCACAGCGGGCGCGCCTTGCCCGCGATGCTCCGACCGCTACAGACACTGCTCACGAGCGGGGCTTCTCCTTCTTGCCCTTGAAGAGCGCGAGGAGGGACACGCCGGCGACCTTGACGACCTTGAAGCGGACACCCGGGATGTCACCGACGGCGTGGCCGGAGCGGCCGAAGCCGGAGATGAGGACCTCGTCGTTCTCGTCCACAAAGTTGAGGGAGCCATCGCGGGGCACAAAGGCGGCGATCTTCTTGCCGTTCTTGATGAGCTGCACCCGGGCGCACTTACGGATGGCCGAGTTAGGCTGCTTGGCCTCGACGCCCCTGCGATCCCAAAGCCGACACAACGGACCAAGAAGCGAGGTGTCGGGTTGCGGCCGGCGCTGAGGCGGCGAGCACGCGCCAAGCGCGCGCATGCCGAGCCACGCTGCCCAACCAAAGCCAGAAGGGACCTGGCCCGTCGCCGGGATCACCGCCCCTCGTGATCACGACCACGAGACGAAGCAGTCAGCCGCCGCAACGAGGCCAGCGGGAGCTCACATCTTCTCGAGCACGATGCCCTTCGCCATCGTGGCGCCGCCGAAGGGGTTCGCCTTCATGGCGGTGATGGAGTGGCTCTTGTTGTAAGCCTTCTGCGCCCAGCGCTGCTCGCGGCGGTGGTTGCGCAGCTTGCGCGCAGCCTGGAGGCCGGCGGGCTTGCTGCGGGGGGAGAACCGGAAAACGATCTCCGTGGGATGCCACGGACATGCGGCGCACGATTCATCGCGGCAGGCATGACAGTACAGCATGCACGGACGTGAACGCACCCTCGGGTCATCTTAGCTGTCCTTGTTCGAAGAGAAGGACCGGGTGCCGGCCACCTCCGTCACGTTCTCGCCGGCGTGCAGAGCTTGGCAGAGCAGCACGGGCTCGTTCGAGCTGCTCCGATTGGGCGCACCGATCGCGGCGCTGTGCACGCCAGACCGTTGCAACTCAACCGCACCAGGGTAGACATCACGAATGTCATCGGATGTGGCGGACGTGCTTCGAGCGGCAGGCGCCGCAGGCGATGAGAGCAGCGGCCGCGGCGGCAAGGGCCGGGCCGCCGCACCCGTCGCGGCAGCCAGGCCCCACGGAATGTCCAGAGAGGCGTTCGCACTGATGGATGCTGGCAGCCTCCCGTCGATGGTGAGACGCATCGTGCGGCGGCGGCCTTCACGTGGCGAACAGCTGGGCCCGCACCGCGGGGGCACCTGCGGGCGAGCTCGAGCTCCACCCATGACCTCGCGATGCACCGCTGCGGATGGCGCCCGTTTTCCTCCGCAGGCTCCGGCACAGGACCGGTCGCTGGCGGCCCTTGTGCGGCGGGTGCGGGGCCGGACGGCTGCCAAATGGTGAGCCCCGTCCGCAGCGTCAGGCCTCTCCTCGCCACGGCGCGCGTCTGGCGCCATGGCAGCGACTGTCTCCGTGCGATACCCGCACCCCGCAGGGCTTGGAGGCCTTTCGTGTCCTCCGCGCGCGGCAAGGACGCGCTCCAGCTGTCCCACTGGGAGCGCGCGGCGGCCGAGTTCCCGGACTACCCCTTCGCGCGGTTCAACAAGAAGATCGACATCGTGCGGTACACCGACGACGACTACCAACGTCTGCTGGCGGCGCCCGCCGACGCGTCGGCCGGAAGCCCCGACGCCCGCTGGACCAGGGAGATGACGGACGCGCTCTTCGACCTCTGCCGCAGGTACGACCTCCGGTGGCCGGTGATCAGGGACAGGTTCCCCTGGCGCTCCATCACCGTGGAGGAGCTCAAGCAGCGGTTCTACACGGTGATGGCCAGGGTCATCCGTGCCCGCATCAACGCCATGCCGCAGCACACCAAGAGCGCCATCACGGGGACGCAGTACACGGACTTCAACTACACCTCGGAGCTGGACGGGAAGCGCCGCCGCCACGTCCACGCGGCCTACACCAAGTCCAAGCCCGAGCGCATCCTGCAGGAGCGTCTCCTCCTCGACGAGCTCAGAGTCATCGACGAGCGCCTCGAGGAGCTGCGCGCCGCGGCGCACGGCTCGACCCTGGCGACCAGCGTCATGGCCGAGGCGCTGACGTCCAGGAGCCTGCGGGAGCAGGAGCTCGCCGCGAGGCCGACGCCGGCGGACGTGCCGCCCCCCGCAGCTGGGCTGGCACCCGCGCCGGCGTCCTCGTCACCGTCGTCGGCATCATCGGCCTCGTCATCTTCGTCGGCGGCAGCAGTTGCCGCCGCGGCGGCGACGGCAGCGGCGGCCGGGCCGGTTCTGCCCGCGGCCGACCAAGCGCAGGTGGACGTCAAGCCTGTCATTCCCCCGACGCCGCACGGGGCCCTCGCCCAGCTGGCCCCGGCCAAGGAGGGAAGGCCCAGGGGCGGGGGTAGCGCATGGAGCGGGAAGACGTCGTGCCTGGACGCCTGGGCGGGGGTGAGGCTTCGGAGCGAGCAGCTCTGCGGCATCCCCGACGGGGGTGCCCACTCCTCCAAGCTGCTGGCCAAGGTCACCGCTCTCCTCGGAGAGCTGGGCGTGCCTCTCGCGGGGAAGATGCACCCGTCAGCCGCGACCCTGAGCGCTCTGACCGTGCTGCGCCGGCAGTGCGCGGCGCTCATGCGGCTTCAGCAGGCGGTGGAGCTCAGGGAGCGCACGGTTATGGCACTCCAGCTGACGCGCAAGACCATGGCCCTGGTGCCGCTGGGGACTGCCGACCCCATCGAGATCCTCGAGAAGCAGCGCGCCAGCGCCAGGCGGGAGGCCGCAGCAGCCGCTGCGGCTGCAGCCGCCGCATCGGGCGCGGCGGGCGCAATGGCCGCAGGGAAGGCCGGCGCGGCTTCGCTGGGCGCGCCCGCGGCAGCTCTCGACGCAACCAGGTCTCGGGCGGCAGCGGCCGCGGCCTCGTCCATCGGGCAAGGCTCGCTCCCCGCCGTGGCCAAGAACGCCAGCGGCGGCATCACCATCGCCGCGCCAGTGGCAGCGGGCGCAGGTGCGGGGCGGAAGCGAGGCGCGTCCGGCGGCACTCCCTCGGCCAAGCGGCAGAGGTAGCGTTGTGTGCTGCTGACGCCAACGCCTCGCCGCGATCACGGCGGCGCGGGACAAACCAAACCAGTGCGTGAGGCGCGCAGTGGGCATGCAGTGCATGCGCGCCGGCAGCCGTCGGCTTGCCGAGGTCCCGAAACTCAGTCACGGGGCTGAGGCTCGCACCCACCGCTCACTTGAACATCTTGGCGTCGGCCACGGGCACGCCCTGGCAGTCCTCGTAGCAGCACCACATGGCGCCGACCTTCTCGCGCTGGGCAGCGTCCTCCGGGTCCATCTTGGTCCAGGTGTAGTACTCGGCGTCGGGGTTGCACTCGAGCAGGGGCTTGATCGACTGGCCGCGGATCATCCAGCAGCCGACGATGCGGAAGGGTGCCTCGCTCCCGACGATGAGCATGTTGCCGAAGGCGACCTTGCGGACCTCGTCGCAGCGCTGGACGAAGCCGCCAACGAGGTTGGAGGTCATGAAGGCGACCTTGTTCTCCTCGTTGAAGTTGTACTCGGCGAACCAGATGCTGAACCCGGCCTTGTCGAGCTTGGACTCCCAGAACTCGGGCATGATGGCGAAGTAGTCGCGGTCGCCGGTCTCCTCGTCGGTGGGGGCGTTGGAGTAGAAGCGCTTGAAGTCCTCGAGGTCCATGGTCGACGGCTCGAGCTCCTCGTACCACTTCTTGGCCTTGACCTTCTTGGGAGCGGGCGCGGGGGCGGGGGCGGCCGCCGCGGACGCGTCGGCGCCCTTCTTGTCGCCCTTCTTGTCGCCCTTCTTGCCGCCGGCCTTCTTGCCGCCGGCCTTCTTGCCGCCCGTCTTGGAGTCACCGTCGGCGAACATGCGCTTGGTGCACATCACCACCTCGCCGACCTCGGCCACGAACTCGGGCTGGTTGACGCAGGTCTGGAACCAGCGAGTGACGCAGGGGAAGGGGCCGCGAGCGTCGGCGTCGAGGACCATGGTCATGGGGTAGTGGAGGGCTGACGCGAGGGCGATGTCGGCAAGGGTGATCTTCTCGCCCACGAAGAAGGTGCGGAACCTGAGGTGCTCCTCCATGGCCTCGAGGGCCGACGTGAGGTCCTTCCATCCCTGGGCGTCGATGTGCTTCTTGAACTCGGTGTAGCCGAAGATGGGGAACGTCACGATGGACACGGGCACCTCGAGCTGGTGCGAGCAGAAGTCCACCCAGGCGTCGACCTGGCCGGACTCGAAGAAGGTGCGGCCGCTCAGCTCGGTGTCACGGCGAAGGCGGGCCACGTAGCGTGCGATGGCGCTGGACTCGAAGAGGCTGCCCTCCGGCGTGTCAAGCACGGGCACCTTGCCCAGGGGCGACTTCTCGCGGAAGGCGGGGGTCTCGTTGTCCTCGCCGACCTTGAACTCGGGCATGGAGATCTCCACGCCGTTGTAGCGCGCCGCCACGCGAACCTTGATGGAGCGGAAGTCGCCCTCATAGGTGTACATCGTCTGCGAGCGGGAGTGGTGCGGGGCGCGTCGGCGAGAAGCGTTGCGCCAGCGCGCCGCCTCGCGTGCGCACGCCCGCGCGAGAAAGCGCAGGTTCCGGCGGCGCTGCGGGACGCTGGCATGAGTCCAGGCATGCAGCGATCGCTCACGAGTCCGGAGGCCGCCATGGTCGCTGTGCGCTTCTGCCGAAGTGGATCTCGGCCTCGCCGAACACGAATCTCGCTTCGATAAAACCCTAACCTCGTCGGGCTCTGTCAGCAGAACGCTGCCAACCGCCGATCCGCGGCCGCAAGCTCCCCGCGCCGAGACTGACAGCGATCAAGTGCTGCGGCACTCTCTCCAGCAAAGGAAGCGGCGGCGGAGCTGAGCTTGCCCGAGCCACAGGCCTCAAGCCACCTGCATCGGCGCGGCACCCGCTGAGAGCCGCATGGCAGCGACTCAGGACGATCCGTTGGAGGCTGCCAAAGCGTATGTGGGCGTGCTTGAGCGGATCGTGCATGCGCACAGGCATGCCCTGTCAGAGGCAGATGTGCGAACGCTCGCACACGGTGCCACGAGGTTCCGCTCCGCGCTGGACACGCCCCGGAGGCACGCCCCTGCGCCTGCCGGGCCTGCTGCAGACAGAGCGCTTCGAGCGGAGCTAAGGATGGTGGATGAGGCCCGCCGGACGATCCAGGCGGCCCTTGACGAGAGCGAGTCCCGAGCGGCAGCCCTCGAAGCGGAGGGGGAGGTGCTTGCCGCAAAGGCCTCGGAGGCCGAGAGGAGGGCAGCGCTTGCCGAGGCATCCAACCCCAGGGGTCGGCTGACCCGAGAGCAGCTTTCGAGCTGCAGGGCCATCCAAGAGGCAGCAGGCCAGCTGGAGGCCCTTGTCCCCGGGGTGCTCGGCCTGGTGGACGCTGCAGAGCGCGGCTCGGGGTCAGACAGGCTCGAGGCGTGCGCCGAGGACCTGGGCAAGCTGCGCGAACTGCTGACCAGTGCTCGTCGCTCCGGACCGTCGTGAGCCTGGGCCGCAGCGGCAAGGCGGCACTGGAGCGCGCGGGACGGGACGAGAGACCGCAGCTGGCCTGCCGAAACCACAGCCGGGCCTGTGGGGAAGCGACCCTCTCTCTCTCGGCCGACGGCGCGCACAGGGGCATGGCTGCGCGCGGGAACGAGGCCAGGCATGGCTCACGTTGCTGAATCGGGCATCTTTCGGAATGGAGTGCGCAAGTAGGGCGCGCGCCTTCCGACGGGGCGCTGTTCCCTTTGGGCAATGCTGTGCGAGGCACCGCCGGTGTGTCTCGAGGGTGCACCGGACCCTGAAGGACGGCCCGCTCCAGACCATGCCCCGGAGGTTCCCGGAAGCAGGTCACACGGCACGCCGGTGCTGCTGGGGATGCGGGGCGCTCAACCCCCAGCGGAGACCCCATGGGTGGCAGCGGCTCCGCAGTGCGGCACGCCTGCTATCAGAGACATCACGGCCTCAAAACTGGCGCTTGACCGAAGCGCAAGCCGCGAGAGACCCGAGAGCCACAGGTCGCCCGAGGCAGCGCGCGGACCCGGCCGACTGCCGGGTCTTGCGGCAAGCGGCATTCACTCGGAGTGTGGTCCAGCGAGCCCGCCGCAGGCTTAGCCACCGCTGAACCCGTGCGTGTGCACAGGATCCGTTGTGTGGCCCTCGCCGTCATGGCGCGGGGCAATGTGTCTCCAATGGAGCGACGGCGGCCGGCACCAGGCTGGCAGAGCAGCCCAAACAATCGAGCCCGGCGCCCCGCCACCACACTGCAGCCCGCAAACAGTTAGCAGGCACCTATGGCAGCAGCAGCAGCATCGGCCTCAGCCGCATCATCATCTTCGGGGGTGGACACGGACCTCTACAGCCGGCAGATCGGCGCCTACGGCATGGAGACGTGAGCGCGATGGATCGAGGTGTTCTGGAATCCCAGAGTTTTCGCACACCTCCGGCCCTTGCCCAGGACCCTCCTGCACCGAGCGCCGCCCGCGGGGAACCGAACGCGGAGCCTGTGTTCCGCACGGCCCGGCAGCCAAGCGCTTCCTGGGCCGCGGCGGAGCAAGAGCGGCCGAGGCGCCCACGTTCGCTCCTGATCATCCCGCGCCGCTGGCATTGTCCCCGTCTACTCGTGTCCGTGCGCTCTCCCAGCCTCAACGACGCAGCATGGGCAAGCTCATCACCATGAAGGTCCTGATCGTGGGCCTCAAGGGCGTCGGCGTCGAGACGGGTGAGGAGAGCCATGTTCTGGCCCTCGCTGCCGAGCAAACGCACCTCCCCTCTTGAGCCAAGTGCCGAGCACCTTTGTCGCTGCACGATAACACGCGCTCCGTAGTTGGTGGCCGCCACGCCAGCAGGACGGCCGCCGCAGCGATCTCTCACCCTCCCCGCGCCCCCCGTCCCACGCTGGCCGACTCGCAGCCAAGAACCTCATCCTGGCCGGGCCCCAGTCGGTGACCCTGTACGACCCCGCCGTCGTCGAGGCCGCCGACCTCGGCTCCAACTACTACACCGACGAGTCCCACGTCGGCAAGTCGCGGAGGGACGAGGCCGCGCTCGGCAATCTCTCGGAGCTGAATTCGTACGTGCGCGTGTCAGTTCTGGAGCCGGCCTCGGGCGGCGCCCTGAGCACGGAGGACCTGAGCGCCTTCAGCGTGGTGGTGTTCTGCGACGAGGGCGCCGCCGGGCACGTGAGGCCCCGCGCGGAGCTCGAGGCGTTCAACGCCTTCTGCCGGACCCAGGCCACCCCCATCGGCTTCATCGTGGCGTCGGTCCGCGGCGTGGCGGGGAAGACCTTCGTGGACTACGGCGACGTGCACAGCGTGTTCGACGCCAACGGGGAGCGCGTGCGCTCTGCCACCATCGTGGACATCACCAAGGGGCCCAAGACCCAGGTGATGACGGAGGACGCGAAGCGCCACGGGTTCGAGGAGGGCGACTTTGTGACGTTCCGCGAGGTGGGCGGCATGGAGGAGCTCAACGACGGGAAGCCGCGCAAGATCGTCGACGTGGAGCCGTACGGGTTCTCGGTCGAGGAGGACTCGACCGGCTACGGCGACTACACGGTGGGGACGGCGACGGTGGAGCAGACCAAGGTGCCCCACCCGGTCGCCTTTGCGTCGTACGCGGACAGGCGCACCAACCCGGTGCCGGCGGACGACCCCATGGGCATGCTGATCACGGCCGACTACGGCAAGTTCGGCCGCCCGATGCAGCTCCACGTCGCCTTTGAGGCGCTCGACGACTTTGCCGCGGCCAACGGGGGCAGGCTGCCCGCCCCCCACAGCGACGACGACGCCGCGGCCGTTGTGGCCGCTGCCAAGGCCTTGTGCGACGCCGCGCACGCGGACGGTGCCGAGACGCAGCTTCCCGAGTCTGGCGACGTGGACGCGGACGTCATCGCTGCCGTGGCCCGTCGCGCGGCGTTTGAGCTCGAGCCGCTGAGCGCCTTCTTCGGCGGCGTGGTGGCCCAGGAGGTGGTGAAGTTCACGGGCAAGTACTCGCCCATCCGGCAGCTCCTCTACCTCGACGCCTTTGAGGTCCTCCCCGAGGACGACCACGAGCTCGCGGGCAAGGCCGCCTCGGACTTTGCGCCCCCGGGCGGGCGCACGGACCACATGGTTGGCATCTTCGGCGCCGCCTTCACGGAGCACGTGCGGACCCGCAAGGTCTTCCTCGTCGGCTCCGGCGCCCTCGGGTGCGAGTTCCTCAAGAGCTTCGCCATGCTCGGCGTCGGGTGCGGGCCGGGCGGCCGCGTGACGGTGACGGACATGGACAACATCGAGACGTCCAACCTCAACCGCCAGTTCCTGTTCCGCTCCGCCGACGTCGGCAAGGCCAAGAGCGTGTGCGCCGCGGCCGCCGCCAAGGCCATGAACCCCGAGCTCAACGTGGAGGCGCTCGAGGTCCCGGTCGGGCCCGACACCGAGGACCGCTTCGACGACGCCTTCTGGTCGGAGCTGGACCTGGTGACCAACGCGCTTGACAACGTCCAGGCGCGCCTGTACGTGGACGGGATGTGCGTCTTCCACCGGAAGCACCTGGTGGAGTCGGGCACGCTCGG
>Ga0136560_1000860_pt1 | contig 15410 bp, 9 predicted proteins | sample AntRauMeHopE1497_FD_104925 | JGI IMG/M metagenome (GOLD analysis project Ga0136560, IMG submission 104925) | Saline lake microbial communities from Rauer Islands, Antarctica - Metagenome Hop E1 #497 | ecosystem: Environmental > Aquatic > Non-marine Saline and Alkaline > Saline | place... | reverse complement strand
TGCCCGTGGGGGGTCGCGGCTCCAGGCGTCCACGGCTGCGCCTGGTGCGCTGCCGCGCTCGGCGGCCTTCTCACCGTGATGACCGCGCCGCCGCGTCCGTGAACAGTGACAATGGTGCGCGGCTGAGGCCGCCCCGCAGGCGCGCCCCCGCCGACGCCGCAGGGAGGGCCGGCATCGGTCCGGCGTCCTTGCTCAGGGACGCGCGCCCCGGCATCCGAGCGCATCCCTGCGGCCGCCTCGGCCGACGACGAGGTGAAGGAGCCGGCGCCGGCGCTCCGGTGGGGCGGCATCGCAGCGGGCGGGCGTGGCGGCGCCTGCCCCCCTGAGAAGCCGAACGAACCATAGGCGTTGCTGCTGGTGGCCCCGGGTGCACTCCCCGCTCGCTGCATCGAGGGCCTCGCAAGCGGCTGCGACGGCAGAGCGCTGGCTCCCGCCCCCCCGGGACCGGCGTGGGCGGCCGCGCTCCCGCTGCGCGACATCCATGCTGGAACCGGCCTCGCCCCCCGCTGCGGGGGTCCGGGTCTGCCGGAGCCCCCAGCCGGTCCGGAGGCGGCTCGCGCTTCGGCGGCTTGGCTTCGGAACGTCCAGGTCACAGGCTTGCCACCACGGCCCGCTGCTCCACGGTGGGGCCTCTCCGCACCACCCCGACCAGCCCACTGCCCCCGACCTCGCGGCGCCGTCCATCCGGGCCGCCTGTCCATGCTTGCTGATGTCCGAGTGAGCGCCCCTGGTCTCGCGGGCCGCTCCTGGTGCAGGCCCGCCCCCGGTACACGACGGAGTCAGAAGGAATAGCACTCAGAGGTGGCCAATTAGGCGCAAGAGGATCACAGGCCGGAGGCAGGCGGCGTTGATGATGGCAGAGCCTCTCGGCGAGTTTCTCGTGGGCCGGCCATCATCAGATCCAGCAGTGCCAGCGCGTACCAGGCACCTGCCCCCGTCTGGCGGACCGCCCCCTAGGAACCCCCGAGGCCTGAGCAATGGCTGCGGCAGCATCAGCTTCGTCCAAGTTCAGGACCTCGGAAGATGTCGCGGACGAGCTGAAGCGGTTGTACACGACGTACCAGCGCCCCCTTGAAGAGAACTACCTCTTCGGCGAGTTCCACAGCCCCATCCTCACGGATGCGGACATTGACGCCAAGCCCATGGTGCTCCTGCTGGGTCAGTACTCGGTCGGCAAGACTACGTTCATCAAGCACTTGCTTGGGCGCGACTTTCCGGGCATGCGCATCGGGCCCGAGCCCACGACGGACCGTTTCACGATCATCATGTCGGGAGAGGAGGACCGCACCATCCCGGGCAACACCCTCGCCGTCGACCGCGACATGCCGTTCACGAGCCTGCAGCGGTTCGGCACCAATTTCATGAGCCGCCTTGAGGCCGCGCAGTGCAGCGCGCCGATCCTCGACCGCGTGATCCTCGTGGACACGCCGGGCGTGCTCTCGGGCGAGAAGCAGCGGGCCGGGCGCATGTATGACTTCCCCAGGGTGGTGGAGTGGTTCGCGGCCCGCGCGGACATGATCATCCTGCTGTTCGACGCGCACAAGCTCGACATCTCGGACGAGTTCAAGGCCACCGTTGAGGCGCTGCGCGGGAACGACGATAAGGTACGCGTGATCCTGAACAAGGCCGACATGGTCACGGGGCAGCAGCTAATGCGCGTCTACGGCGCCCTCATGTGGTCCCTCGGCAAGGTCATCGGCACCCCCGAGGTGCCCCGCGTGTACATCGGGTCCTTCGCGTCCTTCGGCTACAAGAACCGCGAGTTCGAGGTCATGTTCCGCCGCGAGCAGTCGGATCTGCTCCGGGACCTCACCGCGCTGCCGGGCAACTCGGCGACGCGCAAGGTCAACGAGATGGTCAAGCGCGCCCGCCTGGCCCGCGTGCACGCGCTCATCATCGCGCACCTCAAGAAGAAGATGCCCTCGCTGTGGGGCCACAAGAAGACGCAGGACAAGCTGGTGGCCAACATGCCCGCCGAGTTCTTCGAGATCATGAAGGAGCACCGCCTCCCCAAGGGCGACTTCCCCGACATCGCGCGCTTCCGCGAGGTCGCCTCTACCTTTGACTTCAGCAAGTTCAAGCGCCTCGACGAGCGCCTCCTCGCCGCCCTCGACGAGGTCGTCTCCTCCCACATCCCCTCCATCCTCGGCGAGCTGTCCCGCATCCAGGCCGCCGAGGTCCGCCGCGACCGCGAGATCGCGGCCTCCACCGACACCGTCCTCACCATCACCGACGGGGTCATGAGCACCGCGAAGCTCGACGCCTCCACGCCCGGCTTCACCGACTCGTCCAGCGTCGCGGCATCGGCGGCCGGCGCCGCGGCGGCCTCGCCTGCGCCTCCAGCTCCCGCGTCCGCGGCCCCCGCGTCCGTCTTCGCCGCCGAGTCGGCGGTCGGCGCGGCCGGAAACCCGTTCGCCTCCCCCGGCTCGGACCAGGCCTCGTGGGCCCGCATGGTGAACAAGACCGCCCGCGACGAGACCTTCTTCGGCCTCCCCGGCGCCTCGGAGTCCTATAAGGTGGCCGGCGGGGCCGTCCGCGACGTGATGCTCGGGTCCGGGCTCTCGCCGCAGCAGCTCTCCAAGATCTTCACGCTCGCGGACAACGATAAGGACGGCTACCTCGACGACGAGGAGTTCGCGCTGCTCTGCTACCTGCTCGACTCGGCAGCCGGCGGCGAGCCCGCCCCGGACTCCCTGCCGCCACACATGGTGCCGCCCAAGCAGCGTCGCTGAGGCGCCGCGCCCAGAATCGTGCGTGTCAGGGGCGGCATGCGGCAGCCCAACCGGGCCTGAACCCAGTGTGCCTGGCCTAGCGCGCCGCGCGACGTAGTGTCTGGCACGAGTTCCTGCCCGACATCCGCACACACACTCACACAAACACTCGGTCAAGCCACCACTCGGAGCAGCATTCAGAATCCAGCGAGTCGTCAGCCTCAGAGCCGCCGCGTCTTGCGGGGACGGCAGCCGTTCGTCGGAAAGCCAGTGATGTCCTCGAAGCTCGAGATGTGGAAGCCTGCAGCCGCGATGGCACGGATGGCCGCAGACTGCCCGTTGGTCGAGCCTTTGAGGCGGACATCGACGACACCAAAGCCCTTGGCCCTGGCACGCTCGGCGGCGATGGCGGCGGCGGCCACCGCGCCCTCGGTCGAAGAGCGGTCCGGCCCCTTGAACCCGGTGGCACCAGCCGAAGACTTAGTGATCACCTTGCCGCCCGTGGCGGCGAAGCACACGTGGGTGTTGTTCAGGGTCGAGTTGATCGTGACGAAGCAGTCCGGCCTCGGCCTTGCGGCCATCCCGCGCGCCTTGCTGAAGAGATTAGAAATCCTCTTCTTCGTGCTGCTTGCAGCTGCCATTGCAGCAAGTCCACGCGGGCCTTGGTGGCCGGGAGACGCGCGTGCACGGCGGTTCGGCGGCACACGACCAAACCACTGGGGGCGGTCGGGCTCTGCCAAGCTCGGCGCCCCCCACCGCGCAAGACACAGCGCCCCGCCCGGATGATGGCACGGAGCGCAGGAATTTCGCTGGGATGCCTGCTGGCTGCAGGAGTTGCCGGCGCAGCGCTGGTGGATGGGCCGGACCCCGCCGCGGTTGCCGCGAGATCCGTCGCGGCGGCCATGCGGGACCCCCCCGGGCGGGACACGCGCATGTGGCGGTGGAGCTACGGCCCGGGGATCATGCTCAGCGCTATGTACGACTGGGACGACGTGGTTCCGGGGGTGGGCAACTTCTCATCGTTTGCAAGCTCGGTCCTCGACTACTACGTGAACGAGCAGGGCAGCATCGGGTACAACCTGCAGCACGGCATCAGGATGCCGTTCGACCGAGCACCGGGCGACAAGATCGGCCTCTTCCCGGAGGCGTACCTCCGCCGTGCGATGCGGCCGGACGGGGGCGGCCTCGCTGGCTCGGACGGGAAGCTGTCGCTGGCGGCGCTCAACGATTACGTCCTGCCGTTCCCGTACCAGCTGAAGGACGGGACCCTCGCGAGGACGGTCGGCTGGAAGGGCGAGCCCAGCGGCGACCTCACGCTGTGGGGGGACGACCAGTTCATGGGGCTGACGCTCGCCGCTCGTGCCGCCAGGGCGGGGGCGGCCAACCGCAGCGCCTACCTCGGTTTCGTGGTCGCCCAGAGCCTCTCCTTCGCCGCTCGCATGGCCGACCGCGGCTCCGCGTTCCCCGCCCCCGCCGGCACGGGCGACGGCCTCTTCTTCCACGGCGTCGACGCCACGACGGGGCAGCCGAGCTGCTGCAAGTGGGGCAGGGCGAACGGGTGGGGGATGATGTCCCACGCCGAGGTGATGGCCGCGGTGGATGACGTGGCGCCGTCGCACCCGAACCGCTCGGACGTCCTCCGCGTCTTCACGGACCACGCGCTCGCCATGGCCCGCTTCCAGGCCCCCAGCGGGATGTGGAGGCAGCTCGTCAACGACTCGACGCAGTGGGAGGAGACCAGCGTGACGGCGATGACGACGTACGCCATCGCGACGGGCGTCCGCCGCGGCTGGCTGGACTCGGGAACCTTCCTCCCCGTCGTTCGGCGGGCGTGGCCGGCCCTCGCTGCCACTGTGCAGGCCAACGGCACCGTGACCGGCATCTGCTCTGGCACCGGCATCGGCATGACCACGGGATTCTACCGGGACCGGCCGACCAGCTTCATGGCGTCGCAGCCGGGGCTGGGGGCGGTGTGGCGCGCTGCACGTGCGGTGTTCCTGCTCAACCAGGGTGGCGACGGGGGCTCGGCCGCCGGCGCGGCGACGTGATGGGCAGGCGCGTCGGTCGGCAACAGGGGCACGGACGACCGCGGTCCCGCCACGCGCGCTCACACCGCCGGCTCAGTCTTCCCCGGCGTCACGCAGCCCCCGCTCGCCAAGCACACACTCGCACGCCCCCGGGGCGGCGGCGGGGTGGAACACCAGCTGCAGCATCCGCCTCCTCGCGTCTGCCACCGCCCGCCGTCTTCTCAGGATCACGCGAACGTGCGCCGCGTGGGCCCACGCCATGCCGAGAGCCGGCGCCGCGTCCTCGAAGGCCGCGTCGTCCCCCGCCACCACCGCCGTCGCCTGATTCGTCACCACCACCGGCACCCCGCACTCCTCCGCCAGCTCCCGGAGGCGCCCCGCCATCCCGAGGAGCGCCCTGGCGCGCACGCCGTACCACCTCCTCTCGGTCGAGGCCGCCTTGGCGGCTCCGCCCGCCTCGTCCGGGTCGCGGACGCGAAACGGCGCCGCCACCGAGTCAATCAGCACCGCGCCCGCAACCCGTCCTCCGTGGCCCGGCCGCCTCGCGGCCGAAATCACGCCCCTGCACGCCCTCTCCAGGTCGTCCGCCCCGTGCGCGTCCAGCACAAGGTGGTGGCTCCACAGGTCGTCCCGGCTCATGCCTGCCGCCTCGCACGCCGCGCGTTCCCCGGCGCCCATCCCCGCCCAGACAGCGAACGCCATCGTCCTCATCCGACGGACGGGGAAGCTGCCCTCGGTGTTGATGATGACGGCATGGCGCCCGCGGCCTCCGATGGCCACGGGAAGCGATGTCTGTGCACAGGCATGGCATGCAAAGACATGGAGTGTTTCAGTGCCGGATGCGGGCGACACGTCCCCCGCGCGCGGCATCTCGCCGGTGGCCGGCAAGCCCTCACTTGAATTGCCAGCTGCATGATGAGCTGCGTTTTCCCCGCCCCTGCCTCACCAGCGATCTGCGGAGCGATCAAGTGCTCAAAGATCTGGCAGGCATTATGCGAACGCGGGCCTGGGGGCGCTGGCAGCGCCATGCACGAACCTCGGTCAGCCAGCCTGCCCTCGCGCCGCCGCCCAGCAGCGCGTCGGCACGTTTCGACCCAGTTGACGTGACGGTGAATGGCATAAGCTCCGAAGCGCGAACGACAGCGGGACATTTGCCGCGGACCGCGGCCAGGGCCGCGGCCGCCATGGAGTGATGTGCACGAACAGCAGCAAGCCCGCGCGTCGGCAGAGGTCCTCCGCTAGTCTTGCAGCGAAGGAATCAGCGCCGGGACGCACAACACGACCGCCTGCAGCGAGCACAGCGGCGCAGCGAACCAGACCTGGGCGCCACCCGCGGGCGCTCGGATCGTCCGCGCGACCTCCACGACGCCACCGCTGCCGAGTCGGCTCCCCGCTGCTCCGCCGAGGGCCGCCGCCTTGGGCTGCGTCGCCCATGGCCACGACGCGCGACCCCCCGCGCCGCTGGCCAGCCAGACTGCGCCGGTGCCGCCCGGAGACAGCAGCTTCGGCGCCTCGGGCACGCCTGCGCTCGCCTCGCCGGGCAGGAGCGCGGGGCACGGCAGGCCCACGACGGACGGGTGCGGAAGCTGCACCGACGCGGTGCCCAGCGCGGCGTCCATGATGCCCTGCCACGGGGCCTCGCGGGCCGCCGGGCGGGGCGGAGCGGCCCTCGGAGCGGACGCCGCGGCGGCGCCCCTCGCGCTCGCCAGCCGCTCCGCGCGGGCTTTTGCCCTCTCTGCCCCGCGCAGCCTCCGCAATGGCGCGCCGCTTCCGGTGGCGGGTGCCGGGGCCGACTGCAGGGAGGGCGTGCGCGGGCCAGCGGCGCCCAAGCTCCTGCTCGCGACGGATCCGGGCGGCGCTAGCTCGAGCCGCCCCGCGGGCGAGCCGGGGACGGCCACGACGACCGCAAACGGCTCGGACGCCCGGGGCTTGCGCCTGGCCGCGCTCGCCGGCCGACGCGCGGAGCGCTGACGGGGCGCCCCGACGGTGAGGGACGGCGGGGATACGGGCGCAGACACCGGCCGGGCCTCCCTGCGGCGGGGCGTGCGCGCTGCGGCCTCGGAGACCGATGCCCTAGTCGCTGCGTCACGGAGGCAGTCGAGGTCTGCGGTCGCGAAGGCCGCCGCCCGCCACGGCTGCCCGGTGCCGCGGGCCACCAGCAGCGACCACGACGACAAGCCCGTGGCTGCCCCCTCGTGCGAAAACGAGACGTCGACCCTCCAGGCCCACGGGCATCGCCTGCGAGCCCCCGAAGCCGCCCGGCCCGCCGGCGAGGCACCGGCGGAGCCATCGGCTCGCCCCGCTCCGTCCCGTGGCTTGCCGCCAGCCCCTGTCTGCCGGAGCTTGAGCGGCAGCCGGGGCAGCCGGGCCTGCGACTCCGCCACTCGGCTCACGGTCACGCCGGCCCGGTGCCCGCTTGCAGCACGAGGCACTGACCAGGGAAGCAGAGGCAGATCAGGCAGCGAAGCCGCCGCCCTAGGGGGCTGCCCACCCGGCACCAGCGCCGGCGTTGATGGGTCCGTAAAGGCTGGCGCCCCACCCGCCTCCGCCGCGGCCCGGCTGCTGCGCCTCTCTCGTCGGACCGCTTGAGCTGCTCTGGGAGAGACGCTTTCGCTTCCTCGTGGCGTTGTGAGGACGTCGGCGACTTCGCTTCCCGCGGCCTCAGCCTTGTCCTTGCTCGAGAACCTGCCAAGGTACAAAAGCTTGGACGAGCCGCCGGACGAGATGGTCTCCACACGAGCACGCCACTGCTTACCTGACCGCCTGACCTCAACACCTGCCGTGCCGGCGCCGGCTGGCGCCACTGCTGACAGGTCAAGCTCGAGCCGTTTTGCCACAGCCTCCTTGTCGCCCTGGGCGGGCTGGCTCCGACCCGCGTTCGCAAAGCTGTCGTCCCGAACAAGCACGTCCGGAGATGGGGCGCCAGGCAGCTGAGCGGCCGCGGCGGCGCTCTCGTCAACGGCGGGGTTGAGCGTCTGCACCCGCACGACGATGGCGGGGGCAACGCGGGCTGCAGACGGTCCTGCCGCAGACGCCGGGACCTTGGCGCCTGCAGGAAACACGCGGGCGGCCGCCATCAGAGAGAGGGCCGGCCGCTGACCAGCGCTTGGGCGGGGCCTCGCCTCTTGCGTTCGAAGGGCGACTCCCGCGAGACCCGGGCCCCTCAGGGAAGCGCACCAGGAGTGAACCGAGCGAAGGCCCTGCCCTGAGTCCTTGCGCTTGGACTGGGGTAGCGTGGTTGGTGCTCTGCGCCGAGGCAACAGCGCTCCTCTGACCCAATCAATCGTTCCGTTGCTACCGGCACACGCAGCGCGCACAGGGCTGCCGCTAGCGCAGTTTCACTACCCCGCCATGGCTGCTGCCGGAGCTGCTGACCCTCCCGTGAGGGGGCACGTCAACCTGCGTGTGCCACGTCAAAACTGATCAGCAGCCCGAATCTCCCGGCCGTGTGCCTTTGATCGCCTGTCTTTGGTGCCGATGTATTTGCAGGTGTATTCGTTCACCCGGGACGGTGAGAGCGGCCTGATCACAGCCGAAGCGCGGTGCCGGGGTTCAGGTTGAGCTCAACCTCCGCCTCCTCGCCCCCGCTTCCCCCCGAGCTCGCAGATTTCCTCGGCCGCTACGATGCCGTGCGCTCCATTATCTTCGACAAGGTCATGCCCAAGTATCCCGGGCTGCCAGAGAGCTTCATCGAGTACATGAGGACGATGGTCGACTACACCGTCCCGGGGGGCAAGCTCAACCGCGGCATCTCCGTCGTGCACAGCCTCGCGGCGCTCAAGGGCGACGTGCTGACCGAGGAGGACGTGCACCGCGCGTCGTGCATCGGCTGGTGCATCGAGTGGCTGCAGGCCTTCCTGCTGGTGGCCGATGACATCATGGATGACTCGCCCACACGCCGCGGCAAGCCGGCCTGGTTCCGCACCGACGGCGTCGGGCTGAACGCCATCAACGACTCGCTCCTGCTTAAGAGCCACGTCACCCACGTCATCCGCGAGGTGTGCGGGGCCGACAAGGCGCTCTACGCCACCCTGCTGGACCTCTTCCTCGACGTGACGTGGCAGACGGAGCTGGGGCAGGGGCTGGACACCACGTCGTTCGAGCCCGGGAAGCTCGGGCCCGACGGCTTCACGCGGTACACGGACGAGCGGTACCTGGCCATCGTGCGGTACAAGACTGCCTTCTACACCTTCTGGCTCCCCGTCGCCTCGGCGCTCGCCCTGGCCGGCATCCACGACGAGGCCGCCATGGAGGCGGCCCGCGGCGTGTGCCTGCCCATGGGAGAGTTCTTCCAGATGCAGGACGACTTCCTTGACTGCTTCGGCGACCCGGCCGTGATCGGCAAGGTGGGCACGGACATCGAGGAGGGCAAGTGCACGTGGCTCGTGCTCCGGGCCCTAGAGCGCGCCACTGAGGAGCAGAAGGCGCTCCTCGCGGCGAAGCTCGGCACCTCGGACCCAGCCGAGGTGGCCGAGGTCAAGGCGCTCTACCGCGAGCTCGGCCTCCCGGAGCTCTTCGCCAAGCTCGAGGAGGAGACGGACGCCGCCATGGCGACCCGCATCAGCGGCTGCGTCGCCTCGACCGGCGGCGCCATCCCCGCCGCTGTCTTCGAGCGGCTGTGGGCCAAGACCCACAAGCGCAGCAAGTGACGCCGCGCGCCGCCGCGGCCGTGCGCGTGTCTGTGACTGTGTGACCGAGACCCGGGATGCCCCGCTCGCCGCTACGGCCCGCCACTCGCTCATGCGTGCAAACTCGCGCACCCATCACGGCGGGTGGTCCTCCGGCCTCCCCACCAGGTCTGCCTCCTTCCCCGTCACAGCAGGTGGTCCTCCAGCCTCCCCACCAGGTCCGCCTTCTTCCCCGTCGCGGACAGGCCCAGTGCCTTGAGCTTGGCCTTGAGCACCGGCATGGTGAACTTCCCCACCCGCCCGGCCCTCGCCTCCGCGGCCCAGTCCATCCCCGCTGCCGTTGCGTCCGCATCGCCCGTCGCCGCTGTGCGCTTGGCCCTCTTTGCGGTGGCGTCCTCGCCGTCGTCGGCGGGCCGCTTCCTCGCCCTCGCGGACGGGGCCGCCGATGCAGGCCTAAGGTCTTCCTCGCACAGCGCCGCCAGCTCCCTCAGGGGGGCGGCGAAGCGCTCCACCTGCCCCATCTTGGCGTCCGGCTTCACGCAGTCGTCCTCCTCCGCGGACCACTGGAGCTCCTCCTCGCCCAGCGCGAGGCACCGGGCCATGGCGAAGAATCGCCCGAGGACGGGGGAGTCGAACTCGGCCGGGGAGAAGTCCTTGAGATTGATCTTCGTCACCGCCTCGCGGGCCGCGGCGATGGCGGCCGGCGGAGCCAGGGTGGAGCCGAAGGGCAGCGTCGGGGAGCGGAGGTCATCGGCGAAGGTGAGGTCCAGGGCGACGAGGCCGGTGGTGGAGAGCAGGGCGTCGTGGCGCTCGACCTGCGGGACGACGGCGACGAGGCGTGGCATGGAGCCGCCGCGGACGACGAGGCGGGCGAGGAGGATCCGGCGGGACCGGACGAGCTCGGCGTGGATTGCGGCGAAGGCCCCAACAGAGCCGGTGTAGGCGGCCTCGGAGGGGAAGAGGAACATGGGGGAGCGGGTGAGCATCCAGGGGCGGAGCGCCGAGGCCGGGTGGGCGGAGAGCACCACGAGGGACGGATCCTCGTCCATGGGACGGGCCGGCATGGCGCCGGACAGCTTCGTGCCGTCGTCGTGCGCGGGGGCCGACGCCACCGTCGCGGCGTCGGCCGCGTCCAGCTCGGCCGGGAGCGCCCTCAGTCGGGGCATGTCGTCGACGGCGACGGGGATGGTGGCGCCGGCCTTGCCGACGAGGAGCGACCGCGTGATGTCGTGCTTGCGGAGCGGCTGCCCCGTGACGGAGCACACCCACGCGGTGGACGCCTTGAGCAGCGCGTTGGTGCGGCCCTCCACCTGCCGGGCCGCCGGCAGCTTCGCCTGCACCGTGGTCAGGTACACGCACAGGCCCAGCGTCACGCCCCCCGGCATCCGCATCGGCAGCCTGGCGTAGGTGCGCTTGCGGTGGACCCGCTGCCCCGTCTCCAGCATGGCCAGGTCGCCGCCCTCCTTGTCGTCGTACACCCGCATCGACGGCCGGCACACCAGCAGGCCGCCCGTGTCCTCGGCGCCGTCATCTGATGCCGCCGCCGCCGCAGCCGCCGCAGCCTCCCCGGCCAGGGAGGACTGCGACGCGATCGTCGAGCCGTCCATGGTGGCGGTGCCCGCGGGGCCGCTGATGCCCGACTGCGACGAGGCGGTGCTGCGCCCGCCCAGGCCGGACGTCCCGCTGCTCCCCGGCGCCTGCGCGAGGGACAGCTGCGACTGCCCCGCCGCGTCGTCGTCCTCCTCCGCCTCGGCGTCCTCCGCCTCGGTGTCGTCGCCCGGCGACACCACGGCGTCCCACAGCTTGGACGGCACGAAAGCCTTCGCCCCGCCGGCATGGTGCAGCGCCCAGAGCGCGATCTGCTCCCCCGTCTGCCGGCAGTCCTCCACCCGCTTCAGCAGCCGGTCCCGCTCCCCGCCGTCCCCGCGGCACGGGTCGTCGTCGTTCGTCAGGACCCACACGCGCTTCAGGTTGTCCGCCGTGCCCCCCGGCAGCGAGCCGAACGTGGAGCTGCAGCACCACAGCCCGGTAGCGAGGGGGAGGGAGGACGTGGACGCGGCTCGCCCGATCGTGGCCATCCCGCCCTCCTCCCGCAGCGCTTCAAGCTCCCGGATCGACTGGATGCCCACGCGGTCGAGCGGAACGGCACAGTGCACGCCGTCGGCGTCGAGGGCGTTCTTGGCGGTGGCCTGCGGACGTCGCGGGGCGAGCACAGCACGGTGGCGTCGGCGTCCCCCGGGCCGAAACGGGCGGACGAGCCTGCAGCCACGGCCTCGCAAAGGCTTGCACTCACAGTTCCGAGCAAGAACACGCCGACCCGGGCCTGGTCGTCGGTGACGATCTTGCCCTTGATCACCTCCTCCGCAAGCCGGACCATAGTGACGAAATGGTTCTGCGACGTGCCATTGCGAGTGTGATGGGACTGGGCGCTAGGCGGGCGAGAGGGCGCGGGGCGGCCACCGAACCGTGGGATCTGGGGCTCGGCTCCCGTGGTGCCGGGGCTCACCTCGCCGCGCTCGCTCTCCACGAGCATGCTCTCCCGCGCGTCGATGAGGATCACGATATTGTCGCGCTTGGTCCCGAATCCCGTGTCATCCTGCGCGCACAAGGGGCAAAGCGTACGGTTGGCAGGGGCTCCGCCCTCGCGAGCCGCGCCCAGGGAGCCCCGCGACGCTCACCGCGGCCCCCGTCTGCGCGGGCGTGTCCGTGTCGTGGTCCAGCCAGTCTAGGCTGTCAAAGTCGTCCATGACAGCCCCGGCCGAGTGCTTCTGGCGCAGCAATGTGCCGTATCAAACGCTCTGTTCCGGGCTACGCGCGCTCGCGCGCTCACACGACCCTGGCACGGCCGGCACAGTCACGCCAGCCCGCCCCCAGCGCCTGCTGCGGCAGCACCAGTCGCCGCCCCCGCGGCCTCGTCCACGTCAGCGGCGTCGACCTCGGCCCAGTCTCCGAGCAGCGTCTGCTTGAACAGCGTGACTGCGGCCTCCCCGGACGGGTCTCCCGACGTCACCGCGAGGATGCCGCCGGTGAGGGACCAGCTGGTTCTCCACACCGGCGCGCCAAAGTCCCGCACGAGGTTGTGCTCCCACGGGCCACGGACCTTGCTCTGCTCCCAGACCAGCACCTTGCCGTCCTCCGAGCACGAAGCGATCTGGTTCACGGGGAGGCCGGTCGCGGGGGCCCACGCCACGTCCCGGACCCAGCGCGTGTGGCCGGCGAGCACGCCGTTGTCGTCCTTGCGCCACTCGCCGTCGCTGGACCGGGCCCAGACCTGCATCGAGCCGTTGCAGCTGGCGGTGACGAGTCGCATCGTCGTCTGCCCGGCGAGCGACGCCCCGAGGTGGGCGCTCGGCGCCCAGGACACGCCAAGGACACCCTCCCTGAGATCGGGGAGCTCGGCCTCGTCAACCCACTCTCCGGCTGCCGACTTGGTGGACACCCGGACCTTGCCGTCGCTCGACGCGCTCGCGAGCATCAGGCGCCCGGCCTCGTGCGGCGCCCAGGCAACGCTGTTGACGCTGGAGCTCGCTGCAACGATGTGCTCCGCCTCCCACGACCCGGGAGTGGCCTCGCGCCAGACAATGGCCTTGCGGTCGTACCCGCACGACGCCAGCACGGTCCCGAACTTGGGGTGCGCCCACGCGACCTCCCAGACCGGACCTTCGTGCCTGCGATGGTGGGGATGGGGGCAGCCCAGCGCAGCGCAGTGGCTCCCCGGCAGCGCAAGCGCGTGCGTGCCAGATGGGAGGCGCCATTCCCCCTTGCATGGCCAAGCACGGGCCGGCTCACTGCTTCAGCTCGGCGTCAAACACGTGCTCAGACCCCACCACGTTGAAGATACGGACGGTCTTGTCCGAGGAGCAAGTGGCCAGCCTCCTGCTATAATAGTCGAGCTGGGCGTCGTGCTGCAGGGATGCAAGGGGGGCGAAGGGCGCGTGGCGGGCTGCCAAGCGGGCTAGAGGGGCAAGCCCACAGTGCTGACGCCAGCCGTTGGGGCCAGGGCCTCGTCTGTGCCGAGACACGGAGCGCGGGAAAGCGAGGCCGGCATCCGGACAGCTCACGATCATGTCCGCGTGGTCGGTCTCAATCGTCCGGAGCGTGGACGCTGCCATTGCGCACCAAACGATACGCTGCGACGCACCGACGGCGGCCACCCGGGCGTGTGCGCCCCCCTGCCACGCTTGCGCCCTGGGCGAACCGCGGGCGGGCGCTTGGTCAATCGTCGAAAACGCTCTGCTCCGAGCGGGCGCCGACAGGGGTGTAGGCCAGCGATTCACCCGCCCGGACTGCGAAAAGTGGCCCGCGCACCAAACCGCTTGGCTCAGGCTTAGCGTCGGCAAGAAAGCCCACGAGCTTGGCTGCGGCCGTGACACGGCTCTCGTCTGAGCCCGTTTGAGGCTGTTTGAACTCCGCCAGGTCCGTCCTCCCTCGCGGGTCGGTGGCCCGGCGCTGGCGTTGGCACTGCGTGATCCTACACCGTCAGCTGTCCGCCCGGCATGAGCAGCGGATCGCCTGTGGTTGGCCCGTCGCGGCTCAGGATTGCCGTACGCGCAGCGTTGATGCCGTTGCCCAGGCACCGAGATGCGAGCTCGGCGGACAAGGCTTCCGTTGCGAGCGAAGACGGCGCTCATGACTCGCACGTGGAGCGCCGGCCGGTGATCATGGTGGCGTTCGACGGCGGGCCGCCGCCGGCCGAGCCGAGCCAGGAGCTCCGCCCACTGCTGGCTGCGGCACAGCAGCTCCCGCTGCCCCTGCTGCGGGAGCCAGGGACCCGGCGGCACGGCACTTCAGCGACCGAGCCGTCCGCTGCTCCGCGGGCCGAGGGCGCACCCCCTACGACGGCCATGCCTGTCCTCGACGAGGCAGCGGCAATGGAGGCTCGCAGGGACACCCTCTCGCGCCCCTGGCCGCTCGCGTTGATACATACCAGGGCGCCGGCCTCGGACGGAGAGGGTGTCATCGCCCGGTCCTGGCGGCGCGACGGCCGGACCATGCAGCCGTCGACCGCGCTGCTGGCTCCGGACGAGGACCCGAGGGAACGCGCGAGCAAGCGGATGGCGCTCGCCGTGGCGGCGCTGGCCGCAGACAAGGGCCTGCAGAGCTTCAGCGGCTACACACGCGGCGACGTCCTCGCCGCGGCGGCGGCAGAGCAAGCGGAGCCCGGGTCGGTCCTGGAGCCGGCGGCGGCGGTGGGGGGGACTCCCGGCGGGCCGGGGGTGCTGCACCGGCCTCCGTTCCGCGCGGGGGAGCTCGCGGCGAGAGCCCGCACGCTTGCCCGGGCGGCCCAGTCGTCGCTGAGGCTGTTCGCCAGGGCAGAGCTCGCATACAGCGCGGCAGAGCGCACGTTCTTCGCGCAGGAGCCGATGCGCGACGTGCTGACGGAGCTGCGGTTGCCCCACGTGCGGCGGCTGGCGCGGGAAGAGTGGTCGGTGGTGCGCGCCGCGGCTGGCCGCCCGAGGCGGCTGTCGGCCGCCTTCCTCGCGGAGGAGCGCGCCCGCCTCCGGAGGCACGAGCGTGACGTGCGGCGAGTGCAGCTGGGCAGGCCGCCGCGGCCGGGGGACGACGGCCCAGTCACCGCTGCCATCCCGGCGCCCAGCCTCCCCGGCGACGCCGTGACGGTGCTCCACCCGGAGTCGGGGCAGCTGGAGCGGGCGCTGGTGCTGCGGTCGGACGTGGGGGAGTCCAGGATCGTCGTGCGCTTCGAGTCGGCGGACAGGGGAGGGCCGATGGCCGTAGCCGACTCGGCAGTTTTTCCCCACGGGCGCCTCCGCCTCCTGCACCCGGCCACCAGGCCGGGCCTCCGGCCCGCGGTGGTGAACCTCGAGGCCGGCGCGGACCCCGGGAAGGGGGAGGACGGGAACGAGCAGGCCGAGAACCGGGCCGAAATGGAAGGCGGCGCGACCGAGGCGGAGCACGGGGACGGGGGCATGGCAGCCCGAGGCGTGCGGGAACAGGCGGCCGGCACGAGCGGGCCGAGCCTCTCTCTGGTCGGCGTGGTGGATGAGCACTGCCCGCTCGACCCGTGGCCGATGGGGGAGACCGCT
>Ga0136560_1000859_pt1 | contig 15416 bp, 5 predicted proteins | sample AntRauMeHopE1497_FD_104925 | JGI IMG/M metagenome (GOLD analysis project Ga0136560, IMG submission 104925) | Saline lake microbial communities from Rauer Islands, Antarctica - Metagenome Hop E1 #497 | ecosystem: Environmental > Aquatic > Non-marine Saline and Alkaline > Saline | place... | reverse complement strand
TGCTCGTGGGGGGGGCAGGGCGCGGGGGCCGGGGCCGGGGGCGGGCTCTGTGTGTTTCCCCGGGGCGAGCCCCCTCCACCCCGGCCCGGTGCCGATCGTCGCCCGCGCGGTGGTATCGCGGGGGTGACGCGGCCCGGGCGGCTCTTGGCGCGCGCGCGCGCCGCGGCGCTCACTGCTGCGGACGAGAAAGCAGCCGGCGACGGATCCCTCTGCCTCCTGGTCCCACAGGTACGCCGAGGACACGCCCCCGGCGCCAAAGTACTGCGAAACGTACACCGCCAGGAGCTCGTTGGCCGTCTCCTCGAGGGAGCGGACGCCGGCGGGCGGCTTGTACGGCGGGTCCTCGCCCTCCTCCACCGGGACCGCGGGGACGTACTCGTTGCTCCACGGGGACCTGCAGCGGCGGCGGCGGGGCGGGCGGGGCGGGTCGCGGCGCGGGGGCCGCCCGGGGGGCCGGCGGGCGGGGCGCGGGCACTGCAACAACCGCCGCCCCTCACCTGTACGAGTCGCCGTCCCGGTTGTAATCGCACTTGAGGAACTGCCTGGACGTCACGGGGCACGTGGCCACGCTCAGGGGGCGGTCGACCTTCTCCGCGAACTCCTCGCCGGCGTCCTCCCCGAGCAGCCCCGCGAGCTTTTCCGCGTCCTCCGCGGCCTTGGACGGGTCCATGCGGCACATCACGTTCAGCGCGTGGATGATGCGCGCCTCCTCGCTCCCGGCGGCGGCGGCGGCCATGGCCACGCGCGCTCTCGCGGTGCCCGCCGGGATCCGGGCGCCTGTTCCTGGGCTGGCAGAGGACGTCGCGCCCCGCCCGCCGGCCGCCCCCGGGCCCGGACCCCGAGCGTTGCCGCCCACTCCGCGCCTGACCAGGGCAACCAACCATGCTTGCCCGCGCGTCCCGCTTCGGGACTGCCGCCGCTCGCGCCGCGGCGTCGGCTGGCGTGAGCGCTCGCTGGCGCCGCCACATCTGCGCCCTGCGCGTCGCCCCCCACGCACGGCCCCTCGCCGCCCCGCGCGCCCCTCGCCTCCCGCCACGCGCCCCTCTCCCTCCCTTTTTTTGCGTGCCGCCCCGCAGGCCGCCGCCGCGAGGCCCGTCACGCAGGCGAGGTTCGCCCACATGGTGCGAGGACGAGCCTGCAGCGCCGCCGCCCGCCCGCCGCCCGCGCCCCGCGCGCCCCGCCTCCCGCCGCTCGCACCCCGTGGCGTCGCTCCGCGCCCGTCGCCCGCGATGGGCGCCGGCCGGCCGCGCGGCGGCCCCTGCGGGAGGCCCGCGGGCGCGCCGCCCGACGACACGTCTGCGAGGCTCTGCCCTCACGTGCGCGCCCCCGCCCCACGCCCGCGGCCGCCGTCCCGCCGCCCCGTCCGCCGCAGGTCGCGATCCGCGAGGCCCTGAACATGGCCATGGTGGAGGAGATGAACCGCGACAAGTCCGTCTTCCTCATGGGCGAGGAGGTCGCGCAGTACCACGGCGCGTACAAGGTCTCCAAGGGCCTGCACGACAAGTTCGGCCCGGAGCGCGTGATCGACACCCCCATCACGGAGATGGGCTTCGCCGGGCTGGGCGTCGGCGCCGCGATGAACGGCTGCCGGCCGATCATCGAGTTTATGACGTTTAACTTTTCGATGCAGGCCATCGATCACGTGATCAACTCGGCGGCCAAGCAGCTGTACATGTCCGCGGGCGACATCAACGTCCCCATCGTGTTCCGCGGCCCCAACGGCCCGGCCGCGGGCGTGGCGGCGCAGCACTCGCAGTGCTTCGCCAGCTGGTACAGCCACTGCCCCGGCCTCAAGGTCGTCGCCCCGTGGAACTCGGAGGACGCCAAGGGCCTCCTCAAGGCCGCCATCCGGGACAACAACCCCGTGGTGTTCCTGGAGAACGAGCTCCTCTACGGGACCGAGTTCGAGATGAGCGACGCGGCGATGAGAGACGACTTCGTGCTGGACCTGGGCAAGGCCAAGGTGGAGCGCGAGGGGACCGACGTCACCATCGTGGCCTTCAGCCGCATGGTCGGGTTCTCCCTCGAGGCGGCCAAGGAGCTCGAGGCCAAGGGCATCTCCGCCGAGGTCATCAACCTGCGCTCCATCCGGCCCCTGGACCGCGCCGCCATCGACGCCTCCGTGCGCAAGACCACCCGCCTCGTCACCGTCGAGGAGGGCTGGCCCCAGAGCGGCGTCGGCGCCGAGATCCAGGCCACCATCGTCGAGACCGGCGCCTACGAGTACCTCGACGCGCCCCCCGAGCGCATCACGGGCGTCGACATCCCCATGCCCTACGCCCAGAACCTCGAGGCCGCCGCCCTCCCCACCCCCGCCGACATCGTCGCCGCCGCGGAGCGCGTCTGCTACCGCTCCTCGTGAGCGACGCCCCGCCGCTCAACCCCCCCGTGCGTGACCCGTCCGCCGGCTCCTCGTGTCTGACTCGCCCGTCCAGCGCCCGCCGCCCGACACACACGCGCGAGCCCGGGCCGAACGAAGCCTCGAAGGACTGGCCAGCCGGCAGGGGTGACGCGGCGCCAAGACACCTCCGAGGCACCGCCAAGACACCTCCGAGGCACCGCCAAGACACCTCCGAGGCACCGCCGGCCGATGTGGGTTAGGTTAGCGCCGCGTGCGTGGGCGGGCAGCGGGCGACGTCGTGGCAACGTCTCGTTCCGACCGGCAAGCCACGCGCTGCGACACGCGGGTCGGTGCCAAGCCACCGGCTCTCCGCGACGCGGCAGCCGGCTCTACGGGTCGCTGTCACCGCCTCTCCGCCGCGGCCGACGCCCACTCAGACTCGAGCGACGCGGCGTCGTCGTCCCCACCGCCCGCCGACCCGTCCGACCCCTCGTCCCCGGCCCCGCCGGCGCCTGCACCCACCGCCGACACCTCCGTGATGTCTGCCATCGCACCCATCGCCGGCCGGAGCGCGGACCCTTCCCCCGCCGACGTCCCCGTCGCGTCCTCGGCCAACCCCTCGTCCGCCCAGCCGAGCGACACCTCCCCCTCCTGCGCCCCGAAGAGACCATCACTCCCCTCCCCCTCGTCGATCACCACCATGCCGTCCCACTGACCGATCACCCTGCCGCCGCCGCCGCCGCCGCCGACGGTCTCTCGCGCCTCCCCGCCCCCCCCCCGCGTCGCCAGCCGGACCGCCAGCCCGGCGCGACCAACACTCCCCACCCCCGCCACCGCGCCCGCGAGGCCCCCCGCCCCCGCCGGCTCCGACCGCCGCCTCTGGTCCGGGCCCCCCTCCGCCGCCCCCTGCCTCCGGACCCTCCGAGCGACCTGGCGTCGCTCCCTCGCCCGCTCCACGCCGCGCAGAGCCAGCGAGCGGCCGACCCCGCCACGGTCAGAGGCAGTCGACGGCCACCGCACCTCCGCCGCCCGGTCGGCGTCCCCCGCGCCGCCCCCGGCTCTGCCGGGCCACGAGAGGAGGAAGAGCCGTGCCGACCGGGCGCGCGCGTTGAGAGACACCTCCGAGCGACGCGGCCGCAGCCCGAGCGACGGGGTGAGCAGAGCCACCCCGGACGCCGGCAGCGCGTCACCACCGGCAGAGCCACCAGTGACAGCGTCGTCCGAGGCAGAGCCACCAACGGCAGAGCCGTCCATGTCGTCGCCGGGAGCGGCACCCGCCTCCCCGTCCTCGTCCTCATCGTCGTCCTCCTCCTCCTCCAGCAGCTCTGCCAGCGCGGCGTCCAGCTCACCCTTGGCCCCCGTCCTCGTCGCCGGGCCCGTCCCCACCCTCGCGCCCTCCCAGTCCAGCTCTGCCACGACCGCCCGCTCTGCCCGGCAGAGCGCCTCCACGTGCCGGCTCTCGTGCCGCTCGAAGCCGATGACGGCGAGCGACGCACCGGGCCCGAGCGCGCCCCTCAACGCGCGCCTGCCCGACGACAGAGCCGCGCGGAGGTGCGCCCGCTCCTCGTTCACCGCCACCCGGAGGCTCTGCCACACCCCCTGCAGAGCCCTGAGAGCCGGTCCGCGGGGCCTCCGCCCGGCCACCGCCCTGACGTCGGCTTCCTGCTCCCGGGCGGACCTCCAGACGTCGGCGCACGCCAGCTCCGCCCCCTTGGCCCGCCTGCGCTGCCTCCGCACCTGGGCCGCCAGCCCCGCCGGCTCCCCCGTGGACTCCGCCACGGCCCTCTCGACCACGAGCCGGAGCTCGAGCGCCGTCCCCACGCGGCGCCGGTGCCTCCCCGAGGACCGCCACTCCGTGATCCCGGCCGCGATGGCGTCGGCGTCGCGGCGGGGAAGGTCACCCAGGTCCGAGAAGAGCCGGGACAGAGCCGGCCGGGGCAGGAGGTTCACAAGCTCTGCCGCGGTTTCGCCGGCCGGCTCTGCCCTTGATCGGAGGCGCATGTCGAGCGGGCCCTTCCTGCGGAAGGAGAGCCCGGCCCGGTTGGTGCCGTCGTCGAGCTGCGGGGAGGCGAGTCCAAGGTCAAGGAGGACGAAGCGTGCGTCCAGGGGAGGGGCGTGGGCGCCGGCGGGAGGCTGGGGGGCGTCGGAGACGCAGTACGGCGCGGCTGGGGAGGGGGCGTCGGCCGCGGCGGCGGCGTCGGCGTCGGCATCCAGCGGTGTTGCATCGTCAGCGGCGGCCGACCGCGGCGGTGCCTGCTGCACTGCCCAGGCCGGGACGGGCGCCCCCCACATCCTGGCCGCTTCCGCGACGCAGGCGGACATGGACGAGTACGGGGCGTTGAACACGAGCGCGCGGTCCGGCCCGAACCGGGCAAGTGCCCGCGCCGCGACGTTTGCCATCCTCGGGTCGCGGTCCACGGCCACGACGCGCGCCGACGGCACCGCCTCGAGGATGGCGGCAGAGTGCCCGCCGGCCCCCGCCGTGCAGTCCACCACCAGCGGGGCGGAGCCCGGGGGGCACTGCGCGCACGCGAACGCCGCCGCCTCGACCACTTCCTCGAGCATCACGGGGACGTGCGCGCGGTCCTCCGCGAGAACGACCGCGCAGCCGCGGGCCGCGTCCTTCTGGGCAGCGGCCAGCATGGAAACGCGCTCCGGGACGGCCTGCGACGGCCCGGAGGCCTGGGCCGAGAGCCACGCACGTCCTGCGCGCGCGCGCGCGCCGCCACGAGAGGCTCTCCGCACCGCGCGCCTGACCGCGGCAGACAGCGCCATGCTCGCGCTCGGTCCGGCGTGTCGACGAATGCGCGGGTGTGGCGGGGGAGCCCGCGCCCGGCGGCCGGCTCTACACGGCGCCGGCCCGGCACCGCGCCGCGGGGCCCGGGGCCGGCCACCGTCGCGCGGGAACCTGCCGCGCACACCAGCTCAAAGGCTGGCGCGCGCCGGAGCAAGGCCTGGCACCGCGGCCGGGCGATCAGGCGCGATGCCCGACTCGTCCCGGTGGGAGGCCGCGTTGTGCGTGCTCACGCGCGGGCTCCGCGCGGTCGTGGTGTTCGTGGAGCAGTACGATGACGGGGCGGAGGTGCCGGCGAGCCTGCTCCGCGTCCCTTCGACATCGTGCGTCGCGTTTGAACGCAACGGGAACTACCTGTGGCTCCAGCGCCGCGCGGGCTCGCAGCCCGTGCGGTCGCTCGTCTCGGGCGTGACCTCGGACATCCGGGCCCGCTTCCTGGTGGCGCGGCGGTGCCGCGACGAAGCGTTCCGCCTCGCGCGGGCGTGCGGGTGCGACGCGCCCGCCGTTGCGCAGTTTTCCGTCCCGGGCGGCCGTGGCATCGGGGCCCCGCCGCAAAGCATGGGCGTTCCCGTGCCGCCGTCGACCCCGGAGCGGGGCGGGAAGGCCGCGGCGGCCCTGACAACGCCGGAAGCCGCGGCGCCGCGGTCCGCAGCCACGACGGTCCGCCGCCCCACCGCGCGCTCGGGGCCGCCCACCCCGTGGTCCCAGGGCACAGTTTGTGACCGTGGCTCGCCCGGCGTGGGCCCCGTTGCGGCGGAATGGGTCGGCGACCTAGCCTCGCCGAGCCTCGCGGCGCACGCCCGACGAGCCGCCGCCGCCGCCGCCGCTGACCCGGCAGCCCTCACGCCCAGCGTGCCGCCGTCGTGGCCGTGGGACGGTGCCGCTCCCGACGCCGCGCGGGCAGGCCCCGTGACGGGCTCCGCCGCCGCCGTCGCCGCCGCCGCCGAGGCCGACGCCGCCCGCGGAGTGATGGTCGTCGCCCCGCTGGCCCTGGCCCTGGCGTCGTACGGGGAGGGGCCGGGCGGCGAAACCGCGGCACCCCGGGGCTGGGACGGCGAAACCGCGGCGCTGGCCTCCCGCTGCTGCAGAGCCGTCGCGACCGCCTCCCCCGTGCCGGCGTCCGCCGACGGAGTGTTGGTCGTCGCCTCGCAGCGGTTCGTCGCCGCCGCGGCGCCCGCCGTCGCCGCCCTTCCCTTCCCCGCCGGCTCCTCCGACGCCCTTCCCTGGCTCCTCGTCGCCGCGCCGCGCGACGACGACCCCGGCGCGGCGGAGCCGCTGGCGGAGTCGCTCAGGAGGGCGTCGCTCCGGCTCTGCCCGGGGGGGGCCGGGGTTCCCGCGGACGTCAGCCCGCTCCTCGTCGGCCCCGCCCTGCCCGAAGTGGCTCTGCTCGCGGACGGCGTGGTCGCGCGCGGCTCTGCCGGCGGGGTGGTGGTCGCGCGGCGCGGGTGTTTGAGCCCGCTGTGGGGCGGTGACCTGTCGGCCGCGGCGACGGCCGTGGGAGCGCTCGGGAGCGGGTCGTTGCTCCGCGCGGGGGGGGATGGCGGCGGCGGGGCGGACCCGGGGCGGGGCGGGCTGGAGCGGCGTGTCAGGGAGGCCGTGGAGGCGGCGAGGGCTCTGCGCGACGTAGAGTGGCACCCGGCAGAGCAGGCGGCGGCGGCGGCGAGGGCGGCGAGGGACGCCGCGCGGCTGGCCGGGCGGCAGCGGGAGCTCGAGGCCGCCCTGCTCGAGTGCCGTCGGCTGTCCGTGGGCATCGTGGCGTGACGGGCAAGTGCCCGCGAAAAACGAACTGTCGCCCGGCGTTTCCCGCAGCGAGCTCCGGGCACGCGAGCGCCGCGCTGCCAGCCATCGCACCGCGCAGCCCGCTGTGCTGTCCGTCGTGGGGCCTCGCCCGGCGCCGGAGCAGCCACGGAGCAGAGCGGGGCCGAGGCCGCCGGCCGCGCCTCGTCACTCCGCGCGCGACGCCAGCGCCGGACGGGGGGCTGCAGGTTTCAGGCGGGGATGAGGAGGGCCGTTCTCGGAGCGCTGGCGGGAAGGGCGCCCAGGCGGCACCCGCCGCAGGGGCGGCACCCGCCGCGCGCGCGCGCGCAGCTGCCGTGGCGACGGGCGGACGACATCGACCTGCTGTACGGGGTGCACCCGGTCGTGGCCGCCCTGTCGGCGGGGTCGAGGTCGGGGGGCGTGCTGCACGTCGAGGCGGAGGCGCGCGAGGACGCCGGCGAGCTGGCCGCGCAGGTCCTGGAGCTCGCCGGCCTGCACGGTGAATCGCCGCTGGACGCGGACATGGCGTACTCGGCGATGATGGGGCTGGGCCTGGAGCAGCGTCGCGCGGTCGCGGAGGCATGGGAGCGCGCAGGGGACGCGCCCGGCCGCGCGGCGGCCAAGGCGGCGCGGCTCGCGGCCCGGTCGCCGCAGGCCCGGTGCGTGGTCCTCGCGGCGCTGTCCGTGGCGCCGTTCGACGTCCGGTGGCACCCCAAGGCGCAGCTGAAGCAGCATTTCCAGAACGACCCGCGCGGCGGGCCGGGCCACCAGGGCGTGGTGCTGGAGACGGCCGCCCTCGTGCCGTGGGACGCGCTGCCCGCGCTCGAGGCGATGCTGCAGGGCGGGGGCAGGCCGGTGGGCGTCGTTCTCGACGGCGTGACGGACCCTCAGAACCTGGGCGCGATCGCCCGGTCGGCTGCGTTTTTCGGCGCCAGGGCGCTCGTCCTGTCGGCGCGGAACTGCGCGCCGCCGTCCCCCGCCGCGTCAAAGGCGTCGGCGGGGGCGCTGGAGCTCCTGGCGGCGGGCGGCGGGCTGCTGACGGCGGACCGCACGCACCGAGTGCTGGCGTCTGCGCGGGAGCTCGGGTGGGCCGTGGTGGGCGCCGCGGGCGCGGAGCAGGCGTCAGCGTCGCCCGGCGGCGCGGGCCGCATCTCCCAGGGCGAGCTTGGCGCGCTGGGGCCGACGCTGCTTGTGGTGGGGAGCGAGTCGGCGGGTCTGCGTCACGTGGTCCGTGAGCAGTGCGACGGTGTCGTGGGGGTGGAGGGGGCGCCCGGCAGGCACGCGGCGCTGGACTCGCTCAACGTGTCGACGGCCACGGCGCTGCTGCTGCAGTCGCTGTGCTCCGGCGGCGTTTGACGGCAGCTGTGAGGAGCCGCGCGCGTGCGCACGGCGTGTGATGGCGGCAGGAAACGGCGTGCGGCTGTGCACGTGTGACGGCAGCGAGAAGGCGCGTGCGTCATGTGCGGACGGCCGCCATCGCGGTGCCGGGCGGGGAGCGGCCTCGCGGCGGAGGCGGCGGCGGCCGGGGACGGCGCACGCAGGGCTTTTGGCTTGCGCGCGCAAGGGGCATTCCGTCGCCGCACCGCGCGCCACGCACCTGTGCTTCGCTCGGCTGCCGCCGGCTATCCGTGCGCGCCGTCGAGCATGCGCGCCCACCGCTGCCGCCTCGACTGCAGCCCGTCGCGGCGCCTGGGGGGGCCGCACCGGAGCCGGAGGGAGCTCACGTTGGCGGTCCCCGGCGCCTCGCTGAGCTGACGCGACACGCTGATCAGCGCCGTGTCGCTGACCCGGTCACGCCGCTGGGCGTCGAGCCGGGCCAGGCCCATCGACACCGCCTCCTCGTCGTCCAGGAGGCCGTCGCCCCCCCCTGCCCCCGCCGCCGCGGTCAGCACCTCGGCCTCCGCCTGCCGGCCCGCGAGCGTCGACGACCGGCCCCGCCCGGGCAGGACCGACGCCCGCCTCCGTCCGGGCCCCGGCGCCGCCGCCTCCTCCTCGTCCGCCTCCTCGGCCTCCCCGGCCTCGGCGGCGCCCGCGGCCCGCCGCGCGGCCCGGACCGGGCGCGACGCCGCGGCGAAGAAGGACCGTGACGCCGCGAAGACGTCGACCGCCAGGAGGCGGGTCGCGGCTCTGCGCAGGTCCGTCTCGAATCGCTGGTTGCCGACCATCGTCATGACGAGGGTGCGGTGGCGGCCGAACGCCGCGGTCTCGTGGCCAGTGAGGAGCTGCTCGAGGACCCCGTGGAGGGGGACGCGGCGCTGGACGGAGCGGAGAGTGATGGTCAGCGCGGCGGAGGCGCAGTGCGCGGCGGCGAGGGAGGCGACGTTGTCGGCGGCGGCCGAGGCGGCGGCGGCCGCGGCCGAGTCCGCCCTCGCGCCGGCGGAGGGGCCGAGCCTCGCGGCCGAGGCGGCGGCCTCCGCGGCGGGCACGGGCCGCATGCGTCGCAGGAAGGCCCGCTCCGCGGCGGCGAGGGCGTCCATGAGGCGGAACCAGAGAGCCGTTGCGGTGTCCTCGCCGGCTCTGCCGGCCCTGCTCGCCCGGATGCAGAGGTGGAGGGCGAAGCGGTGGAGGCGGCGGAAGGAGGCGGCGGCGTCGGCGGCGTCGGGGGAGGCGGCGAGAGCGGCTCGGGCGGTCCGGGCGAGGGCGGCGTCGGCGTCGGCCACGGCGGCGGCGGCGGCCCCGCCCCCGGCGCTGCCCGTCTGCGCCGCCCCGGACATCCCCGCCGCCGCCGGCGACGACGACGACGGCGCCGGCTGGGCCGAGGAGGAGGCCGCCCCCGCCGCGGCCGCGGTCGCCGCCGCCGCCTCGGCCCCGCCCCTCGTCCCCCGGTCGTCCGCCAGGCCCCCCGCGCGCAGCGCCCTCGCCCGCGCCCCCTCCTCCGCCAGCCCCAGCCGCCTACCCCTCGCGTACGGCTTCACCGCCTTGGCCGCGGCCTCCAGCGCTGACGTCATCGAGGCGAGGCTCAGATCCAGGGCCTCCGCCGCCCGCCCCTCCGCCTCCAGCAGGTAGGCCTGCGCGTCGGCGACCTCGGCTCTGCCGGCCACCTCGGCCAGGGCGTCGCCCGACCGGTAGGCGTTGGTCGACCGCAGGTAGCCGTAGGCGAGGCGGGGGCGGTGGGCGACGAGGAGGTGGAGGAAGCCGAGATGCGTCTCCGCGCCGACGGAGGCGCCGCTATGGGCGAGGGCGGCCGACACCGTGGTCTCGGCGGTGAGCTCCGCCGCCCCGCCGCCGTCCCCGTCCGTGCCGTCCGCCCCCGGCGCGCCCCCGCCCTGCCCGGGGACCACCACCACGGCCCCCGGGGCGTCGCCCGCCCCCGCGGCCCCCCGCCTCTCGGCGGACCGCCCGTCGACGTCCGCCCGGATCACCCTTCGCATCAGGGCCAGGAGCAGAGCCGGGTCGTCCTCCACCCGCGTCCACACCCGGTGGAGGCCCTGCCCCCGCCGCAGCGTCCAGAGGGCGAGCACGGCCGCCTGCCGCGGGTCGAGCCGCGTGAGGCGGGGGAGCTCTGCCGAGACGGCGGCCCGGACGGCCTCCATCGCGGCCGCGGCGTCGCGGGAGGCGGCGGGGGAGGCGGCGACGGGGGACGAGGCCCCGGCGGCGTCGTCGTCGTCGGGCCCCGCCGCCGCCTTCTCCGCTCGTCGGTACTGCCGGCGCAGGAAGCGGAAGACGCGCAGGGCCCAGGGGCGGTGCGGCTCTGCCAGGTAGGCCTGCGCCGCCCTGTCGGCTCTGCCGGTGAGGGCGTGGAGCGCGACGCACGTGCGGTGGAGGCGGGATCGCTCGGCGTGGGGGAGGAGGGAGGCGGCGACGTCGGCGGGGGGCGGGCAGCGGCGGAGGAGGCGGACGATGAGGCGCTGCCTGCGGCGTAGGCGGCACATGCGGTGCCGGAGGGCGGGGGAGAGCCGGTGCGAGCCGGCGGCGGGGTCGGCGGCGGCGGGGAGGACGGGCGCCTCGGTGGTGCGGACGAGGTGGAGGAGGGCGTCGCGGGTGGCGGCGGGGGGCACGGCTGGGGCGGTGGGGGCGTCGCTGACCGCGACGCGCGCGAGGAAGCAGTACAGGGAGTCGGTGGCGTCGGGGGGCAGCAGGGGACGCGACCCGAGGGCGGGGGAGGGGCCCCCGCCGGGGGGCCCCGCCCCGGGCCCCGTGCCGAGGAGCCGCTTCCCGCCCGACCCGGCGGCGCCTCCCCTCGCGCGGCCACCGGCCGCCCCGGCGTCGTCCGCCGCGGCCCCGCCGCCGTCCTCCTCCTCCTCCTCCTGCGGCGGCGTCCCGGGCGGGTGGGCCACGGGAAGGAGGCCGCCGACCACCGCGGCGATGACGTCATCCGCCGAGGGCAGCGGGGTCCGCCGCGCCCTCCGTCGGCGCCGGGCCGCGACCCGTGCCGTGGTCGCCTCCTCCCTCGCCGCGGCCTTCTTCGCCGCGGCAGAGCCGGGGAGGAGCGACGCGGGGCCGCCGAACACGCGGCTGAGGACGCCGCTGGCACCGCCGCCCCTTGCGCCGCCGACGCCGACGCCGCCGGGGCCGCCGCCCCGCCCGCCCGCACCCCCGCCGGCCCCCGCCCCGCCGCCGCCGCGCCGCGTCCGGAACCGCGCGAGCAGCTGACCCATGCGCCCCGCCGCCATCAGCAGGCCCGTGCCCCGCGAAACCGCGCGGCCGTCCCTGGCCGCCGCCGCCGCCACCGCGCGCACCGCCGCCCCCGCCGCGCCCCCCGCCGCGGCCGCGGGCAGCAACCCCCCCTCCTCCATCACCGCCGCGGCGCTCTCCACCGCCGCCCACATCATTTCCGTCTCGCTGTCGTCTGACCCCATGCCGGCGCTGCTGTCCGACCCCGACGACACCGCCTCCCCCTCCCCGTCGAGCCCGTCCGGCGCCGCCCCGGCCTCCCCGGCCACGGCAGAGCCATTAACGGCAGAGCCATTGACGGCAGAGCCGCGCGCGGCGTCCTCCTCGCGGTCGTCCTCCTCGTCGGCCTCCTCCTCCGCCCTCGCCTGCGCCGACCCGTCCGCCCAGGGAGCCAGCACGAAGAGGAGCGAGCGGACGTCGACCATGGCCGCCACCGCGAGGCGGGGGTGCGAGAGCCGCGGGAACGCCGACAGCGTCGCGTCGATCGCCCTTCGCCCGTGCACCAGCGCGAGACGCGACACGATGGCCGCCTGCTCCCGCCGCGCTGACTCCTCGTCCCCCTCCCCGCCCGACCCCTCCTCCGCCCCCTCCGCCCTGCCCCCGCCCGACCGCGACACGTCACCCTGCAGGACGCTCATCGGGACGTCGGGGAAGGCGCGCCCCCCCCCGCCGCCCCCGCCGCCCCCGCCGCCCGCGGCCCCGTCGGAGCCGACCCCCATGGGCGGCGCCCTCGGAGGCCTCTCCTCCAGCAGAGCCGCCAGGAGCGTCGCTCGCTCCCGCCTGGCCCAGGGGGAGGGGCGGCCCTCGGGGAAGGACCGGCCGCGGAGCGTCCACTGCAGGTAGAGCAGGAGGAGCCGGCCGACGTCGGCGCGGGTGGTGCGCGGCGGGGCGGCGGCGCCGGGCGCGGCGGCGGGGGGCGCGGCGGTGGGGTCCGACGGTGAGAGAGGGGTGAGCGACGCGGGGTGGGAGAGCGCAGAGGCGCACAGGAGGAGGTCGAGGGGTGACACCGCGTCGCTCAGGTTGCGGTTGTGGACCGCGACGGCGGCGACCCAGAGGCCGTGCCGGGCGGTTAGGTGGATGGCGCTGTCGCTGTCGAGGCTGAGCGACTCCGGGGTGAGCGACGCGGCGTCGCCGGGGAGGAGGCGGACGAGGCATCGCTGGACCGAGTCGGTGCGCCCGGCGGCGTCGCAGTGGGCGATCCACTGCTGCAGGACGGAGGGCGGCAGGGCGGTGAGTCGGCCGCCCATGATGTACGGCTCCAGCGTGTCGAGGAGGCGCCCGGAGCGGCGGGAGGAGGCGAAGCGGGAGAGGACGGGGCCGAACAGGAGGCGCGGGGAGCCGACCTCCACGCAGAAGCGCGTGCAGGCGTCGGCCAGGCGCCGCCAGTCGGCGTCCAGCCGCTCTGCCCGGCGGTTGACGTCCCTGAGCGACGCGGCGGCGCGGGCGCGGGCGTCGGCCCTGGCGCCGCCGGTGTCGGGGCCGGCCGCTCGGGCGAGGGCCCTCGCCTCGGCGCGGGCGGCGTCCAGCTGGGAGCCCCTGTCCTCGAGGGTGGCGTGAAACCGCTCGAGGAAGGAGACGAGGACGCCCTCGACGCTGTCGCGCGTGCCGGCGTCGACGGGCTCGGCCAGCCGGCGGGCGAGGCGGGCGGGGTCGAGGGCCCCCGTGGGCGGCACGCCCGATGCCCGGAGCGCCCTCGCGACCCGCTCCAGCTGCTGCGTGCGACCGACACTCTCCGCCCTGACGGCGGCGAAGTGGAGGAGGGAGAGGGTCAGCGCTGGGAGGAGCTCCTCTTCCGCGAGGAGGGCGGAGACGCGCTCCCGCCAGTCCTGGACCACGAGGCGGGTGAGGGCGGAGGTGCCGAGGAGGAGGAGCTCGGGGGTGTCGGAGCCGGAGGCGCCGGGACGGACGGTCTGGGCGAAGGAGGGGGCGGTGACGCCGCCGCCGGCCTTGCGGGAGGAGGAGGGGGGGCCGTCGCCCGGCTGGGGGATGCGGACGTCGGCACAGGCGATGGGGAGGTCCCTGACGGACCTCGCGTCCAGCTCTGCCATGGTGCTGGTGTCGATGAGGGTGACGGCGGAGTCCCGGCAGAGCACGGCGAGGAGGGACGGGCCGAGCCACGCGAGGGCTAGGACGGGGGCCGGGGCGCGGAGCTCGTCCGTCACGACGAAGACGAGGCGCTCTGCCGCGGTTTCGTCGCGCTGGGCGGAGGAGGCGAAGGCGGAGGCGAGGGTGTCGGCCTGAGGCCGTGACGGGGAGGGTGCCGCGGCGGCGGCGGCCGAGGCGGCGGCGGAGGACGGGGTCCCTGCCCGGGGCTGCCGGCGGTTTCGCGGGGGCGTCTCGGGAGGCGCCTTGTCCGCGGCGTCGGTGTCGCCGCCGGACTTGGCCCTGGCCGCCTGCTGCGGCGCGGTCTCGCGCCTGCAGTAGGCCGCCGGGTAGCCGTCGGGGGGCTGCGCCTGGAGGAGCTGGATGGTCTGCCCCCACGCCCGGGCGAGGACGGGGGTGTCGAACCCGACGCCGGGGGCGAAGCCGCCCTCGCGCGGGGCGTTGGAGGCGTCGGGGGAGCCGGAGGAGGAGGAGCGGGCGACGGCGGGGGGCAGCGCGGCGAGGGCGGCGGCGCGGGTCCCGGCGACGCGGCCGACGGTCCACGCGGTGACGGGGAGGGCGTCGGGGGGCGCGCCGGGGGGGCGGGGCCAGGCGCAGAGGGTGAACCAGGCAGCGCCGCGGCCGAGGAGGAAGGTCGCGACGCGGGATGAGACGGCGAGGATGCGGTCGGCGGCGGCGACGACGCGGAGGGCGGCGGGGGGGCCGTGCGCGGCGGCGGCGGCGGCGGCGGCCGCGGCGGCGGCGGCGGAGGAGCCGGAGGAGGAGGGGGTGTCGGGCGGCGCGCAGCGCTTGGCGTCGACGTCCGAGACGTCGAGCACGCAACGGATTCGCGTGGAGTCAAGGACGCGCTGCGGGGTGACGACCCAGCCCCCGAGGATGGAGCGATAGACGAGCGACACCACGCAGAGGACGCCCGACCGGTCTGCAGTCCAGAGCTCGACGGCGCCGCGCTCCGCCGAGACGAAGCCCAGCCGGGCGACGGACCGGGAGTGAAGGTCCTCCATGGCTCGGACCTCCTTGGCGAGGAGGCGGGCCGTGGGCGCGGCGCCGGCGGCGTCGGCGTCGTTGCCGCGGGCCCGCGGCGCGCCCACGGTCACCCCCCACACCGCCACCAGGCCCGAGGCGCACCCCGCGGCGATGTGGTCCGCCGCGTCGCTCACGCACACCGACGTCACGGGCGACCGCTTGTCCGCGGGGCCGGGGAGGAGGGCGCCCAGCGACGCGCCGCTGACGGCATCGAAGACGAGGACAACCCCGCCCGACGTCCCAACGGCTAGGAGCCGGCCCGCGCCGTGCATGCAGGACGGGGCCCCCGACCCGCCCCGCCCCCCCCCCGCCATCGCCTTGCACAGCGCCGACGAAACCGCGCCGACGTCCTCCACCCGCAGCACCGAGGTGCCCTCCTCCTCGGCAGAGCCGCCGGCGGTGTCGAGGGCCTCGGGGTCCGCGTCGGGCCGGCGCACCAGGGGCACGGAGGGGACGTCGGCGCCGAGGCCGGAGACCTGGTACACGCCGGCGCGGGGTCCGGGCGCGGCGGGGCGGGGCGCCGACGTCGGCCGCAGTGCCAGGTCGAGGGGCCCCTGGGCGGGGCCGTGCCTGCCCCCGGCGGGCCCCCGGCGCCACTCCGTGACGGCTCTCACCGCGTCCCTCGCGAGCCGCAGCTCCCGCAGGGCGAAGAGCCGGTCCGAACGGGGACGCGACGGCCCGGCAGAGCCGGCGTCGGACAGCTCCGCCCCCCGCCCCGCCGTCTCGCGCCCCGCCTCGCCCTTGCGCCGGCGGTGCCACCGCCCGGCCCGGACGCCGCCG
>Ga0136560_1000858_pt1 | contig 15420 bp, 2 predicted proteins | sample AntRauMeHopE1497_FD_104925 | JGI IMG/M metagenome (GOLD analysis project Ga0136560, IMG submission 104925) | Saline lake microbial communities from Rauer Islands, Antarctica - Metagenome Hop E1 #497 | ecosystem: Environmental > Aquatic > Non-marine Saline and Alkaline > Saline | place... | reverse complement strand
CCTCGGCGACGCCCTCCTCGCCGCCGTCAAGGCGGGGACTGTCCCCGAGTCCCGCGTCCGCGACATGGCCGTTCGCATCCTCACCACCATGTACGCAACGGGCCTCATGGCCAGCCCGCCGACGGGCAACCTCTCCGCCGTGGCCACGTCCCCCGCCCACGCCCTCCTCGCCCGCGAGCTCGCCGCCAAGGGCACCACCCTCCTCAAGAACGACGGCGGCCTCCTCCCCCTCGACCGAGCCGCCCTCCGCACCGTCGCGGTCATCGGCGACCAGGACACCGTCACCGGCGGCGGCTCCGGCCACGTCATCCCGCCCTACATCGTCGACAGCCTCAGCGGTGTCTACAACGCCCTCAACGGCGCCACCCCCCGCCCCATCAACTGCACCCAGTACCCCGACACCGACTTCTACCAGCCCGGAAACCCCTCCTCCCACGCAGCCTCCGCCGACGACTGCTGCGCCCAGTGCACCGCGCGCCCCGACTGCAACGCCTGGGCATTCTCGGGCCTCCTCAGCACGTGCTGGTTCAAGCCCAGCGCCGTCGGCAGGCGCGCCTCCCAGGGCATCGTCGCGGGCACCTGCGCGCCCCTGCCCGCGGGCGCCGTCAACGTCACCTACAACGACGGCTCCGACCCCGCGGCGGCCGCCGCGCTCGCCGCCGCGTCGGACGTCGCCATCGTCGTCGTCGCTACCACCAGCGCCGAGGGGACCGACCGACCCGACCTCTCCCTCCCGGCAGAGCAGGACGCGTACGTGGCCGCCGTGGCCAAGGCCCAGCCCAAGACTGTCGTCGTCGTCCGCTCCCCGGGCGCCGTCCTCATGCCCTGGGTCGACGCCGTGCCCTCCATCCTCGCCACGTTCATGCCCGGCCAGGAGGCCGGCAACGCCATGGCCGACGTCCTCTTCGGGGACGTCAACCCGTCGGGAAGGCTCCCGCTCTCCTTCCTGAAGCAGGAGTCCGACTCCTGGCTGACGTCAACGGACATGTACCCCGGCGTGAAGGACGGCGAGGGCATCCTCGCAGCGCACTACACCGAGGGCCTCGAGATGGGATACCGCTGGTTCGACGCCCGCGGCATCGCCCCCCTCTTCCCCTTCGGCCACGGCCTCTCGTACTCCACCTTCCGCTACTCCGGCCTCGCCGTCGCCGGCACCGTCACCGCCTCGGGCAACGCCGAGGTGTCCTTCACCGTCACCAACGTCGCCGGCCCCGCCGGCGCCGACGTCCCCCAGCTCTACCTCGGCTTCCCCCAGGAGGCAGACGAGCCCCCCAAGCTGCTCCGCGGCTTCGCCAAGGTGCAGCTCGGCCCGGGCGAGTCCACCACGGTGAAGCTTCCGCTCGCGGCGGCCGACTGCTCGGTCTGGTCCAACGCGGCCGACGACTTCGTGCTCGTCCCCGGCACGTTTGACGTCCTCGTGGGTGCCTCTGCCGGGAACATCACTCTCAAGAGCACCCTCTCCGTGTCATCCGCCTGAGCGGCGGGGCGGTTTGCGTGATCGCCGATGCGCTTTGACCTGAACCCTGTCGTGTTTGGCGCTGCCTGTGACACAGCTTGCCATGCGACGATGGGGTGGTCCGCGCACCGAGTCGCTGTGCGTGCGTGAAGTCGACGGAGCCAGGTCACCGAACGCCGGACGCGCTCGGCGGGTCACGGTTGAAGCTTCGCCACCACAGCCCCACCCCTGGGTGTGTCGAGTGAGTGGGCGAAAATGTCCTGCTCAGTCCCACAATCGGCTTTCCAGCGGGCGATGACACCACGCGCTCACGATTCCACGCGCACAAACCCGAGGCCCCACACCACGGGCGCGACCGCCGCGCGGACCTTGAGGCCGGCCGGGACCATCGCGACGCCGCCGTCCCCGCCCTCGCCCAGGGCCAGCGCGTCGGCGGGCGGCCCCGCGGCGGGCACGCGCACCACCCTGGCCCGGCGCCGGGCGAGGACCTCTGCTGGGGAGGCCGCCCCGGGGCCGAAGCAGCCGTGGAGGAGGTCGAGGAGGCACTCGACGCCGCCGGCCCTGGTCACGGGTAGCTGGTTCGCGACCACCGTGCCGACCCCGGCCATGGAGAGGAGGGCGGCGGTCTCGTACGGGGCCAGGAGGGCGCGGGCGGCGGGGCTGAGGGCGGATGCCTCCTTGAGCTCCCGTTCGAGCGACGCGGACGTCGCCCAGCGGTCCGAGAGCAGAGCCAGGCGGCAGCGGGGGGCGCCCAGCCCGACCAGACCGTCCGGGTCGATGTGCGACAGCGCGGGCCCGGGCAGCGAGGCGACGAGAGACGCGCCGGCGTGCGCCCCCTCCGCGGGGCGGGGCGCCGACAGCGCCGACGACGCGCCGCTGGCGGGGCTCGGCCGGAGCGACGCCTCGGCGACCGCTGCCTGCCACTCTTGCCTCGACGGGACGCGCTCCTCGCCGCGGAGCGTCCGCCAGCCGCCGCCGCCCGCCCCGCCCGCCCCCGCCCCCGCGCCGCCCTTGCCGGCCTTTCCCGGCTTGGCGGCCTTGGCCCCCTTGCCCCCGCGGGGCGACGCCTTGCGGGAGGACTTGCCACTCGCCGCGCTGCCGGCGCCCGCCCCGTCCTCCTCGTCCGACGGCGGCAGAGCCAGGCGCTCCGCGTCCGCGTCCACGGCGCCCAGACGGCCCGGCAGAGCACCCTCTTCCCCGCTTGCCGGCAGAGCCAGGCCCGATGCAGCTGCCCGGAGGCCCCCGAGCCCCGCCGGCTGCTCCCCGGGCGCCCAGCCCGCCCCGTCCTCCCCTGAGGCTTCCTCGCCCCGCCCGTTCCCGCCCGCGGGCTCCGCCGACGACCCGTACGACGCCTGCACGCCGCCGCCGCCGCCGCCGTCGTCGTCGAGTGTCGCCTCCACGCCGACCGCGCAAGAGAAGGGAGCGCCCGCGGTTTCGCCGGCCCCCGCCGCGTCGTCCCCGCCACCGATCCACGACGGCAGGCCCAGCGCCGCCCCGAGCGCCCGCCGCACCAGGCTGCCGCCCGGCCCGTCCCCGCCCGCCTCCTCCCTCCTCGGGTCCACGATCACCACGCCGCGGCCGACCGGCACGGCGGGCGGCTGACCGCTCGACGCCCCGTCGTCGCGCACGAACGCCCCGGCCTCCTCCCCGCCCTCCGCGGCGGCACCGTCATCCCCCGTCGCCGCCTCCAGCGCGCCCGGCGCCTCGGCAGAGCCCGCCGCAGCCGATGGAGGGGCGCTGTCGCCGCCGGGGAAGGCACCGTAGGGACCGAGCCCCGCCGCGCCGCCGTCCGCCAGACCCGACGCCTCCAGCGCGCCCTCCGGGTCCAGGGCCCGCGCCAGGAAGCCGCGGTTCCCAAGAAAGTGCGCGGAAAAGTCCCGGAACATGCCCAGGGGCCGGTCCCGGAGGAGCGGTGCGGTCTCGAGAGGGAGGGCGGCGATGGGCGCCTCGGCGCAGACGCAGACCGAGTCGGCCACGGCGAGGGCGGTGGCCACCGCGGGGTCGTCGCGCAGCACGGGGGACAGCCACGCCGACGTCCTCGCCGCGAGCAGAGCCGCGCGCCGCTCCACCGCGTCGCCCTGGACGACGTCGGCGAGTCGGAGGGCGCGCCGCGCCCCCGCCGCCGCCACGGCCGCGGACGCCGACGTGCCCCCCGACATGGCCGAGCCCGCGCCCGCGCCCGCAAGCGCCCTCGCGCCCTGCGCGTCCGATGACACCAGCAGCAGAGCCGCGGAGTCCGGGTGCGTGCGCCGGTCCGACCGGGGATCCGGGATGGCGGCTCTGCCGCCGGCCAGCTCTGCCGTCTTGGACTCTGCCGAGGCGTCCTTGCTCTCCTCGGCGTCGGCGTCGTCTGCCGCCTCCGCCCCGGCCGCGGCCGCGCCGCCCGCCGCCGCCGCCGCCGCCGCCGCCCCCTCCGCAACGGGCAACACCCGCAGATCCGCCCTGCCCCCTGCCCTCCACCCCGACTCGGCGGACGCCTCGGCCCCCGCGCCGCGCAGGCCCGCGGCCCGCTCCCCCTGCTCTACCGCCTCGGCGCACGCCGACGCCGCCTCCTCCAGGGCCAGCAGCTCTGCCGGGGCGGACCGCCGGAGGGCGTCGACGTCGGCGCAGAGCCGCCCCAGCTCCTCCTGCTGCTCTGCGCTCAGAGCGACGCGCGCCACGACGGCGCTCCATCCCTCCCTGTCCCCGGGGCCCCGCTCCGCCTCCGGGGCCGACGCCGCGGCGGCGTCCAGGCCGCCGGCGGCGGCGGCGGCGGCGGCCTCCGCGGCGGCCTCGTCCTCCGTGACCGGCTGCCGCCACAGGACCGCGGCCGACAGCTCCGCCCCGTCGGGGCTCCGGTGCAGGACGAGGAGGCGGCACCCGAGCGGAAGGCTCCGAAGGATCGCGCCCACGGGCCGCGAGCAGTCCAGGAGCTGCCAGGCGAGCGAGGTTCTGGCGAGGACGTCGGCGGCCTCGCACCGCCTGGATGACGTCATCGGGTCGGCGAAGCCGAGGCCGGCCGACGCGGCCGCGGCCTCGGCCACGCCCGCTCCGGCGGTGAGCCAGAGCGGCGGGGCGTCGCTCGGGCCCGACGACGACGCGGCGCCGAGGGCGGGGTGGGGGCAGGCGTCGCCCCACGGCATGCAGGCGGCAGAGCCGAGGCCGAGCGACGCGGCGCCGGCACGGACGGGCGCGGCGCCCGGCCCCAGGGCGGCCGCCCTGTCCGCCTCGCGGAGGAGGAGGGCGAGCTTGGAGGAGGGGGCGGCGGCGGCCTCGAGGACGGAGAGGAGACGGCGGCGGGCGGCGCAGGACTGTGCCAGGACCAGCGACTCGGCGGCGTCCTGCCGGTGCGCGGACCCGGCGGCGTCAGCGAGGGCGTCGGCGGCCAGGGCGGCGGCGTCCGTGTCGCCCGAGGCGAGCCCTGCGGCGACGGCGGTTCGCAGGTGCCACTGCGCCCGGGAGTGGAGCGACCGGGCGTCGCCCGTGAGGCCCGCCGCGGGCAGAGCCCCCCCGGCGCGGCTTCGCGGCCGGAACGGGAGCCTCGGCGCAGAGGCCGAGGCGTCGTCGTCGCCCGGCCGCGGGGAGCCCGCGCCCTTGCCGCCGGCCTTCTTCTTGCCCTTGGCGTCCTTGGCCGGTTTCGCGGCCTTCTTCTTGTCCGCCTTGCCGCCCTTGCCAGCGCCCTTCTTCTTGCCGGCCCCCCCACCGCCGTCGCCGTCTGCGGTCGACGGACGGGACTCGATCACCGCCGACGCCGGGTCGCATCCCGGCCACACGAGCCGCAGCCACGCCACGGCGCCGCCGCACGCCTCCCTCGCCGCGCCCATGAGGGCCCGCCCCATGACCGCGTGCGCCGCGGCGGCGGTGAAGGCGGACGGCCGAAGCCGCACGAGCGCGTCCGAGGCGTGCCGGAGCGCCGCGGCTGCGCGGGACGGCGCCACGGCCGACGGGGCCGTGCCGGCCGCCACATCGGCCCGCGTCGCGTGGAGGAAGAGGCCGACGGGGTCGGCGCCGAGAGCCCAGGAGGCCGCGGCCGCGGCGGCCACGGAGGCCCTCGCCTCGGCCGCCGAGAGCTCCGACGACAGCGCGGCGCACCGCCACGACAGGGCGGCGACGGCGCGCGACGACGGGGAGGACCAGGAGGCCGGCAGGCCCGCCACCCCGGGGGGGCCCTCGAGGGCCCTCGCCCTGGCCAGTGCCCTGGTGAAGAGAGCCAGCGCGTCGCGACGCGACGCGAGCCGCGCCTCCTCCCGCCTCCCCGCCAGCGCCGCCGACGCCGGGGTGCCCCGCGGCGGCCGAGCGCTCTCGTGCGACGGGAAGGCCTCGGGAGCCGCCCCTGGCAGCCGCGCGGTGGCGTCGCCGTACGCGGTCAGCGCCGCGATCAGCGCCTCCTCGTGGCCCGCGAGCTCTGCAAGCAGAGCCGCCCGGGAGTAGCAGCGCTCGGCGGCACGCCAGTCGGTCACCCAGGTGGTGGAGCCGGCGCCGCGCACGCCCGCTGCCTCGGCGGCGAGGAGGCCGCCGAGGGCGCACCACGCCGACGACGCCGCCGCCGCCGCGTGCCAGTCCGCGCGGGCCCGGCGCCGGTGGAACCGGACCGACGACGTCGACGACGTCGACGCCCCCGGCAGAGCCCCGTGGGCCGCCGCCAGGGCGAGCTCCGCGGTCGACTCCCCGCCCGCGGCCCCGGCCCCGGCGCGGCCGCCTCCCCCCCCCGAGTGTGACGTCAGCATCGCCGTCATGGCCGGGGCGTCCTCCCGCCCCTCCGCCATGGCCCTCGCCGTCGCGGCGGCGGCCGCCCCCGCCGCCTCCTCGGCCTCCTCGGCGAGCGCCCGGGACAGCGCTTCCGCCGCCGCGTCCGGCCCGGGCCCCGCCCCGCCCGCAGCGCTGCCCGCCGTCATGTCCGGGGCGCCCGGCGACGCCACCGTCGCCTCGAGACCCGCGAGGCACGAGAGCAGAGCCGGGGCACCGCCTGTGACGTCATCCGAGCCGTCCCCGGTCTCGTACGGGGTCCAGCCCCCAGCCGCCCCCGCCGCGGTCGCCGCCGCGGTCGCCGCCGGGGCCGTGTCGCCCAGCTCGATCTGCCACGCCGCGCCGTCGAGCGACGCGGCGGCGGCCCGGACCAGGGCGCGAGCGTCCGGGAGACGCCCCTCGGCCACCAGCGCCGCCGCCGCGACCGACGCGAACGACCACCACTCCGTGGCCGAGCACGCGCCCCTCGCGAGCTCTGCCCCAGACGTCGCCTCCGTGACGGCGGCGTGGGCCCTGCCCTCTGCGAGGTGCGCGCGCGATCGGACAAGGGCCGCCCTCGCGGCGTGTCCCGTCTCATCGAGCCCCGAGGCGTGTCGCGTCGCCTCGTCCACAAACGCTGCCGCCGCCTCCAGCCTGGACTGACCCACGAGGTGACCCGCGACCTCCACCCACGGCCCGGCGCCCCGGCCGCCCCGCTGCGTCGGCATCCCGGCTCCGGCCTCGGGCATGCCGCCCACGGCGGAGCCCGAGGCCGCCGACGCGGCCGCTGACGCCCGGGCGGCCTCGGCGCGTGTCATCGCGCCGCCGTGGCCCGCGGCGAGCGACGCCGTGTCACCGAGCCCGACCCTCGCCAGCAGCGCCGCGTCGCCCCTCCCCGCCGCCACTGACGCCCGTCGCACCGCGGCTGCGGTTTCGCGCTCCTCGATCTCGAACGCGAACGCGCGCAGCTCTGCCGGGAGGAGGGCTGGCGCCCCGCCGAGCGACGCCCTGAGCGCCGCGCCGGCCTGCCCCAGGCCGCAGCGCTGGAGCCACGCCGCCACGCCGAGCCGGACCGAGACGCGCGCCGACGCCGCGGCCGCCGGCATGGCCGCGTCGCTCACCAGCATGGCCGCGGCGAGGCAGGGCGCCGCCTGGGCGTGCATGGCCAGGGCGCCGAGAGAGCCGGCGAGGCGGAGGAGGAGGTCGCGGGCGGCCGACGGCCAGGCGAGGCCGGAGCGGGTGGGCGCGACCTCGGCGAGGTGCACGTCAGGCCTGGCCTCGGCGGCCTCCCCCGGGGCCGAACCGTCCCCGGCGGGCGCCGCCACGGCGGAGGAGGACGACGACGAGGACGAGGACGAGGCCTGTCGCCGCTCGAGCCGCGCGGCGACGTCCAGCGCGCGGAGCTCCTGGCAGAGCAGGGAGTAGGCCCTGCCGACCGACGTCCCGAGGCCGGCCCCGTCGACGTCGACATCGTCGTCGTCGGGCCTCGCGAGCGCAGCGGCGGCGGCGGGGCCGCTGCCCCCCCACGCGCCGCGGAAGCGCTCGTCCTCCCACGCCTCGGCCTCGGCGGCGGCGCGGAGGGCGGCGTCGCGCGCCTGCTGGCGGGTGGGCTCGCCCGCCCCCGCGGACGCGAGGAGGGCGGTACCGGTGGCGGCGGCGGCTCGGCGGCGGGCCCGCGTCGCCAGGAGCGTCGGGTCCACGGGCGCCCCCGTGCCGGCGGGCGGCAGGGCCGCGCCGCCCCGCGCGGCGAGCTCGAGCCAGCGGACAAAGGCCGCCGTGTCGGCGGGGGCGGCGAGCGGCCCCGCCGCCACCCTCGACGCCACGAGGCCCGCGGAGTCGAGCCCCCGCCTCGCGAGGCCCCGGTACGAGAGGAGAACGCGGGTGGCAGAGGCGGCGTTGGCAGCCGCCACCCCGGCGCGGAAGAGGTCGCCCGCGAAACCGGCGGCCGTCGCCGCGTGCGCGCGGCGGGAGTGTGGGTCCTCCGCGAGCTCTGCCAGCTCCGCGTAGATCCTGACCAGAGCGATGACGTGGCGGGCCGTGGCGCGGCGCGGCCAGTCGGGGGTGGGCGGCGGCTCCTCCCCGCCTAGGCCCGTGGCTCTCGTCATGACGCTTCCCACGACGGACGACGCCGCGCCGCCGCCCGCTTGACCCGGGCCCCGCCTAGAGGGCGCGGAGGCCCCGCCCCCGGGCCCGGACCGCCCGGCAACGGAGCCCCGCCCGGGTGCGCCGGGGACCGACGCCCCCGGGACCGACCCGCCGCCGCCCGGCCCCCTGTCGTCGTCCACCGCCTCCATCTCGGAGAGCGACGCCGCGTCGGGCCGGCAGAGCGCCAGGAGCGGGTCTGCCGCCTCGACCAGCGCGCGTCTCGCGAGGTCCGCGGGCCCCCTGCGCCGCCGCAGCCACGCGGCGTAGTCGACCAGCACCCACACCCGGGCGAACCGGCCCTCCAGCGCCGCGAGCGACGCGTCAAAGGCCGCCTGCCGGTCCGCGGGGAGGGCGGCGGCGCGCGCGAGCGTCACCCACACCCGTGCCTTGGCCGACGGGCCCGCGGAGCCCATCGCGGCGACGGCCGCCGTCACGTCGCGTCCCATCCTCGCGAGCGACGCGGCGCGGGGCCCCCACAGGGCCCCCTGGTGGCCGGCGGGGAGCGACGCCATGCACTGCCTCGCCGCGGCGACGCACGCCGACCACTCTTTGGACGCGACCAGGGCCTCCAGGAGGCGCGACGCGACCGACGCCGCGAGGCCGGGCGACCGGACGACGGCGCCGGTGCGCCGGAGCGACTCGAAGACGACACGGGCCGGCGCCACGAGCTGCGGGAGCGACACGGGCGAGCGCGAAACCGCCGAGGTGACGGCGAGGAAGGCCGAGGCGGCCGAGGCCGCGAGGTCCGGCCGGCCCGCCGCCGCCGCCGAGGCCGCGGACTCGGCGCAGCGCCGTCCCGCCGACAGCGCCAGCGAGGACTGGTCGCTCGGGGAGTGTAGGTCCTTCAGGATGAGCGACGACGTGAGCTCTGCCGCCACGCCGTAGGCGACGCCCCACCACGCCTCTGCCGCGGGGGTGACCGCCGCCCTGCAGCCGGGGCCCGTGCCGTCGGCAGCCCCGCCCGCCGCGCCGGTGAAGGTGACGCCGCGTCGCCTCGCCAGCACCGCCGCCGACGCCGCGGCCGAGGAGGAGGAGGACGACGACGACGACGCGCCGGCGGCACCGCCTGCGAGGTCGGGCGGCCGCATGGCCATGGCGTCACGGGCGAGGGACGCCGCCGCGGCGGTCATGCCCGCCGACGCCGCCGCCCGCGCCGTGCGTGCCAGGAGCTCCGCGCCCAGCGCCACCGCCTGCCGGCGCCACGACGCCGCGGCGGCGAGGCGCTCCGCGGGAGACCGCGCCGCGGACAGGAGCGGCCGGGCGGCGGGGCAGCGGGCCGAGAGCGCGGCCACGGTCCACGGGCCGTCGGAGCGGAGCGGGTCGGCGGGGGCGGCGGCGCCGTCGGTACCGTCGGCCTCGCTGGCGCCCCTTCCGGCCCGGGGCGACGACTTGGCCGACCCGGCCTTCTTGCCGCCCTTGGCACCCGCCTTGCCGGCCCCCGCGACGGACCCTCCGCCCCCCCGCGGCGCCGGAGCCGCTGCGAGGAGGCCCAGCCAGCCCATCGCGGCCCCGACGCTCCCCCCCCTCGCCGCCACGGCCTCGGCCGCGCCGGCCCCGACCGCGCGACGCACCGCCGACCGCCGGTCCGCCGCCGACGCCTGCAGGCCCGCCTCCGCCACCGCCACGTCGGCCAGGCACGACGCCAGCGGGCCCAGACCCATGTCGCAGATCGCCCCCGGAGCCCACACCGCGCCGGCCGCCGACCCGGCCACGCCGCCGCCCCACGCCGCCGGCCGACGCCTGTCCACACCGTCAGCCGCCTCCACCGACACCGCCACCACGCCCTCCGCCGCCTCGGCGGCCCCCCGCGCCGCTGTGGCCTCGATGCCGTCGAGGCCTCCGCGCCCAGCCACTGATCGCTCGTTCGCCTCCTCCTCCTCCCCCTCCCCCGCCGCGGCCCCCTCCCCGCCGCCGGCTCCGCCCTTCCTCGCCTCCTCCGCCGCCGCCGCGTCGTCCGACGGGTGCAGCGGGTCAGACCGCCGGTCCACGCCAGACAGCCGTGCCAGCCGTGCCCGCATAGCCCACCCGAAGAGCGACGCCGCCTCCGCAGGCCCGAGGCACGGCATCGACGACCCCGACAGCTGCGCCGGCGGCAGCGGCAGAGCCGCGACGGACGGCGGCATCGACGTCGCGAAACCGCCGCCAGGCGCCGACCCCTCGCCCAGGAGCCAGGCCCCCACCGGGTCACACCCGAGGCCCGCCGCGCGGTGCGGCGCCACCGGCTCGGGGTCCACCACCCGGGGCCCCACGGCCCAGGCGGGCGCGGCCCCCTCGGGCGCGGTGGGTGCGTCGGCAGAGCGGGGCGACGTCGGCGCAGAGCCCTTCTTCGGGGCCTTGCCGCCCTTGGCCGCCTTGCCGCCCGCGGCCGCCCCGGCCCCCGCCGCCGCGCCCGCCGCCGCCGCCTCGTCCTCTGCCTCCCCGCCCGGCACGGGCGCAGGGCTGAAGCCGAGGCCGTCAAGCCCGCCCAGCACCGTCCCAGGCCCGACCGCCGGCAGAGCCGCGAGCCGCTGCGCCTCGTCGAGCTCTGCCGACGCCGTGGCGGCGTCTCCCGTGAGCATCGCCTCGGTGCCGGCGGCGAGGGCGGCGCGGGAGGCTGCGGCGGCGAGCGTCGCGGCGAGCGACGCCATGCCGCTCCCCGACGCGGCAAGGCAGGCGGAGGCCACGGCCCAGGCGCGCCTGGTGTCCGTCAGGACCCGGCCGTGGAGCGGCGACGACGTCGGGACCACGGCGGTGGCGCCGGCGTCCCCGCCCCAGGCGGCGGGCGCGGCGCCGCCCCGTTGCCCCGGGCGCAGCCTCCCGGCGCGCCGGTGCTCGGACGCGCCGGCGGGGTGCGCGGGCGCGGCCTCCTCGGGCTCCACGGCGGCGGCGCGGGCGGTCAGGCCCAGGAGCGACGCGGCGGCGCGCTCGACCACCCAGGGGGCGCGGAGCGCGACACCGCGGAGGCAGGCCGACGCCGCGGCGAGGGCGGACGCCCGCTTCAGCGCCCGCATCCGGGGGGTGCAGCCGGGGCCCTCGTACCCGCTGAGGTGCGCGCGGAGCACGGCCTCCTGCCGCCACGTCAGGGGGGCCCCCGGGGCCACCGGCCCCACGCCGCGGGCCCCCACGGTGACGCTCTCGATCTGCGCCGCCTCCGCCTCGGCCCCGTCCTCGCCGAGAAGCGTCACGGCGTCGGCCTCCTCGTCCTCCTCCCCCTCCTCCTCGTCCTCCCCCTCCCCCCCGTCGCCGTCCTCGTCCCCGCCCGCGCCCTCGCCCCCCGCAGCCAGGCCCATCGCCGCCCGCCGCCGCCTCCTCCCCTCCGCCCGCTCCTCCCCGGCGGCGAGAAGGATACCCTCCGTCGAGGCGTGCAGACCCGCGGCGGCGGTATCGGGCCGCGCCCCCGACGCCAGCGCGTCGGGGCTGCTCGACGCCGATGCCAGCCGCGCCGCCAGCGCGCCCGCGAGCACCGTCTCGTAGCCCGCCACCAGCAGGGCCATGTCCCGGCTGTCCCCCGGCATCCACGCCACGCCACGCACGTACCGCGCCGCGCGGATCGCCGCGTCGGGCACGCCCCGCTCCGCCGCCACGTCGGCCAGGCGGCACCACAGCCGCACCAGCCGCCGCGCGTCCTCCGGCATGGCCTCGCCGCGCAGCATCGGCCGCCCCGCCGCCCGGCCGAGCAGCCCCGCGACGCCGAACGGACCGGCTTCGTCGCCCCGGCCGGGCGCCCCCTGGCCCCCGACGACGGCGCCGCCGTCGTCCTCGTCCTCGGCCTCCTTGCCCTCCCCGCCGCCCCCCGCCGCGGCGCCCGCCTCCTCCGGGCCGACGATGTCCTCCCACGCAGCGGCCAGCCTGTCGCCCGCCCGGGAGAGGAGCGACGCCGCCATCGCCCGGTCGGGGGCCCCCGCCGCCTGCCGCACCACGAGCAGAGCCGCGTCGATCGGGTCGTCGGGGTCGTCGTACACGTTGGCGCGCGCCTCGGCCTCCCCCGCCACGGGCAGGGCGAGCCGGTCGAGGCGGCGAAGGCGGGAGGCCTCTCCGCCCAGGCCGGCCTCGGCCACCTCCTCCACCGCCGCGCCGTAGTCGGCGGCCAGGGCCGCGCGCGCGTTGGCCAGCGCCTTGCTCAGGGCGTCGGCGTCCAGGTCGCAGCGGGAGAGCTCGATGTGGGCGGCGGCGCGGAGCGACGCGAGGCTCGAGCCGACGTCGGCGAGCGCGTCCGTCACGATGGTCAGGAGCCGGTACGCGCCCGCCCGTCGCGACGGCGTGAGGAGCGGCCGGACGATGAGCATCGCGACGGCGGCGGCGTCCTCGACGAGCCACGCGACGCCGACGCGGCGAGCGTTGGCGAGCGCGCGCTCCATGGTGGAGACAGCGGCCCGGAGGGAGCGGGCGTCGGCGTCGGCCGCGGAGGCGGGCGTCGCGTCGGCGGGGACCTCGTCCGACGGGTCGGCGCCTGTGGCGGCCACCCCGGGCCCCGCCGTCACGCCGCGCGCCGAGAGCAACGCGGCGACGACGTCGGCCTGCACCCGCGGCAGCGGCGGCACGGCCCCGGCCACCACCAGGCGACCGACGCACCGCGACGCCAGTGCGTCCAGGCCGACGTCAGCGGCCGCCCTCGCCACCTCTACCAGGAGCTCTACCGAGCGCACGGCCGGCGTGCCGCTGCCCCCGTCGTCGGCGTCCTCCTCCTCCTCCTTCGCCTCCTCGGCCTCCTCCTTCCTCGCCGGCTTCTTGCCCTTGCCCCCCGCCTTTCCGGCCTTGCCGCCACCGGCGCCGCCGCCCCCGGCCCGGGCCTCCTCCTCCTCCTTCGCCTTGGCGGCCTCCTCCTCCGCCCTCCCGGCTCTGCCGGTCCCCCTCAGGTACTCGGCCAGCCCGTCGGCGTCGGCGAAACGTAGCGCCGCGAAGAGCTCCGCCTCCGCCTCGTCGACGTCCACGGCCGGGTCGTCGGCCGCCGCGGCGCCGCCGGGGCCCCCCGCGGACGGCACCGGCTCCCCGTGCGCGAGGGCCCCCGCCCGCGCCTCCCTGGCCGCCATGGCCGCCGCGGCTCTGCTCCGGAGGCTCTGCACCGCCGCCCTGTGGCTCTGCAGCTCCGTGAAGGCAGCGGGCTTCTGCCCCGGGCGGCGGTCTTCGGCGCTGATCGCGTCCCGAGCTGCCTCGGCGGCCTTGGCGGCCGCAGGGTCCCCTGACGCGGCGGCGACGTGCGCTGCCACCATGCGGGCCCTGTCCCTCAGGGAGGGGCCCCCAGAGTGCACCACCCTCGACGCGAGCTCTACCGACGCGGTTAGCTCTGCCGCGGCCTCGTCCGGCCTGCCGGCGGCGTGCAGCGCGGCTGCCAGCTCCAGCCGCTGCGTGGCCCGCCAGGCGACGTCTGCGTCGTCCGTGTCGTCGAGCGCGGCCGCCACGGCGCGCAGCGACGGCACCGCCAGCGCGTGGGTGCCCTTCTTCAGCAGGGGCCGCGCCACGGCCCAGTGGGCAGCCGCGCAGCGCTGCACCAGGAAGGCGTAGCCGCCGCCGCGCGAGCCGCCCCTTGCGGCCTCGAGCGCGCGCAGCACGCACCGCAGGCCCGCCATGGTCATCTCCAGCGCCGCCTTTCCGGTGGCGCCCGAGGCGCCGTGGCCGTGGCACAGCGCCTCGCACAGCAGCGCGCGGACGAAAAACTGCGAACGGGCAGCAGGGAGGGCAGCAGTGGCCGCGGCGCCGCAGCGCGGGCGCAGCACCAGCACGGCCGAGCCGTTGGCTGCTTCATCGGGAGTGCGCGTCCGCCCGGCTCACCTGGTCGTGCGGCGGGGCGAGCGCCGCGAATGTTTGCACGCAGGCCTCGGCGACCTCAAACTCGCCACGCTCCGCGGCAGCCTCCGCCAGCACCACAAACGTGGGGCCCTGCACCTCCGACGCGTCCGGGTCCACGCCCTCTGCGTCCAGGGACGCCCTGGCACGCTCAAAAAGCGGAAGCACTCTGGGCAGATTCCCGTCCTCGTCAGCGGGGGCGTTCAAGAGCGCCAGGACCTGGCGTTCCTCCCCTGTTGACATCGCCATGGCCGCCTGGGCCGGAAGATTCGGGTGAGTGGACGAGCCCGGCGTATTCGGTGCAAGCCGTTTGCCGACAGAGCAACGGCGGCCTCCCAGCGCCCAGGAGAGCCGTGCCCGCCCACTACGGGGCAAGATCCTGGATTGCATTGTGTGCACGCACCCCAGAGCGGAAGCCCAGGGACGGCGGCAATCACGAAATGGCGTGCCCGACTGCAATCTGGCCCGCATCGGAAGCGTGGCCGCCGTTTGACACAGGCGCCTCGCTCGTGACCAGTATGCTGCGTACGTGTGGTCGTGCACGATATTGTAGGGGGTGGCCGGGGGAGCCGTTGAAGCACTCTCGCATGGTGTTTGGGGTCGCGTGCGGCTACGACCGCGCTACCCTGCGCCCTCCCCCAGCCGAGGAGCGTGGAGCGTGCTCCGTCAAATACACGCGGCACGTTCATTCTGTGTTCTTTTCGGCCGGGCGGTGGCTGGCACCAGGTAGTTTTGCAATCGGCCGATTGAAGACCCCGCCACTCACGCCGCGGCCGCATCCCTGGGCGCCGGCCCGATGGAATCCGCCCCGGCGAGCATCGCCATCGCCTCATCGCGGAGCCCCAGCCACGAGGAGGCCTCGCACAAGGGCCGCGCGAGCGCCGCGATGACCCACGCGCCCCCGTGCTCCCGCTCAGGCAGCGCCGCCCCCGGCGCCGTTCCCTCCCGCGCGCGCCGCTCTGCCGCCTTGGCGGTCTCGGACCGCGCGAGGTCCGGCCGCGGCCCCGCGACCGCCATCACAGCCGCGAGGGTGGCGTTGCCGCGCGCCCACGCCGCCGGCCCCGCCTCGATCTCGGCCGTTCGGACGCCTAGGAAGGCTCGGCGGTGCCGTCCGGCGGCGAGCGCGGCGTCCCAGAAGGGCGCCCCGTCGTCGCAGCCGCCCCCCCACGCCGCCGCCACGGCCCCCAGGGCGAGAAGGGCGCGGGGGCAGGAGCTGCGAGAGGCGGCGAGCCAGAGGAGCCTGGCACCCCGGGCGGGGTCGAGGGGGAGGGCGGCAACGGCCGCGTCGGTGGGGCAGGAGCCCGTGGCGCACGACGCGAGGACGTCTGAGACGGCAGAGGAGAGGGCGGAGG
>Ga0136560_1000855_pt1 | contig 15447 bp, 9 predicted proteins | sample AntRauMeHopE1497_FD_104925 | JGI IMG/M metagenome (GOLD analysis project Ga0136560, IMG submission 104925) | Saline lake microbial communities from Rauer Islands, Antarctica - Metagenome Hop E1 #497 | ecosystem: Environmental > Aquatic > Non-marine Saline and Alkaline > Saline | place... | reverse complement strand
CGCAGGGAGGCGGGCGCAGGGACGCGGGAGCAGCAAGGTGGGGCGCAGGGAGGCGGGCGCAGGGAGGCGGGCGCAGGGAGGCGGGAGCAGCCGCGGCGGCGGTTGGCGGTGCCGGCCTCACCCCGCTGCGATCCAGGCGTCGGCCCCGTCGGAGCGGGAGGGGAGGTCGACGGTGACGATGCGCCCGCGCGGGGCGTCCAGGTTGGTCTTGAGCCAGAGGGTGTCGCCGTCGTTGGCCAGGTAGCTGTACTCGGCGCGGAAGTCGTCCACGAGCTTGCGGAGCGGGAGCTCGGGGCCCTCGGCGACGGGCGTGGCGCCGCCGGCCGCCTCGGCCGCGGCGTCGCCCTCGGCCAGCCACGCCGCCCACTCCTCCCCCTGCAGCTCCCCGACGAAGAGCCGGTTCACGGGGTCGCAGCCGTCGCCGGGGGACACGAAGAGGTACCGGCCGTCGTCGGAGACCTCCACTCCCAGGACCCACTCGGGCTCGCCCGACTTGTGCACCATGCGGTCCGAGGCAGGGTGGGTGCCGAGCTGGTGGTAGTAGACCATCTGGTCCACGCTCGCGCCCGTCTCCATGCCCGCCTCCACGCCCGAGGGCGCGCCGCCGGCGGGGGCCACGCCCGCGGGGCTGGGGTCGGCGAGCGCGGCGGGGGCCTCGTCGGCGCGGCGCAGGTCCGGCATGGTCACGGCCGGGTCGGACTTGTACCGGCAGTAGAAGAAGCCGGCGCCGTCCTTGCGCCACGCGATGGACGAGTAACGCGCCCACGGGACGATGTCCTCGAGGTCGACGCCGTCCGAGGCGCGGCGGACGCGGATCTGGAACCAGTCGCTGCCGCCCTTGGACAGGCCGTAGGCCACGAGGGCACCGTCGTCCGAGTAGGCGACGGCGGTCAGCGCCACAGTACCCTCCGGGTAGTCGACGTTCACGTTCAGGAACGGCTCGGCGGCGGCGAGGCCTTCGGGCGAGGCGTCCTTGGTCCTCATCACCACGGGCTGGTTCTGGGTCCCCACCTTCTTGCCGAAGTAGTAGTACTCCCCCTCCTTGTGCGGGGGGTACACGCGGTCGTAGTCCCAAACCGACTTGAGCTCGCCGGCGAGCTCCTTGGCCCGATCCTCGATGCCTGCATCACGGAAGTACGCGTTCGTGCACTCGACCTGCGACGACACCCAAGCCTTGGTCTCGTCGGACGCAACCTCCTCGAGGTAGCGGAAGGGGTCCGGGACCACCGTGCCGTGGAGCACGTCGGAGTGATCCGACACGCGGCTCGCGGGGTACGCGGGCCTGGCCGAGGCCGGGATCGTGGAGGCGGCGGCCATTGCTCGAGGTGCGAGGGACGAAAACGCCCGGCTGGAGCGCTTCAGGGACTGAAGCGTCTTTCAATGCGCCGAGCGGTCGGCGGTGTGAGCTCGTTCGGCCACGAACCAGTCCCAACTCCGCGCGAGTGCTCTGTTCGCCGCCCCGACACTCCTCACCGCGTGCTGCGGCCCCGTGATTAAGCTTGGCTGGCGAAATGGCGGAGCGCGACGTGCGGGCCTCCCTCACGGCCGCAATCGGGCCGCTGCCGTTCGACAAGGGGCTCAAGGCCTGCCTCCGCCCCTCCGCCGAAGACGCCTTCTGGGAGCCCGCAGCCGCAGAAATCGGTGCATCAGTCAAAGGCCAGGACTTCGCTGGGTTCTTGCGCACCACCCGGTTCCGTGAGGGCGTCCGGGGACGGATCATGCTCGTGCCCGTTGGTTGCGGGCCCGAGGAGGCCGCAAGAGTCGCCGCCCTAGCACCACTGGTGCGCGTGATGATGGCGAACTGTGCCGTCGATGCCGTGGATCCGGCATCGCTGCCTGCCAGGGACCCGCTGACAAGGAGCTGCACGGAGCGCGGCGCCGCCGCGTTTTCTCTCCCGGCGGCCCGCTGCCCCGTGGAAGGCGGGAGCATTGACGCGCACGCGTTGCTGGACGCGATGCAGCGTTGTGTTCCGGTCGGGGGGTCGGGGGGCTCGCCCTCGCTCGCCGGTTGCATTGCCGTGCTGGGCGTAACGAGCCTGCCGCTGGCCGTCCCGGGCGCTGCGACGCGGGGTGCCGCGGGCCGGCAGGGCCCCTTGTTCCAGCTCGCGGGGTCCGTCGGGCTGCCGGGGGGCGCCGGTCTGGTCGGCGACCCGCACGGGGCGTCGCCGCCCTCCGTCGGGGCGATCCTGTCGCTGCCGGCCTACCCCGGGGCGGTCGACAGCCCCGTCGACGCTGCGCTGTGCGTCCGCCGCGCCGTCGCCGGCCTCCTGGGCATGCTCCCGTGCGGGACCGTGAGGTGCGCCCACGAGGGCGCGGCCGCCCCGGGCCACGACAGGCCGCTTCACGAGTGCCCCGTCTGCCTCCGCAAGCTCACCGTGCTGTCTGCGGCGTCGCCCGGCGGCATGGGAACGTCCGCCGCAAAGGTGGTCGGCCGCTACCGCGCCCTGCGGGCCGCCTGGGCGGGCCTGCTCCGGGCGTCGGCCCCGTGGGGGGCGTGGCCGGCGCTAGGCCGCGGCGACGCCCAGCGGGTCGCGGGGGAGCGGGTGTGGCTCCGCGAGAGGCAGGGCTCCCTCGTGGTCCTCGACGTGGCGGAGCCGTCGGGCGCCGACGAGGAGGACGACCTCGACGCCACGGCCCTCGCTCCGGCGCCGGCCCCCACGGCCTCGGGCGGGTCCGCGGCCGGGTACGGACGGGCCGTTGATGCCGTCGCGCGGCGCGGGCCGGATGAGAGGCCGGTGGACGCGCCCGCACCGTCCCGCTCGCATGCCGCAGAGGCGCAGCGCAGGGACGACGCCGCGGGGAGGCACCGTGATCATCAGTCACACGCGCACGCGTGGGAAGGCGCCGCTGGAGCGCCGGGCCGCGTCGGGCGCGCGGGGGATGGCCTCGAGCGGGGTGCGGCGGCCAGGGTTGCGCCAGGTGCCACGCGGGGCGATCCGCCGGGATGGGCGGGCACCCAGGACCACCACGCCCTTCCAGCGTCAACGGGACCGGTGCGGGCACCAGGGGAGTGGCGGGCCGCCCCCGCCGACCGAGGAAGCCCGGACGCAAGCGGGGACCTGGGCCTGGCTTCGGCAAGGGCCAACGCGGCAGCGGCAGCTGCCTCCCGGCGGAGGCAGATGGGGTGGGGTGCCAAGCCGTCGTGGATGTGAGCCTGGTGATGTTGTTGCGTGATCGAGGCAGGTTCCCAGAATGTCGGCCGGCCTTTGCGGCACACTTGCCCCCGGACGGGCGCAGGCTTTGGACCCAGCAGCCTCTGCGAAGCAGCATCCGGCAGCTGTCCGTGCGCTGCATGGCGGCTGCGGCCTCGTCGAGCGGCGCTGCCGCGTCGACCGAGCCGGTCAACGTGGAGCTCAAGGCGCTGGCGGGGACCAGGCAGCCCAAGACGGCCAAGTTCCGTCTTCCCAGAGCTCGGACGTTCGGGGCAGTGAGCCTTGGCGCCTGTGACGCCGCCGGCGCGCACGCACCGCGCCGCAGATTGACTGCCCGAACTGTCTCGGCCCTCGCAGACCGTGCAGCTGCTCCGCGAGAAGGTCTTCAAGACCACCAAGGACAAGGAGCTGTTCGTGTACGTGCAACAGGCGTTTGCGCCGGGGCCAGCGGAGCGGCTGGGCGATCTGTTTGACAGCTTCCGGTCGGGCACACGGCTGGTTCTGTACTGCGGCGAGGCGGAGGCATACGGCTAGCTACTCCATCAGCTTGTCCCACGCGTTGCGCTTGATGACGCTGACGTACTTGCCCCTGAGGCGTGAGTGCTCCTCGCGCCTGACCTGGAACACGAACTCGGGCCTGCAGTCGCCCGCGCCCTGCGCCTGCATGGCCTCGTTGAGGTCGTTGACAAAGTCGACGTCGTGCGTGATGACGATGAGCTGGAAGTGCGCCTGGGAGGCGTGCCGCTGGAGGATCATGGCCAGCGCGCGGGCGAACCCCCGCTTGTTCTCCACGTCGAGGTTCGTCGTCGGCTCGTCCAGCGCCAGGACGCCGCACTTGGTCGCGGCGAAGACCTGCTGCAGCGCGAGGCGGATGATGAGGGACGCGAGGACCTTCTGCCCCGCGCTGCACCGCCCCCGCATGTCCAGGAAGGTGCCCGACTTGGACATTACCACGCGGTAGTTGTAGGAGCGCCGCTTCCCCGCCGCCGCGCCCACGGCCGCGTCCGAGGCGTCGGACCGGATCTCGATGGTGTCGATGTCGCTGCCCTGGTACGTCATGTTCCACAGGTCCCGGATGGAGCGGTTCACGTCCGCGATCATGAGCTCGTGGTACCGCATCAGCGCCCGGTCCAGCCCGCGGTAGAAGACGTCCAGGTCCTTCACCGCCAGCGCCTGCGTCCGCTCCTCGATCGTCGCCTCCGCCACGCGCCGCCCGATGCCCGACAGCTCCCGCGACGCGAGCCGCGCCTCCCGCCGGTCCTGCTCCTTGGCCAGCCCCCGCTGCTCCCCCGCGCTCGCCGCCACCACGTCACGCAGCCGCCGGCACCGCGCCGACAGCTTGGCCAGCCGCTCGTCCACCGCCATGGACTCGTCCGGCCGCTCGAAGGATCGCTTCGCCGCCCGCGCCCCGGCCGACCCCGACGACGACCCGCCCGCCGCGGCCGCCCTCCGCTCCCGCATCGCACGCGCCACCGACCCCTCCTCGTCGCCGCCGTCGTCCTCGTCCTCCTCCCCGTCGTCGTCCGGCCGCACCAGCGTCCCGCTCGCCTCCTCCAGGTCCTCGTCACCCCAGAACTCCTCCTCCTCCTTGCCCTCCTCCTTCTCCCCGCCGCCCCCCTCGGCCGTGCGCCCCTGCGCCACGTCCCTCCGGAGCCCCCGCAGCAGCCGCCGCGCCTCCTTCTGCTCCGCCCTCGCCCCCGCCTCCCGCCGCCGCTCCCCGTGGTACGCCGTCAGCAGGCGCACCTCCCCCTTGATCCGCTCCGCCGCCGACAGCCGCGCCCTCGCCGCCTCCAGCCGCGGCTCCACCTCCCCCAGGCACTCCGCCGCCCTCGCCCGCGCCGCCTCCGCCTCCTCCGTCCTCGCGTCAGCCCCCCGGAGCTCGCGGGCGGGCGAGCCCCTCGCCGCCCGCTCCCGCCGCGCCTCGGCGTCGCGGATCCGCCCCAGGGCCTCACGAACGCCCCCCACCCGCGCCGCGCTCTTGGCCTCCCCTGCCTCCCGAGCCTCCCGCGCCGCGGCCAGGGCCGCCTCTGCCCGTGTCGACTCGGCGCCAGCCGCCTCCCGCTGCCTCCCCGACTCCGCCATGCCCGTGGCCGCCCTCTTGCCCGCCGCGGCCGCCGCACCGAGCCGCTCCCGCCGCCTCCCCGCCTCCGCCACCCGCGCCTCGAGCCTCGACACCGCGTGGCGCGCCTCCGCCAGCTCCCGCCCCGCCTCGGCCGCCCGCCCGTCCCGCTCCGAGACCTCCCGCCGCGCTCGCTCCAGCTCCTCCTCCCGCAGCCGCAGCCGCGACTCCGTGTCCTCGAGGCGCGGGAGGAGCGACGCCGCGTCGCCGCCCGCCTCCGCGAGGGCCGAGATGGCCGCGGCGTCCGCGGCCGCGCCCTCGGGGGCCGCCCCCGGCTCGCCGAGCGCCGCCCTGTCGTCCGCGTCGGCCTCCTCCTCCGCCGGCGTCAGGCGGAGCGGGCCGCCGGCGCCCGCCCCGGCCGCGCGCAGCTCGGCGTCGAGCCGCTCCGCCGTCGCCGCCGCCTCCGCCGCCGCCCGCCACCGCTGGGCGAGGACCGACAGGTCAGGCACCACCCCGGCCAGGGCCTCGCAGCGGGCCCGCGCCTCCGCCAGCCCCGCCTCGGCGGCGTCAGCCGCCCGGCTCTTGGATGCCGTCGACGCCGCCGACGCCTCCACGGCCTGCTCGGCGCCCCGGAGCGCCGCCGCGTCTGCGGCCCACGACCGCACCGCCTCGAGCCCCGCCCGGGCCCTCTCCACCTCCGCGTCGGCCGCCTCCTGCGCCGCCGCCGCCGACACCTCCCCGCCCGCCGCCCCCCCCGCCGCCGCCGCGGGCCTGCCCAGCCCCCGCATCAGCTTCCGCAGCGTCGACCGCACCGTGGCCCGGAGCCTCTCCCGCGCCTCCTCGTCCCCCTCGGCCACCCTGCACCCGCACACCGGGCACGCGCACCGCTTCAGCGCCCGCCCCTCGAGCTGCTCCATCACGCCGCGGACCACGTCCGCGCGGCCCCCCGCCGTCGCCGCCTCCTGGAGCGCCTCCTTCGCCTCCTCCAGCCGCTCCTCCGCCTCCTCCGCCGCCCTCGGGCGGGACCGATCCGCGTCCCAGAGCGTGTCCCCGGCCCCGTCGGCGAGCTCCAGCGTCGCGCGCGCGCGCGCCATCGACCCCCGGAGCCGCGCCGCCTCCGCCTCGGCCCTCCCCCTGACGGCCGACGCCTCGGCCGCCTCGGCCCGCGAGGACGCGGCCTCGCCCTCCAGCCTCGAGCGTGCAACGCCCGCCTCCCGCGCCGCCGCGGCCACGGCGGCCTCCAGCCCGAGGGCGCCGTCGGCGGCCGCCGCACCCGCCCCGACCCCCAGTGCCCCGCACCGCGCCATCATCGGAGCCAGGTCCCGCTCGACGGACGCCCTGGCCTCCGCGGCCGCCGCCCTCGCCACCCGCGCCTCGGTCGACTTCTCCGCCGCCCCCCGGAGCTCCACCGACCGCTTCCTCGCCGCCCCCTGCCACCGCCGCAGCCGGCGGAGCACGGCCTCGGAGCCAGACAGCTGCCTCCGCGCCCGCCCGGCCCCGTCCGCGTCCCTGGCCGCCTCGGCCTCCGCCCGCCGGGACAGCCCGTCCGCCCTCGTCGTCTGCTCGCGGAGCTCCCGCGACGCCTCGGCCTCCGCTCCAGCCCCGAGCTCCGCCAGCGCCGCGCCGGCCGCCGCCTCCTCCTCCGCTGCCGCCGCCTTGGCCTCCGAGTGCCTCCGGTGCGCCGCCTCGGCCTCCGCGAGCCGCCGCCTCGCCTCGTCCGACGCGCCCCGCGCCCGGCCCTCCGCCGCCGCGAGCGACTCCTTCGCACTGGCCGCCTCGGCCGTCACGCGCCGGAGCAGCGCCCGCGACGCGGCATCGAACGCCGCCGCCGCCTCGGCCCTCGCCTCCTCCGCTGCCTCGTGCTGCTCCGCCAGCGCCAGCACGCCCGAGCCGTCCTCCCGGCCCCTCTTCCGCGGCGAGCCGGCCCCCGCCGCCTCGGGGACCGGCACCGAGGGGAGCCCGTGCTCCCCCGCGAAGCGCCCCGCCGCCGCCGCGTGCTCCCGCGTCGCCTCCAGCAGCGACACCACGCGGCCCTCCAGCCCCGCCCGGGCCTCCCGCTCCCGCCCCGCCAGCGCCTCGGCCGCCCGCGCCTCGGCCTCCAGCGCCTCCCGCTTCGACTCCGCCCCCTCCGCCTCCCGCCGCGCCTCCGCCAGCGACTCCTCCGCCCGCTCCAGCGCCTCCCGCAGCGTCGACTCCTGCGACAGGTCCGCCGCGTCGGGGTCGCTCTCGTAGTCCTCCTTCAGCTGCGCGGCCAGCCGCCCCGCCTGCTCCGCGAAGCCCTCCGCCCGCCTCCTCGCGTCCTCCACCGCCCCCGCGGCCTCGGCCTCCCTCGCCAGCAGGCCGCGCAGCGTCGCCTCCCGCCCCTCGCACCGCTCCACCCGGCTCGCCGCCTCGGCCCGGCGCCCGTCGATCGCCCTCACCGCCGCCTCGGCCCTCGCGTTGTCAGCCCGCAGCCGCTCCGCCTCGCTGTTCAGCGTCCTCAGCTTCGCCAGCGACTCCCTCGCCACCCCCACGGCCTCGTGCAGGTCCTTGCGCCGCTTCTTGACGTCCTCCATGGCCTTGGAGTACCGGGTGGTTGCGAAGATCTCGTCGAAGCGCTTCTTCAGTGCCGCGCCCTCCTGCAGCGGCCACGTCGAGTCCTCCTGGTGGCAGAAGATGACGTGCTCCAGGATGGGCTTGGGCACGCCGAAGAGCTTCGGCAGCAGCTCGTCCGTCGCCGAGGCCTTCATCGACTCCTCGCGCCGCACCACCGCGCCGCTCGCGTCCCGCTCCGAGTGGAGCAGCACCCCCTCCAGGGCCTTGAGCGTCGTCTTCTTGCCCGCCGCCGCCGTGAGCTGGAAGCTTCGCATGAGGACGCGGTTGTGGCCCGCCTCGTCATGGAAGCGAAGCTTGATCTGCGCCTTGACCTCGCTGAGCGACAGGATCTGCGATGGGCGGGGTCGGGAGCGGAACTCTGATGCCGTGGCTGGCATCGGGTGTCGTCGCGCGCCGCAGCGGCAGAGAGGGAGCCTCACTGATGGGTCGTGCACAAACTCCCGCCCGCGGTTCGTGTTGGGGGGCGTCTGGCCCGTCGTAATGTACTTGAGGCACTCAATGATGGTCTGCGGTGCGGGCGGCGGGCTTGCGCGGCCGCTGTGTGGTGGGCGGTTCAAACCTGCACAAGGCGGACCGGGGCGATGTGCGGCCGCCCTTGCTCACGGTCTTGCCGCAGCCGTTCTCCCCGACGATGACTGTGAGCGGCTTGTAGAACTTAATCAGCTGCGGGGACTCGGGCGCGATAGGTACCGTCACAGCGCCGCGGCCGGCCAGGTGCTGCTTCCAGCACGCACCGATGTGAGCTCACCGCCTCCTCCTCCGGGTCGAACGCCCGGATGCCCCGGATGGACAGCATCTTGATGAACGCCATTGTGCGCCGCCAGGTCCCCGAGGTGGCAGCGTTCCGGGCTGGGGGGGGGCGCTGTGGGCGCCGGCGGTTTGTGGGCGCCCGAGGCTGGCCCTGCCCGGTCAGTGGTCCGGCCTTTTCCGCACAACGGCCTCCGGACCATGGCGTCGGGGGTGAGACGCCCCGTGGAAAGCTCTTCCTGCATGACTCGCTGGGGCAGCGGCGGCCGGCGGCAGCGGCGGTCCGCTTGCCGCGGGGAGCAGCGGGCAACGGTTTCTGCGGAGCGCCCGTACCCGAGCCCCGTCAAGACTGCTTAGCCCACGAATACGCTGATTGTTGCCCGCAGGATGACTTTGCCGACTCGTTCGGCGAAAGCATGACGTCCCCAGAGCCCAGGACGGCTGGGGGAAGGCGGGTAAGCGATTCGCCTCGCCCCTGCAGCCGGCCCCGTTCGCGCCTCCGCGGGCCGCAGCGCGGCGTGCTGCGCTGAGGTGCGCCAGGCGCCGTTCAGATGTCCGCGTGCCGTGCCCTTGCGACTACGCAGGTCATCCAGGTGGCGAACCAGCGGTTCGATGAGGCGCACGAGCTCAGCGGGGATCTGGACGAGTCGGTGGACACCCACGCGCAGTCCATGTCCATGGCGTCGCCTGGGCAGCGTGGCCCGCCGAGCGGGGGACGGGGGGGCGGCGACCGGGGGGACAGCCCGCCGAGGGACGACTCGGGCGGCGAGGACAGGTCAGGCTACCCGCCCGACGACGTGGAGATCCCCGACAGGCGGAGCAGCGGCCGCGGCCACGTGCGTGGCGCCATGGCCCCGTCCGGTGACGACTCGGACGAGGAGGACACCGAGGACGAGGCGAGCGGCGCCGGCGCGCCCGCCATCGGCTCGAGCCCGACCATCGCGGCGCCCGCCGCCTCGGGCGGCATGGGCGCCGTCGGGGAGGGCGGCGCCGGCGCGTCCACGGCCACCATGCCCGCGGGCTACGACCCCGCGGCGTACTCCCACCTCAGCGTGTCCAGGGTGAGGCCCCGGGCCCCTGTGCCCCCCCGCGCCGACAAGACCATGCGCGCCCCAGCCACCCCCTCCCCCAATGCTATTCCCGTCCCCACACGCCTCCTCGTCGTCGCAGGAGATCCAGGAGCTGTTCGGGCACATCGACCGGTACAAGCCGCACCTCCTTGAGCTCCCCACGCGCCTCAAGCCGTTTGTGCCCGACTTCACGCCGTCGCTGGGGGACATCGACCCGTTTCTGAAGCCGGCCAGGCCCGACGGCGAGCCGGAGCTGCTCGGCCTCGCCAAGCTCGACGAGCCGTCCTCGCAGCAGTCCGACGCCACCGTGCTCGAGCTCCAGCTCCGCGCCCTCTCGAAGAAGAGCCACCTGGAGCCCACCACCGTGCGCTCCATCCCCCTGGCGGACAAGAACCCGAGGGAGGTGCAGCGCTGGATCGACAGCGTGGAGGAGCTCCACCGCACCAAGCCGCCCCCGCAGGTGCGGTACGCCAAGCCCATGCCCGACGTCGAGGAGCTCATGCAGGAGTGGCCCGCAGAGGTGGAGGACCTGCTGCAGAGCATCGAGGCGCCCTCGGCAGACCTCGACCTCGACCTCGAGGAGTTCGCACGCCTCGCCTGCGCGCTCACCGGCGTCCCCGTGCACGGCTCCGAGTCCGTCGTGCAGAGCCTGCACGTCCTCTTCACCCTCTACGCAGAGTTCCGCGCTAACCAGCACTTCCAGGTCGGGCCCGGCGGAGCCGACGGCGCCGCCGGGTCGCCGCCCTTCGCGTGAGCGGCGCGGCGACGGCGTGCCGCGGCCAGCGAGTCTGCCCCGCGCTGCGCCCACCCTCCCTTGCCCCGGGAGTGCGTGGTGTGTTTGTGAAGAGTGAGTGCGTTCGTGCACGAGACGGCCCCGTGTGCTGGCGTTCCTGCCCCGCGGCGACCACACGACGCGCACGCTGCACCACATGCCGCCCCCTCCCGGCATCACGGCGCGGCCGCCTCCCGCTTGGCCTTGAGGGCCTTGGCCTCCCGGCGCTTCTGCCGCCTCGCCTCGACCGGATTGATGGACGTGGCCGCCTTGACCAGCTTCATCTGCTCCTTGCGCTCCTCGTTCGAGAGCGCGGCGATGGAGCGCTTCTGCCACTGGGACCAGCGGACCGTGATGGGCCGGGAGCGCAGGTACTTGCGGTTCTTGTCCCGGATCGCCTTGGCGGCGTCCATCACGTCCAGGAGCGACGCGAAGCCGTACCCCTTGGACTTGCTCGAGATCTTGTCGTAGATGATACGCGCCATCTGGAACGACGGGTACTCTCCGAACAGCGTGCGGAGGTCGCCCTCCGTCACCTCGGGCGCCAGGTCCCCCACGAACAGGCGGTAGTCGTTCTCCGGCCAGTCCTCCAGCGACGGGTCCACCCACACCTTGCCTCCCGCGATGCGCACGTCTCGTCTCTTGGGCTTGGCGGCCTGCGCCGCGGCGGCAACGGCGGCAGCCGCCGCCTCGGTCGCCTTGCTTCCGCGCAGCCTCCCTGGCGGCGGCATGGTCGGCCCGATCTCAGCGCTGGGAGCCTCAGGGCCCGTCGGGAGCGATGAGGCCGCAGGGACAGCGGCAGGCGGCCTCATGAATGGGGCAGGAACTTGCTGCGGTGGCCCGCGCGCGGCGGGGCCCGCCATCCACGGCGCCGCGGGCCTCGAGGGCGGTCCGAACGCAACCGTGGCGGCCGGCGCCGGTGCAGCTGCCAGCCGCTTGGCTGCCACCGGGGCTGGCGGCGACTCGGGCCGCATCCGCTTGGCCGGCCTCTCCGCCTCCTTGGGCGCGGCCTTGGCCACATCAGCAACAAAGGCCGCGAACGGGTCGTCCATGGCCACGACGGGACGCGGGCGTGTGCCAGACGAGGCGCGGAGTGTTCGGGCACAGCCTTCGAACGAGGCGCTGGTCGCTGATTCTGGGCCGCGCGGACCGGCGTCCTGAGCTCAACCCATCACGCACGCTCGCGCGAGCGCAAGCATGTCATGTGCAGGGCGTTCAGGCCCGGGCGCAGCAGCCCCGACCCAGGCCGGCCTGGGCCTCGCGGGGCGGCACAGCCGCTCCCGCGTGGCCGCGCGCGCGCATAAGTGCGCTCAGAAGGACTTCCCGGACAGGAAGGTGGTGAGCATCTGGTGCGCGAATGCGGGCTGGTACTGGGGCACCATGTGGCCGGAGCCGTGGACGGTAGTGAAGGCGAAGGAGCCGTTGCCCGGGACGGAGTACTCGGTGGCGTAGCCGGCCACCTGCTGCTCCGACGTGAGCCAGGCGTGCCAGGGCTTGGCGACGGACCAGCCCTGGCGGGCGGCGGCGCCCTCGGTCCAGATCTCGTTGTCGATGATGGGCACGCACGCGTCGTAGTCGCCGTTGAAGATGAGGACGCGGTAGTTGGTGGCCAGGGTGGGGTAGACGTCGCGGGGGAGGTCGCGGGCGGTGGAGGTGTAATCGATGACGCCCGAGCAGATGGTCCACCGCTGCCAGTACTGACGGGCGTCCTCCACGTGGAGGGCCTTGGTCACGGCGGCGGAGTTGAGGTAGCTGGTGAGCGCGCCAGAGTCGATGCATGCGACGGGGCCCTGGGAGCCGACCTGGGCGGCGGCCTCGCGGCGCTGGACGGCGAGGCGGTCGAGGGCCTTGAGGAGCGGGCTCTGGATGCGGAACTTCTCCAGGGGGCTGCCGCCGATGCACTCGTTGGCGCCGATGTTGTAGATGTTGATGTTGCTGATCTTGTCAGCGGCGGCCTCGATGGCCGTCTGGCACGCGCCGCCGGGGTTGGCCCACTGGCCGTTGCAGGTGGCGTTGATGGCGGCGAGGTCGGACATGGGGAAGAGGTCGTGGCGGCCCATGTACTGGAAGCGGTAGAGGTCGCCGAGGGCGGAGCAGGTGCCGACCTCGGTGCCGGTGCAGCCGTTGCCCACCATGATGCCGCGGAGGGCGATGCTCGAGGCGCCGGCCTTGTTGCTGTTGTACACGGCCTGGGCGAGGGTGGGGACGTACACGCCGGCGTAGCTCTCGCCGGAGATGTAAAAGTCGTTCGAGGCCTGCTCGGGGAAGCCGGCGAAGAAGAGCTTGAGGGCGTCGAGGTTGTCGTTGGCCGTCTGGGTGTCGTTGGTCACGTAGTCGGAGCGGGTCTTGGAGTAGCTGAAGCCCACGCCGGCGGGTGCCTCGAGCCAGAGCATCGACGCCTCGGTGGTCCAGCGGGTGGGGCGGAGGCTCAGGGAGCCGTCGGCCGCGGGCTGGAAGGGGCCGTTCTCCTCGAACGCGCCGTCCATGGACGAGCAGCCGGGGCCGCCGTTGAGCCACAGCACAACGGGGGCGTTGGGACCGGCCTCGGACTCGGCGAAGACGTAGTGGAGCGCCTTGCCGGTGGAGGGCCCGACCTCAAGGTACCCGGAGTACATCTTCGAGGGGAGAGCCTTGCTCCATCCGGGAAGGCTGGCGACTGCGCAGCGCGTGGAAGGTGGGCGCGAATCCCGGGGGCGCGGTGGACACAGCAGCGAGGCCCACGGCGTGGGAGGCGGCTGCGGAACGCGCGCACGACAAAGGGCAACCGGCGGCCCCGTGGCTCACTCTGGTCGGCCGAGATCGCCGCGCTGGCGGCGGCAAGGCCCGAAAGGACCGCAAGAAGGGAGAGCATGGCGGGACGGAGTCCTTCTGGGGTCTCCGAGTGCGGGTTCCGGGGGCGACAAGCGCGCGCGAAGCACTGCGAGGAATCCTCAACTTGCCAGCTCTGTTTTCGCCAAGCCTGCAGAGCAGCACCACCCACGGCCTCAGAGCCAACCGAGCATGTCGCCGATGGCCGCGTCCAGCCCCTTGGGCTTGGGCGCGGCGCGCACGGGCGCGGGCGCGAGCCTGGGCCTCGGCGCGCGGTCCTTGTCCTTGGCCGCCGCCCGCGCCCGCTTCCGGCGGCACAGGGCGTCCGCCACGGCCTGCGCGGTGAGGGGGCCCGCGCCGGGGGCGTCCTTGGTCTGGATCCGCTTGCGCTCGCGCATCTCCAGGTCGTCACGGAACGGCGCGGCCGGGCCTAGCCCGCGCCCCGAGCCCGCCGGCTCGGCCGCCAGGCGCAGCAGAGCCGCTTCGTCCTCGGCGTCCACCTCTGCCCCGGAAGCGGCAGCAGCCGCCGCCGCCGCCTCCGCCGCCGCGGCAGGGCGGCCCGGCTGCCTCGGCCTGACCCGCGCCCGCCTTCGCTCCTGGGCGGCGGCGAGGATGGCCGCATCGCTGGACGACCCCAGGCCGGCGTAGAAGGCTGCCACGCGAGGGTGCAGCCGGACGTGCCGCGCCGCGTCGAACCCCTCCAGGTAGAGCCCCTGCGGGGCCCTCGCCCTGGACAGAGCCACGTAGGCCTGGCCCGCCTCCCAGATGCGGCCGCACCGCACCCACAGCGTGTCGATGGTCATCCCCTGGGACTTGTGGATCGACAGCGCCCACGCCAGGCGCAGCGGGACCTGCACCCGGGCCACCCAGGCCGACCCGCCGTCCGCGACGACGAAGCGCTCCCTCTTCACCGTCATGCTGAGCGACGGCACACCCTCGCACGCCGCCTCAAGCACCCCCGCGGGGATGGAGGCCGGCGCCGCCGCAGCCTGGCCGGCCTTTCCGGCCGCCCGCGCGCCCGGCGCCGCCGGGAGGGCCTCGGCGATGGCCGCGCCGAGCGCCGGGGGCGCCTCCCCGCCGGTGAAGAAGCGGACTGTGGGGCCGGCGGGGTCCTCGCACGACGTCACGACGCCCCTCGTGCCGTTCACGAGGCCCCTGGAGGCGTCGAGGTTGGTCAGGAGGACCACGGAGGCGCCCGGGCGGAGCTGCAGCGACTCCGGGGCCAGGCAGCCCTTAGCGAGCTGCCGCTCGAGCGACGCGCACTCGGACGGGCTCGCGTCCCTCGCCCTGGTGAGCGACGCGCTGTACTGCGTCGCGGGCCCGGGGAGGCGCGCGAGGCGGGCCACGTTGATGGCGTCGGCCTCCTCGTTGCGGGGGCAGAGGACGACGGCGGCGTCGGGGGGGGAGGCCCCGTCGGGCACGGCCCGCGAGGCCAGGAGGGCCCGGTGCTCGCCGCCGAGGACGCCGGACCGCACGGCGTTGAGAGCCCCGACGAAGGCGCCGTCGCTCTGGCGGAAGACGCCTCGGAGAACCACGGTGTGCCTCACGAGGCGCGGCCATACGACGGACTGGAAGGCGAAGGGCGCCGCGGGGCCCCGCGACACGGGCGGAAGCTGGTGGAAGTCGCCCACGAGCACGGTCTGCAGGCCTCCCATGGGGGCGTCGCGCCCCCTGCAGGCGCGGGCGACGGCGTCGACACGCTCCAGGAGGCCCGCGTCGACCATGGAGACCTCCTCGATGACCAGGCAGTCCGCCCCGCGCCACCGCCGCACGGTCCGCGAGTTCCGCGACGCCGCCAGGGCCACCTGGGCGACGGAGCGGGAGGCGTCGCCGACGCCCGAAAAGGCGTGGAGCGTCACGCCGCCCACCGCACAGGCAGCGATCCCCGTCGAGGCCGTGACCACGACGCGGCGGCCGTCGGCGCGGACCGCCCCCACGAGCCTGGACACCGTGAAGGACTTGCCCGTGCCGGCGGCGCCCGTGAGCAGCATGCTGGTCCCGGCTCGCGCAAGGCGCACCACGGCCTTCTGCTCGTCCGACAGCCCACGGAGCCGCTCGTCGTTGCCGTCGCGAAGCCTGGTCTCGGTGGCCTTCTGGCGGGCGGCCATCGCGGCCTCGGCCCGGGGGTGCTGGAATCACTCGGTGTTGCCCTAACAGCATAATATCTAACCCTGTTTGATGGACGTCGGCTCCCTGTGACCCTGCTCTGCCGGTCAAAGTACGGAAAATTGCCTCGCGCGAGGG
>Ga0136560_1000853_pt1 | contig 15458 bp, 2 predicted proteins | sample AntRauMeHopE1497_FD_104925 | JGI IMG/M metagenome (GOLD analysis project Ga0136560, IMG submission 104925) | Saline lake microbial communities from Rauer Islands, Antarctica - Metagenome Hop E1 #497 | ecosystem: Environmental > Aquatic > Non-marine Saline and Alkaline > Saline | place... | reverse complement strand
TGTAGTCTTTATGAATCGTTCCACTCGGCGCGAGGGCTAGGGGCGCCGGCACACGCACTCACAGTCGGTGACTCACAGTCGGTGATCCCCGCGAGATCGCACACACGGCACAGTGGCGGTATGCGGATCACGCGGCTCGCTCCAGCTCCGGCCGTCCACCGGAGAGAGTGGCTCGGGCGGCCGCCTGCTCCGCGAGAGCCCAGCGCCACTGGCAGAGGCAGTGCCTCCGGCGCCAGCGCACCGCCTTCTTCTGCACGACGTCCAGGATCGATGCGGTGCTCTCCTGCCCCGCCATGCTCGCGGCGTCAAAGGGCGTCTGCCCGAGGGCGTTGCAGAGCAGCGGGTCCGCGAAGTGGGCCAGGAGGAGCTCGACCACCGCGGGCCTGCCTTTAATAGCCGCCTCGAACAGCGCGGTACGACCCGCCAGCGCCTTGGCCTCATCCTCCATCCCGGGGCTGCCCTCGGCAGTCTGGCGCTGGATGTTCGGGTCAGCCTTTGCCACGAGGAGCTTCGCAACCACCTCCAAGGGACAGGTCTTGGCGGCGTCGGCGATGGCCGGCCCAACGTCGTCCGCCACGGCGTTCACCGTGCTCTTGGCGCCCCGCCGCAGGAGGAGCGATACGGCGTCGCTCCGGCCGTGCCGGGCCGCGAACACGAGCGACGTGGCGCCGTTCTTGGCGACGTGGTTCGGGTCCGCGCCCGCGTCGAGGAGTCGGCCCGCCATGGCCGAACGTCCCTTCCACGCCGCCTTGACCAGCGCCGTCTCGCCGTCCTTGTCGGTCGCGTCGACGTCACCGGCACTGCCGCTGCTGAGGAGGACGTGGAAGGCGTCCTCCCTGTCCTCCACGCACGCCAGCATCAGCGGGGTCCAGCCCTGCTTGGCCCCGCGCGCGGCGTCTGCGCCCTTGCTCAGGAGCAGCCTGACGACCTCGGCGTGGCCCTTCCACGCCGCCTTGAGCAGCGCCGTCTCCTCGTCCTTGTCCACCGCGTCGAGGTCCACCGCGTGGCCGACTTCCAGGAGCACGTGCGCCACGTCCGTGTGCCCGTGCAGAGCCGCCATCATCAGCAGCGTCTGCCCGTCCGGCTCGTGCGCGTCGATGCGCGCCCCCGCGACCAGGAGCGCGCGGACGATGCTCGTGTGGCCAGCCACCACCGCCTTGCGAAGCGCGGTCACGCCCTTCCTGTCGCCGGCGTCGACGCTCCCCGCCTTGCCGCTGCGGAGGAGGACCGACACCGTGTTGCGGTGCCCGTCACGGGCCGCGAACATCAGAGGTGTCCACTTCGTCTTCGTCGCGATGGAGGGGTCGGCGCCCTTGCTCAGGAGCAGCCTGATGATCTCGGCGTGGCCCTTCCAGGCGGCCTTGAGCAGCGCCGTCTCGTTGTCGGCGTCGGTCGCGTTGACATCCCCGGCTCTGCCGGTCGCGAGGAGAATCTCGAGCGCTAGCGCGTTCCCGACGAAGCTGGCCTGCATCAGGGGCGTGATGCGCTTGCGGGTGGCGTACGACGGGTCGGCGCCGGCGTCCAGGAGGAGCCGGATCCCCGCTGTGTGTCCCCCGGCCACGGCCTTGAACAGAGCCGTCTCGCCGTCCGACGGGACGGCGTCCACCGGGCCCCCCGCCGCGCTGCCCAGGATCAGCTCCACGACCTCGGTGCACTTGTCCCGTGCCGCAAACATCAGCGGGGTCCATCCCGACCGGGTCTTGATCCCGGGGTCGGCGCCCTTGCTCAGGAGCAGCCTGATGATCTCGGCGTGGCCCTTCCAGGCCGCCTTGAGCAGCGCCGTCTCGTTGTCGGCGTCGGTCGCGTTGATATCCCCCACGTGCTCGCTGCCGAGGAGGAGCCGAGCCATGTCCGTCTGGCCCTCGACGCTGGCCTGCATCAGAGGCGTGATGCCCCTGTGCGTGGGCCGCATCGGCGTAGCGGCAAGCTTGAGGAGGACCCTGACCGTCTCGGCCTTGCCCGCGGCCACGGCCTTGAACAGCGCGGTCTCGTGGTTGTTGTCCCTCTGGTCTAGGTCGCCGACAAGGCCCTCCTTGGCGAGCCGCTCGAGCCGAGCCGCGCGGCCTGCAACTGCCAGCCCCATCAGCGGCGTGACGCCGGGCCCGTCGGCGCCCTCGGCGAACCCGTCGTCCGGAATCGAGTCGACCAGCACCTCCAGCGCCGCCTCCTTGTGGTGCTTGAACGCAACAAGAACAGCCGACCAGTTCGCCTCCTCCTTCTGCTGCGGTAGGGTGACGGGGCGCGCCGAGGCTGGTGGCCGGCGAGGAGCGAGGAGCATTGGTCGCGGAAGACAATCCCGGCGGCCGCGATTGCCTGGCTTCTCACCGACGTGCAGCGGTCCATGGCGTTGCATCCGGCCTGCACGAGGAGCTTGCAAACCTTAGCACTGCCGTGCAGCGCCGCTGTGTGGAGCGCCGAGCGGCCGTCCTGCGGCGAAGCAAGGCGCAGCGGGGATCTGCGTTCGGCTGCGTGTTCGGCTCCATTCCACGCGCAAGCCGACGGCAGCAGACTCTCACCGGGCCACGGACACGCGGATCGGCGCCGGCCGCAAGGGCCTCGGTCGCTGCGGTCTCGCTGTCGTCGACTGCCGCGGCGAGAAGCCGATTTCCGGATTCCATCAACGCCGCCGCCGCGCGGGCCACTGCGGCCGAATCTGCCACTGGTGCGTCTGCCATACTGTGTATCTGGAAAGTGAGTGCTGAGTTGAGGGTTTGCCTTGTGCCACCTTGTTTGAGAGAGCGCTGGCTCACACGCCTGGGGATTTTGCAGAGCACGGCTCTGCCGCGAACAGAACATCACTTGGCCGCCAATCGGCTCAGGCGTGGCCCCCAGCGACGCGGCTTGCCCCGAAGCGCCGCGGGACGGACGCGAAAAACTGCCGGGCCTCGGCCACGGCGTCCTTTCCTGCGGCCTCGGCGTCCGGCGCGTCGAAACCTCGGTCGCCGTCGGCCGGGCCCTCGCTCCTGCCCTCCTGGCCGCCGGCCCCCGTGTCCGAGCTCGCCCCCGCGGTCCTGCCCCCGTCCCTCGCCGCCTGCGACGCCCCGTCGAACAGCTCGTCATCCCCCATGCCGGCGAGCGCCGCTTCGGCTGCGCTCAGCCCCTTGGTGTCGCGCACGGGACCCACCCGCGCTCCTGCCGCCGTCAGCCCGCCTGCTGTGCCTTGATGTGTCGCATCTGACACGAGGCTCGACGCCGGGGCGGCCGGGCCGGGCCCGGCCGACGCCGCAACGATCGACTCTTCGCGGAGGGCCGCGTCGAGGTGGCCCGGGGCCACCGTCGGGTAGAGCCGCTCGAGCTCCGCCCACGCGTCAGGGATGCCCGCGCTGTCCACCAGCGCCCTGGCGACGACGTCTGCTTCGACGTCGTCGGTGTCGTCACGGCCCGCGGCGCGCCTCTGCAGGCCCCTGCCCTGCCGCACGCAGCGCGCCATGTGCCCGCAGTGCAGGTCCTCGAGTCCGGCCTGGGTGATGCCCCGCGCGGGGCGCCAGGCGGAGCTGGCGGGGGCGGGCCTCGGAAGCCTGCCTGCGTCGGGGGCTTCGGGGAAATCGGCTCGCGGCGTGCGGCCGCCCGCCGAGGCGGCATTGCTGCGCGGCGACGGCGCGGGCGCGGGCGGCCTGGGTGACGGGGCCGCGGACGGCGCCTCGCCGCTGCCGTCCTCGTCGCCGCCGCCGCTCCGCCCGTGCCCGCCGCCGCCGCCGCCGCCGCCGCCGCCGTCCTCACCGCGACCGGGCGCCGCTAGGCCCGAATCCGCCCGGCGGGGCGTTGCGCCGCGGCCGGCGTCCTCCTCCTTGGTCTCCGCCTCGTCTTCTTTGGCCTCGGCTTCCTCAGCCCTGGCCTCGGCCTCCTCGTGCCCGGTCGTCGCGGCACGAGCGGGAGGGACGGCGGCTCTGCTCTCGCCCCCGCTCCCGGCGTCCGCCCCTTCATCCCATCCCCCGTCACCCGCCGCGCCGGCAGAGCCCCCGCCCGCCGCTCCGCCGACCGCAGCCGACGTGGCCTCTCCGCCGCCCCGCCCCGCGCCCCGCGCCCCGCCCCTCGACGACGCGGGCGCCTGCCTCCCCCGCGCCGTCCGTGCCGTCCTCACGCTCATGGGCAGGCGGGCGGACTGCCGCGCAGACAGCATCGAAGGGTCGGGCGGGCCGCCCAGCGCCGAGACTGCGGCCCGGGCCGATGCCGCCGCCGCCTCCGCGCCCTCGCCGCCGCCGGTCCCCCCGGCCGCCCCATCCCTGGGCTTGGTGCGAAGCGATTCGTCGTCCTCCTCGCGCAGAGCTGCGGGCCGCAGCCACGCCGCCTCCCCCGTCGTCTCGTTCAGGTAGTAGTGACACGCCCAGTCGTCTGACCACAGCCGCAGTGTCACCGCGAGCGCCCGCCGGCGGGCGGCACGGCGCGCGAGCATCGCCCGCGTCGCGCACTGCACGGCGACCGCCGCGGACGCTGGCTCCATCTCCTCCGCGCGGCGGCCGGGGCGGATGCCAGTGCGCCCCGCCGCCGCCGCTGCCTGCGCCGCCCTCACCGACGCCTCGAACGCCGCCCCGCCGCCAAAGAGCCGGCCGACCACCCTTGGCGTCCCCCACCGGCTCTCTCCGTCGGAAGTGGAGTACCAGAAGACCTGTCCCGAGTCCCCGTCCACCAGCCGCTCAAAGACAGCCCGGCACCGCCTGCGGGCCAGTGCCATCGCCCGGAAGCGGCGGGCCGCGGCCTGGATGCGGACCGCGGCGGCGCCCTCCGCCGCCGCGGCCTCGTCCTCCTCGTCCTCCTCCACTGCCGCCTCGGTCAGGGCGATGAGCGGCCGACGAGCCGTGCCGCCACCGCGCCCGGGGCTGCCGCCGCGCGCCGACGGCTCGCCCCGCGGCGTGACGCCCGCGCTTACGGCTCGCGACGTCTCGGGGGCCGTGACGTCGAGCGTGGCGCCGCGGAGGACCCTGGGCTTCTCCCACTGTGACTCTCCCGAGACAGTGTTGTAATAGAATACGGCGTCGTAGTTGGGGTCCACGGACTTCTCAAATACCACCCGACAGCGGGCGACGGCCACCCCCCGCCCCACCCGCATCCGCCACGCCGCCTGGATGCGCGTCGCGGCGCCGGGGGGCCGGAGGTCGGCGGCGTGGCGGCCGGGCCTGACCCCGCTGGGAAGCCAGGCCGGCGCGGCGGAGTCCTGCCGGAGCCGCGCCGTCGCCACTGCCACGTCATCGGGGTCGGCGGCGAGGACGGGGACGGCCCTTCCTCCCCTGCGCGCCTCGGCGGCGCGCAGCTGCTCCTGGGAGAGGACGTCGAAGCGGGAGCCGCGGAGGAGGCGGGGCTTGTCCCAGCCTGACTCCCCGGTGCGCTTGTCGAAGTAGAACGGCACGCCGTAGTCGGGGTCGACGTGCCGCTCGACGGCGTGGCTGAGGCGGCGGAGGAGCTGCAGGCGGGCGAGGAGGACGCGGGCGGCGCCCTGCACGGCCGAGGCGGCGGCGGCGGCGCCGGGGAGGGAGGCGAGCTCTGCCGCCCTGGCTGCGGGGACGGGGGCGCGGCGGGCGGCGGCCCGTTCCGCGCGCTGGGCGGAGGTGGGGCTCCGCGCTTCCCCGGCGCGGGCGGAGGGGAAGACGAAACGCGCGCTGGCTCGAGCGGAGTTGAGCCGTGCGCGTGCGGAGGGGGCGCCGAGGCCCCGAGCGGTGGGGGAGGCCCCCGGCTGGGGGTTGAGGCGTTGCCGCGCGCTGGCGGGGAGGCGGGCGGACTCGAGGCGGGCGGAGAGGGCGGCTGATGAGGGGTTGCCGGCTGGGCGGGCGGAGCGGAGGCCCGACGCCGCGGCGACGGGCGTGTCCGCTCGCTCCGTGGGGAGGTCCTGGCCCGCGAGAGCGAAGGGCATCTCCCACTGGGAGTGCCCGGTGAGCTTGTTGAAGTAGTAGCCGACGCCGGCGGCCTGGTCGTGGACCTTGGCCCACACGCTCCGGGCAAGCTCGCGCAGCCGGCGGGCGGCGATGCCGCGGCGCACCACGGACTGCAGCCGCCTCGCGGCCTCCTCCTCCCCCATGTCCTCAGCCCGCCGCCCCGTCCGCACGTGCCCCTCCGCCGTCTCCGCGGGGATGTCCTCCGGCCCGAGCAGTCGCGGCTTCTCCCACGAAGACTCTCCCGTGAGAGAGTTGAAGTAGTAATAGCAGCCGTAGTCGGGGTCCCACAGTTTTCGAAGCACGGCCGCGAGCCGCGCCCGGCACCGCCAGCGGGCGATACACCCCCGCCAGAAGGCCTGCGCCCGCGTCGCGGCGTCATGGGGCCGAGCGGGGCGCCTGTCCTCGTCGGGCGTCGGCGACCCCAGCCCTGACGCCGCCAGGAGCTCCGCCATCGTGGGCGCGTCATCCCCCGCCGGCAGGGCGACGCTCAGCCGCCTCCCGCGGCCCGCCGCCCCCGCCGCCTGCTCCGCCCGCCGCCGGTTCCGCGCCGCGGCCTTGGCACCCGGGTCGCCCCGCCGCATGCCCCTCGCCCCGTCCCCGTCCTCCGGCCCCATGAGCGCCGGGCGCGTCCACCGCGTCTCCAGCGACAGCACGTTGAAGTAGTACTTCCGACCCGTCCCCTCCTCGGCCAGCACCCGCCACACCCCGTCCACCATGCGGCGCACCGCCTCCCGAGCCCGCCGAGACCGGAACATCCCCTGGATCATCGCCGCCGCCTCCTCCTCGTCCAGGTCCTCCGCCAGCTTCCGCGGGTAGAGCCCGATCCCGCGGACCTCGCGCCCGAAAAACGTCCGTGGCACCTCCCACTGGGTCTCCCCGGTCCGCCTGTTGATGTAGTACTCGCGCCCGGACGCCGCGTCAAGCGTCCTGGACCACATCACGCGGCACGCCACCTCCACCAGGCGCCTCGCGCGGCCCGCCCGCCACAGGCCCTGGATCACGCGCGCCGCGTGCACCCGCCGCCGCCGCCCGTCGTCCCGGATCGAGCTCACCAGGCCCAGGACGCGCTCCATGAGGCCGTCGCAGTGCCGCGCCGCCGCGCGCCGCTCGCTGAAGGTCGACGTTGTGACGTCATCCAGCCGCTCCCCGGCCTCCCTGGTCTGTTCCAGCAGCCGCAGCGCCGCCTTTGCCTGCCGGTCGGGCCGGTCCGCCCGCCGCTTCGGCTTGGGCGGCTCCTTCTGCGCGTACGCCACCCAGTTGTGGGCCATGCGCGTCCAAGGGTGCCGCCTGAGGAAGCAGTCCTCGCAGTAGAACCCGGAGCGCGGGCGGGTCGGCTCCAGCCGCCGGCAGCTGAAGCAAAGCCGCGTTGCGAGCCGCGCCCCGACGCACGACGCGTCAAAACGCTCGCAGCAGTACTGCAGCGGCTCCCCGGCGCCGCGCCCACCCTCGTGCCGCGACTCGGCACCGGCCGACGCTCGGGCGGAGCGGCCGCGCCCCATCAGCGACACGACCGCCGCGGCGCCCGACCCCGCCGAAACCCCGCGCCGCAGTCCGAGCTCCCGGGGCAGCCCGAACGGGTCGAGGTCTTCGTCACTCCCGTCGGACCGCGCCGTCACGGGGTCGCGAAGCCCCGCCATGGCCGCGCGAAAGACGCGCTGCGGGTCCTCGGGCTCGATCGGCCCCAACGAGGAGCCCAGCGTCCCCGCGGTCACTCCTGGCCGACCCATGGGCACAAGCGCGCCGCCATAGCTCGAAGGTGCGGCGGGAAACCCGCCGCCGTGCTTGCCGTTGCGGAACACCGGCGTCGGTGGCTCAACGCCTGGCGCCAGCCGCACGGGCACCAGCTGCCCCGACCCGAACACACCGCCGCCCGTCCCGCCCATGGTGCTTGGCGTCGACAGCCCGAGCGATGCGGCCCCGGGCGTGTTCGAGGCCCAGGCCAGCCCCGGCTGCGACGCCGACGACGGCATGCCGCCGCCGCCCTGACCGCCAGAGGCGGTGTCGATCGGCGGCAGCCGCTGGCCCTGCGACGACCACATTCCTGGCAGATCCAGCCGGGCGCGAGATCACGGCCTTCTGTGCTGCCTGGCCGTGCGTTTGGGGCCGGCGACGGCGCGGTCAATCGCAACCGAACGCTCTGCACCGTGCCGGCCGGTGACAAGCGCCGCCGCGCGCCCTTGAGAGCCGACAAGACGGCAAGCCGCTACGATCGTGTGGCGCACGGCGGCCGGGCGATCGCGCGCGCGCTCCCCGCGTCGTTGAGTGACCGGGTGCGTGGCTGGCATTCTCGCGCCCGCCAAAGCCGCGGGGCTGCTCTAGGGACAAGCGACCGCGCATGCGCTGGTTGGGACGGCACCTGTGCCGATTCCGTGGCCGTCATGTGCCTCGTGTGTCGCGGTGGGGCGTGCGGCCGGGCCGTTGCCCGGGCGGGACAGAGCGACAGGCCGTTGCAGGCCGGCACACCGCGGCCCTGAGACCGAGCCGGGCGACCAGCCCGCGAGCGCGCGGCACTCTGCGTCACGGACGAGCAAGGAAGTCGCGAGCATGGCGCTCATCCCCAGCGGGGCGAGAGGCGCCGCCGCCGCTCTCGCGCTGCTTGACGGGGTGTTGCCCCGCGAGGAGCCAGACGACGGCGGAGCGGCCGAGCCGGGCGTCATCACGACCATCCCAACCGTGCATGACATGGTTGAGGCGGGCGTGTTCGACAGCGAGGCCGGCCGGTCGGCGGCGGTGCCCTGGGCGAGCGTCGTGCTCTCGCAGGCGAGCCAGAGGGCGCTGGCGACCCGGAACGCCGAGGCGCTTGCGGCGCTCGGCATCATCGACCGGTCCTTCGCGGGGGCCGGCCTGGCGCACGGGAACAGCAGGTTCGCGCCCCTGTTTGCGATGCTCAGCCGGGAGCTCCGGCGCGCGGCCGTTCCGCCGGGCGCGCCGGGGTTCGCCAGCCTCCCGGGAGTGATCCACGCAAGCGGCACGTCGTCGGCGAGCGCCGCGAGGTCCGCGCTGCAGAATATCGTCCTCACAAGCGCGGTGCTCGAGGCTGAGGCCAAGGGCGCGGACGACGACGACGGCGGCGACGGCGACGGCGCGTGGGTCCGGCACGGCGGGCGGCTGGGCGGGGAGGCGAGGGCGGCGACGAGGGGGGCTGACCGCGCGTCGTCGGCGCTTTCCGAGGCTCTGAGCGCGGCCATCGGGCCGGGGAGGCCCCGATCGCCGAGGCCGGGCGGGTCGGGCCCCGCCGCCGGGTCCGCGGCGGCCGCGGGGACGGCGGCCGTGGCTGGCGGCACGCTGACGGCGGCGGGGGCGAGAAAGCCGCCGGGGCGGGGGAGCCGGCGGGGACCATCACTCCGGGCGGGCGCGTCGCGGCCGGGCACGGCGTCGGCGGCGGTGCTGGTGTCGGCGGCGAGCGCCGGCGGCAGGGGGCCGGGCGTCCCGGATGACGCCATCGGCGGGTCGCCCGGCGGCAGGGGGCCGGGCGTCCCGGATGAGGTCATCGGCGGGTCGCCCGGCGGCCCGGCCGTGCTGTTGCCATCGGCCGTGTCGCTAGACGAGGCCGGCGGGGCCGCGGCCGAGGTGAGCGCGCTTCGGAGGCGCCTCGGCGCGGCGTCGCTCGGGCTTGTCCGGGCCGGGACGGGGGCGGCGGAGGCGGCGGAGGCGGCGGACGGCGTCGCAGCGTCGTTCGTGGACGTCGACGCCGTCCCCGCCGGCCGCGCCGACGACCACCACTCCCGCGGCGCCGCGGCGTGCGGGGGGCTGTCGCTGGGTTCGTACCGGGCCGACGCGCTGCGCGAGGGGGCGCGCAAGGCGGCGCTGCTGTCCCGTGCCGTGCACACGGTGCGCCGCATCGCGGGGATGCAGCGTCGCGTGGACAAGACCGGGCAGATCGTGTCCTTCGCCGCGCGGCGGTGGCAGCTGGAGGCGCAGAGGATGTTCTTCCGGCTGTGGCGGACGGCGGCGAGGAGGAGGGCGGCCCAGCTGGCGACGGTGCACGGCCTCATCGCGCGGGCGTCGCGGACGGGGCGGCTCAAGACCACCATGGCGGCGTGGCAGGCGTTCTCAGGGGGCCGCAGGGCCGCACGGGTGCGCGTGGAGGTCCAGGCACGCAAGGCGGAGGCGGAGAGGCGGCACGCCGAGGCGGGGGTCCTGGCGGCGGATCTGCGCTCCCTGTCGGGGGCGGGGGCCGCGCAGCGCGCGAGGAGCGGGGCCCTGCTGGACGAGGCGCGGGCGCTGCGCAGGGAGGTTGGGGAGGCGCGGGGAGCGGCGCGGCTGGGGGCGCGGCCGCAGCTGGTGGCGTTGGAGCGGGCGTGGCTGGGCGCAACGGCGTCGCTCGTGGGGCGTCGCATCGAGTCGTCGATGCGCTGGCTCTTTCTGAGCATGAGCGGCCTTCCGCAGCTGGGGGCGGCGGCGGACGGGTCGCGGGTGGACCCGCAAGCGCTGCTCGCGACCCTGACGGGGCAGCGGCTGGGCGAAGGGCGGTCCGCGGCGGACGCCGGGCTCAGGGAGGAGCGGCCGAGGCGGGGCGGGGCGGGAGCGGGCTGGCGAGGCGGCGGCGGCGGCGGCGGCGGCGGGGACGACGACGCGGGGGGGTCGGGGGCGCCCGCCCGGCCCCGGCCGCACCCGCTGTCGTCGTTCGGGGCGGGGGCGGAGGACTTTGACCCTTGGCTGCGGCCGGCGGTGGTCTCTGCGGGCCAGCCGAGCGACTCGGCGTCGCTCGACACGTCGGCGGCGCGGATGAAGCACCACCTCCTGCCCGCTGACGTGGCGTTCAGGCTGGTGGGGCCGGACGACGACAGGACGGGGCGTCTGTGCGCGGCGCTGGGGATCGTGAGGCAAGGCGCCCTGACCGGGGCGGAGGAGGAGGAGGAGGACGGGGAGGAGGAGGAGGAGGCATCGGGGGGCGAGGAGGAGGAGGACGGCAAGGGGAGCGGGGCGGGGACCGACGGGCGGCAAAGCCCCGCGGAGTCCGCCCGTCCCCGGCGCCGGGCCCACCGGTACCGGCCTGCTCTCGAGGCGCTGGAGGAGCCGGTTCCCGCGCTGGCTCCTTGGCTGACCGCGGAGCACCTGGGGGGCATCACCGACGTGGTGAACCCGCTGCTGCTGCTGACGCCTGCGGAGCTGTCGGGGGCGGAGCGACGCGCGCGGGGGCGGGCGAGCGACGCGGCGCGGGAGGCGGCGGGCCGCGCGGCGGGGCTCGGGGCGGCGCTCGGCGGTCACCTGTACGACGACTGCTCGCTGCCGCCGCTGCCCCCGCTGGAGGAGGAGGCGCTCCGGTGCCTGGTGGGGCTGCCGCTCGACGTGCTGGTGCTTCGGTGGGTGAACCACCACCTGCTCGACGGGAACAGGGTGGGTGGGCTGGACAGCGTGGAGGAGGCGGAGGGGAGGGACCTCGAGGCGAGGCTGCGGCGGTCGGCGGCGGCGCGGCGGGGGCTGCGGGCGAGGCTCAGGGCGCGGACGGGGCGAGGGGTTCCGGGGGGGAGGGGGCGCGGGGGCGGCGCGGGCGGCGGGGCGCCCCCGCCGCGGGGCGAGGACGAGGAGGACGAGGAGGACGAGATCCTGTCGCTCCTGCGCGCCGGCACGTCGCTGCACCGGTCGGGCGAGAAGCCGGAGGAGGAGGAGGGCGACGACGGGGAGGAGGAGGAGGAGGCAGCGATCCACGCGGGCCCGTCCCCCGCCGAAGCGCGGCGCCGGCTCCGTCCCGTGCTGTCTGAGGCGGCGCTGCGGCTCGTGCACTCCGAGCTGGCGGCAAGGACGGGCGAGGAGGGGGACGGGGACGGCGTTGCGGGCGGCGCCGCGGGGGCGTCGGCGGCGGAGGCGGAGCTCGCGGGCCTCGCGGCCACAGCAGCTGCGGGCGGCGTTGCGGGGGCCGCGGCGTCAGGCCTGTCCGGGGCCTTTGCCGCCGCCGAGGCGAGGCGGCTCGAGGCTTCGTCGACCCCGCTCCCCTTCCCCGGCCCCGCGTCCCGCGCCCGCGCCGACAGCTCCGACTCCTCGTCGGCCGTCCTCGCCGCCCTGGCGGCGCAGGAGGCCGCCGCCGGCCTCCACGGGAGGTCCGACGTCCCCTCCCAGGAGGAGGTGGCCGCCGCGCACGAGGCGACGACGAGGAGCGGGGGCCCCGACAGGGCCGCGGGGCCCGACGCGGCGGCGGCCAAGCTGATCCTCGGCCCCGAGATGCGGCGGACCGTGGTCGAGAGCCTTGCCGAGGACGTCGCCGACGGCTCTGCCATCGCGCTGCTCTGCCACCGGCTCTCCGCGTCGCCGATCCGGCTGTGGCGTCGCTCGCTCATGGCGATGCTCGCGCCGCCGTCACGGCTGGCCGGCCGGGAGAACGGCCGGACGGCACCCGTGCCTCCGTCGCTGCTGGAGGGAGCGCTGTCCGCGGGGCGCGGGTGCGGGCCCCAGGGGCCGGAAGCCGGGGGCGGTGGTGGCGGTGGGGTCGGCGGGGGCGGGGGGCGGGGCACTGGGATCGGGCGCGTCGGGACGCGGAGGGAGCCTCCCTCCGCAGAGGACGCGACGGAGGCGGCGAGGGTCGCGGCGGAGGAGAGGGCCGGCAGGTCGCTCGCGGCGCCCCGGGAGAGGGTGGTCACTTCGGTGTCCAGGGCTCTGCCGGCGCCGGGGCGGACGTCGATGGACCAGCCGACGCGCGCGCAGGCGGCGGGGCGGGAGCGGCGGGCGGCGAGGCGTGCCCGGCGGGTGGCACGGAAGCAGCGCCGGGCCGCGGCGGCCGAGGCGGCGGGGCGAGAGCGGCCCGAGGCCGCGCGCCACGCGCCGCCCGCGTCGTCCCCCGGGGCTGGGGGCGGCGGCGGGGCGCTGACGGACGCGCAGCGGGATTTGTGGTCGGCGTCGGCGACGGCTGGCGCGTCTCTCGCCGACGCTGAGGTGGCCTCGGACACCACGTCAGAGTCGTCGGCGGCGTCGGAAGAGGTGGAGGAAGCCGCGAGCACCGGGTCCGAGGGCGACGAGGAGGCCTGCACGGCACGCTTCGCGCGGCAGGTGACGTGGGCGGGCGGTGACAGCCTCTTCGCAGGGGCGCTGGCCGCCGCGGAGAGCGACGAGGACGTCAACGGCACTGCGGAGCGACTCCGCTCGGCAGTGCTGGGCGACGGGCCGGGAGCCGACGGGGACGGCGGAGGCGGGGGGGGCGGGGGCGGGGGCGGTGGCCTCGCCCCCGTCTCGGAGCGGGCCGCGGGGCCGGGCGGGCTGTCGGACGCGGACGCCGCCGCGGTCCGGGCCGGGCTTTCCAGGGCTTCCGCCCGCCAGCGGTCCGTCCGGCGGTGCGCCGAGCTCGCGGGGCGCGCCGGCGCCGCCGTCCTGGGCGCCACGCTCCGCGGCCGCGCCGCGCTGCCCCGGGCTGAGGAGACCGTCGCCCGGCTCGAGCGCGTGGGCCTCCCCCAGGGCATGCTCTCCCCGGAGCAGCTCCTCAGCGCCTCGGCCGACGCCGAGACTGGCGCCCTCCCGGCCTCCGTCGCCGGGCCCGGGGCGCCGGCATTCGCCCCCTCGGCGCCCTGGCAGGGCAGAGCCTTCCTCCTCGCATCCGCCGCCTACCTCTTCTGCTCCCGGCCGGAGCTGCGCGCCCCGCTGCGGTTTCACCGCCTCGCGGACCGCTCGGCGGCGCTGGACGGATTCGCGACCGCCGACGCCCCGCCCCTGCCGTCCCCCGCCCCGCCCCGCGAGGCGGACGGCCCGCCGCCGGCCGGGGGTGTGGCGGCTGCGGCAGGGAAGCCGTTGGCGCCGCAGCCGGCGTCGTCCCGAAAGCCGGGCGGCGGCGCCTCGGCTCACTTCGCGTCCGCGGCGGCGGCCCTCACGCCCGGGCAGAGGCGCCAGGCACCGGGCAGGGGGGCCAAGCCGGCGAGAACCGCGCAGGGTGCTTCCGGGGCCCAGCCTCGCCGGGTGAAGGCGGCACCGGCACCGGCCCAGGCGGCACCCGAGGCCAGGCCCCGCCGACCCGCGCCCCCCGACGACGAGCTGCAGAGCCACGCGATCCTCCAGGTCTTCGCGTCCGACGTCGGGGCGGCCGGCTCCGCCTCGCCGCGGCCTTTCGGCGCGTCTCTCACCGCGGCGGTGCCGTCCTCGGAGATGGTGCGGCGCTTCCGCGCGGCCATGTCGGTGGGCGAGGACCACCTACTCGCGCACCCCATGACCGTCGCGCGAGTGGCGAGGGCCGCGGCGCAGCTCCGCACCGAGTTCCGCACCCTGGTCACGGCGGCGGCGGAGGGGAGGGACGGGGTGAACTATGAGGCGGTGGCGGCCGCGGCGGAGGCGGCCGACGCGCTCCGGTCCGTGGTGTCCGCCGCTAGGGCCGGGCGGCACGCGCGCTGGAACCTCTGGGTGCGGCTCCGAGAGCACGTGCAGGCGGCGTCGTGGTCCCTCCTGCGTCGCCTCGCCGCGGGGCAGCGGGTCAGCATCGTCGACAGGCGGGCCGTGAGGACGAGGAGGGCCTTCCTCGAGGAGCCGCTGAGCGATGCGGCGCTGCGGGCGGCGCTGAGGGACGCGTACCGGCTCCAGGCCGGGGTCAGACACGCCACCGCGCTGGCCAGGGGACACCTGCGCGCCGTGGCAAGGGCAGGAGGCGCGAAACCGCAGGGGAGGCGCGCCGGGTCGGCGGCCGACAGCGAGGACGAGGCGGAGGAGCAGGCGGCATCCCTCACCTCGCCGCAGCTCTACGCCGCGCTCAACCTCTCCTGCAGAGCCAGGATCGGGGAAGTCCTGGCAGAGCTCGCGGCCGCCGACGGCGGAGCTGGGCCGGACCCGGCGGACCTGGTCCAGGCAGAGTCGGCGGCAGAGCTGCTGTCGTCAGGGTCGTTGGTCGCGCTGGACCCCGCGGCCGTGGACTCGGTGCGCAAGCTGGCGTCGGCGAGGGCGTTCCACCGGGCGACGGGCCTGCTGGCGACGCCGGCGTTTCGGGCGGTGGCGCCGGGGGCCGGGCCGGGGGCGCGCCTGGCGGCGGTGGCGGCGCCCCACATGCCGTACGCGGACTCCGGCCGCACGGAGGAGGCGGCGGCGGCCTTCGCGTCCTCGGCGCCCCTGCCGGCGTCGCGGCGTGCCGTCAGGACGGTGCTTTCGGCCTTCTTTTCGCCGCTTCGCGCGGCGTTCGAACGGTACTCCGCCTCCGCCCGAGCCGGCTCTGCCGCGAGGATGGACGTGGCCGAGTTCATGGCTCTGCTCGGCGACTGCCGGATGCTGGCCCAGGACGAGGGGGACGCGGAGGAGTGGCTGCGGGGCGCGGCGGCGGTCCGGACGGACGCCGGCGGCGGGCGGTGCGGCGCTGGCGGCGCGGGCACGGGCGGCAAGCCGGTCCTGACGACACGGGACGGGCGGAGCGCCGTCAGGGAGGCAGCGGCCTCGTCCCGACCTTCGTCCAAGGGCCCCACGCCCGCGATCTCGGGCGGCCTCACCCGCGCCGAGGCGCGCGTGGCGTTCCTGTCGGCCTGCGACCGTGACGTGGCGTGCGTCGCGGCCAAGGCTAGCTTCGCGGGCGGCGGCGCGGCGGTGGCCTCCCCGCGCGCGGAGCTCCAGGGCGGCGCGTTTGTCATCGCGCTGCTCCGCGCGTCGGTCGCGTTCTGCGCGCGGGAGCGGGCGGCGCTTGCGATCCGGGCCGCG
>Ga0136560_1000851_pt1 | contig 15462 bp, 6 predicted proteins | sample AntRauMeHopE1497_FD_104925 | JGI IMG/M metagenome (GOLD analysis project Ga0136560, IMG submission 104925) | Saline lake microbial communities from Rauer Islands, Antarctica - Metagenome Hop E1 #497 | ecosystem: Environmental > Aquatic > Non-marine Saline and Alkaline > Saline | place... | reverse complement strand
CGCGGTCGCCGATGTCAGCTGCGGCGTGTAGGTGAAGGCCGCGTCGCTGACGCTCGCCCCCAGCGCCGCCGTCGCCGTCACGCGCGCGCGGACGTCCGCCGTCGACCCCGTGGCTGTGCACTGTCCCTCATAGACGGTGTTGTCGGACGATGTTAACGGTGATGAGCAGGTCACGCCGGTGAGGACGAGGTTTGACTGGTTTGCCGATGTGGCCCAGGCGACGGTCAAAGTGGAGGACCACGTGACCTCGAGCGTGGACGTGCCGGCGTCGGCGTCGGTGCCAACCCATACCAGAGACGGGGTTGGATTAGCTGCCACTGTGGTCGCCAGCATTGCTGCGGAGCACAGAGGGCGGTCTCAGGAGCTCGCATCCGACAGACTCTCCTAGACCTGCGCGTCCAAGCCTTTGATATCTCACCTATGAGGACAATGATGTGGACCTTTTCTTTTCTGTCCCGCTCCGGGCCACGGGAGCGCATTTGGGGGTCCGTCGAAACCGGCCGTAATCGTCGACAAGTGAACGGCGAGTTGCCGAGCTTGCCAGCCCCCACAGTTTGGCCTTCTTGATGGCACGCGCCACCAGCGCACCGGCTGTGATTGAGCAGCCGTGTGAAGCGTCGGGGCAGCAGTGATTTTGACGGTGCGGCAAGCTCTGCGGCGTTCATCACAGCGTGCGCTTCATGGGCAACAAGACCTCAGGGCTTTGTTGCAATCCACCCCTAGCTGAATTTCGCCGCAAGATTAGACTTGGGTAAGCGAGAGCGGCGACTGGGCGTCGCAAAATGCCACGCTAGACATCATGATGTCCCAGAAGGTGGTCCTGTCCATTTGCGTGGCCACATTGACGACTGGAGCAGAGTGCCACTGCGAAGCGTTGCCTCGGAAGCTCGCCGCACCGGATGCTGCTGCTGCGGCGGCCGAAGGCGCCAACGCTGGGGCCGCCGCCGCCACGTTGGTGACACCGAGCAAGTCGACCACCGTTCGCCCCGCGCACAGCCCTGTCGTCTCCACGAGGACCCTGCATGGTTTCATCTCGAAAGCTGACGGGCAAAAGGCCGCTAGCATCGCACACGGGTCATGAACTGGGGGCCCGTCGACAAAACCGAAGACCTTTGCATATGTGTCTCCAAAGAACTGCATCAGACCGTCGAGCATGCAAGGGAAGTCAGCGTCGTCACGTGCCCTCCAGCTCCACCCGAGCGGAGCCTCCCCTCGGTCTTTGCGGACACTGGCCAGCCGCGATCGCACGGCTTCTGTCACCAGCGCGGTATGCGTCACGTCCAGTGGCACCATAGTTACGCTCAGCGAGACTGCCTCCGACGTTCCGTCCATCGCTGCCTCGGCGGCGAAAGCTCCAGGTCTGGCCGCTCCGAGAACGATGGCAGCGGCGTGAGGATCGACCTCGATGTTGAACTCGGCAGCTGGTGACGTGTTCCCCATGCCAATAGAACCCCCCATGATGACAATGCGCGTGAGAGCTCCCGAAGTGACCAGGTCTGGCCGCATCCGGAGCAGAAGCGCAACGTTTGTCAACGGGCCGGTCGCCACCAGAACCGGCATTGCTGATCCCGAGGCGCGAGCGTGCTCCGACGCAGCGGTCAGGGCGTCAGCCATTGCTGCAATGGCTGCCGATGGCGACGAGGTCGACTCGGGCGCTGGCAGCGAGCGCCTCACCGGTCCGCCTCCTGCAGGCAAGGCAGACGCGACTGGGACCGCAGACGCCAAGTCAGGCCAATAGGCAAACCCGTCCATCCCGGATTTCCCGTGAATCTCGTGGCACGCCACGGCCTCCGCGACAAGAGGCCTGGATGCTCCCTGCACCACCGGGACGTCCGGGCGTCCGCAAGCGTGCAGGAATCGCACAGCGTTGGCAGTCGTCGATGAAACAGGCACATTCCCGCCTACTGTAGTCACTAGGCGAAGGTCGGTGAGCCCACAGCCGCAGGCCAGCAGAATCGCGAGCGCATCGTCGTGGCCGGGATCACAGTCAAGAATAATGGGGACGCGGCCGGCATCCTCAGAGGCCATACCCGCCCGAACGTGAGTGCCAAGTCTCACTGGTATCCGATGTGTCACGTGCAGCACCTCGGCGAACCATTGTGGAATCGTCGTGGCGCGGCCGCCTCCTCTGCCGCTTGTGGCCGGCGCTGTGCACATCGCCACGCGAGGCAGTTGGTCAATTCAAGGCTTGGGTTGATAGCTGAGTCTGTCTCCGCGTGATGCCGCGCGCCACGCGAGGGGCGCTCGTGGAAGGGTGAGCATGCTGGAAGCCTCGCACTTGCTCAGGCTCCAGTTGCCCAGGCTCTCGCGAATCTGACTGCACGTCGACACCGATTTCGCAGTGATGCCTCCATCATCACTTTTGTCGAGTGGCTAGACCTCCAGCAGCCGGAAGGTGACCGCATCGTGTTGTCCCCGGTGTCTGCGACGGCCGTATTCATTCGGGCGGATCGTGAAGACTACGTGCGCGAAGAAGTGCGAAGGTACGTTGGCTCGATGTCGTCCTTGCGGAATAAGACGGACGTTGACGACGAGGACGACGGCCTGGGCGAGGCAGCCGACCCGCAGCCCACGGGCGCGGCGTCCACGAGCAAGCGCTCACGTGCTCGCGCACCCCGCGGGACTTCTCAGGGCGGCCGCGGCAAGGAAGGACGCCCAGCTACCTCAGCGGCGGCAGGCGAGGCGGCGGACGAGGAGTCTGTCGAAAGGAGCAGCGACGAGGGCTCCGTGGTCTACGCTGAGGACGACGAAGAGTATTAGGCGACCAACCGGCAGACGATCGCTTTGCGTGGGGATGTGCTGTTGGGATTGTGCAGGTCAAAGACTCACACAGCGCTCGCTTGCAGAGAGCCACTCACCAATGGGGGCCGAGGCCAGCCACCGGACGAGCTAGCGTGACACCGCAGGCCCGTCACCCGGCGCATCCGTGACCCCGTCCTCAGTTGCGCCGGGTGCGGGGTTGCCCTCAGGGGGGGTGGTGCGGCCAGCCGCATCCGTGCTGGCGGAGCCCTCGTCCGGGTTATTTTGCAGGAGGTAGTGTGCCAGGAACTCGACAGGCCTGGGAGGCCTGCGCGTGAATCAGCAGCTCGCTTCGTGGAGCGATCACGTGAAGCCTGCGACGGGCGAGATGTTACCCGCTGCCGGACACCCTGGCTTGGCGCTTACCTCTCCTTGGCTAGCTGCGCAAGCCCTTGCAGCAGCAACGGCACAACCGTGCGGTCCAAGTACGCTCTGACGGGAAGGACACCGCTGTCCAAGTCCCCGACGTCGCCCCCGACGGCAGCAGCGATCAGGTCTCCCTGCGAGTGAGAGGCGGCGCGTGCGCGTGCTCAGGGAGCGTTGCCACGAAGATGGCACCGCGAGCTTCGCAACGGGGCAGGCCTGAGGGATCGCAGCAAGCAGCGGGCGCTCGGCGTGGCACCCACCTCCTCCTCCCTGGCTCCGATGGCGTGTGCTAGCTCTGCGAAACCCAAAGCTTTGCACTATGCAGTGGGGAGGGACCAGAAGCGCTCGCGTCGGGGGTCAGAGCATCGTAGGGATCGTCAGCCTCACCTTTGCCCGTTGATGCCGCCATGCTCCCTGCGGCCTTCACGCCTGCTTGCGGCCTTTGGCGGGGTAATCAAGGTTCCGAAATGTGGGCTGGCTTTGGCTTGCAGGCTGCCCGTGATGGGCTGGCGGTGTGACAGCCGATGCGATTTCGTCGTTTTGCAAGCAGTGCAGGTCACACGGAAGCGACGTGCAGCTTCACGGCGTGCTCCTGGTCGCAGCCGAGGTACGAGTCCGACATGAAGAAGACCTCGAGCTCATGGGGTCCTTCGGCGTCCGGCGCGTCGAACGGCACCGTGACAGCCGCCGATTGCGCGAGCGTCACGCGCTTGATGGCGCGGAGAGCGTTGCTCTTGGAGTCCCCGACCACGACCCACCATCCCTCTGTCTTGGGCAGAGGGTACCTCGGCGCGATGACCGCGCCGAGTCCGGCTCCCTCGTCGAGGCCGTCCGTGCCCTCCTCCCGCTCCAGGCGCACGCGGAGCGCGAGGCCGGCTCCCGGAGTCACCACGGCGGGCTCACCCTCGGGCGACCCGTCGCCGCTGGCCGCGCCGAGCACCTCGAGCGACAGCTCCACGGACGGGTAGCGGTTGCAGAACGCCGCCACGTCTGCGGCCTGGGGCGGCGCGAGGCCCCGCAGCAGGTCGGCGCGGGTGGCGTCGTCGCACTCGGCCAGGGCGAGGACGCTGTCGACGGGCACGGGCTCGGGCTCCCCGTCGTCGTCGTCCTCCGGCTCCGGCACGTACGTGGCCTCGAGGCATCGCTCCGCCCGCTGGCGGTCAAAGTGGGGGATCTGCATCAGCGCCGCGGTGGCGTCGTCCCCCGCCCACGTGCCCTGGACGAGGGTCTGGGACAGCTCCATGGCCGCCATGGCGGGCTTCATCCAGCCCTCGGATGCCAGGACGTCGACCATGGCGCCGACGAGGGGGAGGCTGCGCTCCAGCAGCCAGGCGACGTCCCGCCGCAGCTCGGCGGGCAGGGCAACGCGGTGCGCGTGGGCGAGGAGGAGGGCGTGGGCCTTGGTGTGCGGGTCGGACCACTCGCTGTCCTCGCTGAGCGGGTGCGGGAGGTGCATCGCGAGGCGTTCCACGGCGGCGGCGTCGCCCGGCCGCACTGGCAGGTCGTCGAACTCGGCGGCTGCCGCGAGGGTGCCGATGAGGCCGCGGGCGCGGGTCTTGGCGGTGAGGGAGGCGTCCATGACCTCGATGGTGGTGTGCTGCACGTCAAAGTAGGCCGCCACCCTGCCGAGGTTGAGCGGCACCACCGCCATGCCGTCGTCGCCCTCGATGGAGACGCACCCCGACGCCTCCAGGTCCGTCAGCACCGACTCGACGAGCTCGGAGAAGAAGTCGCTGCGGTGGGAGGGCGTGGCGGCGGCGAGGTTGTAGTAGTTGGGGTTGCGGGGGAGGCGGCGGAAGAGGAAGGTCCAGGTGAGCCAGTCGACGGCCTCCTGCTTCGTCTCGATGGTCTTGGCCGCCACCTCGGCGCACATGGGCTCGTGCAGCGCCTGGTCGAGGTGCGACTCCACGGGCAGCGGCTCCAGGAGGAAGCGGCGGAGGAACTCGCGGCGGGAGGCGCCACAGAGCACCGCGACGAGGCCCGAGGTGTCGTGGCGGGGGCGGCTGGTGCGGCCGATCATGCGAAGGAGCGAGGCGACGGGCAGGTCCACCTGCTGCTGCTCCCGGCCGTCGTACGCCTGCGTCCCCATGATGACGACGGCGTGGGCCCGGAGGGTGACGTCCCAGCACATGGCCGAGACCACCACCACCACGGAGAGCCTCCCCGCGGCGTACATGTCCTCCACTGCCGCCCGGTCGGACTCGCTCAGCGCCTCGTGGACGAAGCCCACGCCCAGGGCCACGCAGTGCTGCAGTGCCGCGTCGGCAACGGCGGCGGAGTCGGCCTCGGCGGCGGAGTCGGGGGCGCGCTGGAACATGCCGGCGTCGCCGTCCGCGGCGGCAAAGGCGAGAAGGTCGATCGCCGTCATCTGTGCCTGCTTGCGCGACGGGACGAAGACGAGGCCCGGCTTCCCGGGGACCAGCGCGACGGGGGCCGACTCCGCCGAGGATGATGATGATGATGAGGATGATGATGATGAGGAGGATGCGGCGGCGGGCGACGACGAGGGCGCGGGCGGGGACCAGGCAGCCTCGCGCTCCCGCCTGGGGACGCCGCAGCGCGCTGCCATGTGGGTGTAGCAAGGGCGCGCCATGGCCGCGAGCCGGGCCTGGGCGTTGGGGACGTCGAAGGCCTGGATGCGCAGCTCCAGGGGCTGGGGCCGGGAGGATGGGTGGAAGGCGAAGCGGGAGGAGGCGGGGACGCCGAGCCACTCGGCGAGGTCCTTGCTGTTGGCGACTGGCGCGGACAGCGCGACGATGCGGAGGGGCGGCGGGAGGTCGGCCGTCCGGGGCTTGGGCCGTCCGGCCTCTGCCGCCTCCTCCTCGGCCTGGGCCCTCGCCGCGGCGTGGAGCTGCGCCCCCATGAAGCGCATGCGGCTGCACACGACCTCCAGGCGCGGCCCGCCGGCTCCGCCGATGAGGTGGATGTCGTCAACGACGACGAGCCGGGTCCGCTGGACGGCCTGCCGCTGGCGCCAGCGCCTGGAGAGCCGCTCCCACTGCGTGGCCGTCGCCACGACGGCGTGGGCGCGGCGGGCGAGGCGGAGGTCGGCCGCCGTCTCGCCGGTGAGCTCCACCACGGCCTTGCCGAGGCCCTCGCCGAAGCGCAGGCTCCAGTCGGAGAAGGCCTCCCGGGCAGCCGCGGCGTGCGGGGCTACGTAGACCGCTAGGCCGTCGGGCTCGGCGCGCCAGAGGCGGAGCATCGCGAGCTCCGCGCAGAGGGTCTTGCCGGCGCCCGGGGCCGCGGCGACGAGGCAGTTGTCGTCGGAGCGGTAGAGGGCGGCGAAGCACTGGGTCTGGATCGGGTTGAGGGCCGCGACGGCGCGGTCCGGGCCGACGGCCCGCTCGTCGTAGAGAGCGGCGAAGGCTGGGACCTCGAGGGCGTCGAGGCGCAAGGGTCGGCGGTCGAGGAGCTCGGTGGGGGGCAGGAATCGCTCGGGGAGGACGAGGCGGCGCAGGGAGACGGGGAGGGTGGCGTCCGCGTGGAGCCAGCGGTCGGCGAGGACGCGGACGAAGAGCTGGGGCGGGACGGGGTCGGGGAGGGGGACGACGAAGGACACGGCGTGGTCCTCCCCGGCGAAGAGGGCGCGCACGCGGAGCTGCTCGTGGTGGAGGATGCGCTCGCCGTCGCCGTCCTCGACGAGGACCCAGAAGGTCTGGGACGGGCCGTGGAAGCGGCGGTCCCACTCAAAGTCGGGGGCGACGGTGAGCTGCACGCGGAGCGCGGAGCGGGAGATGGGCTGCACGCTCGCGGAGAGCTCGAGGCGGGGGAAGCAGTGGACGAGCTTGTGCAGGGCGTTGCCGAGGCTGGGCATGCGGACGAGCTCCCCCAGGTCCGCGGGCTTGAGGTCCACGTATCGCTCCCAGGGCAGGTCGCGGCGCTCGAGGCGGTGGCAGACCTCCTCGGGGAGGCTGATGCCGCCCGTGGTGGCGAACTGCCGGAGCGGGGTGTGCGGCATCCACACCCGGTGGTCCACCATCTGGCAGAGCTGGAGGAGCCGCCGGGAGAGGGCCGCCCACCCGCGGCGCAGGGCGACCTCGAAGAGGGCGCGGAAGATGCGGGAGGCGGACTGCTGGATGTAGGTCATGTCGGCGACGAGGGCGAGGCCGTCGAGGCGGAGGCGGGAGATGTAGGCCTGCAGGAGGACGTTGACCTTGCAGGCCGGCTCGTCGGCTCCCTCCCGCACCGGCACGGGGACGGCCTCGCGCAGGCGCACGAGCTCCTCGCGCTCCTCGTCGCGCACCACGACGTTGCGGAACTCGTGGGAGAGCGCGAAGAGGCGGAAGACGCCGATCTCGGTCATGGAGGGGCGCATGTGCTCGTTGTAGATGGCCACCGAGGGGTGGGACACGTAAAAGTGCGCGGCGACGCGGCCCAGCGCCGTGGGCTGCAGCGCGCCGGATGCGCGGTCGTAGCGGACGAGGCCGTGGCGGTCGAGGAGGTTGGCCGCGGTGTGCGCGAGGTTGAGACGGTGCTGCATGAGGCGGGGGTCGCGCTCGAGGGCGTGGGCGTCGCCGCCCGGGACGCTGTAGGTGGAGGGGCTGCGGAGCATGCGGACGTAGAGGTAGGTGTAGGTGAGCCAGCGGGCTGCGTCCCGCAGGTCCGACACCGTGCCGGCGGCCACCTCGGCGCTCAGGTGGTCCGGCAGGGCCTTGACCATCTGGGACTCGATGGGCAGCTGCTCGTTGAGGAGGGAGGTGTAGTACCGCAGGTGCTCCTGCCCCGTGATGAGCACGCCCTCCCCAAAGGTGTCGAACTGCGGGCGGCCCGCGCGGCCGAGCATCTGCAGCACGTCCTGCGGCGACAGCTCGCCCCAGGCGCCCTTCTCCGGGTTGTACACCTGCGTCCCCTTGATGACGACGGTGTGGGCGGGGAGGTTGACGCCCCAGGCGAGCGTGGCGGTGGAGACGAGCACCTGCACGTGCTTCTGCTCGAACAGCTCCTCCACCATGGTGCGGTCCGCGCGCGCCATGCCCGCGTGGTGCACCGCGAAGCCGTAGGGCAGGAGCTCCTGCAGGTCCGGGCTCTTGGCCTCCCCTGCCTTGTCCTGCAGCAGCTCCCGGGACGCGGAGCCTTCCTGCAGGAAGCGCCCGAGGGCGTCCCGCTCCAGGGCCATGTCCCGCAGCGCGCGGGCGGTGCGCGCGGTGTCCTTGCGGCTGTGTACGAAGACGATGGCCTGGTGCTCGCCCGCCTGGGCCTCCACCTTGGCGTAGGTGACCTCGTTCATGACAGCGAGGCGCTTGAGCATGTTGCGCTCCGTGACGCCGACGAACGTCTGCTGCAGCGGGCACGGGCGGTAGGAGCCGTCGAAGAAGAAGAGGCCGCCCTCCTTGGGGACGCGGAGCAGCGCGGCGACGTCCTCGTAGTTGGGCAGCGTGGCCGAGAGGCCCACGATGCGCGTCTGCTCGCGGGTCGTCTCCACGTTGCGCAGCGTGCGGGCCACGATGGCCTCCAGCACCGGGCCGCGGCCGTCGTGGAGCAGGTGCACCTCGTCGATGATGAGGAGGCGGACGAGGCGGGTGTAGGAGCGGCCGTCGCCCGCCTTGCGCGTGACGATGTCCCACTTCTCGGGGGTGGTGACGATGACCTGGGTGTCGGCCAGCTGCGCCGCGGTCAGGTTGTTGTCCCCCGACAGCTCCCTGACGTTGACGCCGTACGAGTCGGTGAGGCGCGCGGAGAGGTTGCTGACCACCTCCTGCACCAGGGCCTTCATGGGCGCGACGTAGACGATCTTGAACTTGCTCGTGTCGATGCTGCCGTCCGCGCGGCGGTGCTGCCCCACCTGCTGCAGGATGGTGAGCACGGCCACGTTGGTCTTGCCCGCGCCGGTGGGGGCGCAGAGCAGAAGGTTCCCCGCCGAGCGGAGCGCGGCGTCGCACAGCCGCGACTGCACCCGGTTGAGGGACGCCATGCCGCGGAAGGCGGGGCGGCACCAGGGGGGCAGCTCGGCGATGGGGATGAGGCGCTCGTCGGGGCCGAGGGGCCGCGGCCGCAGCGCGGGCACGTGCACCTCCTCGTAGCTCTTGTGGGTCGTGGTGGTGGAGCCCTCCATCACCACCCGAGTGTTGGTCATGGTGAGGGCGCCGTCCTTGAAGGAGAGCGCCTCGAGGTCCACCTCTTCCAGCCCCGCGGCGGCGCCGGAGGCGGCGGCACCTGCCGACGACGAGGACCCCGACGGGGCCGCCGCCGCCGCGGCGCGCAGCTTCGCGGCCTCGGCGCGAGCGCGCTTCACGATGCCGTCGGCCACGGCTCCCGTCCAGCCGCGCGGGTCCACCCCGGCGTCGAGCTCGGCGAGCACCGAGGCGCCGCAGTCGCGGCCGATGCCCGCGGGGTCCCCGCCCTCGTCGGCGTCGGCCACGGGCCGCTCGTCCTCCTCCATCCGCGCCCGGACGCCAGCCCTGTCCGCGTCCGACGCGGCCCTGCGGACCTCCGTCATCCACGCGAGTCGCGCCCTGTTCTCCACCAGGGTGCGCACCAGCTCGAACCGGTCGTAGCCCACTTCCTCGAGCAGCTCTGCCTCGAGCTCACGGGCCTCGGTGGCCCCGCGCAGGAGACCGAGCACACGCTCCGCCACGGCGGGGGCGTCGCCACCGGACGATGACGACGACGATTCGTCCGCCGACCCGCCCTCGACGGCGCGCTGCACCCAGAAGGCGTCGACGGACGCCAGGGGGACGAGCCCCCGCGCGGCGACAGCCTCCAGCGACGCGGCAACGCCGCCGCGCCCGCCCGCCGCCGCGCCGCCCGCACCGGCGACGAGGGCTTCCCCGTCGTCCTCCTTGGCCTCCGCTGCCCCGTCCCCGTCGTCCTCGTCGTCCCCGTCGGCGCCAAGCTCCGTCACCATGCCCTCGCCGAAGCCCCGGGCCGGCCCGGCGTCGGCCTCGTCCTCGTCGAACATCACCGCCACGCCCATGGCACCCATGCCGTCGCCCCCAGCGCCGTCCAGCCCGCCGGCGTCCCCTCCTGCCGCGTCAAAATCGGCCAGTCGCGCCCCGAGCTCCGCCACGCGGGCCCACGCCTCCCGCGCGACAACGCTCGAGCCCAGCAGCTCGCGGCCCGCAGCCTCCAGCGCCTCGTCGTCGCCCGCCAGCGCCTCGTCGCGGACCAGAGCCACGGCCTCCTCGGCGGCGTCAGCGAGCGCCGCGCTCGGGATGTCCCCGACCGCGGAGCGAACAGCGTGCAGCACGCCCTCCCAGGCCTTCCGGGTCGCCTCCGTGGTGGGGGCGTACCTCGGCGCGCCGCCGCTGATGTCCACGTCGGCGGCAGCGGCCAGCACGCTCGCTGCTCCGGCCGAGGCGGCAGACCGCCGCGCCACGGGCTGCACCGAGGACGGGTCGCGGGCCCTGCGAGGCGAGCAGCACGGTGATCGAATCGGGCAAATCGCGACGGGTGCGCGGGGCGGAGCCAGGCGCGGCCCGCGCCGCGCGGGAGAACGAAGCGCGCAAGAGGCGTGATGCGCCGGCGCGGCGCAGCCGCCGCCCCCAGGCCCGCGCCGGCTCACAGTGCTTGCTCCTTCAGCGCCTTGGGGACCTGCCGACCGGCGCGGTCTCCCATCTGCAGGCCCTTGATCCTGTCCCGCATGGTCTCGGCCTCGCCGGTCGGGCCGCCCCGCTCCCGCCGCCCCCTGGCGACGTTGAGGACATAGTTGGTGTTCTGCGTTCGGAGCGCATCAGCAGGCCACGCGGCTTGACCGGGTGATGCGCGGCCAGCCACCCCGGCGCGCACGCGAGGGGGACGGGCGCAGCACGGCAGCGAGGCAGGCAAACGCTCGGCGGCCTCACAGCCTTGTACTTGTACTTGTCGGCCCTTGCCACCTCGTCGGACATGACTGCTGCGTGCCGCTGGGGGTCGTGCTGCCTCTGGCGGCTCGCCGGGCTGTCCGCGGACGAGGGGTGGGGGCGCTTCGCTGCCGAGATCGGCGACTGCAGAGCAGCCCCCCTCCCCGGCTCGAACCCGGGGGCGCACAGAAGCAGGCTGGCACCCAGCGCGTCGGTGTGCCACACATGAATCGTTTGGGGCGGAAGGTTGCGGGGCCGGCCAGGGGTTCCCCCGCGCAGCGGCGCAATGGCGGTTTTCCCGTTGGCGCCCGCAAGCGGCCGCTCACACGACAGTTTTAGTCACAGCGTGCCGGCTCCGAGCGCTCAGGGCTCACGCCCAGGCTGTCCGGGAACACGGTCTCGAAGGCCGGCCCTAGCCTGTCGAGGAGGTCGGGGGTGACCATGGAGCGCCGTTTGTCCCCGAAGGCCAGCGCCGCAGCCTCCCGCACGACGCAGCATGCCGCGGCGGCGGACGGGACCAGGCTGCCGCCGTGCGGCGCCCATGACGCGAAGGTGCCGAGCGTGCCGGCGAGGAGGTCGCCCTGCCCGCCGCAGCGCCTCGGGCTCCCTGCGCCGCGGACCGTCGCTCCCTGCCCGCCGCCATCCCCCTCGTCTGGGGTGTCCCGTGGGCCTGCGGGCGGCGTGCCGGCGCTCCCGTCCGCGCCTGCGGCCGGCCCGCCGATGACGTCATCGGCGCCCTTCACGACGACCGTCACTCCGCCCAGGGCGCGGCTGAGAGCCAGGGCAGGGCCGGCCGCGGGCAGCGCCGGGTCGCCCGGGCGCGCCGCCTCGACGGCCCCCTCCCGCTCCTCCGTGCCGTCCGGTGCTCCCGGCCGCACCGCCGCCCACAGCCTAGCCGCCTCGGCGACGTTGGGCGTGACGACGCACCGCCTGTTGCCGGACGCCACGGTCGGGCAGCGGGCCAGGATCCACAGGGCGTCGGCGTCGAGGACGAGGGCGGGGCCGGCGGCGCAGTAGCGGACGGAGTGGCCCGGGGGGCAGCCGGGAAGCACCAGCGACGCCTCAACGTCCGTGCCGGCGCGGTCCGGGTGCAGCGCGCACAGCGCCAGGGCCACGGCGTCGATGGTCGCGCCGCTGCGGCCCAGGCCCGGGCCGGCAACGACGCACGACGGGCGGGCCGCGGCGATGGCGCGGAGGAGGGGCGCCGCGCCCGCGACGGCAGCGGCAGCCCTGTCCGACAGGTCCTCGTGCGAGTCGGCGCTGCGCAAATCGCGGTGGAGCGGCTCAGGCACGGGCTGTTTGTTCCTGAGGCGCGCGAACGACGCCTCGAGACCAACGACTCAGCCGCCGCCGGCTCACGGCTCTGGAAGCGCCGGGATCACGATGAGCTCGGGAGAGAACGCCTTGATCGGGATCGCGGCCGCGGGGGCGCACAGAACCCAGGCAAGGTCGGCGCCTGCGCGAAGCGAAGCCATTGCTGCGTAGCACGGCGCCCCCGAGTACTCGAGGCTCCCGCCAATGACCACGACCCTCCCTGCGGGCACGATACGGCCACGTTGCTGAGGTAGAGAGGCGCGGCTCAGGAACAGTGGACGAGCCGGCGCCCCGCCGACGGGGCTCACCGTGCTGGCCCTTGTGAGACGACCTAGCAAACGAAGGGATCGTAGCCCTCGCCATGCGCAGGACGCCGGACGCGGCCATGGCGCGGCCGTGGTTGTGCGGCAGCCGTTGTGGAGGGGCGCGGGCGCCGCCCAAACTCTGCCCCGCTTGTGCCAGGCCTCCGCGCCTCGCACTCCGCCAGCCGCGCTCACGGACGAGGTTGTTCGGGTTCACACGCGCGACTCCGCTCCCCCGGGAGGTATGGCCGCCATGGCCGCGGCGGCCGCAGCGTCAGCCTCGGCCTCGGGTGAGCCGGTTGAGCCGCTCCCCTCCCCAACCTGTCGTGCCTTCAGCCGCCCAGCGCGTGCCAAGCGGCTGCACGCCTCCGTCCCTCCTCGCAGCCGCGGCACCGGGCGCGGAAGACGAGGGAATGAGGCTGACGGGCCTTGTGACCAAGGGTGATTTCGAGATGGGTCCGACCATCGGGGTCGGCAGCTTTTCCAGGGTGTACGTGGCAAAGCACGTAGCTTCCGGCAAGATCTGGGCCATCAAGGCGATCTCAAAGGCGGAGTGCGTGCGGCTGCTGCAGGCCGAGCACGTGCAGTCGGAGCGTGCCATCCTGTCGGCGAACGAGCACCCGTTCATCATCGGGTTTGGCGGCTCCTTCCAGGGTGAGCCGGCGCCGCTGCGCATGTTCCAGCTGCGTGAAGCGCGATCGGGCGGCCGTCCCGCGCCGCCCGCTGCCGTCCGCTGGCCCGCACCGTGCCCGCCCTAGGCGCTCCCCGCCCGCCACCCGCTCTGGAGCCCCCCGTCCCTCCGCAGACGCGCGGCACGCGTACCTGGTGCTCGAGTTCGCGCAGGGCGGCGAGCTGTTCACGCACCTGCGCAAGGCGGGGCGGTTCTCCAACGACGCCGCCCGGTTCTACGCGGCCGAGGTCGCGCTCGCTCTGGACTTCCTGCACAAGCGCGGCGTGCTCTACCGGGACGTCAAGCCGGAGAACCTGGTGCTGGACGCCCGCGGGTACGCCCGGCTGGTGGACTTTGGCTTCGCCAAGCGGGTCGGCCTGAAGACCTACACTCTGTGCGGGACCCCGGAGTACATCGCGCCGGAGATGCTGCTGAACCGGGGCCACGACAAGGGGGTGGACTGGTGGGCGCTGGGGGTGCTGCTGTACGAGATGCTCGCGGGTCAGGCGCCCTTCCTGGACGAGGACCCGATGGGGGTGTACGGGCAGATCATCGAGGGGCGGGTGCTCTTCCCCAAGTACATCGAGAGGGGCGCGCGCTCGCTCATCAAGCGCCTCATGCACGCCGACCCGGCCAAGCGCCTCGGCTGCCTGCGCCGCGGCGGCGCCGACGTCCGGGAGCACCGATTCTTCGAGGGCTTCGACTGGGACGGGCTGTACGGCAGCTCGCTGCGGGCGCCCATCGTGCCGGACATCAGGGGGCCGCAGGACGTGACGCACTTCGACCCCTTCCCCGACGAGGAGGGGGAGGCACCCATGCCCGCGTACGAGGGGGAGGACCCGTTCACGGGCTTCTGAGCGCGTACGAGGGGGAGGATCCGTTCACGGGCTTCTGAGCGCGTACGAGGGCGAGGACCCGTTCACGGGCTTCTGAGCGCGGGCGGGGCGGTTGGTTGCGGCGCTCGTGGAGGCGGGTGCGCGCAGGGCGGCGCGGGTGAGCTGCGGGGCCTGTTGGCTGCGGGGCCTGTTGGCTGCGGGGCCTGTTGGCTGCGGGGCGCATGGTCACTCACGCAAGCGGCGCGGCGGCTCAGCGGGTGATCTTGAACGCCTTGACGCGCTTGAGGAGGGCCTTGGCGCGGGCGTTGGTGGTGAAGTGGGTCCTCACCGGCTCGAGGAGGCCGTTGATGTAGGCCGTGAGGGCCGCCTTGAGGTCCTTGGGGTGCAGGCCGCCGCCCACGAAGTCCGCCTCGAGCTCCTCGTAGGAGGCGTAGGTGACGTCGCCGCCGCTCTCCTCGGAGCGGGCGATGTCGAAGGCCGGCTGCCTGCCGAAGACGAGGTGCTTGGTCCAGTCCAGCACGGGGTTGGCCTCGGCGACGCCGATGGGGCAGAAGGCCTTCTTGATCTTGGTGCGCACGGTGGCGGCGTCGTCCTCCATGAAGATGGCCGAGTTGGGGTCGCTCTTGCTCATCTTCTCCTGGCCCTCCTTGAGGCCCATGAGCATGTGGTGCGACAGGATGACGGGCTTGAAGCGGCGCTTGGTGCTGGTGCAGTACTCGCGCGCGAGCATGTTGACCTTGCGCTGGTCCATGCCCAGCTGGCAGATGTCCGCCTTGAGGAAGAAGATGTCCGCGCACTGCATGCACGGGTACATCATCTGCGCCGTGCTCAGCTCGTCCTTGTCCGAGCGGCCCATGATCGTGCAGCACCGCCTCACGCGGGCCACGTTGTTCCGCCGCGCGATGTCCATCACCAGCGTCCAGTACTCGTCAGAACGCGCGTTGATCTCGTCCGACGCCCACAGGAACTCCACGTTCCGCATGTCCATCCCCGCCGCCTTCCAGACCTCCACCATGTACTCGCCCACGACGCGGATCTTCTTGAGGTCGCCGCCCAGCTTGTTGTTGAGCATCGCGAACCAGTCGGCCACCCAGAACTTGAACACGCACCCGGACGCCGTCAGCTTGTTCACGTTGATCGCCTTGAGGATGCCCTGCGCGATGTGCATGCGCCCCGACGGCTCGAAGCCGTCGTAGCACACCGGGAAGGGCTTCTTCTCGAGGAGCGTCGCGAGCTCGTCGTCCTGGACGCACTCCTCGCCGACGCTCCTCGCGAGCGCGAACCGCTCCGTCGGGGAAAGGGCCGACGGGACGTACTCGCGCTTCTCGGCCGCTGCCGCGGGCCCGGCGACCGCGGCCGAGGACGACGCGCTGGCCGAGGCCGCGCCGGCGGCGGCG
>Ga0136560_1000850_pt1 | contig 15464 bp, 11 predicted proteins | sample AntRauMeHopE1497_FD_104925 | JGI IMG/M metagenome (GOLD analysis project Ga0136560, IMG submission 104925) | Saline lake microbial communities from Rauer Islands, Antarctica - Metagenome Hop E1 #497 | ecosystem: Environmental > Aquatic > Non-marine Saline and Alkaline > Saline | place... | reverse complement strand
TCCGTCGTTGCCGTGCGGCGCGTCGGCTCGCCCTCCCGCCCGGGCTCTGCCGCGCCCGCCGCCGTCGCGGCAGTCGTGACGAGAAGGCGCGTGACGCCGGCAGCCGCAGGCGACAGCCACACCGACGTCGGGCCGAGGGCGGGAAGCGGAACCGACGCCACCCCCTCCCACGGCGCGCCCGGCCGGCTCTGCCGGAGGATGTCGACCCGCGCGCCGTGGTACACAGCCACGGCCGCGAGGCTCGGCCCGGCCCCCGATGACGTCACGCTCAGCCCCGAGGCCATCTCGCCGCCGGCCCCGAGCCAGGCGCGCCGCTCCCCCGACACGCGCGGCGCGCTGCCGGTGAGCCCCGCCAGGCGGAGCTCTACCGCCCGCGCCCGCCCGTCGCGCTGGGACGGCAAGAGCCCGAGGAGCACGGCGGAGCCGCCGGGGACGGCAGAGCCGCACACGGCGGGCGAGGACGCCGCCGCGAACTCCGACGGGCAGCCGATCTTGGTCGCCGGCGCGCCGAGGCGCAGCAGCCAGAGGCCCGACGTCCTGCCGGCCAGCAGCGCGGTTTCGCCGAGGGCCGTTGCGAAGAGGACGGGGTCGCTGCCGACGTCGTCACGGTCGTCGTCGTCGCCGCCTCCTCCCGCCCCGCTTGCGGCGGCGGGGGGTCCCGCCGCGCTGGGGTTGGCGGGGGAGCCGAGGACGGAGAGCGACGCGTCGTCTCCCACGTGGAGCGACACCACGGCGAGGGCGCGGCACGGCTCCTCGGCCCACCCCGCCCGCGTTGCGCGTGGCACTGACTCCCACCGCGCCGCGTCCTCGGCCGGGCACCGCACCCCGACGATGACGTCTACGGCTGCGCCGGCCCCGAGGGGCGACTCCGCCGCCGTCCCCACCACAGCGAGGGCGTTGCAGCCGCCCGCCCACCGCGGCAGAGCGACACCGCCCCGCCACGCCAGCGCCCCCTTCTCGCCTCCCGGCAGCAGCAGCCGCAGCCGCGCCCCGCCCTCCCCCGGCGGCGAGTCGTCGAGGACGAGAAACCGCCCGCCGGGCAGCGCCGCGCAGGCCCGAAGGCTGGGCAGCGACGGCACCGCAGCGGGCCCGGACCCCGGCCACCGCGCGATCCCTGCGCCGCCGAGCGCCGCGAGCAGCGCAAGCGACGGGCGGGATGCCGCGGCATCGGCGGCACGAGCGGCGGCCTCAGAACCCTCGGCCGCCGGCCCGGCAGGCGGGTGCTCCCCGGCGTCGGAGGCGGGGGCAGCGGACCCAAGGGGGGCGGGAGCGGCGGCGGACTCAGACGCCGGGACGGACCGGCCACGGTGCCAGTACCCCTCGGACGACGTCTGCGCCTCGGCTCCGGGAAGGGCGGGCACGGCCCAGCCGCGGGTGCCGCGCCTCTCGAACAGCAAAAGGTCCAGCGCCGACGAGGACAGCAACGCCCTGTCCCGCTCGCTCGGGAGCATCGGCACGCGGACAGTTCCGATCTGGGCGGCCTCATCGTCATCCTCGGCGCATGTGAGGTGCGTGGGGAGCACGCCGGCGGCGTCAACGATCGCGGCGGCCGCGAAATCGACCAGGACTCCCGCCGGCGCCTCGAGGTCCGACGCCAGGGGCACGAGCACCGAGGGCTGAGCGATCAGAACGGTCCGTGCGTCCCTGATCAGGGGTCCCTCGCCGGCGCGGTGCGAGCGCGAGGCCTGTGAAAGCGAGGCAAGCGCGTCGCCCAAGGGGTCTGGGCCGCCGCCCATGGCGTCCGTTGCCTCCCGTACCAGGCCTGCCAGCACGCTTCGGTCGATACCCGACATCATGGGCTGGTGTGCGCGAGCTGGGTGCCGAGCATAGCAGCAAGGGGGAGGCTCGGCTCTGCGAGCGCCGCACGGCGGCCGGCACTCCGGTCTCCGGCGTTGAGGGCCGACCCGGCCCTGCGCTGGAACGGGATGGGGATCCTCCTGTCAACGCCGGTGCTGAACAGCGTGGTGGCCGGTGCCATGACCGGTTAGGGCTCGGCGGGCTGTTGGCGCCCCAGGTCCCGGCCCCGCGCGCCCCGTGCCAGCCGTTTGCCCCGTCCCGCCTGACCGCAGCTGTCGGGACGCTGGCCGTGTGCTGCATGCGGGATGGCTCGGCGCCGCAGGCGCTGCTGCTCTCGTACGCGTCCGGCGTGATGCTTGTTGTGAGCGTGCAGGACATGATCCTGCCGGCGCTGACCGACGCGACGACGACTGCGCTCGGCGTGGCGTACCTGCTGTGCGTGGTGATTGGCATGATGTGCATGTTCGTGCTTGGCTCCCTCGTGCCGTCCGACGTGGCGGTGAGCCTTCCCTTTTTTGCCCCCGATGCGGCGCCGGAAGGCGGCGAGGCCGGCGGGGCGGCCGCGGGAGCGGCGGCAGGTGCGGGGGAGGACGATTCCGAGGAGGGCCTCCTTGCGGCGGACGAGGGCGGCGAGGTGCGCTCGCGGGGCGGCAGGTTAGGCAGCCCGACGGCGGCGACCGACGGGCGGGCCGGCCGTGGCGGCGCGGCAGCGGAGCGGCTGCCCGCCGAGGGCACGGGCGGGGACAGCAAGCCGGCCGCGGGCGGGCGGGCGGCGGGGCAGGCCCGTCTGGCGGTGGTGATGTGCGCCGCTCTGACGCTGCATAACCTTCCGGAGGGCATCGCCGTCGCGGCCTCGTCCATGTCCTCCGCCTCGGCGGGGGAGCGCCTGACCGTGGCCATCGCCATCCACAACGCCGTGGAGGGCGCCGCGCTGGCAGCGCCGATCGTCGCCGCGACTGGCAGCCTCGGCAAGGCATTCGCGGCAACGCTCCTCAGCGGCCTCACGGAGCCCCTGGGGGCGGCAATCACCCTGCTCCTCATGGGGCAGGCGTCCGCGGGGTCCAGCGCGGGCCCCAACACCGCGGGCGACTTTCACGTCGCTCTGGCCTGCACCGTCTGCGCTGCCGCCGGAGTGATGGTCCAGGTGTGCGCCCAGGAGCTTCTCCCGGAGGCGTGGGCGTCCGCTGTGGCGGCAAGGCAGCCGCTGCCGTGCCTGCGGGGCAGCAGCACCGCGGGGGCGGCGGCGGTCGTGGTGCTGGGCACAGTGTTGGGCGGCGTCACCATGCCGGTGCTGGCAGCACTGGGGGGCGCGTGACGCGGGGAGGGCGCGGCCGCCCATAGCCCGCCACGGGCGCGGGGTCAGGTCGCCGACGGATTTCCGGGCGGCTGTCCTCGTCGCGACGGAGCGGCGCTGGCGCATGCAGAGGGTGGTTTGTTGCGTGGCATGCCAGCAGACGGCGTGCCGTGGCGGTGCGGCGCAATCCCTGCCGCTCGCTACACGCTCGCTATCCCCCCCCACACCCGCTCCCGGCAGCCACACACCCCTAGCGGCGCCGTGGCACGTCAGACGTCGAGGCTCGCGCTGAAATCCTGGAACCTCGCCTCGACGTCCGCGATGGAGGCCCGCGTCGCGGACCCCGGGGTGCCGTGCCCGCCCCGCTCCGGTGTGCTGGGCGTCCATGCCACGCGCTTGGGTGATGCCCCCGCCCCGGACGCGCGGGCGCCGCCTCCGGATGCTCCCGGCTCTCCTGCTCGCTTCACCGTGGCTCTCAGGTCCGTCACCGGCTTGACCAGCCTCAGCAGGTCCCGCGTCATGCTCATGAGCGTGGCCAGCTTGCCGCGGGCCTCGTTCAGGCGGGCGCTGCGCTCTGCCAGCACGGTCTGTGCGTTGTCCAGCGCTTCCGTCGTCTGCCGAAGCTCCGCCTGCGCCAGCTCAAGGTCCCTGTGGGCCACTGCGACCCGGGCCTCCCCCGCGTCCTGGGCCTCGCGGTAGCGGTCCGCGCTGGCGCGGTGCGTCGCGGTCACCGCCGCGCTGGCTGCCAGCTGGTTCCGGCGCTGCGCGGTGACGGCCTGTGCGAGCTCCACCGCGGCATGGGAGCGCTCCAGCGGGTTGATCCCACCGCGAGGCGTCCGAGCGGCGGAGCCAGGCGAGCCGATGCGCCCAGGAGAGCCCCCGCTCGCGGCAACCGCCGCACCCGGCGTCGCGTACGAGTGGCCGGACGCCGACACCGCCGGAAATGCTGCCTTAGCAGCCGCCACAGTCTCGTGGATTGTCCTCCTGCGGGGCACAGTGCAGCGCACGGCGCTCGCAAGGTGATTCGTGGCAGCAACCTTGACCTGGCAGCCGGAGCACGAGGCTTCCCGAGGTGCCCGGCAGCCTCGCGCGCACGCAGAGTCGACGACAGCACGGTGCATCGCAACGATTCCGCAGCGCGGGCGGGGGGCGGCCGGGCAGCCGCTGGGCCGCGCCTCAATCCAGCTCTGATACTCGCGCGACCGTCGGCCCCGTGCGGCTCCTCACTGCCGTGACGCGTCGAGGCTTGCAATTCGGCGCATCTCTCGCTCCTTGTGCATCCGGAGGCGTCCCACCTCCTGCTCCTGGCGCTTGAGAAGGGTGACTCGGGCGGACAGCTCGCCGCGGACGTCACGGAGCACGCTGGTCCTGTCCGGCGACCTGGCAGACATGGCGCCTCAGGGGTCTTTTCGGATCGGTCGTTTGTGGCACTGCGCGCAAGAAAGGTGAGCCCTCCGCCGGGACAAGCCTGGCGCGGACAGCCTCGGCGCTCTGTCAGCCCAACCGGTTTCGGGCGGTCCGCTGAACGGCCCAGACGTCACCGCTCCGACGCCCAAGCACGCCCGTCGCCCACAGTCTCGTGTCCGGGGGAAGGACTGCGGCAGGGGCCCGAACCTCGCGGCATGGCAGGCGATCTGACCGCGATTTTGCAGGTGGCGGCAGGGAAAACGCGCAACCCAGGCGGCCGTGTGGCCGTTGCGGACGAGCAGGTCCTGCGCTACGCCGCCGAATCCGTGAGCTCGCTCTCCCATGCCCTGGAACTCGGCGGCAGCGCGGCGCCCTCGACGGGCCAGCTTAACGTGATGCTCATGAGGAAGGAACAACTTGAGCGCCGGGCCGGCATGCTGCAAGAGCAAGTCGACACGGATGAGGGCAGGGTGCAGCAGCTGAGGCGTGCGCTCGTCGAGGAGCGCTCCAAGAAATCGGACAAAGGCGGAGTCTTTGCCGACGTAAACCTGGCGCGAAAGTCCACACAGCGGCTCGTCCGCCTGGAGAAGGACCTCGCGTCACAGAGAAGCAGGCTCGACGCGCTCAACTCCAGCTCTGTGGCAACGCGCAAGAAGATCGACAAGCACAGAGAGGTCGCTGTCGCGCACAGGGAGGTGTTCACTAAGGTCCGCGAGAGCCTCCTGGAGGCCCGTCAGCGTGTTGTCGACTCGCTCCAGGAGGCCAATGAGGTCCAGGAGGACGGTGATGCGATCAAGCAAGAGATGGACGAGCTTGTTGCAATGAATAGGGACGAGGCAAAGGCGCATGCTGTCGAGGTGGCCAAGATCGACGCCGAAATCGCGTCCGTGCGGGACGGCAAGTACGAGAGCGTCGAGTTCGTCAAGGAGGCGGAGGAGGACGGCCCTGGCTCGGGCGACCTCACCGAGGAAGAGGAGAAGGAGCTCCGGGAGCGCATCGTGCACCTGGACGAGCAGATGAAGGCGGTCGAACAAGACATCCGCGGCCTGTATGAGCAGACATCTCAGCTGCAGGAGATCTTCCAGCTGATGCTCAAGCGCGCAGGGCTCGAAACGCTGGACGACCTGATCGACATGTTCACCGGCGAGGAGAGCCACAAGTATGAGCAGTACGGGTACGTCCAGCGCCTGAATAAGGAGCTCAAGGGCCTAGAGGTGCGGCTCGCTGCCATCATCTCCGAGAAAGAGGGCGCCCGGCAACTGATTGCACGCCAGGACGCAAGCCGACGCGAGCAGCTCGCCGTTGCGCGCACGGAGATGCAGATGGTCCGCAGCCAGGTGGAGGAGCACCGGCGGACGCTCCGGGGCCAGCAGGGAGTCTGCGAGCGCCTCACCAGGGCAGGACTAGACGTGTACATGGCGGGCGGCGGTGCGAGCTCAACGATCATCGCGCTGGGAGTGCTCGTTGGCCTGGACCAAAAGGGCAACGTGTTGCCCCGCCCTGCCGATGCGGACGACCCGGGCCAGGAAGCGCCCAGCTTCGAGCTGACGACGGACACCGTCCGGCATCTCATGAGCGCGGTCGAGTCTCGCGTCTCGGAGGTCACCATGATCTTCACGAGCCTGTTGCAGCGCCCTGAAGAGCGGGACGTGATCCTCGAGGCGGCCAAGCGCCCCGGATCGGCTCGTCCGGTTTCGCGTTCCCGTGGGTCTAGGCCCGCAAAGCCGGGCCAGTCACGGCTCGCGAGCTCACCTTCAAAGTCTGCGCCTAAGGCCGACCTTCCGGCCGTTCCCAAGGTGGAGGTTGCGCGAATGGTGTCAAGGTTCAAGGCCGGGCCGCTGGGAACACCCAAGAACGAGGGCGAGGGCGGCGGCCTCTTCCGGCTGCCGGATCTTACCGGCCCGCTCGGCGGCGGAAGCCACCGCCCGCTCCTGGGCATGCTCTCCGCCCCGTCCGTGGAGGAGGTCAACATGGACGAGGACGAGGACGATGCGGCTGCGGACGGCCTGCCGCAGTCGGCGGTTCGTCCCGTCCGGCGCTCGGAGCTTGGGATGGGGGGCAGAATGATTCGGTCCCCGGGAGGGCTGGGCGGCTCAGCCAGGCGGAGCTTCAGGCAACCGGCCGGCCGGCGCCCCTCCACCAAGGACCGCCGGCGCTCCTCCGCCCACAAGGTCCGCCTCGGCTCGCGGAAGCTGATGCCCACCACGCCGATCCGAGGGCATGGCGGGGCCAGGGCGTAAGTGGGAGGCAATCGCGTGCGACGGGGTGCACCCAGGGCCGCCTCCGCCCCGGTAGCAGGCTCCCGGCTTCACGACTTGCTCCTGATTCCGTACGTGAGTGCACAGTCCAGAGTCTAAGCCCGCACTTTCGCGCAATCACACGCGCTAGCGCTTCGGGCATCAGGCACATTGGTGCATCTCCTCCGTGACGCGCGCTCGTGGCGTCGCGCCATCACCAATTGCGAGCACCCCCCTACGCGTCGTCATCGAAGTGCTCGTCCTCCGCATCCATGCCCGTGCGGGGCCTCGGCCGCTTGCGGACCGACCGGTTGGTGCGCCCGGACTCAGCGCGCACCGACGGCGGAGCGATGGGGACGGGCGAGTCGAAAGCGAGAGCCGACGGCTGCATCAGCGGCGACGCGAACCCTCCCGCCCCCGGGGACGCACCCCAGCCGAGCGGACCGGCCCGGACGCCCGATGACGCCGCGCTGGCCCCGCCGCCCGATGCGAACAGCATGCGGCCTGTGCTGCCCAGCGCGCTCGCCGGGCCGCTGACGGCCTCGGCCGGCGAGGCAAGGCTCGGGAACGCAGCCACCGGCGGGCGGGATGAGCCGGCAAAGTCGCTCAGAAGGCCGGCGTCGGGACCGGGCCGTCCCCCTCGGCGTCGCCGCCTTGCCTTGACGCGAAGTGCGGGCACGCTCACCTCTGACACGCGGCATGCCGCCCCGAAGCAGGCGTCCGCGGCGCACTCGGCGGCAGTGGGCCGCCTGTCCGGGTCGTACACCAGCATGCGTGAGAGGAGCCATGCCGCGGCGTCCAGAGAGCCGGCGTCGCAGCCGCGGAGCGCCTCCGCGTCGCGCAGCTTCGCCCCCAGAGCAGCCGCCACACCCTTGGCGTGGGCGCGCATCCGAGCGTCGAGCTCGCCGCCGCTCTCGCCGCCGCCGCTCTCCTCGCCGTCCTCGCCGCCGGTCCGCGGCGCCACCATGTACGGCGCCGCCAGGGCGAGCCCCGGCCACGTCTCCCGCGTCGCCGGCCCCAGCAGGTCTGCGACGGAGCGGATCTGCTGCATCTCGCTGTCGCCCCGCAGCAGAGGCACGGGCGACGCCCCGCGGCCGCACAGCAGCTCCCACCCGGTGCATGCGGCGCTCCACACGTCAGCGGCCGGCCCGTGCCTCGGAGCCCCGAAGAGCAGCTCGGGTGCTCGGTACCACAGGGTGCCCGCCTGGGCGCAGTGTCTCCTGGGCGCAGCGGGGCTGTCGGGGCCCGCTGCCAAGCCCGGGACCGGCGACACCGCGCCGCCCGGCGCCGTGCCCCACGCGGGCGGTGACGACGGTGACCCGTTCCCGCCGCCGGCCCGCCCGGGGGCGCGCATGGCCGGCTCGGCTGCCACCGGCCCCCCGAGCCAGAGCTTGGACCGCTCCCCGTCGCTGCCCCGCGGCCACCTCGGCGCGGGCGGCGCCCCCGAGCACGGCCCCCGCTCCCACCGCATCATCAGCCCAGCGTCCGCCAGAGCCACGCCGCAGCAGCCGCCGGCCCCCGATGCCCCCCTCGGGCCGCCCGAGCGGCGGAGCAGGACGTTCCCGGGCTTCACGTCGCGGTGGGCCCAGCCCCGCGCGTGGGTGTCGGCCAGCGACAGCAGGACGCCACGCAGCAGCGACAGACCAGCGGCGAGCCGTGCCGGGCCAGCGAGCCCGCTGGACGACTCGATCCAGCGCAGCGCATCGCACGCGCATGTCTCAAGGCCCAGGTACAGCTGTGCCTTGTGCACAAACGCGTGATGGACTCCGCGAGACGCGGCGGCACGGCCCAGGACGCCCACAACGCCGTCCAGGTGGCTCAGCTCCATCAGCGCCGCAAGCTCCTTCACGGCCGGCGCCTCGACGCCGCCCACTCGCGTCCCCTCCCTGGATCGCTTCAGTGTGACCTCATCTCCGCTAGACGGCAGCTGCTGCGGGTCGAGGCAGCGCGCTTGCGGGCGCAACGTCACAAACGGCGACGGCCTGCCGGTTCTGCCGCCGGGCTGTTCGCGCAGCCCCTCGAGCAAGCCTCACGTACGACAGCACCGTAGCAAAGGCACCACTCCCGACTTCACCGCGCTTGCGGCAGACGCGCTTCATCGCGCAGCCCACGCATTCGGCGTCCGCAAGCATTGCTGGGGCCAGCGCCGGCCCGGCCTCGCGCTCAACGAGCCCGCTAGCCTCGGCCCATGCAGCGGCCCATGCCATGCCCTGGGCGTGAGAGTGTGCAGGACAAGGGTGAGCAAGAAAAACGAGCATTTGTGGACACAGAGCACACATCACGCAGCGCGCTTGTCAGCGGTGCGGGCGTAGGTCTCATACGCCGCCACATTCTCGGAAAGCATCTTGCCTGCCTCCGCGTTGAATGAGTGCGAGGGGTCCGGCTGGGCCACCGCCTGCTGCACGAACTGCGCGATGTGCTTGAGCCCCTTGACCGGCTTCCAGTCCAGGCCCTCGCAGCAGAGGTTTCCGTCGGGCATGACGTTGGGGTGGAAGGGGATGTCCAGGAACACAATGTCGCCGGTCTGCGGCCCCTTGAACGGGTACGCATCGCTGAGCTGGATCTTGACGCGGAATGACCGGCCCGCAAACGGGCTCGCCCGGGCGACGCCGTTGTACATGTACTCCGCCTGCGCATCGGGCCAATACCAAGAAGCACTCGTTGTCATGCGCCCAGGGCCCGCAGGCGCGACCGAGGCGATAGCACTGAGCCAATGGAAGGCCTCGCGGCGCGCTCACCGATCCAGGGACGACGATTGTCGGCTGCAGCACGTCCACCGACCCGTCGGCACCGGTGGCGAGCTCCACGGTGCATCCACCGGTAGCAGATGCGAAGGCAGGCTTGGTCCATGACTTGGGCTCCTGCGGGATGATGAGGGTGGGGCCAAATCCAATCGTGCCGATGAAATTCCAGGGGATTGTGCCTCAGCGCTGGGGGGGATGCAGCCATGCTGGCCCCGTTGGGCAGTGGGAAACCGCGCGCTTCGCCGCATGCCGTGCTTCCCCAGCCCTCTGAGTCGGCGCCAGCCCCGGGGTTGGGCGCTCGCCAGGAACGAAATCACTGGGACTTTCGCGGTTCTCACGTTGCTCTGGCGCCTGAGGGCACCGGCGCGATCGAATCCGTCTGCGGAAGCCATAGTTCTGACGCCTGTCTCGGGGTTTGTAGGGGTGGAGTGTAGTGCCAGCGGCGGGGTGGAAAATGTCGGCCGAGGGGCGCAGAGCACTCGGCCGAGATGACAATCCTGAGCAACTTCCAAACAGGCCGTCGGCGGGGCGCCCGGCCACTCGCACAAGCTTGGCGGCCCGCAGCCTGACATAAGTCGGCCTGGGATCCGCGGCCACCTCGCTGGGCAGGAACGCTTCACGCGCGCGCGACTCCGAGCAGCCGAGAGGAGGGGCTCGTGCGGCCGCTGCACTCCACGCTCGTGCCTCAAAGGCAGGTCCGTTGCCGGAGCGGTACTGTGCGGTGATAAACAATGAGCTGGGACCGTCGCGCAAGCGCTGCGCCCGAAAGCCGTGGCATGCACCGGACGCTCCCGGCCTGGCATCCCGACGCGGCCACGCCGGCAGGCGGTGATGCCGGACGCGGCGCGGGAGCGCCTGACCGTGGACAGCGGGACGATCGTGGTGGTGGCGGCTACAGCCGTGGGGCAGGGTACGAGCGAGGGGGCGGCGGAGGCGGAGGCTACGACCGCGGCAGGGGCGGAGGAGGAGGCGGCGGGTACGAGCGAGGGGGCGGTGGCGGGTACGGACAGGGAGGCGGAGGCGCAGGCTACGACCGTGGGAGCGGTGGCGGGCAGGAGCGCGGGGGCGACAGGCGAGGCGGGTTCGATCGGCGCGGGGACCCGTATGCCCGACCCCAGGCCGGCGGGTGGGGCGGCGGTGGGGGCCGTGGAGGCGGCTACGGGGGCGGCGGCGTGGGGCGCGGGGCGCGGGCATCCGCCTGGACGGGTGCCACGACGCCAGCCCGCGAGGTGCCGTCGGCCGCGCCGCCTCGCGCGGCGGTCATCGCTGCTGCGATGGGGAAGGACGTCCCCGCCAACGCGATGCCGGCGGGCAGCTTCGCCGAGGCGCGCCGGACGGAGCGGGAGGCTCTGCCGGTCGCCCGGATCTGGGCCGACTCCCCGCCGCCGTCGGCAGATCTGGATGCCTACGAGAGGGCGGGCGCGGTGCTAGCGGAGCGCAAGAAGGGGAAGCGGAAGCGCGCGGCGGCGCGGACGGCGGAGGCCGAGGCTGCCGCGGAGGCTGCCAGGGCGGCCGAGCTGGCAGGGGCGGACGAGGAGGAGGGGTGCGAGGATGGGTCGGGGGGCGCGGAGGACGGGCCGGACGCCAAGCGCGCCCCGGTCGCTCCTTCTGCGCAGGACGACGCCGAGGGGGCGGCGGGGGATGAGGACGATGACGAGTCGTCGGACGACGACTTCGGGCCGATGCCTCTGCAGGGCGGCATGGCCGAGGGCGGGTCGGCGCTGGGCGGCGCGGGGGGCCGGTACGGCGGGGCGCTGCGGCCGGGCGAGGGCGACAAGATGGCCGCCTTTGTGCAGGCGAACAAGCGGGTGCCGCGGCGCGGGGAGGTGGCCTACAGCGGGGAGCAGATCGTGGACTTCGAGCGGCAGGGGTACGTCATGTCCGGCTCCCGCAACCAGCGCATGAACGCGGTGCGCATCCGGAAGGAGAATCAGGTGTACAGCGCCGAGGAGAAGGCCGCTCTCATGCGGGCCCAGGAGGAGCGGGACCGCGAAGTGCGCGAGCAGAGCCTCGCGTCGCTGGCCAAGCTGGCGGAGGAGCACGCGGCGAGGCCCCTCCCGCGGAGCCTCCAGGAGCGGGCCCGCCAGGCCGCGGCCGGGGGCGCCAAGCGCGTGTGAGGCGCCGGAGGGCTCGGCGCGGCAGCGGCACCGCGAGCCCTGCCGAGCCGGTCGTCGCAGTCGGAACGGACTGCCGCACGCACGTGCTCGTGCCGCTCCGAGTCACACCCTGTTGCAACGCGGCCCTTCGCTCCGATTCACGCAATGCACACGGCGCTCGCCTCAGCGCCGGCTGTCAGACCGCGCCGCCTGCGCCCCCTGCCGCGGTGAGGGACGCGTGCGCCCCCCTCCATCGATTCCTCGCCGCCACGATGTTGCCAAGCTCCTCCTCCGTCGCCGAGGCGATGCACGCGTCAAGGACGGCGGCGCTCGCGCCGACCGGCCCCGCGGGCTCCAGCCCCAGGGGCAGCGACGACCCCATGTCGTCCTCTTCCTCCTCCGCCGCCCCGGCCTCCTCCCGCTCCCGCTTGCGGCCTGCCCCGGCGTCGAAGGCGGCCAGCTCCGCCGCGGCCTCCGTGACCGTGGCCGTCGCTCGCCGGACAAGGTCGCACGCCCTCCTCTGCGGGGAGCAGACGCCAAGAGGGGGAAAGCACGATGGTTGCACAGGGCAGCAGGCACCGGGCGGTGGAAGGACGTGCGCCGACGGTGTGGCGACGGGCCGCTGCGTCGGCGGGCTATGGGCGACTGCCGTGGCCTAGCCAGCCGCCGAGGTTGCCAGAGCGGCCGGCTCGTGACGGCACATGCTCACCGCGCGCGCCGCGATCACCGAGCGCACGTCGGGGGCCTGAAAGATCGTGCCATAGAGCGAATAGTACAGCGCCGCGAGACGGACGTCGTCATCGCCGGGACCGTCGCGCTCCCACGCCTCAAGCACGATGAGGCCCTGCGCCTGGGTTGCCTGCGGTGCGACGCGGTACTCGATGCCCTTCAGACGCCTCGCGGCGTCCGGCGAAAGGCCCTGCGCGATGGCGCGGGCGTTGATGCTGTTCGAGTCGAACCACGGCGACAGGCGGAAGTACTCCAAGACCGTTTCGACAGAGAGCGGACGGGTGCGCAGCCACACCTCCTCCCGGAAGCTTAACCCTGTGGGGAGCGACAGGGGCGGACAGGACGGCTCGAGCAGGTGGCCTGAGCGCCCCCTTGCCACGCTGACGGGACTGGGACGCTCCAGCCCTCACCCATTGACGAGTCATCGTGCGGCGACGCAAATCCTGGCTCAGGGCCCGCCATGGACCCGCGCCGCGGCCGTGTGCCGCACCCGCGGGGCCGGGCAGAACGCTCTGCTGCACGGCCGCGCCCGCGACTCCCCAAGGCCACCACACCGCCTGATGCGCCCGGGGCAGGGCGCTCCGTGTGTCCGTAGGCATGCTCTCGTGGCTTTGGGGAGCGGGCGGCTCTCCGGAGCATGGGCTTGATGAGCCTCAACCCGAGCCCACCCCGCGTGGGCGCGCTGTTCCTGGTGCTGGAGAAGACCTCCGCAGTCTCGTCATTCTTGAGGGGGGCCGCATCGGCGCCTTCCTTGGGCTCCGGGACGCGCTGCAGCTGGCCTCGTGCTGCGGGCCGCTCGCCGGCGACCCGTTTGTCCGCCGATCACTGCTGGCTGGGTGTGCCTGGGGCTGTGGTGTGCCGCGGCACCTTCGGTGCGGATTCTGGCTCGCGTGCGCAGGAGCACCGGCCGGGCGGCCTGGCGCCGAGGCGGCGGCCGCCATCCGTCGTGCCGACGCCGAGTGGGTCGCGGCGACCGCGGGGCGGCGGGGCGGCGGCTCACCGCGGTCGCCGGACCGCTCGGCCCTGAGCCTGGACGGCCTGCCCGGCGAGATCCAGCGCGACGTGCCGCGGACGTTCCCCGGGGAGCCTTGGCTGGCGGGGCCGCGGGGGCAGAGGGCGCTCTTCGCGGTGCTGCGCGCCGTGTCGCTGGTGCGTCCGGCGGTGGGCTACTGCCAGGGGATGAACTTCGTCGGGGCGACGCTACTGCTCGTCGCGGCCTCGGCGGACGGCGCGAGCATGCCGGGCGAGCCCGCGCCGCGCTCGGCGGTGGAGGTCGGCGGGGCAGGGCCCGACGGCGGCGGCGGTCCCCGCGCGGGCGGCACGCCGGGACGTGTGCGCCGTCGCGGTAGAGCCGCGGCATCGGCGGGCCCGCCGGCCTTCCCCGCGCCGGCGCTCTTCGATCACGGCCCAGAGCCCCGCCTCCGCGGCGGCGGCGGCGACGCCGGGGGGTGCGACCCTGCAGAGCCGGAGGTGGAGCCGGCGCACGGGGCAGCGGGCGGCGCCCCGCTCACGCTGGGGCTGACGTCCACCTCGCAGCCTGTCGCCCCGTCGCCGCTTCCTCCCGTCGAGGCCCTGCCCGCCGCCCCGCCCGGCCCCGCGGCGCCGCCCCTTCCGGACGCGGTTCTCCGAGCCGTGGGCGACGCGGTGTCGCTCCTCGCGTCTCTCATCGACCGCACCGGGTGCGCGTCGGTGTGGGCCCCGGACCTATCGGGCCTCGCCCTGCTCGCCCACCAGCTGGAGGGCGCCGTGAGGGCGGCCGGCCCCGCGGCCTCCGTCCTGGGCCGCCTCAACGCCGCCGGGCTGTCGTGGGACCTGCAGGCGGCGCACCTCCTCATCCCCCTGCTCTGCGGGGCTCTGCCGCACCACACGCTGGTGCGGGCGCTCGACGCCGTCTTCCTCCTCGGCTGGCCCGCGGCGCTCCGTGTCGTCATCGCGGCGGCGGAGGGGATGGGGCCGGGGGCGCGGGCGCTGGGGCTGGGCGGCGCCATGGGCCTGCTTCGGGAGTGGAAGGGGGCCGTGAGGCACGAGGCGGAGGCCAGGGCGGTCCTGAGGGGCACCAGGAGGGGCGGGGGGGCGCGGGCGGGGAGCGCGGCGGCGTGGCGGGCGGCGGCGGGGTTTGACGAGGAGGGCGACGCCCTGGCGTGTGTGGTGGTGGACGGGGTGGACGACGAGGGGGAGGCGGCGGCCAGCCGGGAGGGCACGGCCGTGGAGAGGGGCGCCGCTGTGCCGCTGTGGCACCTGCACGACCCGTGGTCGCTCCTCGCCCGGGCGGAGGCCGTGCCCGTCGACGCCGCCCTGCTACGCGACCTCGAAAGGACCTACACTCTCGGGGTCATGCGCGGGCTCGTGGGATCGCGGCTTGCGGGCGGGCCGTCCGCGTCCGCGGCCAACGCGCAGCGGGCAGAGCTGCCGCGCCCCCTGCTGGCGGCGCAGCCGGCGGTGCCGGCGGCCGTCCTCCGGTGTCCGGTGCGCCGCAGGCCCCGCCCCGCGGCCGCGCCGCTGAGAGGGCCCGCTGCCGCCGACCTGTCGGCGGCGCTGGCGGCGGCGGCAGAGCGCCGCAGGGCCGCGTCAGGCCGGCCCTCGCAGTCCAGCCCGCGGCAGACCCGGAGTAGAGGGGCCTCGTCCTTCGGCTCTGTGGCCGAGGCCTCCCTCGGCCCGGCAGCCACGCTCTCGGCCGCCTCGCCCACGGGCTCCGCCGGCTCGGCGGTGAGCGGTGGCCGGCTCGGCGCCGGTCCCGGCCCCGGCCCCATGTCCCGCGCTGACTCCCTGCGGCTGTCCCGGGCAGCCGCGGGCAGGAGCGCGGCGGAGCGCGGCCAGCAGGCGGCGTGGGCCGCGCCGGTGGCAGAGCTGCGGGAGCCAGGGGAGGGGCGGCGAGCGGCGGCGCGGCGTCGCGTGCCGCCGGCCTCTCGCAGAGGACCAGCCGTGGCAAGCCCGGCTACCAGGAGGGCGGCGCTGCAGCGGGCGCTGGCTCCTGCTGCCTCTGAGGCGCGGCGGCTGGAGTTCGACGACGACGGGGAAGGCGGGGGCGGGGACACCGAGACGGGTGGAGGAGGGGCCAGAGGCGGCCCGGACGGCAGGCGCGGCTGGGGTGGGCGCGACGACCTTGACACGTCCGTGGGTGCGAGGCGGGTGCACGACGACGGCGACGAGGACGACGGCG
>Ga0136560_1000849_pt1 | contig 15465 bp, 3 predicted proteins | sample AntRauMeHopE1497_FD_104925 | JGI IMG/M metagenome (GOLD analysis project Ga0136560, IMG submission 104925) | Saline lake microbial communities from Rauer Islands, Antarctica - Metagenome Hop E1 #497 | ecosystem: Environmental > Aquatic > Non-marine Saline and Alkaline > Saline | place... | reverse complement strand
GACCTTCCGCTGTGAAGGCCGGCAGACGACTGTCCGGGGCGGGAGCTCCGGGTCCACGATCCACAGGCCCTTACATCCGCCGATCCTGCCCTGTACAGCAGTAGGGGTGCACAGGGCGGGGCATCCAGCCAGAGCCTCAGCGGCGGCCGTCGCGATGTCGGCCGACACAAAGCCGCAGCCGTCCGTGAGCACCTCGCCGTCGCTCGACACCAGGTCATCCACCAAGTGCAGATCCAGCGCTTCCGTGCCGCTGGCCAAGCCACGGCGGGCGGCCGGGGCGGTCGACGAGAGAAGAAGGTCCAGCCTTGCCGCAGCTTTGCACAGAGGCGCGCACAGCTGTTGGTTCTCTCGGCAGCTCGGGATGTGCCACGCTCGGACCTCTGCCGCGCCGGCGAAGCGCCCGATGCCGGGTCTCGCAGTCACAAACACCGCCTCCCCTTTGCCCCAGCGGGCATGCAGGAACTCCCACACCCTGCCGTGCAGCTCGAACCCTCGCTCGCACACACTGGAAACGAGCAGGCGCCACCTCCGTCTCGCCGCCGCGAGCTCCCCCGCTGCCATTTCGGCGCGGCCCGACGGCCTTGGTGGCACGGTGAGCGTCAAGACCCGATGCCAGCCGAGCCGGCGCACGAGCCGGCAACTCCTGGAAACGCGAGGCGCCTGCGGCTCAATGCGAGGGCACACGGTGCAGGATGCAGCAGGTGCCCTGGCCGCCCCGCAAGCGGCCGGTGGGTCGCACTCGGCGCACCCACCCCGGCGAAGCCAAGGCCCCGAGCGCGGGTTGGCATTCGCCTCGGCCGCCCGACGCAGGGGCTCCCAGACATCGTTGGTCAGCCGTGCCCGGAGTGCGATTGCCTTCGATTTGTCCTTCCAGATGGAGCCCGAGACGATGGGGCCGGGCAAGAGCGCCTGAATGGCTGCTGCACGATCGCCGCAGCAAATGCGCAGCGCCTCCCCCAATGCCGGGCAGGCTGGCGGCAGCCGTGCGGCCCAGTCGCTCGAGACTAAGTTTTGTTTCGCTAGCGATGCAAGCATGAAGCCGATGTGCAGGGGGACGGCTGAGAGTTCCTGGGGGTGGTCCGCAACCGCCTTTGGCCCGGCCGCCGCATTCCCGTCCACGGGGCCCAGCACAGACGCCGGAGAGGCCTTGCGCGGCATGGTTGCCATGTTTGCGCCGGAAGCCCGGGCAAGGGTGCAAGACGCCGTGTGTGATGCTCGCTGCCGGCGGAGCCGGTGCTTGAGTTGGCTTTCCCACGCGGCTCCGCCCTCGTCACCGTCACACTCGGTCAAGCCGTCGACACATTTGCGCTATGACTCGAGCGGCACGTGACGGATCGTGAGCGAGATGCGAAGCGCTGAGCGGGCAATGACCGAGCCCGGGCTCCACCCGAGCGCCTCGGCGTTGGCGCAGCGGGCCGTGACCACGTGCTCCGTGACCGCGGGGACGTCGTGCAGGGCGTCCGTGTACGCCTCGCCGGAGAACAGGACGAGGCTTCGCGCCGGCAGGCCGAGCTCGAAAGCCTTGGCCTCCTCGAGATCCCGCTGCCCGGGAGTGCCGACCGCCGCCGTGGGCACGCGCGGCGTGAAGGCCATGACGGCGTCAGAGCCCAGGGACAGCGTGGCGGTCGAGGGGTGGTACAGCGGCCCGTCCGTGTGCGGGAGGATGCCCTCCCCTGGGCCGTACGCGTTCACCAGCACGTGGTTCGGTCGCCGCGCGCCGGGGAAGGCCCCCGCGCGCATGACGGCGTCGATCACGCGCTCGAGCCAGCCGGGCAGCGGCTCGCGCTCGACCAGCGACGGCCCGGGCGACGGCTTCCCGCCGAACTGGAGCAGGCGCCGGCCTCGAAGCCGCACCCAGCGGCCGCTTCGCTCGTAGTCGGGGGATAGGACGCACCGCATGATGGCGGCCTCGGCAGCGGCGGACACGAACTCGGTGGCAAGCGCCACTCGCTCCATCCTTGCCCCCTCCACCGCTTTGAGCTCCACCGCGTCACCGGACCGGAGCGACTCGCAGGTTGTCTCAGGGAGCTCCGGGTGTGTTTCCGCCGCGGGCGGCGCGGCAGGAGCAGCCGCCGCAGGCTCCCCCGGCGTCGTGGCCGGCCGAGCCGCGCGGGCGCGCTCCTCCGCCAGCATGGCCTTGAAATCGATCGCCATTGCCATCCTAGGGTCGTGACCAAGCAGCTGTCCGGCGCGAGTGGCGGCTTGCGGCAGAGGCTCGGACGATCGGATGACATGCTCCACTGCCGCCAACCCACACGGAAGCCGGGCACACAAGCGCGACGGCTGGTCCAGGAGAGTCCTTCGCACGGGCTTTTGAGTGCGATCCGGACCTTCCTGCGCGGGGCCGGCCGCGTCCATGGCCGGGGAGCCGAGCCTTGATGACCTGAAGCGCAGGCTGGCGGCGCTCCGCGGGGAGACGGCACACAGTGCCAAGCCGGCCCCGTCTGTGGGCGAGCTTCAGCGGAGGGTGGACTCGCTTCGAGGGGAGGCGGCGGGATCCACTGCGAGCGTGGACTCGCTCACCAAGCGGCTGGCGGAGCTCCGGGGCTCCCCTGCGGCGCCGCAGTCGGCGCCTTCACTCGGTGCAAAGCGGCCAGGGGCGAGGGGTGATGTTTCGGCCGCGGTTGAGGCCGCCAGGAGGGCGCTCCCCGAGGACGCCGACGACGACGTTGACGCGCTGCTGGTCCGCATGGCCGCGATGATGGCCGCAGATGGCGATAGCGCGGGTGCGCGCAACGCCCTCGCGGCGGCTGCCGGCAAGACGGGGGCGGACACGGCCACGGCTGTCGGGTACGGGCCGCCGAGCGATGCGGCAGTCTTTGCCATCTCAGCGGCAGCCCAAGCCGCCACGGAGCGAGGAGGCGACGGATTTGCTCGAAGCGACAGTGACAGCGGCAGCGACAGCGACAGTGAGAGTGACGGCAGCAGTGCCAAGGACGAGGAGGAGGACAAGGACGAGGAGGAGGAGGAGGACGATGACCTTCGAAGGCTGCAGGCTAGCATCAGCGGGACGACTCATCGCGCAAAGTCGTTCCTGCAGGCCATGGGGGGGGGGCGTCGCGGGCCGCGCCGGCCGGGCGTGTGAGGCCCCGTCGCCGAGCGGGCAACTGCTTTTTGTGTGTGCGTGGATGCTGCGTGGTCTGGCAGCGCGGCAGTCCTGGTGCGGGTTTGCGTGCGTGCAGGGTGGTTGGATGCGGTGTGGGGGAACGGCGGCGCCAAAGCGGCGGTCTGTCCAGGGGTTGCCAATGCGCCTGCCGGTTGCTTCCAAGAATACGTGTTGCGATTCACGCGGCAACGTCCGTACAGGAAGGCTCTGTGGCCGCGCGCCCTCGCTGTGCCGCCGGGCTTCGCTCCGCCACTCGCTCGGCCCCTCCGGCGTGATGCGGGCTCACTCGAGCGCGCGGTCTACGGCGGCGGAGTGCCTTCCGCCCGTGGCGCTGGCCGCCTTGAGCACCGCGTCCTTCCCCATGGCCTTGGCGGCGGCCTGGACCGCTGCGGTCGCGCCGTTCCGGGTGTCGAGGCGGCTGTCGTCGAGGAGGGGCCAGAGCTTGGGCAGGACCGCGCGCTGCACGAGGCCGGGGCGGGACTTGTGGGCGGCGCCGACGAGGGCTGCGAGGCGGGCGAGGAGGACGCCGCGCACGGTGGAGTTCCCGGACACGATGGCGCTGACGAGGGGCGCGATGGTGTGCTTGGCGTCCACGGCGGCGAGGACGCGGTCGATGATGTCCACGGCGCCCGACGCGATGACCTTCTGGCGGTTGGCCGTCGCCGTGGCCAGGGGCGGGAAGAGCACGGGCACCGCGGCCTCGAGCGCGCCGCCGTGCAGCGCGGGGGACTCTGCCAGCCGCCGCACCGCCGCCACGGCCGCCGTCGCAACCTTGATGTTCCCGTCCCCGACGCGCCTCGCCGCCTCGTCCACCGCGGCCGCAGCGTTGCTCCGCACGGAGGAGGGGTCCCGCTCCGCGAGCGCGAGCAGGGCGTCGAGGGCGCCGAGCCGCGTCCGCCACTCCGAGTCCCCGAGCCGGTCCAGGACCGCCTTGAGCTCATCACCCATGGGCACGAAGGCAGAGCCCGCGCGGGCGGTCGAGGAGGCGGACGGCGCGCCCCCGCGGGAGGTGCTTCCCGGCCGGCCGCGCTGGCGGGAGGCGCCCCGGCGGGATGCGCCCCTGGAGGCCGCGCCGCCGCCCCCTCGCGGCACCACAGGGCGCTCGGCGTCCTCGCTGGACACGGGGCGGTGCCCGGCGACGTCGGGGATGGGCTCGGTCCCCGAGCGCGGCCTGGGTGCCGCCGACGCGCGGCTGTCCGCGCCCCCGCGGCTCGACGCGCGGGAGGGGGCTCGGCTCTTCCGTCGAGACGCGGCCCTGCCGGCCGCCACGCCGCCCGCGCCGGTCGCCGCCGACGCCGTGGACCCGCCCGAGGGGCTGGACTCGAGCGCGGCGAGGCCTCCGCGTCCCTCGAGCTTCTCGATGACGCCGCGGAGGTTCCGAGCGGTGCGGTCCCCGACCACGCGCTCGAGGGTGCCGCTGCGCAGCGCGCCGGCGCCGTGGAGGACGAGGAGGAGGCGCTTCCCCGCGTGCCGCGCGACCTCCTTCCCCTCGCCGACGTACCGGGCGGCGGCGGCGACGACGTCGTCGAGGTTCCTCAGCCCCGCCAGCTTGTCGCCCATGGCGATGCCGAGCTCCGCGAGCCAGCGTGCGGCGCTGAGCCGGATAACGGTGGCCTTGTGCTTGCTGGCGTGCAGGAGGGCGCCGAGCGTGCGCGTGCTGCCGCAGGAGCCGAGGACGTGGTGGAGCGTGGACTCTGCCTCGACGGCGATGAAGTCCGACGTGTCGGCTGACTTGCGGAGGAGGTGTGGTATGAGGAAGTCGAGGTCGCCGTCTAGGGCGCGGCCCAGGGCGACGGCGAGCTCCCCCACGGCCATGATGGCGGTCTTGGAGACGGAGGAGCGGAGGGAGTTGGCGGCGGGGACACAGGCGCGGGCGATGGCGGAGACGGAGGGGCCGAGGACGTCGGCGTGGTGCTTGGAGAGCCGGCGCACGGCGTCGAGGCCGGCGAGCTCGCGCTGCCAGTCCTTGGAGGTGAGATCCGCCACGGCGCGGGCGATGGCCGCGGCGGGGCTGCGCCGGAGGGGCTCGAGGTCCTCGAACTCGGTGTACTTGGTCTCCAGCGCCACCGACGGCACGCCGGCGGAGCGGGCGGGAGAGTGGCCCGCGCCGACGCTGCCGCCCGCACGGGGGCGGGAGGACGCGCGGGCGCTGCTGGCGTCGTCCTCGGTGCCGTCGTCCGACGCGGCAGCCGTGTCCGCGGTCCCGGCCCGGGCGAGGCGGCGGGTCGACGACGGCGCGGACGACGTCGGCGCGGCCTGCCCGGTGCCGGGCCGCCTCCCGCCGACAGACAGCGCGCCCGGCGCGTTGGGGCGCCTGCCGGCGTGCACGGCCCGGGGCGGGGACGCCGCGGTGACGGTGACCGGGGAGACGCGCTCCCTGGCCCGGCTGGAGGCGCTGGTGCGCGTGCTGGCTCTCGAGGCGGTGCCGCTGCGCGCGGCGAGGGGCGACGGCCCGGCGGGGGCGCCGCCGTCCCCCGCGACGGTGAAAGCGAGGCCGGGGTTGCGCATCGGGCGGATGGGGCGCTCCTCAGGGGAGCCTATGGGGGACGCGTCGGGCTCCCCCGCACGCCCGTAGGGCTCCTCGGAGCGCATGGGGCGGATGGGGCGGTCCGCGGGGTCGAGCGGGGCGCCGGAGGGGTCGAGGCCCGGGAGGGAGAGGGGTGGGGGGGGCGCCTCCAGCCTGGGGCTGCCCCAGAGGTCCGAGCCGTCGGCACCGCGCTCGGGGTCGAACCCGCCCGGGCCGCCGTTGGCCGCGCCGGCGTCGCCGTCGTCGTCCTGGGCGTCGAGGCCGAAGCGGCGCGGCACCGTGCGGTGCGGGTCCGGCGTGAAGGACTGCGCGAGGGCACGCCGGCCTGCCGGCGGCCCGCCGCCGTCCCTCGTCCCGCGTGCGGACATCTGCCGCCGCCCTCCGGCGGCACCCTGCTGCTCCTCCCACGACTCCCGCCGCGGGTCGTGATACACCCTGGGCCTTGCCGGGCCGCGCTGCTCGGGTGCCGCCGTCGCATCAAGCGGCGCCTTTCCGCCCCTGCCGGGCGACGCAAGCCCGGCGTGCGCAACCGGCGGCCCGCTGCCCCCACCGTCGTCCCTGAGCCACGCGGCCGAGCCCGGATCGTTGCCGCTGCTGCCGTCGATTGGCAGGCTCCGAACTGGGCCCACCCCCCCCCCGCGGCCGGGAGACGACGCCTCGCCGCCCCCCCTTTGGCGGCTCGACACGCCCCGGCTCTCCGTGCGTCGCCGCCCCACGGCCCCCGCGGCGGCGCCCCCGCCCGCCCCCAGCATCGCGAGTCGCTCGTCCACCGCCAGCTGCTGCTCGCGGAGCCTCGCCGCCCGCCGCGACGCTCCGTGCGCCGTGGCAGACACGACACGCCGGGGCCGGTCGCCCTGCCTCTGCCCGCCGCCCGCTCCGCCCGCCGACGCGAGCCCCTGCTCTGTCGGCGAGTCGGTCACACGGCGCCTGAGGGGGGCGCCCTTCCCGCCGCGCCCGCCCGACGGGGCGCCGTACGCCGCTGCAGTGGCGTCCGCCCGTGACGCCCCGTCGCCCCCGCCGCCGTCGTCGTCGTCCCCCCAGCGGTTCCGCCTCACGCCCGCCGACTGGTGCCGCCGCGCCCGGTCCGACGCGCTGCCTCCACCGAGGGCCGACGCCCCCGCCCGCGACAGCCGCGAACCCGCCTGGTGCCGCCGCTGCGGGGTGGGCACCGCGCCGCCCGGCCCGCGCGCCGGCGACCCCGCGGTCCCCGCCGAGCCCGGGCTCAGCACCGAAGCCAGCCCTCCCGCCCCGGCGTGCGCGGCCCTGGGTGCCGGGCGGTCGACGGACCCGAGGACGCCGCCCGCCACGACGGGCGCCCCCGCCCCGCGCCTTGCCTCCCCGCCGTGCCCCGCGAGCCACTCCCAGTCCGTCGCGGGCCCCGCGGAGTTGCCCGTTGCGGAGCTCAGGCCGGTGCGCGTGTCCGCGGAGCCGATGGACTCGTGATCGCTGCCCCCGGGCAGGGACGGCGCGCCCGCGCCCGCACCCCCGTACGGCGGGTAGCCGGAGGCGAGGGACGCTGCGGCGCCCAGCCGCAGGGGGCTCGCGGCGTCGTGGGTGCGGGGGTGCGAGCTCTGCACCCGCGGGCCGCCGGCCACGGACGGCGAGGTGGAGCGGGACCCGGCGCGGGCGAGGCCGGGGGGCTGCCCGAGGGAGGAGCCGTCCTGCTCGCCGGTGGCGCCTCGCGGGGACACGGGGGCGGACGATGAGTGGAAGCGCTGACGGCGCGGGCCGCCTGCGGCCAGCGGAGCGGCCCCGTCGTCGTCCTCGTCGTCCTCGTCCTCGAGCCAGTCCGGCCTCACCGTCGCCACCGTCGCCGCCGTGTTCCGCCCCGTGCTCCCCCTCACCGGCTCCGCGCCCATGGGCGCGGTGGCGCCCGTGGAGGCGTCCCCGCCCGACCGGGCCGAGTGGCTCCTCCTCGCCCCCGCCGACCGGGCCGGCGGGAGCACCGCGAAACCGCCCGGCGCGACGGCCCCGTGCCCCCTCGGCCCGCCGTCGCGCGATGGGGCGGCGTAGGAGCCCGGGCTGGAGGCGCTCTCGATCTCCATGGGGGTGCCGCCGCCCCTGCGGCTGCCGGCCGAGGGCGGGCCGTCGCCCGCGAGCATCCGCGTGGTGCCGTCCGCCCGCACCACCTCGGAGAAGAACCCGGACGCGCCCTCCCCCGTGCCCGAGACCGGCGGGGCGGTCGGCGAGGCCAGGCCGGGGCCGGACGCCGACGACGTGGCGGTGTCAGCGCGGAGGCGGCGCGCGGAGCGGCTGGTGCCCCGGCGGCTGACGCTCCTGGGCTGCGCCACCTCGAAGGGAAGGACCGACGCGGGGCGGGCCTTGCGCCCCCCCACGCGGGCGGAGCGGACCCGCGCGGGCCGGGCCGGCTCGGCGGCCACCCCGGCGCGGTCCGCGCCCGACGCGGCGGCTCCCGCGGCGGCGGGCCGTCCGGGGGAGGCGGAGGAGCGGCCGCCGGGCCCCCGCTCGACGTCGTCGTCGAAGCGAACGCCTCGCTGCCAGCCACCGACGGGTGCCGACTGGTACTCGGCGCCCTGCCCCGGCCGGCCGGTGCCGTTTGCGGCGCCCGCGCCGCCGCCGGCCACGCCGGGGGACCTCGCCGGCGCCGCTCCGGCCCTGGACGACGACGAAGACCCGTTGCGGGATCCGCGGCCGTCGGCGGGCATGACGAGGAAGCCGTCGGGCGTGAGGGAGGGGAGGGGCCGGTCGTGGGCCGCGAGGCGGCGCGCCAGGAGCTCCGACGGCGCCGATCCGCGGTCCACGCCCGCCCGGGCCTCCAGGGTGTCCAGGAGGGCCGAGGCGGCGGCGGCGGGGACGGACGTCGGCGCGGCGGCCGCCGCCCCCCGGCCCTCAAGGGCCGCGGTGCCGCCCCCCGCGGCCACGTGGGCGGCGAGGACGAGAAGCTCTACCGCGTCGGCGGTGACGCGGGCGTTGGGGTCGCTCAGCAGCGGCGCGGCGGCCTCGGCGATGGCGTCGGGGTCCGCGGCGGCGCCCCCCACGATCAGGGCCATGACCAGCACCCTGACAGCGCCGTCCCTGACCAGGGAGCGGCGGTGCTGGAGGAGGCGGAGCGTGGCGGCGACGACGGGGCCGGGGCCCGTGCCGCGCATGATGCCCCCGAACGTGCGCAGCGCGGCGTGGCGGACGAGCATGGTGGTGTCCGCGAGCCTGGACCGGAGGGGGGGCAGGACGGCGTCGAGGTGGGGGCTGAGGCGGTGCCCCATGGCGGCCGCCGCGGCCTGCGCGGCCTCGAAGGCTTTCATCGCCACGCGGAAGACGGGGTCGGCGAGGAGGGAGGCGAGGGCCTCGGCCACGGGGCGAGCGGCGGCGGCGGCCGTGGCGGGGTCGGCGTCGGCGAGGGCGGAGGCGAGGGCGGACGCGGCGGCCGCCCTGCCGTCGGCCTCCTCCTTGTCCCCCGTCGACGCCAGCGCGTCCACCGCGGCCGCGCCGATGAGGCGGACGAGGGCGGGAGAGCGGATCGGGGAGGAGGGGGATGCCTGGCCCATCCCGGGGGGTGACCGGCCCCCGGCGCCTCGGCCGTCCCGGCCGCGCGGTGACGGGTCACCGGCCCGCCCCCGGTCCCTGGCGGAGCCGAGGGCCGCCGTTGGCGATGCCATGGCGGTCGGGGACCCGGCGGCGCGGCCGAGCCGGCCCGGCGAGCCGAGGGCCCCGGGGGGCGCGTGCCGGCGGGAGGCGCCGACGCGGTGGCCGGCCCCTCCCGCCCCGCCCCCATCCTCCCCATCGTCCTCCCCCTCGTCGGCGAGGAACGGCGCCGCCGCCACGATCGCTGCCCCCTCCCCCTGCAGCCGCACGGTGCCGATGCCGAGGCGCTGCGCCGCCGTGTCCAGGCTGCCCCCGCGGACCGCCGTGGAGCCGAGGCCGCTGCCGCGGCGGCGCGGGTTCGCGGCAGCGGTGGCGTCGGCGACAACGTCGACCGCGGTGCGCCGGGCGCCGCGGGGGGACGAGGAGCGGGAGCCGGCGGGCACGGCGGCGCCCCCGGGCTGCCTGCGGTCCGGCGACCGGCGCGCCGCGGCCCGCGCCGACGCCGTAGCCATCGGCCTCGCCGCGCGGCGGGTGAGGTCGGCCAGGGCGGCCGGAAGCGACGTCACGTGGGCCGAGTAGTCCGGGTCCGCGTCCCTCACCGCGCGCAGGACGGCCGTGGCGGCGTCCACGACGCCGTCGGACTCGTCGGCGAGCCGGGCCGACACCGAGCGGACCAGCGGCCCGAACTCAATGCGGACGCCGCTGTCCGCCGTGTCCACGATCGCCTGCTCCAGCACGTGCAGGGTGCCCTCCCGAATCGCCGACTGTGGGAACCGGGGGCGGCGGGGATGGAGGGAGGGGGGGGGGGCAGGGAGGTCGAGTGGCGCTGCACGGTTGCCGGCCGGACCGAGCGCGAGCGCGAGAGAGGCTCCGCCCCGCGCGCCGTACCACTCGCTGGAGCGCGCAAACGGTCCCCCCGGCCATTGCAGCGCGCGCGGCGGCAGCAGGTATCCGGGGTCGCCCCGCCGTACAAAATCGGGCCTCTCACGCTGTGCGAGTCGAGGCCGTGCCGGAAGAGCACGGCCGCCGTGGTGTCCGTCGTGCCGGCCTGCACGACGAGCGCCGTGACCAGGCGCGCGACAGGGGACCGCAGCCGGGGGTTGGATGTCAGCGCGACGGCCGCCCCAAGGACCTTCGTGATTTCTGTCTCGGCGCCCACGCCGGCCGGCGACGACAGCACGCGCGTCAGGAGCATGACGATCGCCGAGCACGATTTGGCATCGTCCTTCTTGCCCAGCCGCCGCCCCAGGGCGCTGATTACCTCCCCGGCGTCGTCCTCGTCCAGGTCGGCACCGGTCAAGAGAGTTTCTGCCCTTCCCAACGCGTCGCGCAGGGCGTCATCAGTCGCCGTGCCGAGCTCTCGCAGCAGCGAGGTGTCCATCCGGCTACCTGTGCTTGGCAGCGCGCGGGTGGGTCGCGGCGCGGAGGACGGGCGAGCCTGAGCTGCACTCTCCGCCCAGCGAACGGCGGGTCGCTGGCGGCGGCCCCTCGCCCGGGCGAAGGAGCTTGCGCCTGTGGCCTCGGGCACTGCCCCCTGCAGAGCCTGCGGAGCCCGGGAGTGCGCGGGGCGGCGCAAGCCGCGGGCTGTGTGGGTCGGGGACGGCAGGCCTGGCGTCCGCGGCCGGCTCGTGCGCCTGCCCGCCGGCCTCTGCCAACGGGCGCGGCCCCCGCTGCCGGCGCGCGCGGCGGCCCATGGCACTCGCCCCCGCGGCATCCCGCCCCCCCCTTCCGGCAGCGGCGTGGGCGGCATCGGCCGCGCGGCCCCGGGGCGATGTCGGGATGGCCGGCCGGGTGCTCGGTGTTTGTGCCCAGCGACGCCGACGGCTACGACCGCGCGGTGGTCGCTGAGACCGCCCCGCCCGACGCGGCTGACATCCTGGTCCGGATGGAGGGCGGGGGTTCGCCCGTGCGGGTGCCCAGCTGCGACGTGCTGCTGGGGCTCGGCGGCGCCGCGACGGGCGCCTCCCTCGACTCTCTCCCGTTGCCCCACGAGGCCGCGATCCTCGAGGCAGTGCGCTGCCGCTTCGAGGAGGAGAACATTTACACGTCGGCAGGCCCGCTGCTGGTGGCGCTCAACCCCTTCACCGAGCTGCCAGGCCTGTACGGCGCAGCTCGAGCGGCAACCACGCTGCGCCGCGCAGCGGCGGCCGAGTCCGGCGGGCCCGACGGGGCCGACCCGCACCTCTTCGACGTGGCCCAGCTGGCGCTCGGCCGGGCCGCGAGGCGTCGGGCGGCGGCGAGGCGCGGCGCCAGCCTTTGCCAGGAGAATATCGTCGTCTGCGGGCAGTCCGGGGCGGGCAAGACCGAGTCCACGAAGCTGCTCCTGCGGTACCTCGCGCTGGTGGGGTCCGACGCCGTGGCGCGGGACGGTCCCGCCGCTCTTGGCGCCGAGGACGAGGATCTCGGAGCCGGCGGCTCGCCCGGCGACTCCCCGGCGCGCCAGCCGCGCGCCTCGGCGCTCCTTCTCGCCATGGATGGCAGCCCCGGTGCTTCCACGTCCCGTCGGCGGTCCCGTGCCAGGAGCGGCGCGTCGGTGGGGCCGGTGAGCCGCCGCGGGAGCGTGTTTGCGTCGGCCGGCGGCATGCCTTCTCCGCTCGGCCTCGGCCTCGGCCGTGGCCGCGCGCGCACGTCCGTCTGCTCCGACCTGGCCTCCCTGGACGAGCTCGGCGCCTCGGCGGCGCCGCGGCCCCCGCAGTCCCCGCCTGTTGCCGACGACGCCGAGCGTGTTGCGTCCGCCGTACTCAGCGCGGACCCGATCCTCGAGGCGTTCGGCAACGCCGCCACCACCCGGAACGACAACTCTAGCCGGTTCGGGAAGCACCTGCTCCTCCGCTTCCGCGGGGGCGGGGCCTCGGGCGCCGAGCCGGTGCTGGCCGGGGCCCGTACCTGGGGCTTTCTCCTCGAGACGATGCGGGTGACAGCGCCGGCCCCGGGGGGCGAGGAGCGCTCGTTCCACGCCTTCTACCAGCTCCTCCTCGGCGCCGATGGCGCCCTGAGGGAGGAGGCGCACCTGCTGCCCGGGGAGGGCGTGGCCGCGTTCCGGTTCCTCGCCGACGGCAGGCGCGTGCTCTCGCCCCTCCTCGACGACGCCGCGCGCTGGGGGGAGACCGTCGCGGCCCTGGAGCGCGTAGGCGTGCGCGGGGAGTCGCTCCACGAGCTCTGCCGCGCGCTGGCGGGGGTGCTGCTTCTCGGCAACGTTGACGTCGGCCCCGGGCCGGGCGGCGGCGCGGCGGTGGCGGGTCTCGGGTCCGGGGACGCCGCGTCGCACCCCTTCTTCCGCGCCGCGGCCGCGCTGGGGCTGGAGGAGGGAGCGCTCCGCGACATGCTGACCCTGCGCTCGATCCGGGCGGGCGGGGCGGCGGCTGGGCCGGCCGGGCGCCGGAGCAGTCACATCACCAAGCCGCTGACCCCGCAGCAGGGGACGGCGAGGCGCGACGCACTGGCCCGCGCCGTGTACGCGTCCGTCTTCCGCTGGCTCGTCGCCGCCGTCAACGCCGCGGCCTCGCACCTGGCCTGGCGCCGGCCGGACGCAGCAGAGGCGGGCGGCTCCGCGGCGACCCCGTCCCCCGGCGCGGCCCCGGCCTCCCCGCCCCCCGCCGCCCCCGCGGTGGCCGAGGTCGGCCTGGTCGACGTCTTCGGCTTCGAGGACCTCCGGCCCGAGGGCGTCAACGGCCTGGACCAGCTCCTCATCAACTACGCCAACGAGCGCCTCCAGGCCGTGTGCGAGCGCGCCCTCTTCGACGACGCCATGCGCATGGCGGAGGCCCAGGGGGTGGACCCGGGGATGCTGGGGGCGGGGGAGGAGGCCAAGGCCGCGCTGGAGTCGCCGGTCCTGGCCGCCTTTGGCGGCCGCTCCGGCCTCCTCGCCGTGCTGGAGGACAAGACACGCCTCGCGGGGCCCAGCAGCGACCGGGAGTTTGTCTCCATCGTCTCCAGGGACGCGGCGCTGCCCCCGGCGCCCATGCGGGCCTCCCGGGCGCCCGCCGCCGCCGCCGCCGCCGCCGCCGCCCCGACGGGCGAGGGCCGGGCGGTGCGGCTGCTCACGCCGACGGAGGGGGGCGACCTCGCGGCCCGCGGCCTCGCCTTCGCGGTCTCCCACTTCGCCGGGGAGGTGTGCTACAGCGCCGAGGGCTTCACCGCCGTCAACAGCTGCACGGGGGCGGCGCTCGGGGACGCCGAGGCCCAGTCCCTCGCGCTCCTCCGGGCCTCCTCCAACGCCGTGGTGCGCGGCGCGGCGGACATGGTGTCGGAGGAGGACGCCGCCGTGACCCCGCAGGCGGGCGCGAGGCCGCCGTCCGGCGGGGCCGGCTGCTCCTCGGGCGCCGCCTCCACCGTCAGCGCGCGGTTCCGCCGGGCCCTGCAGGAGGTGGTGTCCATGCTGGAGGGCACGGGGACGCAGTTCGTGAGGTGCATCAAGACCAACGGGGCACGGCGTGCCATGCTCGCCGACGGGGCGCTCATCCTCGGTCAGCTCCGGTCCTCTGGGATCGTCCGGGCCATGGCGGCTCGCTCCGCGGCCTTCACGGCCTCGATGACCTTTGCCGCGGCGGCGGAGCTCGCGAGGCCGCTCCTGCCCCAGGGGGACGCTGGCACGGCGGCGCTCGCGAGGCTGGCGGCGGGGGAGGGCCTGGACGCGAGGCGGGTGGCGGAGGCGCTGTCGCGCGTCGCGGCGTCGAGCCCCGACGCCGCCGACGCCGCGGCGATGCTCCGCGGGCGGGGCGGCCGCGTCCTGTCACACTTAGTCGCGCGGGGCGGCGCCGGGGAGGGCGAGGGGGCGGCGGCATCGATGCTCGGGGAGGGGCGCGGCTTTGTCGTCGGGGGCAGCGCGGTGCTCTTTCGCCCCGCCGCCCTCGTCGTCCTGCGGCACGCGCGCGACGCAGCCAGGGCCAGGGCGGGGCTGGCGATCCAGGCGGCGGCCCGAGGGCGGGCGGGGCGTCGTGCCGCGGCTCGCAGGCGCTGGGGCGTGGCGGTGGCCGCGCGCTGCGCCCTCCGCTTCGTGGCCCGGCTGAGCCTCCGGGCGAGGCGGAGGGCCGCGGACGCGGACGCGGCGCACCGGGCGGCGTGGGAGCACGCCCACGAGCGCCTTAGGCTCAGCGCCACGGCCTCCGAGTCCGCCCTCGCGTCGCTCCAGGACGCGGCAGAGGCGCTGGGAGAGCTCTACACCGCCGCGCACGTCCCCACCGTCACGCCCCCCGTCCCCCTGCTCTGGGCCGGGGCGTCGGCGTGGGCCGCGGAGGCCGTTGCCGACGGGGAGGCGGATCGGATGCTCGCGGACACCCCGCCAGAGAGCCGAGGCGGGAGCTCCAGGGGCGTCCCCGGGGCACCCCCCCCGCCGGGAGCACCGGTCGGACCCCCCGGCCCCCCCACGGGGGCCAGGCCTGGCATGCCGCCCGTCCTCCTCCACGCCCCGCCGCCCCCCTCCGGCCGCGGCCCCGCCGGCGGGCGCCCCGCCGCCCCGCCGCCCCCTCCCCACCCCCGAGCCGCCCCGAGCCTCCCCGGCGCCTCGGACGCCGAGCGGCACGCCCTCCGGCAGACGGACGCCGCCGTCGCCGGCCTCCTCCGCCGGGCAGAGCAGCTCCTCCCCGCCGTCGCGGGACCCCTCGAGCGCCGCGCCGTGCCCCCCGCCTGGCTCCCCGACGTCGTCGCCCTGCGCTTCGCGCACGCGCAGGCGTCCGGCGCCGTGGTCCTGGCCGGGGACGTCGGCGAGAGGGCGGCAGAGCTCGACCGCGACGACGTCGACGCCGCAGAGCGTCTGCGGCCGTCCTTCGCCCGGCCGTTGGGCCTCGCCACGCGACGGCAGGCCAAGGAGGCGGCCGGCGCGTCGGCGACGGCCGCGCTGGAGCTCGCCGCCCTGCGGCACCGGGCGGGCCTGCGCGCGTCGCGCGTCGCCCGGGTGCACGCTGCGGCGATGGAGCGGGTCGAGTCGCTCCGGGACGATGTGGCGTCGTTCCTGGCGCGGGTGGGGGCGGAGGAGGAGGCGTGCCGGCTGCGGGAGCGGCAGGGGATGGTGCGTGCGGCGATGGAGCAGGAGGACGCGGAGAGGGAGGCGGCCGAGGCGGCCGAGGCGGCCAGACGGACAGAGCGGGCGGCGGAGGCGGCGGCGCGGCGCGCGATGGAGGCGGAGGAGGAGGCGACGCGACTGGCCGAGGCGCAGCGGACGATCCAGGCCGGGCGGGAGGCGCGGGCGGGGCGGGACAGGGAGCGGCGGCGTCACCGGGAGGCGCTCCTGGCGATGCGGGAGGAGGACGAGCTGTCGGGGCTCCTGAGGGGGGCGGTGCGGGAGGAGGAG
>Ga0136560_1000848_pt1 | contig 15473 bp, 23 predicted proteins | sample AntRauMeHopE1497_FD_104925 | JGI IMG/M metagenome (GOLD analysis project Ga0136560, IMG submission 104925) | Saline lake microbial communities from Rauer Islands, Antarctica - Metagenome Hop E1 #497 | ecosystem: Environmental > Aquatic > Non-marine Saline and Alkaline > Saline | place... | reverse complement strand
ATGATCCATGAGTTCCAGTTCCGAGTCGAGGCCTCTTGGGGGCTCCTTGTTCCCCCGAGAGGTGCGAGGGTCCGCTAGAGTCTCCCGGCAACTGTGGTTGTGCATCGGTAGTTACACTCGTCACACTGCTGCCAGCAGCGTGAGTTGCTGGTGTTGGATGGTCTGATAATCCACTGACTCTGACAGCGGATGAGAGGGACGGAGTGCCAGGGGCGATGCTTACAGAATGGAGTGACGAGTGCTGCCTCTTCCGTCGTCGTCGGAGATGAGCCGGGAGGAAGGACATGGCCTGCTATCGCAAGGCCGTGTCTTCTTCGGCCTGTTCCATAGCCAGCTCGCGCTCTTCATCCTCCCTGGCACGTCTAGATGCTTCATCTTCCATCGTGGTCTCGGCTGCCTCTGCCTGCTCTGCTTGGTCTCTTTCTGCGGCTTCGTCAGCGGCTTCTTTGCGCTGCCGCTGGACCTCGGCGGCCAAAGCCTCGTCGCCCATCTAGACCTTGACAGCTGTGCGCAACTTGGCCAACAACCGATCCACGTGCATTTGCACCTGAATCCTTTGTGGACCAAGAGGTGTTCGCTTTATAGCGAGCTTTGCCCTAACCACGTCTTCTCGCAAATCGTCGACATCGCGATGCTTCAGAACTGCTTCTCTGACATGGACACGAGATTTCTTTTCTTTTGCTGCCTGTTTCTTGCGCTGTGCCTTCTTGTGCGCTTCTACTGGGTTGAACCCTTTGTCGCGGCCCATCGAATTTCTTTGTTTCGTCGACCACCAAGCTGACTAGATATGGCTCTAAGATAAGTAATCGCCAACGAGCGGTCACGAGCGGTAATATAAGCTTGAATATCCGAAGGCAAACGACGCGGCAGCAGGAAAAGATGGTGGTAAATAAGTCCTGTACGCGTCGAACTGGCGCATCCGATAGAATGGAAGATGAAAAAATATGTTCTCGCCGGCGGTCCAGGCCTCTTCAGGATATCCCAGAGTCTGGAGCCTGGAGTCAGTGGAATTCAGGCGATGTGATCACCTCCTCCTAAATGCGACCCTCGGCCAGTATTAACTTCTTTCAAACGGTTAGCCTATGCCCCGGGCATCGATGCCGCTGACCTCTCGCGACCTACGTCAACCTCCTCATCGAGTGCCCCGCCTCGATCGGTCGCACTGCCATGCGATGCACCCTGTATTTTCTCTGCACTAGGCCCCTCCATGGCCCATCCCCTCACCCCATGCGCCAATGCCCCTCTCCTGATCGATTCATACCTCCCATCCCACAGCCAGACGAGGATAACCCCTACCATACCCACTGCCAGGATCGGGACGCTAGCCACCCATGTCCGCCACAAAGAGCCAACACCTGTAGCAACTGCAACCATCCCTGCCCCAGCCACCCACGGCCCCCAAGCCCCATGCTATCCCAACACCCATTCCGCCCTGCATGCACCCACGATCGATCGACCGATCAGGCGAAACCACGACCCAGCATATCCTAATAAGGAACTCCCGAGGGTGCAGCAGCAGCAACAGCAGTATACAAACCATCCCGCATCCCCGCCTTTCTGGCCGGCCGCCCCTGACTGTGCCCTCGAGCCCCTATCCGTGCCATTCACTGCATCCATTGCATCAAGAGACTCAAAGGGACCCCGATGGCCGGCATGAACACGCTCACTGGCAGTACTACTAGCACTAGTACCGGAAGCTGAGGCATACCTAAGGCTGGCCCCGTCACCATCATTATCCCCGTCATCACCGCCGGCGGTGAGCTGCTCCATCGACGGCGTGCGCTCTCGCTGCTACAGACCGACTAAGGGCTTATGCGCCTTGAGCGCTCCAAAACCGGCTTGCGTCAGAGCAAGACAGGCAGATACGGCGCCTACCCACGCATGCCATGAGCCAGACCATATAGATTTCCCTCGCTGTGCTTTGTTCACAACTATCACAATAACTCCGAAAAGGATTAGACATGCAGCGGAGCTTTGGAACCCAGCATGGAGCTGCCTGGCAAGAAGGCGCGCCCTCAATGGATCTTTATCTAGCCAAAGAAGCGGCATGTAATACGCACTTATGGCCAGCAGCATAGACAAGTAGCCTAGGCACAGCAGAATAGGATGCCAAGCGAAGAGTACCAGCCCAACTCGCATAATGACTGCTATTGGCACAAAAATCAGCAGCGCTACCGCAGCACACAAGCCGAATGCATGCCTCCACGAAAAATTGAGGTATTGGGTCATGCTTTGGAATCTTGACTGCAGCAGTACGACAACCTCGAAACGTAGACTCGAAAACCGGAACAACATATTGCGCAAGACCACAAAACAGGTGAACAGGACTGTTTCCCAGAATCAGCATTTCTCCACATAATGGCATCGCACGAATAGTAGAATATTAAGTAGACTGAAGGCGGGGCTACCGATCAGGTGGTTGATTCCCGAGAGAAGCGGCGTCTCGCTCAATGGATCATGCCTCGCCCTGCAGGCGGTCCAACTGCCATGTTTGGCGCCGCATACCCACTCCATATGATGAACTCGCTTACAAGAACTAAAGTGAGTGGCTCAATAGTGGTTGGATCTCGCTAATCGATTGATGTTTCTACGGATAGTTGAGTTCGTGCATATCGCACAATCGGGGAACGCTATCGGTCTACTTTTCTCAACTACACAACTCACCTACGCGCAGACCCCATTCGTTCCACTTCGGGGACGACAGGTGCTTTGGTACATGTGTGGACCGACGGTGTACGATAGTGCGCATCTCGGGCATGCCCGGACGTACCTCTCATTTGACATCTTGAGGCGGATCATGAGAGACTATTTTGGGTACCATGTGCTGCTGTGTCAAAATGTCACGGATATCGAGGACAAGATTATTAAGCGTGCTAATGAGACCGGTGTTGATTTCTCCACGCTGGCCAGGTATTACGAGCTTGAGTTCGACCGTGACATGGCGAGGCTTGGTGTGGAAAGGCCCGACGTGGTGACTCGCGTGAGTGAGCACGTCGACCAAGTCATTGCATTCATACTTGAAATCGAGCACAAGGGCATGGCATACGAGAGCAATGGGTCCGTGTACTTTGACACGGGATCGTACGACGAGAGGGTCCCGATCAAGGCCGGTGAAGCGACAGCATCGGAAGGAACCAAGGGCAAAGGCAAAGGCAAGGGGAAAGGGAAAGGGAAAGCAGCGGCATCCGCCAGCAGTAGTGTAGGTGGTGGTGCGCCCGGTGCCCGAGGACCAGGTGCACGTGCAGCATACGGAGTGTTGGTCCCCGAGAATGTCGGGCAGGAGGGACAGGCACTGCTGGCAGAGGCAGAGGGCGTCCTTTCACAGGCCGAGGACGCCGGGGGAGAGGGAGAAGGAGGAGAGGCAGGAGGGGCTGGTCAGCGTGTATCTGAGAAACGATCGGAGCAGGACTTTGCTCTATGGAAGAAGAGCAAGGCCGGTGAGCCCGAGTGGCCGAGTCCGTGGGGCATGGGTAGGCCTGGGTGGCATATCGAGTGCAGTGCAATGAGTGCGAGTGCATTTGCGGAACTTAGCAGCGCGGCGACATAGGATGCGGTGCTTGGTGCTCCAAGGCCTGCATCGCATTGCCCTGCAGATGCTAGGGAACGCGGGGTCGGATCTGGGTGGGGCGAGGGGCTGGCAGTCGGAGGTCGATTGGCAGGATCGAATGCAGGTGATGTGGATAGTCAAGACGCTGGGGCTGAGGCTGGATCCGATGATCCTATGAGTCGATCAAATCCTCGATATCGACTGGCAGCATCCGGTCCTTTCGACATCCATAGTGGGGGTGTGGATCTCAAATTCCCTCATCACGAGAACGAAGTAGCACAGTCACAGGCAGCACTCGGGGTGAGACAATGGGTCAACTACTGGTTGCATAGTGGACATCTGAATATCGATGGATAGAAGATGAGTAAGAGTCTCAAGAACTTCCTCAAGATCAAGGATGTCATAGGCTCGGGGCCTGGGCAGCACTCGGCTCGCCAGGTTCGGCTCTTCTTTCTGGCTCACAAATACAACGCCCCACTGACGTGGTCTCAGGATGCCATCGATGCCGCGGTACTGCGCGAGAAGCAACTGGCGCAATTTTTCGGTGGTGCTCGTGCTGTCCTCCGAGACTCGCAATCGGCTGCTGACCGTGCGATGGACGCGATTGGATCTGCTGTTGTGGATGCAGCAAGACGCCTCGAGATGGCACAGGCAGTGCAAGGAGGAGGGGGAGGGGGAGTGGGAGATGGTGCTGCCTCGGGTGCAGGAGGAGAAGCTCCGACTCTGGATTTTGCGGCTGCAGCCGATGCTCTGAAGGCCATCCCAGCAGAGGCATGGGGAACAGAGGAGAGAAAGCTTGGACAGGCCCTGCTTGAGGCACAGGATGCTGTGAGGGCGGCATTGGCTGATGATTTTGATACCCCGCAGGCGATGAAAGCGGTCATGATGCTCGTGAATTAGGCCAACAAATACATGGGGGATGCTGAATCAGCCGATGGGAGCGGTACAGTCCCCGCCTTGGTGCGTGCAGTGGTGGCCTACCTGACGCGGGTCCTCCGTGCCTTTGGACTGATAGACCCGTCACCTAAACTCGGGTTTGCACTGGGAGAGGACGAAGAGGGGGCAGGAGCTGGAGACAGGGAGGCCGTGCTGGGTCCACTGCTGGATGCACTGAGGGATTTCCGAACGACGGTGCGCGAGGCAGCACGAACAGGGGATGTGAAGGCAGTCCTTGCTGCTTGTGATTCAGTGCGTGATGATGCTCTCCCTCGATTGGGAGTGCGTCTGGAGGATAAAGGGGCCGGTGATTCGAGATGGAAACTTGAAGATGCAGATACCCTGGTGCGAGAAATGAGCGAGAAGAAGGCAGCGGATGACGAGAAGGCTGCAGCAAAGCGACGTGCAGCCGAGGAGAGGGAAGCAGCGGCTGCTCTCAAGGAAGCCAAGCTACAGGTTCCGGGAGCTGAAATGTTCCTAGGCACGCACGAGGCATTTGCGGAGCATGCTGGCAAGTTCTCCAAGTTCGATGACAAAGGGGTGCCGACCCATGACGTAGAGGGGAATGATATAAGCAAGGGCCAGGCCAAGAAGCTGAACAAGGCGATTCTGGCACACGAGAAATTGAGGGCCAAAGCAGGCATAGCTGGGGCGGCAGCAGGCGGCGGCAAATGATCGTACTTGCTTTCAAGATCTACAGGTTGGCTTATAGCTGAAAGCAAAGTGGACATAGCCACGTTCATTTGATAAAACATCCGATCGCTGTTGCTATTCTGCCACATGTTTTGAATTTTAGAACCTATGAACGACCTAAGCGACATGCTACGGGTGTCACCAAACTTGGCATTAGGGTCGCCCACATTCTTAGGGTGCTTGGCGATGAAGCGATCATTAGAAATTCGTGAACATTTATCGAACATTACCAATTTAAGCGCCCCATTTCTATCCCAGTCACTGCCTCGCTAGACATCGGCCCAGCTACACGCCTATTTCTTCCCCTTGAGCTACTGCATCTGCCACTCCCACCCCCCCTCTCCAGTTGCCGAGCAAGGCCAATCCTCGCACTAGACTGGGCGCCTATTCAGACGAGAAAGCCGCATCTACTGCCTGGAGCCTCCCTCCATGCCCCACTATGTACTACGGAATGGCATGCCTGGCCCTAGACACCATGACAGCATCTGCACCTTCACCTTTCTTACCCAGGTTTACATCCATGTGCCGTACCAGTGCATCCATCGCAGTGCCGACCACATCATCGTCAGAGGCATCGATCAGGCCGCGATCCCGCGCCCCACCCATCATCACCGACAGCCTTGCCTCAGGTATGGTCTCATCAGAACTGCCCGCTTCATTCGCGGCTTTCTGCCCAGGGAAAGCACACGAGTCCCACACACACCCCAACACCGACTTCTCCTCTCTGCTCGGGCACAAATATCCGAATCCCCTCCTGTCCGCAGGTAGAGCCACCTGTGCTGCCTCACCTCGCAGTCCCACGCTCACGGATACGACGCTTTCATACGGGATGGCATCCAGTGCCTCCCATGCACTAGGCCCCTCTCCCCACGAATGCATGGCTCCTGTATCGCTGGTGGACGATGCACGCAGTACCTTGGCAAGTGCATCGGATGGAAGCGCAGATATGACTATATCAGCTTGGATGCGAGTTTCGCCCGATGGCACAGACGGGGATGCCACCACTACAACATACGGCGATGTACCGTTGCCCTTACTTGCTCGGTCGATCCTGATTGCCTATGTACCTGACTTCACAGACGTCTACACCTACACATCACCACTTGCATTATCTCCGGCACCCGTGCCCAGGCCCAGGTCCTAGGCAAGGGCATCAGCAAGCTGGCCCATGCCTCCCTTGAAACTCACGCTAGAGGCCTTGGATGCCTCTCTCACAAAGACGGAGGATGGCCCCTCCTTGATATCTTGGGCCTCCAGAGCAGCTCCAAGGGCTACCGCTTTTTTGGCCCCACCTCCTCGGTCTAGCCTTGCCTTGATGGCTGCTGGCAGTGGCACCCCAATGGATTGGATCATCGATGCCAAAGCACCTGCCTGGATGCTGCCCACAGCATCTTCCCAAGCCGTGGGCAGAGGGAACAGCGACTGAGCTGACAGAGCCTTCACGTCCCCGGCCCACACCCCGGCCACGATAGCATCCAGGAGAGAATCCGCAAGGGCAGGACCTCCGAACCGGCGGGTGAAAAAGGCATGCACGCTCTCATCAGGAGTGCCATGCCCACCCCTGGATAGTCCAGAGGGATGGGCGGCGCGTGTGAATTCCAGTCCAAAGGTACCCAGAGTGTTGGGCACCATAGGCAGCCCTTGAATGAGACCCATAGGAGAAGTGGGCAGCTTCATTGGACGCCCCTCGTGCAGCACCCACCTGGCCTCCCCGTCCCCCTGTGTGACGAGTGCATCTTCCTGCAGCCCCAGGCTCTCAATGAGACGCAATGCCCTCCTACCGCTCCCTCTCGGACGCATGCCTCTAGCTCCCTTCTCGAAGATGTAGTGACCAGCACTTGCATCCGATCGGGATGGAACCTTCTCGCTATGGAGCCAGCCACCGACCCGGTCACTAGCTTCGATAACATCGATGACCACATCTGTCTATTTACCCGATGATGCACTGATTTTGCCACCCTGCTTGAGACATGCATCCCGCAGACTTCTCGCACACACTAGGCCGGAGACGCCGCCTCCCAGGACCACAACTCGAATGGGACGACCTGCAGAGCGAGCAGCAGCGGCCGCCTCTCTCACTGCACCTTCAAGTGCTACAGTCCTCTTCCTCGATACAGTCTCCGCATCTGCATCTGCATGGGACGAGGCCGAGGCCGAGGCATGCGTTGGTGGAGACGGCCATTTCGAGCCGGCACCCATCTGCGACGACCAACTGCTTGCAGTCGAGGCAAACTAGCGTGAATGGGCGTGTCCCTTCGCTGTCGATGCATGCCTGTGCTGTACCCTAGGCAGCGATGGAGGGCAGGTGGGACGGCTGATGGAAGGAACGTCTCTCATAAGCAGAGGGGATGGGGACGTCCAAGAGGAGTACAAGGACGAAGACAAAGCGGCGATCCGCCTTCTGGAGCTTCGAACCGATCCACGGAGTTGCCCAGCGCGAACCCGTCCTTGCTTCATGGTTATCTGAGAACGTACACGCTGCGAAATACTCGAAGGGGGGGGGTGGACTAGACAGACGATGGACAGCAGGGAACAGCAGGGCTACGATAGACTCCATGAAACTGACTGATAGCAATCAGATTCATGGCGTAATAAAAGCAGATCAAATGACTCGGACTTCCAAGGAAGTTAGCGGCTCCAAATTCCCGCACCAGGCGAATGGGCGGATGTCAGCAGCTGAGTGGACCGCGAAAGCGGCAATCGTCATCGTCATCAACAACACGGTATCATCACAAGCATACACTGGCGGCGAAGTTCTAATCGATTGACACTAGCATTGCCTCGGTATCCTAACCACAGCCAAAATATGGCGTGTCCCCACAGAAAATCGGGACGCCCGCAAGCGAGCGACTGGAGTATGTGATCGTCACCGACAATAACAAAAAGTACGCACAATCACCAAACGAGCCATCGGGTACGCCGAAAGTTTGTACACAAGGCGAGAGTCGACATTCAACACAGCTTTAAAGGCTTCTGTCCGCCCGTCGACATGAATTCGTCATCTGGCTCGTCAAAGAACTACACTCAAAACACACCAACCTCGTTCCGCAGGCAGCAACATCGCGCATAGCCTCAGAAGTCGCACCGTTCAGTCAATTCTTACATATTTCTGGCTTATGGAAGGCCGGTAGCCTTCTTTGGTTCGGGGACTGAGAAGGATTAATGAGCGGGGCGAGAGGTCTCTTGCGGGGCGTGCTGTAAATTAAAGTACCGTGTGGTACTAACATCGACAATATACCAGTATTCATGGATGGCGTTCTCGCCTGCATTGCGGCACTGAATTTGCCAGAATCAGCTCCATGTCTGATCAAAAGGTTGACGAAGAGCTGTATAGGTGAGCTTCGCAATTGACTGCTGCCTTTTTTCGAGACCTATGTGGCTCAGACTTTGAATTTGACTGTTGTCACCCGAATGCGTATTATGGCTCCTAGATTTGAATGAAACGCGTTTGCTTTTTCTCGCTGGACTGTTTGGTGCAGTCGATAGTTGTACGTGTACGGCAAAGGAGCTCAACAGCGCCTGGGGACTGCTTCCGTTCTCATCGTGGGGCTGACTGGCGAAGGGGCTGAAGCGGCCAAAAATATCGTCCTCGCCGGGGTAAAACGTGTCGGTCTACTGGACCCCCGCCCCGCACTCGCAATCGACCTCGCGAGCAATTGTTTTCTCACTGAAGATGACGTTCGGGAGCGCCGTTCCAGAGCAAACGCCGTTTCTGCTCGGTTGCAAGAACTCAACGACGCTTGCGATGTGCACGTCGTAGATGCGCCCGCCGGTGCCTCCGATGTGGGAGCTGCTGCCGGGGCATCGGGTCTCGGTCTCGACGTAGATGCTAGCGCGCTGGACGACCGAACTGTGATCCTTGCCTGCGGCCTGGATGGGACGGCTGTTCGTGCCCTGGGGTCTGCATGTCGCGATCGTGGCATCCCACTCGTGGCATGTGGGGCTCCGGGACTGATAGCCTGGTGCTTCGTAGATGGAGGGGGTGCAGTACATGTAGATGATATGGATGGTGAAGACCCAAAGCAAGGCCTGGTAGTCGGTGTCACTCGCAGGGAGCACGAGGATAGTGCGAGTACACTAGTGCTTGAGCTAGATCCGGACGTCAGGCATGGTCTGGAAACTGGACATTCGCTGACTCTGAGTGGAATGGAAGGACCTGCTGTGGATGCCCTGAATATGCCGAGTGAGACGGGTACAGAGGTAGCTGCAAGCTATGAGCTAGAAGTTGTTGATGTGCCTACACCGCATAGTGTGGATGTGGGTGCTGACGCATTGGTACGTTGGGAAGTCGCAGAAGCAGCAGCAGGTGTTCCCTCAGGCAAGGGATCGGGATATGTCCGGGGCGGGTATTTTTAGTAGGTAAAGCGACCAGTGGTCCTAGTACATAGAGGAGCGGCTGATTTCTTCCCTGGGGAGGGTGAGGGCGATGGACCAGGCGTTTGTCCAGAGCCCGAGGGACAGCCCGACCTCCGTAGATTTGAGCGCCCGAGACAACTACTTGCTGTGCTCCGGGCGCTTTGGATGGCCAGAAGTGCTGCAGTGAGAGGAGGTAGTATGGTCGCCGATGGCCCTGTGGATCCAGAATGTATCGGTTGGCCTATGCCTGGAGACAGAAAGGCAGCTGAGGCTTTGGCAGCGGAGGCCATCCGATCCTTGGAAATAGAAAGTTAGACCGGTGCAGTGGGAGGAGGGGTTGGAGAGAGAGTCAGCAATGGAAGTGTCGTATCGTCCGAGGATAGAGATGCGTTATTTCGACTAGCGGGGACTGCTATGGGTCGCATTGCACCGCAATGCACTGCAGCAGGTGCAGTCGCTGGCCAGGAGGTGATCAAGCTCATCACCTGCCGATTTACGCCCCTGTCCCAATGGTGGCTCCGAGATGGTGCATCGGCACTGCCACAACTGCCGGCGGCAGGGGACTCGGCATTCACAGGATCTCGTTACGATGGTCAGATTGCAGTGTTCGGACGCGGTTTCCAGACACATATTGAGGCTGCGCGTGTGTTTCTCGTTGGGTCGGGCGCTCTTGGTTGTGAGTTTCTCAAGGCGTTTGCACTGATGGGACTCGGAGCCGGAGGTGGACTCCGTGCTGGAGATAGTCTAAGGAGCACCCAGCTGGACATGCCCGGGGTGCTCGTGACAGATATGGATCGCATCGAGAGGTCCAACCTCAGCAGGCAATTCCTTTTCCGAGACAGACACATCGGACAACCTAAGAGCACAGCTGCAGCACAAGCAGCGAATGAGATCAATCCCGCTCTAACCGTGGAAGCCCTGGAGACGATGGTAGCACCTCATACAGAGACACTTCTCCCTCACGCTTTCTGGAGGTCACTCACAGTGGTAGTCAATGCCCTCGACAACATCAAGGCAAGGCAATATGTTGATGACCAATGTGTAGAACATGCTCTCCCTCTCCTGGACAGTGGCACTCTGGGTCTAAAGTGCTCTACCATGACAGTCCTTCCGGGTCTGACCGAGACCTACAGCATGGGTCCGTCAGAGGGGGAGGATGACGCGTCGTCGATACCTGTGTGTACGCTGAAATCGTTTCCGCATCTGCCAGAACACACGCTTCAATGGGCGCGAGACCTATGGGAGGATGTCTTTGTGAATCAGCTAGAAGCAGCCAGGGACTATGCCGAGGCTGTGGGCGCCGTAGGAGAGGCAGGGGCAGGGGCAGGGGCAGGAGGGGGTGATGAGATGGAGGGTCGACGGCGATGGTTGCGGGGATGCAAGTCACAGCAAGGGGCAGTGCTGCGGGTACAGGCAGTGCTCCGAGAGACAAGGACTAGGACGGGAGAAGCAAGCGATGCCAGTGGTGCTGCAGCTGGGGGTGATGGCAGTAACAGTAGGCGTGCAGATGACAGCCTGCCTGTTGGTGAAAGGCCGGAATCATTCTCGGATTGCATTCGATGGGCTCGGGTGCAGTATGAACGGAAGTTCACTCATGCCATTCAGGATCTCCTGCATCAATATCCTGCTGATAAGGTAACAGCCGACGGATCCCCCTTTTGGACAGCCAAAAAGAAACCTCCGTCCGTGGCTCGATTCAGCACGGAGGACCCATTGAGTCGTGCGTTCGTCCTATCAGGTGCTTTGGTTCGAGCTAGGGCGCATGGGGTGCCTGTGAGCGAGGAGGAGCATACAGCTGCGAGAGAGGCGTGCGAAGGGGCGGCAGTCCTGGATCAGCGAGGGGGGAGCATTGTATCATTGCCCCCATTGTCTCCCTCGGTGATGGAGTCCTTTGAGGCAGCTGAAGCATCAGTCCCAGCGTGGGTGCCATCAGGCGAGAAAATAGCTGGATCGGAGGAGGAGGCTGCAGCGATGGCTAAGGCAGCTGCTGGCGAAGGAGGTGATGAGGATGAGTCTGAAGATGAAGCTGACAGAGGGGGTACGTCAATGGATGATGAGGTTGATACGCTGGCCAAGGCATTGCCGATGGCGGGGCTGCTCAGAGGACCTGCTGGTGAGGGATTCTAGCTTCAGCCTTAGCCGTTTGACAAGGATGACGATGCGGGGATGCATGCAGATTTCGTATCTGCGTGTGGCAATCTACGCAGTCGTCAGTATGGTATCCCGGTGGTGGAACGACTCAGGGCCAAGAAAGTAGTAGGGCGCATCGTCCCCGCAGTCGCCACGACGACTGCCCTTGCCACAGCCTTGGTCGGTCTGGAAATCATCAAGGTCATTCGACTGGCAGCAGCGATGCAAGGGGTGGCAGCTGCAGCGAAGGACTGCTTGCAGTCAGGTCGATCAGCCCTGTCTGCAAGACACATGCAGTGGCTTGGTGGAGATAAAGACAGACCCACGACAGGTATGAGAGGTGGGATCGCAAGACCATTGGTCGCCGTGCATCCACCTATATAGGAGATGCTGCCTGCCACTCAGTTAGTGCGTGCCGCGGGGGATCCATAGAGCCAGCCCAGCAGCGGATCCGGTGATGGCGGCGCCCACTCGTCACACCCCCTAGACCTGGACCTCCTTCTGGCCGCTTTCGATCAGCACAACGTCAATCTAGCTCTGAACATGGCGCAATACTTCGAACCAAGACCGGCACCTAGCATGCCCATCAGCGGACAGGGAACACGTGACGATGCATTGCATTGCAGTACCACCTGGGACAGTGTGATGGTACTTGAAGGCGAAGGTGGTGGCGCCCAGTCTCGTGGCATGCCCTCCTTGCTCACATGGCTGTACGGGCATCTGGAGAGTGGTGCGCTAACCGGAGAATCAGAAGGGAGCAGTCTTGGATCCATAATGTTCGATGGGGTCATGGTGTGTGACGGTGACGACCGAGAGGAGGCGGAGGACGAGGAACAGCCAGGGGTAGGGGCCTCATGTCTCGAGGCCTTGGTGGACACGAATGTTGCTGAGCTGGATGAAGGCGAAGCGGAGGAGAGAGAGGCGGACATGCGACGGGAGGGGGCACTGGGTACGGAGGTAGAAGGAGAGGGGTGGGGAGAGGAGGAGGCCGAGCGACTACTGGTGAAGGAGAAACTCGAGAAACGAGGCCGTGGTCTAGACTGGTGGCGAGGACTTCGATAGCTGACCATGAGCGTGATCAAAGCCGGTGGAGAGATGGACGACGAAGATGAAGACGAAGATTGCAATGAGGATGAGGACAATGGCAGAGGGGATCAGGCAGCCAGCAATGCAGGAGATGGAGACTCGGGGTTCCCACGACTCACATTTGTTCCCTGCGGATCTTTGCTGAATGCAGGAGAGGAGGCGCCCCTGCGGTAACAAACGTCGTCTGCTTCCAATGCAGTAACCGAGGGACAGAGGTGGAGTTCTAGGCATGGATGGGATGCCTGCACTGCAATGCACTGCAGGGGTTCAGTGCATGCGAGTTTAAAATTAAGTAGACATGTATCATACATCCAGAATCATATGTTTCGACAACCCATAGTACACGCTACGCACTTCACCCCTTTCGTCTCGTGAAGTGATCGAAGATGACAAGCTGCGTGTATGCCGGATCTGTCACCTCGAGCCTCGTCGTGTTGTCGCCAGGGTTTGAGTGCGGATCTACGTTGATGACTTTCCTATCTCTCTTATTTTTGAACATGAGACCTGCTTCGTTGTCGGCGATTACCTGGAACGTGGGACTGCTGTTGCTGGTCGATGCCTGAGTGTCGAAGTTGTAGAACGACAAGTCCGTGGGGCGAGGCAGCAGGCGCTTCTTCCCTGCAAAATAAGGCTCAAAGCTCTCCGTGCGTAGCCGCTGTGTCAAATCGACAAATCCCGAAACCTCCTACCCACGAGAGTTTTTATCCCGAATGTACACAATGCACGTTAGCTTGCCATTTCGAACTAGCTCCTCTCTACTAGCGAGCTCTTGAAGCAGCGGTTTACCGGACAAATCCTTTCCTACCGATGCTAGCGGCTGCGGCGCTGTGTCTCTGTGCATGTGCTTCTCTTTTTCTGCTTTTTTTCTGGCCTCAAATTCTTCTCGTTTTAGCGTATCTCCGAACCCACGCTGCCCCATCTCAACTAGCTATCGTGCAAGATCTTCGTCTCCTAAATAAAACATATCGAGCTCAGTTATTTGACTGCTCAAATAGTCTTCGTATGTCGCGAATGTTGTGATGGCTCTATCAGCCGAAGCGAATGCATCTGTTTCTCCTGCTAGCGCAGCGCCGACTTCTGTGAGCTCTTTCGGAGCCCCTGACCCACCACCGCCGCCTGTTGCTGAGCCAGCTGCAACCCTAGCCATTTGCACAAGTAAACGCAAAAAAGAACTCTCTTGACAATTCCGCAGCCTGAAGTAAATAGCACTCAACGGATCGACATGATAACGGAACCTAACATGTTGCCGCGCAATATTGGTGTGGGGGCCCCCACAGTGAGGCCCACTGTGGGACACTGTGGGCGCCGAGCAGGGCAAAGAGTATTCCATGAAGAGCAGGTGCGATGTAGACGTGACTCATTCGTTGACAGCGTACAACGACTGCATCAATACGTTTGCATCGATTTATGCGGGATTCAATACCCAGATAGAGAGATGGAAATCGAGCACTGTTATTTGACCAACCTCGTGGACGGACCCACACTGAGACAATGGCATTCTACCCACATGTTCTCCTTCTCCCTTGTTACGAGTAGTGTCACTGTCACATTTCACCTGCGATGGCTGCGTTCATAGCCTCTGTCACAGCACGCCAGGCCTCGACATCTGCCTGTGACGGTGGTGGGCAGGGGACATACTGAGGCCCTGCTGATCGACTGCCTGGAGCACCGCCCTCTGTTCCCTGGCTATCACCACCACTTCCACTAACAGGACGTGCCGCCTCTGCCTCACCTCGGGTCAGCAATGCTGCCACGGCACGCCGACCATGTACATGTGCAAACAGCTCCGCCAGTACAGCTGCATCTGCCTCTGTGCTCAAGGCACGCACCCACTCAGTGCAAAGAAACAGTCCTGTCTTGCTTCCTGTCCCGCCCATGCTGCCATCAGCACCTGGCCAGCTGGCTCCAGCCACCCAATCACAGAGCCGACTGACGAGTTCCCCGTCAGCTGCCTCTGCCTCCCAACCACCCACTACGTTTGCCACCACGAATGGCAGTCGGAGGAAACACGCCCGCACCATCCCGCACAGCTCCCAGGGCCGCAGTTGGCCCCCTGCCTTGGACAACAACCGCTTGCCTTTCGGCAAGGAGGCAAGCAAGAGCAGCTTCGCATCCCCCTCACCATCAGGTGCACGTGAAGTCCCTGCTTCCTCCCTCTCAGAGACAGTCCTTCCCATAGGCAATCGTGCTCGCACTGCCCCGATGGCATGGGCCACTCCTTTCCGGGCTGCCTCAACCGCCGTGGCCGCATTCCTAAGCTCGGCCTCTCCAGGTCCTGGATGTCGGTTCATTAAGGCAGCCCGTTGGAGCTAAGACTCCCCTAGTGCCGAGAGAACAGAGGATGCATGCTCGATCGCAAACCGGGCTGCATACAGAGCGGCCCGCTCATCCTAGGCCCCTGCATCATCGGAACCTGTACCGGAGTCCACAGACCCATCGTGGCCGGCCCCTGAGCTGGCCCCTCCCAGCAAGACCTGTGGCTTGGCACCGAGTGCCTTCCTCTGATGCCTACCCAGCACATGATGTGCCGAGGCCCATTCAGAAGCACGCTTGGCAGCTCTTCGGAGGAGTTGCTACACCGTACTTGCTGCCTCCATCACTGCTGCCGCTGGTAAAGGCATACGGAGAGCATCCTCAGGTGGTGGCGGGATACGGGGGTCAGAGCGATGAGCCCTCAGGATGCGGTGGGCACGACGTACCCTGAGAGCATTCGCATAGAAATCTT
>Ga0136560_1000846_pt1 | contig 15479 bp, 9 predicted proteins | sample AntRauMeHopE1497_FD_104925 | JGI IMG/M metagenome (GOLD analysis project Ga0136560, IMG submission 104925) | Saline lake microbial communities from Rauer Islands, Antarctica - Metagenome Hop E1 #497 | ecosystem: Environmental > Aquatic > Non-marine Saline and Alkaline > Saline | place... | reverse complement strand
GGCGACGCGCCAGCCCGAGACCACCACTGCCGTGACGGGCCTGTCGGGAGTCAAGGAGTCTGACTCGGAGAGCGAGTCCTGGGCCCCGCAGGCCGGCGCAGAAACGAGCGATCAGTGGGGTGCCAAGCTCATCCGCCCGCCGTCGGCCCGCCGGTTGCGGTCCGGTGACAGCCGATCGCCCACCGTCACAGGGAAGCGTGCAGTGCAGGACGACCAGAAGCGGTCGGTGGCGGCGGCCGCGATCGCCGGCATGGCCGCGTCGACATCAAGCGGGTCGGGCACGGCCCCCACTAAGGAGGAGCTCAAGGCGCAGCGCAAGGCCAAGCGCAAGGCGGAGAAGAAGGCAGCCAAGCGCCTGGCCAAGCAGGGGGATAAGCGGAGCGCTTCGTTGCCCAGGCCCCACCCCGCCTCATCCCACGGCGGCAGCGCGGGGTCTGAGACGTCTACACGAGGGAGATCGTCCCCAAAGCCTGCTGCGGGGGCCCGGCGAAAGGGTCGCTCCGCCTCCACCGGCCCGACAACATCCCCCAACCTGGCCGCGGCGACGCGGCTCCTCCGCCCACGGGGCGGCGACGCCACGGCAGGCTCGGGGCAGGGCTCTGTCGCGTCGTCGAGGCGCGGCACCGCCCCGTTAAGCAGCGACGCGTTCGACGTGACCTCACGCGGCGGACGGAGCGGCGCCGGGTCCCCCGACCCCGTCACCGCCGCGATCGGGGGCGGCGGGCCCGTCGACGTCTGGGGTGCCGTCGCCCACAACGCCACGGTGGCGATCGACGGCCGCCCGCCCGCGCACGGCCGCGCCGCCCGGCCACATGGGCGCACCGTGAGCGACACGGCAGCCTTCGGGGCGAGCCCCCATCCCTTCGCGACCACCATGGTCGGCCGCTCCCCGGCCGCCGGATCGCCCTTCCACCACGGTATCATGGGCGGCGGGGGGCACTCGTCGTCGCTCCTCGACGTCGCCGCCGCCGCCGCCGCCGCCGAGGCCCAATCCCCGCGCGCGGCCGGCGCCGGCACAGCCCCGCCCTTCGCCCGGCTCGGCTCCGACCTCCCCCCTCCCTCCGCCGCCGGCACCAACGTGGCGTCCGTCCTCCCGGAGCTCGGCATGGACGCGGACGAGCGGATGTTCCTGAAGCGGGAGCAGTGGCGGTTCCACCGCTCCGGCCGAATCGCCCCCGTGCTGCCGCCCAACGACCTGCTGTGGATGATCTGGGAGCGCGTGGACAGGCTGACGCAGCAGGCGCTGCTGCAGCGGGCCATGGGCCGCCTGGACGTGCCGGCGGACCTCGAGGACGTGAGCCCGAGGGTCATCGACGCCGAGGCCAAGCTCCTCGCCAAGGAGCTCGAGGCCAGGGGGATCGAGCCGGGCGCCGCGATGCGTGCGGCGACGCTCGCGGCCATGGCCGGGACGGCCGAGGTCAGCGACGAGGGAATGCCGGAGCCGCCGACGCCGACATCGGGGGCGTCGGGCGCGGGGAGGGGGAAGCGGCCCTCGGCCGCAGCGGGCACGGCGGGAATGATGCGAGCGGCCATGGCGGCCAGGCGCCTCAGGGCCGGCCTGGCGGCGAGCCGGCAGCGGCACAAGCGGCAGAGCATCGCCGCGGCCGACGACGACGACGGCTCCGACGACGACGGCTTCGACGCCGGCGCGTTCCTCGCTTCCAGGCGCAAGGGCCACAAGGCCCCTGTGCACCACCACCCCGACACGGTCGAGGACGTGGCCGTGCCGGTTGCGGGACCGCGCATGGCCCTCGCGCCCCCACCGGTCTGACCGCGGCAGTTTCCCCGGGGTCGCACGGAGCCACAATGGATCGAATTGTCGTTGCAATAACAGCTGCCGCTGGCGGCTCATTGCGATGATCGATCGATCGAGTGTTGCGTGTTCGCTCGGGCCATACCGACATGTGCTGTCACTCTTGCCACATTCGCTGCGAGCATTGGACATGCACCCACCCCTTTTCAGCGACCATCCGTTGTGTCGAACTGTGAGCCCGAGCACGGGGCCGAAAGGCCGGTGGGGCGCGCGAGCTGGAGCAGGCAAACCATTCTCTCCCGCTACGGCCCCCTCGCCCCGCAGGAGGTCCGAGCCCTCGTCGCCTGCCACACTGAGTTTCCCCTGGGCAAGTTTATCGGCAAGTGCAACACGGCCAAGGCGGAGCTGGACACGTGCTTCAGGGTGAGGCGCAGCTGATGGACCCGCTGTCCTGGCCTGGAGGGCACTGCCCCCGCTGACCGCCCTGCCACGGCTGCTCGAAGGCGGATTGGCTGTGTCCGCCGCTTTGCTCCAGCCTCGTTTGCACGGCTTGCGGCGCTCGGCGGTGGCTGCCGCCGCTTTTGCAGTGACGACAGCCCTCACCGCGTCCGCGATGCGTACCTCTCCCGCGGTCCTCCTGTTTCATGCGTTGTAATCGCAGCTGGAGAAGAAGATGCGACGCGCCACCAACGCGAACAAGCGCCAGGTGAGCTCGTCGGAGATGCTCAAGGACCTGGAGGCGAGGGAAGCCGGCATGCGCAAGCACGAGTGATGATCACCTGCGTGTTGGCTGCGTAGTTATGTTACGACTTGGATGGCGCTTCCGCTGGGGGCAACACTCGAAGACACGGCAAAGCCTGGCCGACGCCACACACAATGCGCGCTCACTCGACAGCCAGGCATGGCCACGGCCGTCGACACCGTGGCTGGGTCGATCTTGACTGCAGCGGCTGACCGTGGGTGTCGTGAGGGCACTCGTGCTGCCCTCTGCGGTGCGCGCGCCGGCACATCCGCGCCGTCAACAGTTGCCAGCCTCTCGAACGCTCGCAGTGTCCGACGATGACATCCGCGGGCTCGACTTCCTGCTGCCGAGCGGAATGCTGGACAGATCGATGGAGCTTGTAGACAAGGCCAAGGTGCTCCGGCTGGTGGGGGAACCGTCGGGACAGTGCTTGCACATCGTCCGGAGCATGGCCGCCAAGCGCCGTGGCCCTGACGCCGTCGGCGAGGCCGCGTACGTTTGCACACCTGGAAATTGCACGTGCCCGGCATTCTGCGCCAGGGCAGCTGACTCGTCCGACGGGCGGCTTGTTCTGGTGAGGGCCGCTGGGGTTTTGAAAGCTTCCCGTGCCGCGGCCCGCCCTGCGAGCTGCCCTTCCCGGTGCATTGCCTGCCCGCGCAGTGCAAGCACTTGCTGGCATCCATGCTCGCGGAGATTACCGGGGCGGTGGCGATCAAGCGAGGCGACGACGCATCGGTGGTGATGCGGGCGCTCGGGCTGCTCCAGCCGCTGCTTCCCACGGCTCCCGTGCTATCCGCGACTGCGCCGGCAGGATTCAGCGCCTACAGCCGCGCGGTAGAGACGCCCGCAACGATGGGGGACCGCGGCCCGTGGCCCGCGGGGGTCTCCCAGCTGCCCGAGCACGGGTAATGCGCCGCGGCGCTGTTGTGTGAGTGAAGGGATCCCTCGAACAGACACTGTGCGCTGTAGATGGAGCGGGGCTGATCGGGCGCGGGAACGGAGCACGCACGCCGCCCGTGCCTCGCCGCGCATCGGCCGCGGCCTGGCGGGCGGCTCAGCACCGCTCGAATACCTTGTACAGCTGCTCCGTGCAAGCGATCTGGATGACGTTGTGCTCGTCGGCGAGCGCGCGGCTGGGCGTCAGCCCGAACCGGAAGGCTGGCCAGAGCACCTGCTCGACCACCCAAAGGGCAGAGCCAGGCTCACGGCGCAGCTTGATCAGCTCTGCATCCTCTGCCCGCAGCGCCGCGGTCGCCGCGGCCACCACGTCCTGCTCCGACGAGGACGAGGACGAGGACGACGAGGACGACGGCAGCCGGGGTGGCCTGACGAAGGGCTCCTCGCTGAAGCGAGGGATGCGCGGCACCCTCGCGTAGAGCTCTGCCAGCACCGCCGCGATGGTCTGGAAGCACGCCTTCTCGTCGTCCCAGTCGACGTCGTACGCGAGAGCCAGCGCGAAGTCGGGCAGGAAGTCCAGGCACGGCGTGTGGCCGTCCACGAGGCGGGGGAGCGCCGCCAGGACCGGCTCGTCGTCCTGCCCCTCCGCTCCCGGCTCTACCGTGACGCCGAAGTACTCTCGGAGCATCTCTGCCTTGGAGGCCAGAAGCGCGGCCACCGCCGCCGCCGCCTCGGCCTTGGCCGCGGCGTCCATCCCCTCGCCGTCCGGCCCCTCGAGGGCCATGGCGACGAGGTCCCGGAGCGGCGGGGCGGGCCGGAGCTCGAAGGAGCGCATCCCCGCGAAGAGCCTGAGGCTCTGCTGGTACATAAGCTCCCGGGCGAAGGAGAGGTGGTTGGCGAGGAGCAGCTTGGTGCCCACCTGCACCAGGCTCAGCTCCTCGTCCACCACCCCCACGAAGGTGTGCTTGCGCACCGCGGACGACAGCCCGGGGTGCGCCGCCCGCTCCGACTCGGCGCGGAGCTCCCGCACCGACGTCAGCCGCACTGGCGAGAAGCCGGGCCGGCGCGATGACCGGTCGGACGAGCCAGCCGATGCGCCGGCCCGGGGCTGCCTCCCCACCCCCGCCCCCGGGCCGGGCCCCAGCTTCGGCCGCTTCGCCCCCGCGACGTCGGCGGTGGCGTTCAGGTCCACCTCCGCGGCGCCCTCGGCCCCCCCGGCGTCGTCGCAGCACGCGTCGTCGCCGGCTCTGCCGGCGCCGTCCACCAGCATCGCGGTGGCGGTCAGCTCTGCCAGCTCTGCGTCACGGCGCTGCCGGGAGGCCGCGCCGCGGCTCCCACCGGAAGCCTCTCCCGCGCGGCTGGCCGGCGGCGCGGCGGAGCCTCCCGCGGTGGCGGCAGCGAGCGCATCGTCCAGCGCCCCCGCCGGCGGCCTCGGCGCCCGCTCCAGGAACCGCGTCAGCGTCTGGGCCGTGGAATCCGTCCGCACGGTCTTGGACGGGTAGCCAGCGGCCTTGGGCGCACGCCCCGATGAGGACGGCGGCACCGTGGGGGCACGGCGCAGCTTCCGTCGCGGCGCCGTGTCTTCAGCCTCCGCCTCCTCGTCCTCCTCGGCGTCCGCGGCCCCGCTGCCTCTGCGTCTCTCTCCCGCGCTTCTGCGTCGTGCCGCCGACGGCGTCGTCCCCGCGCCGACGTCTCTGAGCTCTGCATCGTCCTCGCTGTCCTCGTCACCCGGCGAGCGCCCGATGGCGTCGGCGCCCGCCAGGCTCGACCTTGGCGCCTGCGCGTTGCGCCCCGACCGCGGCGCCGAGGCTTCCTCCGGCGCCACGCTGGCCGCGGACGCCCCCGGGAGGAGCGTCTGCGCGAAGTAGGCCCTCGAGGAGTTGGCGTCCAGCAGCCGCTCTGCCACCGCCACCGCCACGGCGTCGACGACCCGGTCCTCGTGGAGGAAGTGGACCTCCCGCTTGGTGGGGTGCACGTTGACGTCAATGGCGTCGCCGGGCATGTCGAGCCGCAGGTACACCCAGGGGTGCGTGCCCTTGGGCAGGTACTCTGCGAAGACGGCCTCCACGCTCTTCCGGATCGAGGGGCACTCCACCAGCCTGCGGGGGGGATGGCGACAGGGGAAGGTGTGCACGGGCTGGGCTCCGCCACGGGGCCGTGGGCAGCAAGGGATCGAGAGCGCTCGCGGCGCCGGTCGCTGACCTTCCGTTGATGAAGAGGATGAAGACGCGACGCTTCATGCTGTAGTTCGCGTTGCTCAGGAGCCCGTTGAACGTGAAGCGCGCGGCCCCGCCGTCGTCGGCGCCCGAGGAGGACGAGGAGGACGAGGCGGCTACAGGTGCGCCCGTCGCGACTTCGCTCCCGCCGCCGGCCGCCTCGAGCCCCGGGCCGCCCGAGACGTTGAGCAGCTCCTTGGCCAGGGCGGCGCCGTACAGGTGACGCACCACCGCCCGGCGGTCGCTGGACGCCGGCGAGTGAACGTCGGGGGAGGCGGACCCGTGCTTGCGGCACGTGAAGGCCACGCCCCTGTCGCCGCAGTGCACGGCATAGCGCGTCACTACGTCCAGGATGCGGTTGTACTCCTCCGACGGGCTCCGGAAGGCCTTGCGGCGCGTCGGCATGTTGTAGAAAACGTCCTCCACCGTGATCTGCGTGCCCGGAACGCCCGCGCACGGTTCCGGCTCGCACGAGCCGCCGGCAACTGCCGGGACGGGCTTACCGTCAGAGTAAGACGCCCTGCGATTGAGGACGGCGGCCGGGATGACTATCAGAATGCAGCCGCGCCCGCGCTGACCGGGCCGCTGCCATTGCGACTGCCTCACTTGAATGCGCATGGAGAGTCCCGCGTCATTGTGGTTATGGACAGCCTGGCGACGTGGGAGATGCTTGCCAAGGCCTCCCCACGAAAGCCGTAGGTTTGAATTGATTCCAAGTCCCCGAATTCGCGCAGCTTGCTCGTCGTGAACCGCTCACAAACGATTCCCATGTCCTCTTGCTGCGGATGGACGGGCAGGGCGAATCAGCACCATCGATGATGAGCCAGGGAGGCGGGCCGGGTGAGGGACCGGCTTTGCACATCGTCAGCGGCCCATTGCTGCTCACCCTGATGCCATGGCCGTCGTCCTGGATCTGGAGGAACTTCAAGCCGCCCCCCTTGACGGTGATCGTGATGCTCTTCGACCCGGCATCGAGGGAGTTCTCGAGCATCTCCTTGATTGCGTTGGCAGGCCGGTGCACGACTTCCCCGGCAGCGATACGATTCACCACTTCCTGGCTAAGCCGCTTGATGGTTGGGGCATTCCCAGCCATCCCCCCGGCCGGCTGAGGGTGCGAGTGGCGGCGAGCGGGAGGCAAACGCTCTGTCTGTGGGCGCTGGGCTCAGTGCACACAGGCGCGCACCCCGTGCACGCTGCCATGAGGTCTATTACTGCAGTGATTGCGTGCATGGCAGCCGTGGTGGTTGCCTACCCTAACGGTGTGGCGCAGCGCCCGGCGATGGGGTAAGCCATGTGTGCCTGGCCTCGCTGTGCCGCCTCCGTGCCTTGCTTCGCTAGCAGGAGCAGAAGCGTCATAGCAGCCATTCGTCCGCGCACGATGTGTGTTTTCTTGCCGCAGATGGAACACCTGGGTGAGGCAGGAGTCGGCAATGTTGAAGATTCTTCGCCCGCTGCCTGCATGCTCCAAGACGCCATACGCTCTCGTGTGCAATGTCCTCATCATGCGCAGTGCACGGAGGCATCATGCCACCAGCCCGCCGGGGCGGTGCCGCCGCACACTGGCTCGATGCACGACGTTTGCAACTATCACGAGATGATGGAGGTCGCCCACGCCATGCTGAAGAACGGGATGTTCGAGCTGGGCTTTACGGCGGTGCACGCTGACGACTGCTGGGCGGCGACAGGCAGGGACGCGTCGGGGCAGCTCTTCGCCGACCCGAACAGGTTCCCAACCGGGTGGAAGGGCCTTGCCACGGACCTGCGCGCGCTCGGCTTCAGCAACGGCCTCTATACATCCGCTGGGAACACCACGTGCTCGTCCGGCGGCCGCAACGGGACGGTCCCCGGCTCGTTCGGCCACTTTGCGCAGGACGCCAAGACGTTTGCCGAGATGACCGTGGACTACGTAAAGATTGACTTCTGCGGCGACGACGCCCCGTCGGCGCAGGGGCAGCACACCGAGTTCTCCCACGCGCTCAACGCCACCGGCCGCCCCTTCTGGCTGGAGCTCTGCCGGGGTTACTCGTACCCGCCCCCGCTCTACACGCAGCAGGTCGCGCAGTCCGCTCGGGTGTCCGGGGACCACTCGGACAGCTGGATCAACACGCTGGGCATCATGCTGAGCCTGTCCGCGGCCGCGGGGACGAACCTCAGCGGCCCGTCCAGCGGCTACTGGGGGTACGGTGACTTCCTCATGACCGGGGGGGCGGGGTGCGACGTCAACGCCACCACGCACTGCCCCGGCATGACGGACGACGAGTACGCCACCGAGTTCGCCGTGTGGACCATCACCAGCAGCCCTCTCATCGTGGCCACCGACGTCAGGTGAGCCGCCACCACGCCCGGCCGCCGCGCCACCGCGACACCCGGGCGCCTCCGCCACCACCCTGCCTCGCCCTTCCGACCCGCCTCCCGCCTGCTGAGCTTTGAGCCCCTGCCCCCCACCCCACAGGAACATGACGGCGGTGATGAGCAAGCTCCTCCTCAACCCCGAGACGCTGGCCGTCAACCAGGACCCGGCCACTCCCGTCGGCCGCATCGTCGAGTTCTACCCGTGCCCCGCCCTGCCGTTGTCGTGCCAGCTCTGGGCGCGCAACCTGTCCGACGGCACCGCTGTGGCCGCCCTGGTCAACGCTGACACCAAGGAGCAGACGCTCGAGCTGGACTTCGGCCTGCTCGGCCCCCGCTTCGCCGGCCGCACCCTCCACGTCCGTGACCTGATCGAGCGGCTGGACCGCGGCACCGCGTCGTCCAAGGTCACCGCGACGCTCCCGCCGCACGCCACCGCGTACTTCAGGCTGTCCACCGAGCCCGTGCCGCCGCTTGACGTCGAGCGGGTGCCGCTGACGCCGGCGGCGCGACGGTTGCTCGGCCGGGGGTGATGGCTGAGTGCTCGGAGCAGGAGGTCGGCGCAACGTTCGCGCACCCCGACATCGAAACCGCACCACAGCACACACGCCGCACACCACCCGGGCGCAACGATCCCCGCGGGATGACGGTGGGTCGCTCAGCCCCTCGTCCAAGAGCGCACGTACTCGATCGAGAAGGGCCGATCAGGGAGGCCCGAGAGCTCCGGCACCCCGAACCAGTCGGGCATGGTCTCCCTGTCAAAGTCCATCATCAGGGGGGCGCGCATGCAGTGGTCCTGCGCCGACCACGCGGCCACGCCGTCGACAAACACCTCAAGATGGGTCTCGTTCCAGTGCAGCGTCGCCGTGTGCCGCCCCTTGCTCCACAGGCTTCCGGTCTTGAAGAGGCTCTGGCGCGTACAGATGCCCTTGGACGGGTGGGACCCGAAGCTGCAGGCGCACCGGGCCGGGAGGGCCGAGGAGTTGATCGGGCTGTCGAAGATGTGGGTGTGGCTCGCGAGCGTCGAGGACATCGGGTTGGACGCGTTGCCGTTCCCCTCGAACACGTCAATCTCCGTGCGCCAGCCGGTCCACGGCACCGACGGAGGGTAGTCCTGGTTGCTCTTGCTGAACCACCAGCTGGACGACACCAGGGAGCTCCCGGACGTCCACTGAATCTCATACAGCCCGTTGAACGCTGGGGCCACGGACTGCACCGCGCTCGTGGTGTAGTTACGATAGCCCTGCGCCTGCTGCGCGGGCGTGGCGACGTTTTCGTGTCGCGCCCAAAGCTGCAGCTCGCCGTTCGACACCTCCACGTTGGACGGCCGGAAAAGCCCTGGCTGCCGCCCCTGCCAAACGGGATTGTCAGCCAGCCACTTTGATGTGTTGAGCTGGGGCCCGTCGAACTCGTCCGAAAGAGCGGGGTTGACAATCCAGGTCGCGGCACCGCGCGTGGGGTCAAAGGCCGGCGCGTGAGGTGCTGCCGACGCAGCCGCAAGTGCGCCACTAAGCGCAGCAAGCAGTCGCATCCTGCCCTGCTGTGCTTGCCGTGTGGCACGTCCGTGCGGCAGCGGATAGAGCTGCTCCGCCTACCACCGCAGCCTTCGGCCACGCCCCGCGTCGCCTGAGCTCGGCGGCCCAGCAGCTTGCAGGCCGCCCTTGCCCATAAGCCCGCCGCTTGAACCCACATGTGGCGCGCTTTGGCCGTCGTGGCAAAATTCGCTGCCCGGCCACGCTTCGTCGCCAAGCCTTCAGCATTGTCATCTCGCCCCGCCCCGCGCTGGGTCGCACATGGCGGCTCGCACGACACGACGGTCAGGCTATCGGCCACCCAGGGTGCGGAGTCTTGCCGTTCGGACGATAGATTGCACCAACAGAGCCTGTCAAGATGAGCCGCTTGTTGAAGCGGCCTCGGGCGGCGGCGGCAACGCCACAGCGGGAAGTCTCGCCAGACCAGCCGCTGCCACCTGTCAGCAGGCATCTGCCGGGCCGGGAGGCACAGCTGCCATGGCAGCGGGGCATGCGGTCGAGATCGATGTCGAAGGGGTGGAGCCCACGGTGGCCATGTTCTTCGTGGAGGTGAGCGCGCGCCTCTGAATGCCTTGCAGGTGACTAGTCGACAACTGGCTGGCATCATTGGTGCGCGCTGCAGTGGCGCCGGTGCCAATCGCTCTCGACGATTCGCGCCGTCCCCGCAGTTCGCCGAGGCGCTCGCCAAGGACCCGTCAGTCGCCGAGGGCTTCAAGAGCGTCATTGCTTTTGAGATCAAGGGCAGCAGCAACTGGGTTGCCGACCTGAGGACGCCACCAGGCCGCATCAAGCGCGTGAGGCACCTTCACGCAGCTCGCCGCCTCGCGCCCGGGCCCGGCCGCGGCGGGGCCACCCGCGTCGCAAAGCATTGACACGGTTCCTGCACCGTGCGTTTTCCCGCGCTGGTGCCGCAGGGTGACGTCAGGTCGGCCGACGCCCGAATCTCGTACTCGAGCGTCAAGGTTTTTGACGACATCAACGAGTCCCGCCTGAGCCCGATGATGGCCTACACGACCGGAAAGCTTGCCGTCAAGGGCGACGTTGGGGCGGTCATGGGCCTGCTCAAGCGCATGGAGGCGAACGCCAAGGCAGCAGAGGCGGCCGAGGCCGCCCGGAAGGCCGAGACCCGCAGGAAGCGTGACGCCGAGCTGACGCCGCGGTACGGCGCCGCCGCGACCCCGCGCCGGAAGGAGGAAGGTGCCGGCCGCCACGACCAGGTGTCCAAGGGGAGCCAGCGCTGGGTCGACGAGCGCCACGTCACGTCGTGCATGGGCTGCGCCGTGCCGTTCAACTTCATCAATCGCAAGCACCACTGCCGCTCCTGCGGAGGCGTCTTCTGCAACAGCTGCTCGCCGAGCCGCGCCCCGGCCAAGAAGCGCGTCTGCAACGGCTGCTTCGCCGGCTTTTACGTGTCGGACGGCAGGCCTCAGGCCCAGAAACCCGCCGCGAGCAGCGCGGGAGCGGCCGGCGCGTCGGCCGGGGGCGGCGCCAGGGCGGCGCAGGCCCACCGCCGGCCAGCCCAGCCCGGCCAGGCCTCGGCCGCCCAGCCCGGCGGCCCCGCGCCCCGCGAGCGCTCCTCCGGCGCCGACTCGACGTCGTCCGCCCACGCCACCGGCGCCGCCGAGCAGGGCATGCTCCCCGGCGGCGCCGGCGCCGACGCTGAGACGGCCCAGCTCGCGGAGCGAATGGCAGAGCTTGAGGCCAAGCTGCGGCGCCTCCGGCAGGACGCCGAGGCGGCCACCCTTCCCTTGGCCCTGCCGCCGTCCCTCGAGGGCGCCGCCACTTCATCCGAGCTCGCCGCTATCGTGGTCTACCCCTTAGCCTACGCAATGGTCCTCCTCGGCTGGCGCACCGTGCCGCTCTCCCTCCTCGGCCTCGGCGCGCTCCTCTACTGGGTCGGCGGCGTGGCCATCAACTTCGCCGCCCTCGCCCTCCTCCTCGCCGGCGGCTTCCTCTGGTACGCCAGCACCGCCATGGGGTCGTGGGAGCTCATGCGGCGCCGCCTCCGCGTCTTCGGCGCCGCAGGCGTCGTCTTCGCCGACTACAAGCTCACGCAGCTGCGCGCCGCGGACCTCCAGGACACCGAGTCCGGCCCCCTGTACAACGCGGTGCACCGCCGCAGCGCCGTGCGCAGCCTCGTCCTCTTCCGCGAGCTGCAGGGCCTGTGGGTGAAGATGGGGCAGTACCTCTCCTCCCGCGCCGACGTCATGCCGGACCAGTACACCGAGGTCTACAGCGCCCTGCAGGACAGCATGCCCGCCAGGCCCCTGGAGGAGGTGACCCAGACCCTGACGGAGGACCTGGGGAAGCCCATCGCGGAGCTCTTCGACAACCTCGCGCCCGACGCCCTCGCCGCCGCCTCCATCGGGCAGGTCCACCGCGCCACCCTCAAGAGCGGTCTGGAGGTCGCCGTCAAGGTGAAGCACCGCTCCATCGACCGCGTGCTGGCGCAGGACCTCGACAACCTGAACATCATCCTCGGCTGGATGTCCATGCTGGAGCCCGACGTGGACATCTCCACCGTCATGGAGGAGTGGTCCAAGGAGGTCCTGCGGGAGCTGGACCTCGAGAACGAGGCGCGGCAGATGATGCGCGTCCGCGAGAACCTCATGCGCGACGGCCTCCCCGCCTTCGTGCCCCGCATCCCCGAGGAGCTCTTCGGCAAGCGCGCCCTCGTCATGCGCTTCATCGACGGCGTCAAGATGAGCACCCCCATCCAGGAGCTCGACCGCATGGGCGTCGACCGCGAGGGCATGTGCCGCTCCGTCCTCCGGGCCTTCGCCCACCAGATCTACGTCGACGGCCTCTTCAACGGGGACCCACACCCCGGGAACATCATGGTCATCCAGCGCGAGGCCCTCATCGACGGGGACCCCGCCGACGCGGAGACCCACCGGGAGGCGGCGCGCGCCCGCGCCCGCTCCGGGGCCGTCCCCGCGGTGCCCCAGACCGCCGCCGGCCTGGAGGACGGCACGGAGGACCCCGTGGCGCCGTCCTCGCGCCAACGCGGCGGCGGCCTCAGCCCCGTCATGGACGGCGACCCCACCGAGTGGATCCCCGTCCTCCTGGACTTTGGCCTGACCAAGCTCCTGGGGCGGCACGTGCGCCTGGCCTTCTGCAAGATGGTCCTCGCGGGCCAGGAGCTGGACGGGAACATGCTCATGGAGGCGTTCGACGAGATGGGCATGCGCTTCAGCAACGAGAACGTGATGGAGGACATGGAAGGGATCAAGCACATGTTCCGCGACGCGGTCCCGAAGGAGGAGGCGCGCGCGCAGGCCAAGGCCAAGCTCAAGGAGGACGAGGTCAAGAAGGCCAAGGCCACCGAGTCGGGGACCAAGCAGCGCAAGCTCGAGGCGTGGCCGGGGGAGCTAATCCTCTTCCTCCGCGTCTCCGAGCTCCTCAACGGCCTCGCCGCCCAGCTCGAGGTCCGCGTCCCCACCCTGCAGATCATGGCCCACGCCGCCCGCGTCGGGATGCTCCGCCGCTTCCCCATCCCCCGCGTCCGCCCCGACCGCTCAGCCGAGCAGGTCGCCGCCACCCGCCTCGCCCTCCTCCCCGACCGCGCCTCGGCCTCGCGCGGAAAGCTCTCCGCCGACGTCTTCCGCAGCCCCATGCCCGGCCTCCCCCGCGCCCTCCCCGGCGCCGCCTCCTCGTCCAAGCTCGCCGCCACCCCCATCGACCTGGAGCGCGCCATCCGCGGCTGCCTCCGCGACCTCCGCCGCGACGGGGCCATCCTCGGTGCCCAGGTAGCGGTCTTCCGCCAGGGCGTCTGCGTCGCCGACATCGGCACCGGCAAGATGGGTCCCCTGGACCACCGCCGCGTCGACGCCGCCACCCGCTTCCCCCTCTTCGGCCTCGGCCGCGCCCTCGTCGCCGCGGCCGTGTACGACATCTCCAAGCGCCGCTCCATCCCCCTCGCCCGCACCGTCGCCTCCGTCTGGCCAGAGTTCGCGGAGGGAGGCAAGGGCGGCTGCAGCATCTCCGACCTCCTCCGCTGCCGTTCCGGCGTCGAGGGCTGGCTCCCCGAGAACGTTCAGACGTCGTCCCTCCTCGACGCCGACGGCATGGCCGCCGGCCTCGCCTCGGCCGTGCCCCGCCTCCTCCCCACCCTCGCCGACTTTGACTCGGACAACGCCCCCGGCTCCACGGACGACGACGCCGACTCGGTGGGCGACGACATCGCGTCGCCCGGGAGCGACGCCGCCTCCGCCTCCCCGCGCCGCCCGGCCTCCCGCCTCAAGCCCCTCTCCTGGCGCTCCCTCCCGCAGGGCCCCACGGCCGCGCACGAGTCCGTCGCCCACCTCTACTTCGGGTGGGGCTGGGCGGCGGCAGAGCTCCTGCGGCGCGTGGGAGACGTCCGGTCCGCACAGGAGGCCATCGAGACGTCGGTCGGCAAGCGCCTCTCGGTGGCCGGCGAGCTCCGGCTCGGGGCGGTCAAGCCGCCCGCGGAGGGCGAGGGCAGCACGGGGCGGGCGCCGGAGCCCGTGCCGGGGGGCGGGCAGGACGACGGGGCGTCGAGCCCGCCGGACGAAGACGTGTTCGCGCCCGTTGCCAGCGTGGAGCTCTGCTCGGAGGACGAGCTGCGGACCGCGGCCAAGGCCGCCTCCCGCGCCGCGTCGGTGTCGGGCATGTCCGAGCGCCGCTCCATCGCTCGCTCGGCGTCGGCCGGCGGCGGGAGCGGCTTCGGCGGGGCCGGGGACGCCACGGCCGTCGGGTCGGGGGAGAGGGACGCCGAGGAGGACGACGCCCAGGCCGACGCCCACGTCATGCGCACCCTCATGGCCGCGGTGGCGCTGCACAGCGCCCTGGCCCGCTCGGGCCTCGACGACCTCGAGGGCCTGGTGACGGGCGGCAAGGAGCACCTCGTGGACCCCCGGGCGGTCAACGCCAAGCGCGTCCGCGGCGCGTCGCTCCCCAACACCACCATGTTCGCCAGCGCCCGCGCGGTGGCGTGCACCGGCGCGTCGCTCATGGAGCGGCTCGCGGCGGACCTGGGGAACAAGACCTTCCGCACCGGGAGGCCGGGGGCGGACGGAGTGATGGCCTTCGAGGACCACGACGACCGGTCGCGGTGGGGCGTGCAGTCCTCGTCCGAGGTGACGGTGGGTGCGGTGGCCGCAGAGGCGTGCAGCAAGCTCGGGTTCCGCTTCTGCACCTTCACCTCGCCCGACGGCACGAGGGACGAGCCCGTGGGCTTCGCCATGGGGGCGATGGGGGGCTCCATCCTGGTCTGCGACCCCCGCTCCAGCACCGCCGTCGCCGTCACCGTCAACCGCCTCCTCCCCGGCCGGGGCCAGTCCGCCCGCATCCTCAAGGCCGTCTTCTCGGCCCTCGGCGCCGGCGTGCCCACCGAGGCGCTGGCCGGGTCCCGCCGCCTCTGACCGTCCCCCGGTCCGTCGCCCCGTCGCCGCTCCGGCACCTCCGCGCGCGTGTGACACGGGCGTGACACGGGCGCACGGGCCTGCGTCCGCGCGTGTGCAAGAGTGAGCGTGTGCCTGCAGCCCGCCACGGCAACCACAGTGCGACTCGCAAGGCCCCCCGTTCGCGCCCCTGAGCCGAGCTCCCGAGCACAGTCATTCATGCAATCATCAGTGAGGCGGTGTGAACCGTTCCAGTGAAGTCATTGGCCGTGCATCGTGGGCCGCGTGACCCCCTCGTCACTGCCGCGGCGGACGGCAGCGGCTCGCTAGGCCGGTACGGCGGGAGCGGCCGAGGCCGCCGCCCCCTCCGCCCGCTCGGCAGGGCGGCGCTCAGCCTGCCGGGTCTGCCCCTCGTCGCTCGCGACCACCAGCATGCGCCTGCGGCTCTTGGGCCCGCCCGCGCGCCGGGCCAGGGACCGCTCTGCCGCGCGCCTCTGCACGATGGAAACGACGAGCCAGCCCCCCCAGACCAGGACGGGCCCGAGCACGCCCACCGCGACCGCCCCCTCCCGCAGGACGCCCACCTGCAGGCACGCCGACGTCAGCACCAGGCAGAGCAGCCCCTTG
>Ga0136560_1000844_pt1 | contig 15514 bp, 16 predicted proteins | sample AntRauMeHopE1497_FD_104925 | JGI IMG/M metagenome (GOLD analysis project Ga0136560, IMG submission 104925) | Saline lake microbial communities from Rauer Islands, Antarctica - Metagenome Hop E1 #497 | ecosystem: Environmental > Aquatic > Non-marine Saline and Alkaline > Saline | place... | reverse complement strand
TGAAACCCACCCGGGATAGTTCCCACCTCTTCGGGCTGTCTGGGACGAAAGCAGGGTTATTGTTGCGCAACTCAATCCACGTCCGCAAAGCCGGTGATGAACACGAACAAGCACCCGGGTTTGTTGAAGCAGACCTGGTGTTGCACTGCGGGGCGAGCCTCAAGGGCGAGTTTGTTCACACGTTAACGGTCACCGACGTGTTCACCGGGTGCCCTCTTATCGCATTAAGCACATGACAAGTTTCCTGCCGTGTGGAACTTTCCGATGACATAACCGAAGGGGAGCGTGCTCGATCACATCAGGGGCTGTACCGAAATCAAGGATTTGAATAATGCAGAAGATTTTGCTGGGAGGGCCCACAGCCAAACCGACCAGTCTTGCGAGCCTGGCGTGACCGGCCGGTGAGTCAACGGGGGGTCGCCACCAAATGCTCGCATAGACGACTGCCTTCAGACTGGGATTTTTCGACAGGAGTGTTTACGAGAGGAAAACGAGCCTTCTCATTACGAGTGAGACGCTCTACCAACTGAGCTACGACGGCAAACCCCTGCAAGTACAGGGAACTACGGGGGTTTTGCTGGCTGTGGCGGTCCTGGGCCTCGCCGTGGTGCTCGAGACTTGCTATTCAGCAGAACGCTTTAAGAACAGCGGTCGAAAACTTCGAATCACCGAATCTGTACTTTTTTTGCTGGCCGCCCTTGGAATCGGCCAAGTCGGAGTTGTGGCTGTCTTTTCGCTCGCGGCAAATCGGAGTAGCAGCGTGCTTCTGGACATCGCGCCTCACGTTTTGAGCTTCGGGCTCGCTGTAGTGGTCATGATTCCAGTGTTGCTTCTCCTCGGAGCATTGAACGCCGACGTACCCGTTTTGGTCAAAGCTTTTATCCCCTGGTCTTTGCCCCGAAAAATTCTGAGGCACGCGAAGAAGCTGACTCCGAGGGCTCGAATAGTAATGTCTTCCGTCGAGGAAGAGCTAAAGGAGCTCGATCGACTCGATGCACTTGAAGACTCTTACGTTAGCCCTTGGCGCGAAGCGAACAAAAGTGCGAAAAAGATGGCCAAGAACCCTAGTCAATACACCGCTGACGACATTGCCTGGGCCGCAGAAATTACCACCAATTTTGCGCCGAAAAATAAAAAGTCCAAGGAGAAGGCCCACGTCTCAAAGAAGAGGCGCGAAAGCCTCCAGGAGCACGCCGAAGAACTTGCCAAAGCGCTTGACACCCTCGCAAATACCCCTGCACTTGTCCGAGAGGCCTTGGAAGGGGAAGCCGGAGAAGCCCGGGAAATGGCGACTGCCTTGGCGCAGCGAGGGTTGGAAGCAACTTTAAACCTTTAGCGAAGCAAGGAAAAGCAGTCGGGCCCTGATGACGACCCCAGTGATGAGCCGAAGGCACCGCCCAGGGCTCTAGTCCTTGACCGCCCCCGCGCACAGGGAAGCATTGCAGGCAGACGCTCGTCACTTCCGCTGCGAGGACCCCCAGCGTCACAGCCTCAGGCCGGGTTCGCCAACACAGCGTTTCGGCATTATGCTTTGCTTATAGTTCCTCATCTTAATATGTGACGGGGTAGAAACTAGATGGCCACCAGCGATGACGTTGTTCTGTATCTGGCCGACGCTTTCCCTAGTCTCGATGTGACTGGCCTTGAGCACGGGGTTTTGACCGTGAGCGTCACCTCCGATTCGGGCGAGGGGGTTCTCGTCATTGTTGATATTTTTGATTCTGTGTTGACGCTCACCCGGCCCTTCGCTCTCGTCTCTTCAATGGAGGCGGCTGACGCGCTCCAGGGGCTTAGGGGCGCCGGCTTAGTTCAGTTTTCAGGCAGTTACGCCGCCCGACTCGTAGTTGTGATGACGAACCTAACTCCCAGCAACATTGGAGCGTATATCGATTCAATCGCCAATGATTCACTGCGAACGTAAGTCCCCAGTGCGCTGCCAGCCCCTAGTTGAAAGTGTCCAGTCCCCGCGTCGAGCTCGGGGCAAGAACGAAAGAGGTGATGTCGTTGCATTCGAAAATTCAGATCAAAGATTTGATTGAACGTGAGTTCCCAGAGGTAGACCGGAGCCTGGGAGAAGACTATTTCGGCGTCACGTGGAACACTGCGCCAGGGCGGACGCAACATGTGATGGCTTTGGTGCTCGATGAAGCAGTTTTTCTGTGGAGCCCCTTCGCCAGAATTGACGAAATCACAGTGACTCGCGCACTAGCAAACAACACAACTCTTTTTGGCATGACGACGTACCGACACATGTACGCGCTTAAGCACTTTATTCTTTCTTCAGACCTCGGCGCGGACGATTTGCTTAACCACATTGGATTTATCGCAAATGCTGCTGATGCGATTGAAGCAAAGCTTCAGCCCGATACCGACAGGCTTTGACACCCGTCGCTCAGGTACCGGACTCAACGCGGGCTAACACTAGAGCGACCTCCAGCCAGCGGTCGATTCCGGTGGGCATCGCCGGCTATTCTTCATTTTTTCCATGACGTAATCTTCATTTCCACAGTAAGAATTCTTCAACAAACCGAGCGCTGCTCACCCCACATCAACCCCCTCGTAACAGGATCCAATCACAGTCCAACGCCAGCGTAAAAAGGGGCGTGTCAGTGGTGGGTGATTTACTTACGATGGTCAGTTGATCTTGGTGGTTGCCATCACGCGGCTCCTGGAGAGTGTCACACCCCCGCCAACGCTCGGATTGCAATTGGCCGACACGGGGGCAACGTAATGAACACCACCACTCACCGCTCCCTCAGAAGGAAGAAAGAGGCAACATGTCAAATCCCAACTTCACGGCCCTAATGCTCGTCATTGACCGAAGCGGTTCGATGGCGTCAATCAAAGACGACATGGTCGGAGGTCTGACCAGTCTCCTTGACGAACAAAAAGCCGAACCTGGGCTGCTCACTGTCAGTATGGTGACCTTCGACGATGCGGTTGAGTTGGTTCACTCAATGGCCTCCCCGGAAGCGGTGGGGATAGAGCTCAAACCGCGCGGCTCGACTGCGCTGTACGACGCACTGGGATTTGCCCTCAACAACTTGCAGTCCTCTATCGACGCCCTTCCAGACCCTGTGAAACCGGGAAACGTGCAGGTCATCGTCGTGACCGATGGGGAAGAGAACGCCAGCAGAGAATACTCCGGCCCGAGTCTCAAGGCTTTAGTCGCTGAAAAGCTCGAGAAGATCAATTGGGACATCGTATTTTTAGGAGCGAACCAAGACGCCGTTATGAAGGCCGCTGAAATCGGAATTAAGCAGGGCAGCGCGATGACTTACGGGGCAGGCCCTAGAGGCGTGAAAGAGGCAACCGACTCCCTTAAGCGCTACGTGAAAGACAAAAGAAGCAGAGGAGACACTTTCTTCGATGACGACGAGCGCAAGCGGGCTTCCGGAGAAAAATAGACCGCTCACGAACACTCCGCTGGAGAGAGGGACTCTTCACACCGGTCTTAATTTGTGTGATGCTCGTTATTGACAGGGTCGTTGTAGCGGAACGAGGGCAACGCCAAGCAATGGTGGAGGTCCTCTCAGAAGAAAGCAGGAGTCGCCAATGGCAAGAGAATCCGTGGTGCTGACTGATCGATTCACCCAAGCGACGAACTACGCTGTGGCAATCCATGCGCCGCAGTTTCGCAAAGGAACGTCAGTTCCCTACGTCGCTCACCTTCTTGGCGTAGCAAGCCTCGTTCTTGAGGCGGGGGGCGACGAAGACCTTACGATCGCGGGGCTCCTTCACGACGCTGTTGAAGACTGTGGTGGAATCCCACGCCTGGAAGATATTAGGAAAAGATTTGGAGATCGTGTGGCTGCGGTCGTTCTCGGGTGTAGTGATGCAACGGATTCACACGCGAAAAAGGAGCAGGGCTATTGGGAGAGAAAGCAGAATTACCTTAATCATTTGCGCTCTGCCGAGCCAGACGTCCTGCTCGTGTCTTTGGCGGATAAGGTTCACAACGTTCGTTCAATTGTCACAGACATCGAGAGCCACGGGGTAGGTGTTCTCTCAAAATTCAACGGCACGCCAGAACAAGTTCTCCGTTACTACAGAGCGTGTTTAGAGATAGGCATTGAGTCGGGTGCTCCTGCAACGCTGACGGCACCGCTGGCGAACTCGGTCGAGGACATAACCCAAGCCCTAGAGGTTGGCAAAGAGCCTCACTAGCGAGGCATATCGACACGCAATTGGAGAAAATGTGACTGATTTATATGGCAAGAATTACTTCTCTGAGGTAATCCGGAGGCTTGGCGGTGGTGCCCCCCTCTCGGCCGCCCCGATGTACGGCGATGCCCTTGGGTCTGGAAAAATCCTCGAGGCAGAGGACTTATTGCGAAGAGGGCAACAAATCCCCGAGCAGGCCTACCTTTTTCCCAATTACGAAAGAAGATTTCGGCTGAGTGACGCTGACCTATACGCGGAACAAGCTTTCGACGGCTTACTCACTTTCCTGATTGCCAGAGGACTGGGAACGACACGTGATTTCAGCGTGATTCTGTATCAAGAAGGCGACAATGCCCGGTCGCTTGGTGGACCGTGGCTCGGCGTGCATACGACCGACACGCACGTGGAGGTTTCCCTGATGTCGAATCATCAATTCCTCGAGCACAAGGAGTCTTGGTTTTCAGCAACCCTTAGCCTTTTTGAGTGGATGAACCTGCCCACTGGGGGAGTGGCTAATCGTATCTATCGGAAAGTATGGGAATCTCCGATCGATCTCGTTGACGTTGCCGCCGCGTGTTCCTTGGTTTTACTGCATGTCTTTCAATGCCTGCGGGTGCCTCAATTGGCAATTTTGACGACATTGACCCACGATCCAATTTTCAGAGTGTTGCCCAAGGAATGGCAAATCCACCACGGTGTCAAGGACTTCACGCTTTCCCAGCGCTACGCGGATGAAACTCGGTCGAGGGGAATGATTCCTCCAGCCAGTAAATCAAACCCGCGGAACGAGTCGAACGAGTCCCTCAGGAACATTGAGAGAGCGGAACAGCTTGCCGCCTCGGTCGACGACATGGTTGGAATTGAGACTTTGGCCGATGTGAAGGCTCGTGTCCAGCGCAGGTCTGGTTATGAAGCGCACATGGTTGCCGAGGTGCGTTTGGCACTTCATTGTCTTATCGGTGTCCACTTTTATAGTGAGCCAGATGACGAGGGGTACCATGACTGATTTTCGTTGTGACGGACAATGATGTTGTCTCTTTTTGTTTTCTCTGGACTAAAACTTCGAGAAAAATGGGATGTGGCTAACCTTGATGACATATCGCGTCCCCTGAGCCCCTCAGAATTGAGAACCGTTTCGCTTGTCGACCACTCACAGGAGCGTGCTCAGAGGCGGGCCGAAAGCGTCGGGTGGATGCGCCTGAATTTGATTGAATTGCGCACCCTTTCGGATGAAAAATTAGCGCTCGCCGCGTTCAACCAGTTACTCGATGATCGAAGATTTGGTGTCTTGTGGGCATATTTTGCTGACGTGTTGGAGGGCGCGACTTTCGACCGAAATCCTGAGAGCTACCTGGAGGTCTCGTTCATCACCAAAGAGTCAAACTACAGTGTCACGTCAACCCCCACACTGGCAATTCATACGCAGGATGATGGAGACGGTACGTTACTCATCGGAGGTCCTGCGTTGAAGGACAAGACCGAATCGCTGACAGATGAGTTGGATCGACATTGGTCGGTCCCGATGGAACTCCGTCAAACCAGAATTTCCCGGAAGCTTGAGCAACCGTGGTCGATGACTGATGCTATCCGGTTAGGTCTTGAAACGCTGATGCTGCTGTTTCCTATTTCCTCCCGAGATTTTATGAAAATATCTGGCTCCTCAATAATGAAAAAGCCAGACTTGGACCGCTTACGCATCGCAATACATGGATCGGAGAAGTTCTTTCACCTTCGGGTTCCGGAGGGGGCGGACTGGGCGGAGGATTTAGCGGAGCTCCTAGCCACCCCTTTGCCAACACCAAAGCTGGACACGCGATTGAGTAGCGCGAAACGGGAAAATTTCGAGTCACTGTGGAAGCACCGGTTTCCTGATGTTCATGACTGGTCCGATGAGCAGATATCTTTTTGCCTGTTCCACGGGGTGTGACCACCACCTTCTGAGGTCGTCAGTGGTCATCGCTATCATGAAAAATGTCCGTACAACACAAGCGGTTTTCTACCGTGGCCAACCTCTCATTTCAAAGGGCTAGGGGCAACACCATGTCAACACCTCTCACTATTGGTTACAGCGAGAAGTATTTGAATTGGCGACTGGGCGTAGGAAATGGCTCCCACCCGACGGACCCCGTTCGGGCGAGAATCGCCACCGATTTGCTGGTAAAAAGCCTGGGCGACAAGGTTCAAGTGGTCGAACCTGTCATTACGGGGGTGACAAGGGACGCTGTCGAGTCAATCCACGACGTCGGTTACGTTGCCGGGGTTGTTGACCAGGGGCGCTCAGGCGAATGGTTTGGTGAGGATTTACTGAACGGGGAGACAGCGTTAGTGATGTTTGAAGGCACGAGAACGCTCGTCGAGCGGATGCTTGCCGGAGAGACGAACGTAGCGTTCAATCCTCAGGGTGCGAAACACCATGCACACTATTCTCGTGCTTCCGGCTTTTGTGTCTTCAACGACATGGCCTGGGCGGCGAGAGCTTTTGCCGATGCTGGGCTGAAAGCTGCCTACATCGACTGGGATGCCCACGCTGGGGACGGAGTCCAACACCTCCTGATTGACACCGATATTCCTACCCTCAGCATTCACAATGGGATGAACTTCCCCAACGACACCGAAATGGCAGAATCGGGTAACCCCGAAACCCACACGTGGCATGACCCAAAACGCCACGCCTACAACTGGGCGCTAGCCCGCCACGCTGGCGACGAAGTGTTGGTGGATTCGGTCGGTGAAGCTCTCGAAATTGTCTCTGGCTACTCGCCAGATGTGATCTTGCTGGCTATTGGCGCAGATGGCCACCACTCCGATCCCCTCGGGGCTCTGGGCTTCGACTACCCCGGATACGAGAAAGTCGCTGCGATGGTCGCGGACTTTGCGAAAAAGCACTCGGAACCCAAAGTCCTGATTGGTGGCGCCGGGGGATACCAGGCGGAAAGCCACACCCCGCAGGTGTGGGCGAGGGTTGTTGAAACGCTCTATCAGCGACTGACGGTCTAGCTCGAAGAAAAGACGGGTTTCTGTAGTGAGGAATGGGGTAGGAAAGGCGGTTTCGAGGAGCGAACGCAACGGTGGATTCACGGGGTCGTCGCAGCACCTCGTGATTATGGAGGTGCGTGATGGTTCGTCGTCAGCAAGCTGCGGATCAGGCGGTCAGACTAAAGTTGAGGCCACCCGGTCATCCGAAGTTTCAGCGGCCGGTCGAGGTTGCGTTCTGGGTCGAGATCGCGAAGGACCTGCTAACCATCGAGGCGTCTGCGGTTGTTGGCGACCCTGACGTGAGCTCACTGGCGCAACACTCAGCGCCTCCACGGATACCTGGGTGACGTTCGCCCGACAGAGCTCGACGCAAGGTTCTAGGCACGGACCAACCGGCCACAAGAGTTGGCCGAAATCGCACAAACAGAGTCTCCATTAAACCCAGGCCGGTTCAGTGTTCGGGGACCAAATAACCAGGGCACTCCTAACCTCCAATAAACCGAGGGCGGTTCATAGAGGCCCGGCGCAACAGGGAGGTGTCGTTATCGGGTCAGGTCAAAAGCAGGCCTCAAGACTCCAGTGGAGAGCGATAACGCGCCGGCTTCGACGATCGAAAACTGTGACCCCCGCGACATCTTTCTTCACTCATCCCGTACCTGCTCGGCAAACTTGTCCGCCATGGTGGGGTTATTTCTGGTCAGTTTTTTGATAGTGACGTCGTTCGCTTTGTCGCTGGCAAGCCTCAGCTGTCGCTCTGAACCCACCAGTGATTCTTTGACCTTCTGGAGGTCCTTAATGGCATCGTCAATCTGTTTGACCGCATCCTGAAACTTCCGGGAGGCGAGATCGTAGTTTTTTGAGAACGCCGACTTGAACTCCTCCAACTCCGTCTCAAAATTGGTCACATCAACATTCTGTGATTTCACCAGAGCGAGCTCTGATTTGTATTCCATGGAGTTTTGAGCCGCGTTTCGCAACAGGGTGATGATGGGGATGAAGAACTGGGGCCTGACCACATACATCTTTGGAAACCGGTGAGAGACATCGACGATGCCGGAGTTATAGAGCTCACTATCTGCTTCGAGGAGGGAGACCAATACGGCGTATTCGCAGCCTTTGGCTTCCCGGTCCCGGTCCAGTTCGGCGAGAAAGTCTTCGTTCTTCTTTTTAGTTTTCGTCTCGTCACTTTCGTTCTTCATTTCAAACATGATGGACACCACGTCGATTCCGGCGTCATTTTGGTCGCGGAAGATGTAGTCGCCTTTGCTGCCTTCACGGGCGTCATTGTCTTTTTCGAAGTAGGCCTTGGGGAACGCTGTGGCGCGGATCTTTCCAAACTCAATCTCGCAGTGTTGTTCCAAGGTTTCCCCGACCATCTTGGTTGACAGCCGCGCTTTCATGGTTTTATGGCGCTCAATCTCGTCATCTCGGTCTTTGATTTGTGTCTGGTACTTATCCTGCAGCGCTTTTTCTGAGCGCTCCTTTTCGAGTTCAGAGTGTTTGAGCTCGACTTTGAGCGCGTCCCGCTCTTTCTCGATCACACCCATGGCCTCAGCCAGAGCGAGCTTCTGGGTGGTCGTGCTGTTAGCAAGGTCGGCATTCAACTTGGCTATCTCAGCGTCCTTCTTGGTCGCTTCGGCCTGAAGGTGCTGGGAAATAGTGGCCTCGGCCAACGCAATTTCTGTCTTTTTTTGCAGCTCGAACGTATCCATGCGCTCCTGGATAGTGCTGGCGAACTCTTCGTCTCTGACCTGTTTGAGAATGTCGGCGTAGCCGGCTTCATCAAGGGTGAAACTCTTGCCGCAGTGGGGGCACGCGATGTCGTTGGTGGGCATAGCTTTCTCCATTTCTGACCTAAGACTTCCTCAACTCTAATGTCCAACACGGGGTGCGCGCGGATCCCGTTGAATCCTGGGGGAGCGGCGTGTGGAGTTACTTCCAGCTATATAAAGCAGCCGGTTTTCCGGGCCTGGACCCACTGGTATCGACGGAGCCCACGGCTTTCAGGAAGCTGGAGTTTCCTGTTGCCATGCGCCTGAACTGGTCTGATTGAATGTCTTGGCCCCGAACTACTTGGTAGAGCTCGCGCAGGTCGGTGAGTCGGAATTCTTTGTCCAAAACTTCGGTACCCAGGAATCGGAAGGGATCAAAGCGGTCTGTGAACCCGTAGCGCATGTCCCGCCAGGCGTAGAAGACCATGTCATCGAAGTTGGCTTCGAGGATTTTCGTCCCCCACAACTCTTCGGAGAGGTGTTTGAAGTGAGCCTCGGGTTGATTCAGTGCGACTCGACGCCCAAAGCGCGAAACCCCATCAAAGCGGGACAGTTGCTCTGCAGCCGGTGACCTGCGCAAAAAGTCGCTCGAGGAAACAAGTTCCAGCCCCACCTGGTCTTTCCCGCCCAATAGGGGGGCTAACGCGTCGATGTGAACAAACGCCCAAAAGCTCAACGAAATCACCCGGGCGTCTTCTCCTGGGGTGATTTCATCAAAGATTCGATTCTGTCGAAGCTTGTACTTGACTTCGATACCTAGGTCATCCTTGATGAGGCGCCGGGCCGTATCGACCAAGGATTCGTCTGCTCGAACCAAGCTGGTGGGTAGCACGCGTCGCCCGGAGGGCGCCTGCGGGTACACGCCGCTCTCGTTGGCCTTCCTGGTGAGAACCCACAGACCCATACCGAACTCGTCCGTGCCATCAGGGCCCTGGGACAGCTGCGCGGCTGCCGGTTTAAAGGGATGGGTGTGATCGAAGGAAGTGAAGACAGAAACAGTCACGCTGAGGCGGGGATACACGATGTCGTCCATAGCGCCATACTGCCACAAAATGGCGCTATTTACAAGAGAAAACATACACAATCGACTTTGATAGCGCACTTTCGCGTAAACTATGCTAGTGTTGAGTCATCGCCCACCAAATAACCTCAATGTGCTCCACTGAAAGGACCGCCATGAAAGCCACACTCTTCACTGCGCAGGAGCTGGAAACTCTTGCTCGCCCTGACCACGGCCACATTATGGGCGACGCTCTCTGGAGCGAAATTCTCCCCGGCCTGTGGATGGGTGGAACCGCCGATGACGACGTGACCCGCCATGGGATCGACACCCCCGCCATCACGCCCGCGCACTTTGACACCGTCGTCACACTCTATGCGTCGACAGGTCCCGTCGATTGGTACCTCAAAGAAGTCCGCCTCGGATTCTTTGACCACAACGAAGTTGACCTGGACGAGCACGACCTCGCCCACGCCGTCGGAGCCGCTTATCGGGATTGGTCCCCTGGAAAGCGCGTGCTGATTCGCTGCCAAGCAGGCTGGAACCGATCGGGCCTCATCACAGCCCTGGTCTTGTTGCTCAAAGGGCTTACCCCCGATGAAGCGATAGACCTCATCCGCGAGCGACGTTCGTCCTATGCGCTGTGTAACGATCACTTTGTTACGTGGATCCGAACACACGGACCAGCCTTCATCGCTCGCATCAGCGACCAACCTTCACTCATGGCCGCATAGTCCTTTCTGCTCTATGCGCCCCCGTGTGGGGGAGGGAAAAGCCCTCCCCCACACCCTCTTCCCAGAGGCCCAATTCCACCCCAATCGAAAGGACAAAATATGTGGATTTTTACTGAAACAGGATTCATCAGCGCTGTGCGCAAGACAGAGAACCCCGATGTCATCACCGTGCGTTCCAGAGATCGTGACTCTCTAGAACCTCTCGCCAGCGCAGCTGGCGTTGAGATCGCCCGATCGCCTTATGGCGACTACCCCTACCGTGCATTCATTCAACCCGAGGTTTTCGCAGGTTGGGTGTCAGAGGTTGCTACTTCTATTGATTACAGCAATTTCAAGAGTCATATCGCTCGCAGCAGGGACTGGGATTACGCCCATTACCTGGGCGAAGTCTGGTCCGTCATGCTTCACACCGAAGACGAAGACGCCAGGATCATCCACCAGGCCTAAGGCCACCCGCACATACTCCATCCACAACGAAAGAAGGAAACAATGTCAGATTCTCAGTACACAGCACTTTTGCTTGTCATCGACCGCAGCGGATCGATGACGAGCATCCGCGACGACATGGTCGGTGGCCTCACCGCCCTCGTGGAGGAACAAAAGAATCAGCCAGGCCTGCTCACGCTGAGCCTGGTGCGCTTTGACGGTGAAGTGGAAGTGGTTAACCGCATGGAGGACCCCACCAAAGTCGTCATTGAATTGGAACCGCGGGGCTCGACCGCCCTCTATGACGCCGTGGGTGTCGGAATCAATACCCTTGCTTCCGATATTGATGCTCTGCCAGAGCATGCTCGGCCTGGAACGGTCCAAGTCGTTGTCGTCACCGACGGTGACGAAAACGCCAGTGGTGAATACACCGGTAAGACCATCAAAAAGCTCGTCACCGAGAAAACCGAAGAGGACAACTGGGACTTCGTTTTCTTAGGCGCCAACCAGGACGCCGTCATGAAGGCTGCGGAGATGGGCATTAACGAAGGCAGCTCCATGACCTACTCGGCTGATTCGACTGGTGTTGCCAACGCCAGCTCGTCCCTCAATCGCTATGTCAACGATCGCCGCTCTGGTAACAGGACTGCGTTCAGTCCTCAAGAGCGCAGAAACTCGTCGGGAGAGTAGAAGAGCGCAAGCTCTTTGGGTTGGGGTTGGGCCACGGTGGCGCAGCCCCAACCACCTCTTTCGCAAGTGAGCTTGCGCACAACCACCAAATCATGATCCACTGTGATCAATACTCAGTTATGGAGAAAAAATGGAACTTTCAGCAGAACAGTTTTCCCTCAGCGGACTTCTCGGCGGAGGCAACAGAATCAACATTCCCGACTACCAGCGCAACTATGCCTGGGATGCTACCAACATCGATCAGTATTTCGAGGACCTGACAACGGTCATCGAATCCAAGGAGGACCACTTCTTTGGCCCAATAGTGCTGCTGGACGAGGGAGACCTCACATACAGCGTGATTGATGGTCAGCAGCGCCTCACCACCACCATTATGTTGCTGTGTCTCATACGAGACCGTCTTAGCGAGATGGAGGATCCCAATCACAGGATTGGGGATACCAAGCTGCCGCTGAAGACTCTCGTTGACCAGATGCTGAAGTTGAACAACTTTGTTGAATACCGCTTCACCGCGAACCGTCAGATTCGCGACATTTTTCATTATTACATCCTCATTGACCCGGGCGTCCTTCGGAAAGACCTCACCAAGGGTGGGGCAGGCCTGGATCCTCGTGAAAAGGAAGCCACTCGCGCTCTTCGCTCTGCATACTTCCGACTGAAAGACAGTCTGACCGGGCTCCTCCAGGAGCATGCCGGTAACGAAGACTCCCTCAAGCAGTTTATGTTCGAGCTCATTAACGCCCTCAAGGATTCACTGAAGGTGTTACGAATTGTCGTTCCTGACGAAAACGACGCGTACGTGCTCTTCGAGACTCTTAACGACCGTGGTGTTCGCCTGAGCGCCGCGGATCTCCTCAAGAGCTACACCCTTCGTGAAGCAAAGGGGCTGGATCTCGTCACCGTTGAAGACGTGATCGCACAGTGGGACCTTGCTGGTGAGAGGCTCGGGTCCTACTCTTTTGAGAAGTTCCTCCGCCATTACCTTTTGAGCACTCAGACCGTGGGAAAGGTCCAAACCAAAAAAATATTTGCGATGTTCAAAGAGCGGATTAACCAGCGGGGTGCGCTGCAAAATCTAGAAGACATCGCCGAGGCCTCGTATAGCTACGCAATGCTGATCAACAAGGAAATCGAGACACTAGATGACGATCTCAACGCAACACTGGATCGCATCAATATGTTCTCTGAAACCCACCGGGTGTTTCTCCTTCCCGTCATTGGAGGCACCTTCTCGGACGAGGCAAAGAACTATGCAGCACGCGCAACAGAGATGCTTGCCTTCCGCTGGACTCTGCGCGGCGGGAACGCCCAGGTGCTCGAGAATCTCTACCAGCGCTATGCAGGCCGAGTCCGTGAAGAAGCGCTTCCCGATAAAGCAGGCGCTCTCACGCAGATCCTTGAAGATCTGATGAACGAAGCACCCTCTGATGAAGAAGTGCGAAACGAGATTCTGTCTTCTGCCCCGAAGGCTAATCTGCTGAAATACGTGCTGACACGGGTCGAGGGCGCCCTCACAGGCGATTTGTTGCGCTGGACAAAACAGCCAACGTCTGTGGACCAATTCGCTCCCAAGAACCCCTCTGACGACTCAGATTGGTATGACCTGATTGCCCCGGCAAAAGGTGGGGTCGATCAGAAATCCTATGGGGAGTATTCCCAGATGTGGGGAAACCAAACTCTGATCGAGTTTGACCTCCACGGTTCGCTCAAGCACACGAGCTGGTCGAAGAAAGTTCAAGGCTTGCTCGAGCACAAAGGGCTGAAAGAGTCACACGTCGACATGAATGCCGATGTGTGCACCAAAGACCGTTGGACCAAGGACCTCATCGTCAAGCGGACGGAATGGATGGCTGAAGCCGTTGCGTTGATCACCTCTGTCGCCGCTGCTCAGAACGACAAGGTACGGATTCAGAGTTTCTCGTGAGCCATGAGCCAGTCGTGCTTAGGAGTTAGAGCAAGAGGGCCACACTCAACCCTCTGCTGTGACCAGAGAACCGACGAATAGGTTGCAGAAAAACTTAGTAGCAAAGAATCTGGCAATTTGTTGCGAAGTGAACGTGGTTTGAAGTGAATGTCCATTCGCGGGGCTGGCAATGGAGCGACGAGCAGACTGATGACAGGTTGCAGGTCGGCGTAAGAGGTATCAGCTCGGATCGCAATTGGAAACGAAGGGGAAGAGATGATGAACAGAAGCGATCGGGACTCTGAAATGAAGGTGCTTTGGGAATCCCATAGCCTCACTCTTGAAGAAATAGGCTCACGCTTCGGTCTGACTCGCGAGCGTGTTCGTCAGGTTCTTCGCGAACTTGGAGCGGATACCTCTTCAGAGGTGAGGGGTCGCCGGCGGGATAATAAGGAACGGGATGCCGACGCACTTTCCAGAAAAATATTGGGCGAATCGATTGAAGTCCTCTTGACGTTGTATGACGCTGGTGCTACAAAAAGCCACGCAGTTTTACTGCTCTCAGCTTTTTATCCTGATCTCACTCGGGGTCAAGTAGAGGACGCTGTGGAGCGTTCCAGTTTGCGGTTCCACCAGGAGAAAGTTGCCCCTCGATTCAGTGACGAGTTCTTGACAGCTGGTGTTCATTACGTTTTAGGAATTCGAGATGAGTTGACTGCTTCTAGGAACGAAGTGGCAAGGCTTATACCAGCGGGATTACTGGAAGAGATGATCGATCACGTCGCAAAATTGCTAATGCCGACCTTACCTTTGGAAGATATTCTCTCCACCGTGGCTGGATCGATGCAGCGTGGTGAACTCCTCTCCGAGGTTTCGCTACCGCACGGCAAGTACGAAGAGATCCGCGTAGAAATTTGGACGGCTGAAGGCTGGAATGGCGCTTTGCCGGGTTACTGGCCACCCACAAAACAAACCGTGATGAAGCGACTTGGGGGAGGGTACTGGGGCGATGCAATGGAAGCCCTTGGGCTTGGCCGCTCCGTCCGAAAAGGCAGGGCAAGAGGCCTGCTTTTTTACCAGGAACAGGATTACAACGATACCGTTCGGGATTTTGTAATGCATTGTGCTGGGAACAACATAAATCCCACCTACTCGTTATTCGATGGCTGGCGCCACGAGGAGAGCGAAAGTGGGAAGAGCCGGCCATCGGCGGTGAGCATCAGAAATTTCTTCGGCTCCTGGATCTCGGCTGTGCAGGCTGGCCAAAGAAGGTACTGAGCTCACATGGTTTGCTTTGGGCAAAAAAAGAGTTCTTCCGGCCGGGGCTATCGACGTATGGCTTGGGATATCTCCTTGGCAAGTCTCTCAATAACCGGAACAACCACGGAGTTGCCCGCTTGTTTATAAAGCTGGCTGTCCGCAAGGTCGGAGGGCAAAACAAAGTCTTCAGGAAAACCCATGATGTTGAAACATTCGCGCGGGGTTAGTTTCCTGATGCCGTAGCGGGACTTTATTATCGGTACGTTGTGGCCACCCATACCCATGTTTGCCGTCAGGGTTGGACACACACCGGACTTGTTTTGTCGCACGTACTGCCTGCGCCACTGATAAATCGTGTTGGACTTCGTTACTTCCTCCTTGAGCAGACCCCAAAAAGGACGCGCATCGGTGTAGTAATACTTGGATTCCACTTTCTTCTCGAAATCAATGAGCTCCCCGAGAGGTTTGCTGAGTTTCACGGGCTTAGGCCACTGGAAATGAGCGTTTGCCTCCGGTTCGCGGAACCCAATGATGTACACGCGCTCGCGGTTCTGCGGAATATTCCCGTACTCCGAGGAGTTAAGTACCT
>Ga0136560_1000842_pt1 | contig 15518 bp, 12 predicted proteins | sample AntRauMeHopE1497_FD_104925 | JGI IMG/M metagenome (GOLD analysis project Ga0136560, IMG submission 104925) | Saline lake microbial communities from Rauer Islands, Antarctica - Metagenome Hop E1 #497 | ecosystem: Environmental > Aquatic > Non-marine Saline and Alkaline > Saline | place... | reverse complement strand
TTTATCTTCACTCACGCCGTCTACGCGCATGCCTTTACCCGTAAAAAGATAGTCTGGAACTACGCCTAGCCCTACTTTAAAACGCGGTACTTCCTCGCTTTCATTTTTGGTTTTTCTAAACGATAATTTCCCCGCGTTATCATTTTCAACGGCGATGCGGTAAATATAATCGGCTATTTGCTGCATGCCTTTGTAGTTGAGCTTTTCTGCATCGTCGCCTGGTTTGTGGTAATCCTCGTGCTGTCCTGTAAAAAAATGCAAAACGGGTAAATCATTTAAATAAAATGAGGTATGATCGCTAGGGCCTACACCGCTATCTGTAGTTGCTAGCGTAAAGTCTTTATTTGTAGCGTTCACGATTTGATTCCAGCGCGGTGAGGTTCCTACACCGTTTATGGCAAGTACGCTTTCTTTATTGAGCCTTCCCACCATGTCCATATTAATCATGTAAGAAACCTTGTCTAAAGCGATTGTAGGATTTTTAGTAAAATAATTAGAACCGAGCAACCCCATTTCTTCACCAGAAAAAGCCATAAACAGGTAGTTTTGACCCTTTAAATCGCTTGTTTTTAGCTTGTAAGCAAGTTCGAGCATCACTGCTACGCCACTCGCATTATCGTCGGCACCGTTGTGAATAGCTGCACCATCGCGATGCAACGAGCCCTCGCCACCCATGCCCAAATGGTCGTAGTGCGCCCCTATCACCACGGTCGTTGCCGCACCGTTATCTATAAATCCTATCACGTTTGTACCTGTAAGAAAGCCATCGCCTTGCTCGTTTGTAAATGCAGCCTCTGTATGTGGATCGCTAGATGGTTTAAACGAAAAGGTCTGATAATAGGTTCCTGCGCTACCTTTAGGTACCAGACCAGATTCTTTCATGCGCTTTGCAATATAGTCTGCGGCCAGTAGTTCAAAAGAGGTGCCCGTTTCCCGACCTTGTAAACTGTCTGAGGCGAGAAAAACAACGTCTGCTTTCATATCGCCTTTTACGGGTTCTAAATGCTCCACATTAGTCTTACAAGAGACTAAAAGACAAATGACTGCAAAAAGGTAAGTGATTCTCATAACTTGCTTGTAATTTTGCGCAAAATTAATTCATCCATGAGAGCAGTCCTATTTCTTACCGCGATAATACTATGTACCAGCTGTAAAGACGCTGCAACCAAAAAAACCACACCAACAAGCGTTTCCAAAACAGCAGAGCCGGCAAATACAAATCGGTTAATTATGGAAGGTGAGAAACATTTTAAAAATATGTACCAAGTGACTTATGGCGGCGATAATGCTGAGGCTTACTGGAGCTTTGACGACAAGCACCTGGTTTTTCAAAGCAACAATGCTGCATGGAATGTAACTTGTGATCAAATGTTTTTAATGAATTATGGAGAACGCTTTCGCGAAAGCATACCACCCATGATCTCTACAGGAAAAGGACGTACTACCTGTGCCTATTTCCTGCCTGACAATAAACATATTATGTATGCCAGCACCCACCTAGCCATGAACGATTGCCCGGACACACCGTTAAAAGAAAACGGTAAGTATGTATGGCCCATTTATGACAGTTATGACATTTTTGTAGCAGATTTAAAAGGAAATATTACCGCACAACTGACTGATGAAAAGGGTTATGACGCAGAGCCAACCGTATCGCCCAAAGGTGACAAAATAGTATTTACAAGCGACCGCAGCGGCGATTTAGAATTGTATACCATGAATATAGATGGTAGCGGTGTAAAACAAATTACGTTTGAACTAGGTTACGATGGTGGTGCGTTTTTCTCGCCAGATGGAACGCAGCTCATATTCCGTTCTTCGCGGCCTAAAACCCCTGAGGCAATTAAAGAATATAAAGATTTACTAAAAACAGGCCTAGTGCAACCTACCGAAATGGAACTTTATATATGCAATGCCGACGGTTCTAACCTGCGCCAGCTCACCCAACTGGGCAATGCAAACTGGTCGCCGTTTTTCTTGCCAGACGGCAAGCGCGTGCTGTTCTCGTCTAACTTTGAGTCTGAACGCGGTTTCCCGTTTAATTTGTATATGATTAATACAGACGGTACGGGCCTAGAACGCATTACACACGGCGAGACCTTTGACGCGTTTCCTGTGTTTTCAAACAACGGCAAGTACCTTGCCTTTTCCTCAAACCGTAACAACGGCGGCGGTCGCGACACAAATTTGTTTATTGCTGAGTGGAAGGATTAGTTGTGAGTCAGTGAGCCGTTGAACAGTGCCTTTAGGGCGGTATTCTTAAAAGTGAGGCTTGTTTCATCGTCTAATCAACGTGTTTCTACTCTTTAATTATCACCATGAGCGCCTTACTTGCAGAACGGCAATTTGCAACGCTGTTAACCTTGTCTGTTTTTAAGAAAGTCAAGCTATGTATTGCCAGTAAGATGATTTTTACTTTTTGGTAATCAACTGGAAAGCCGTTTATCATAACAAGGCTTTTTTAATTGTTTAAGGGTAAGCCTGTTGGGCCGATAAACTTAATTATAGAATCGCGCTTTTATAAATCGATTTATCGCGTTTATTCAGTAAAAAGGCGTTTATGTTGTCTTTGTCTAGGTAGTAATCCTCAAAATTTATCGGAACAGTATCTAAGTGAATACGATACGCAACATTATACCTCTTAATAATCGTGTTACGGTTATAGCTACTTTTTCCCGTTGAGCGGCTCATAAAAAGAAAAACGGTTGTTAACATGGAGTGCGAAACGCGTACGTTGTTGCTTTTTAACAAACGTCATTTTAAAGCTTTTAGCTAAAAAGTAACAATGAGCGTAGATAACATTACGGGTCTATCTAAAAAACCATTAAGAAGATTTACAGTTACTAATAAATACGGAATAACCATAAACTAATAACTAACCTCACTCATAAACAAACGGCACTATTGCCTTTACTAAACCACCGTTGCTCCACTCATAATTACGTGATTTTTTAATGGTCCTGTATTCTGTTTCTGCATCGTCTATGTACGAACCTTGTTCACCGGTGTAAATAAGGACGTTTTCCCGACCATCTTCATCTGCTGGAAAGGTGAGTTCTTCGTACTGGTGGTAAACGCCACCATCACCTATACTGCTGTATATTCCTAGATTTGTTAACGTAGATTTATTTAAGTCTAGCGTGTAATAACTCTTGCCTCCTTGCTCCCCGCAAGATTCGGCCAGATAACGTACTTCTATAACGTGATCTATACCTTGCAAACCACGGTTATCTGAAACTTGCACAGCAAAACTGTTGTTAAATAGTTCTCGGGGAGGAAACTCTTTAAAACCAGATGCAGTAACATGCCTAAAAAGCAGTTTGTCTTGATAATGATCTTCATTTCCAGAACCGGTGCGTGTATAAAGCAAATGCGAACCGTCGTTTAAAGCATGCCTGCCGGACGCAAGCATCGCAGCTGCTACATACCCTTGCCGTTCACCTATTTGTACTTGTGCCCACGGGCTGTGAAACCCCATAATTTGTACCGTGTTTTCAAACAGCTTTAAAACAGTTACCGCGGTGTTAATGGGCAACAAAACGATAGTTGCACCGTCTTTAGACGGCGCGTCACGTAAGGTTAAATTATTTGCAAAAGTGTGATAGGTTTTTCCTATATCCAACTGTTGCCCAAACCAGTGCGCGTTTTCTGGTTGCGCTTGTAACGCGGTACTGCACCATATGGTTATAAAGATGAGTGTAGCTTTCATAGGTACATATAACTGCTATTAAGAAAACGCAATTTAAAATTTACGGGGCACTGGCATTACCACTCGCGCCAATCCTCAGTAGTATCCTCGGTTCTTTTATTATAACCTTTTAGGTAACCTGCAAGTATAATAATGTCCGCAAGCTGCTCGCGCTGGTCTGTTTCTATTAACTCATGATCACAGGCCTCATTTAACTCATTAAGAGCAAGAACCGCTTTCTTAACGTGTGGCATGCCGTTTTTCCTAGATTCTGACGCTGAGATGGCAACAAGAAAATCGTCTATGATCTTCATACACATATCTACGTGCGCGACGGTGTATGTAGTTTCACCAGGTTCCATGTACTCTATCATCCCATCACGTACGCTGTTACAAATACGGTTTATGTCGGCATTTTCTTTTAAATTCATTAAGTAGTATATTATTAGTGCGTGCACCTCGCTCAGGTACTTTGAGTGAATATAACAAAATTTCTGACAATTGCTACATTACCAGCTTAATTATTATAGCGTCAGGTTATTAAAACTTTAATTATACATCACTATTGCTGGTTATTTTTGAAAAATGATTGCTTTTAAAATACCTAGTAACTAAGCAATAGTGGCTCCATTTACAACCGCGTCATCTGGATTTACAAACACCAGTTTACCGTCGTGTTCAGCCAGTAATATCATGCCTTGTGACTCTACACCACGCAACATTCTAGGTGCCAGATTTGCTAGGACAGTTACTTTACGACCTATTAGCTCTTCGGCAGTAAAATGTTGTGCAATACCAGAAACGATGGTTCTTTTATCGATGCCTGTATCTACGGTCATGACCATGAGCTTGTCCGCTTTTGGCATTTTATCGGCAGTCAGGATTTCGCCTACGCGCAAGTCCATTTTCATAAAATCGTCGTAGTTTGTTTCTTCTTTTTGTGGCATGAGTGTGGGATTTGTGGCTTTATTTGCCGCTTTAGTAGCTTCTAGTTTGTCCAGTTGGGCTTGAATTTGCTCGTCTTCTACACGAGAAAATAATAAAGTAGCTTCGTTTATTTTGTGGTTTGCAGGTAGTAGATTTTCTACAGTTTCTACGGTGTGCCACGTGATAAGTTCTGCGTCCAGTGCATTAAAATTGAGCATGTTTTTAAGACTTGCAGCTGTATGTGGTAAAAGTGGCTCGCCCAGTATAGTAAGTGCCGCAGCTATTTGCAGGCCTACATACATAATGGTTTTTACGCGTTCTGGGTCGGTTTTAATAAGTTTCCAAGGCTCCTCGTCGGCCAGGTACTTATTTCCTAGTCTTGCAAGATTTAGGTATTCGTTTGCGCTTTCGCGAAAGCGGTACCTGTCTAAACTATCTGCAAGCAATTGTGGGTAGGTTTTAACCGCAGCGAGCGTTTCTAAATCGCGTGCTGTATAAGTTCTTGGGGCTGGAATAATGCCCTCATAGTATTTATGGGTAAGCACCAATGCACGGTTTATAAAGTTCCCCAAAACGGCAACAAGCTCATTGTTATTACGTGCCTGAAAATCTTTCCAGGTAAAGTTGTTGTCCTTTGTCTCCGGCGCATTTGCGGTGAGTACATAACGCAGCACGTCTTGCTGATTAGGGAAATCTTGTAGATACTCATGCAACCAGACCGCCCAGTTTCTAGAGGTAGATATTTTATCGTCCTCGAGATTCAGGAACTCGTTTGCAGGCACATTGTAGGGCACAATATAATCGCCATGTGCTTTTAACATCGCAGGGAAAATAATACAGTGAAAAACGATGTTGTCCTTACCTATAAAATGAAGCAGTTTTGTATGCTCATTTTTCCAGTAGTCTTCCCAGTTTTTGCCTTCTCGCGCTGCCCATTCTTTGGTCGCGCTTATATAGCCTATGGGCGCGTCGAACCATACATAGAGCACTTTCCCGTCAGCCCCAGCAACCGGAACGGGAATACCCCAATCTAGGTCACGCGTTACAGCTCTTGGGTGCAGGCCATCTGTAATCCAGCTTTTTACCTGACCTACCACGTTATTTTTCCAATCGTGTGCGTGGCCTACAACGATCCACTCGTTTAACCAGTCGCTGTACTCATTAAGCGGTAAAAACCAGTGTTTTGTTTCTTTAAGTTCAGGTTTATTGCCCGTAATTGCGCTGCGCGGTTCTATTAAATCTGTTGCATTATGAGACGTGCCGCATTTCTCGCACTGGTCTCCGTAAGACTCAGTATTGCCACACTTAGGGCAGGTTCCTACTACAAAACGGTCTGCCAGAAACTGGTCTGCAGTTGGGTCATATAACTGCTCGGTAACTTGCTCGATAAACTTACCCTCGTTGTATAATTTTGTGAAAAAAGCACTTGCCGTTTCGTGGTGTATGGGCGCGCTGGTACGGCTGTAATTATCAAAGGAAATACCAAATTCCTTAAAAGAATCGCCTATGATTTTATGATACCTGTCCACGAGTTCTTGGGGTGTAATGCCTTCTTTGGCAGCCTTAATGGTAATGGGCACGCCGTGCTCGTCACTGCCGCATATAAAGGCAACATCGCTGCCGCGCATGCGCTGGTAACGCGCAAAAATATCTGCAGGGACATAAACGCCCGCTAGATGGCCTATATGTACTGGGCCGTTTGTGTAGGGCAATGCTGCGGTAATGGTAAATCGTTGTGGCGTACTCATGTTTTTGTTTTGAGAGTTGCAAATTTACGATTTATGGGGCTTGAAATGTAGGGAAGTTTTGGCGTTCTTTTAAGTCGTTTATGGCAGCGTTGCAACCAGCGTAACCTGTGCCTAGTTTTTTTTAATGGGTTTAATAAGTGCAGTGTGCTTTGGTCAATTACGCTTTCGCGAAAGCGAACTCACAACAAGCAAATTACATGATCATAAACTGGCTGCTGTATTGCTGTCCTTGCGTTTGTATACGGTAAATGTACGAGCCGGCGGCAAGACGTGTTTTGAGTCCGTTTTTAATATTAATGTCATGAACGCCCGGCATATAATACTCGTTTGCAAGCTGCCCTATTTCCTGACCTAAGAAATTAAAAATACGTATGTCTAGTTTGCGGCCAGCGTCCGTGGTAAAATGCAATATCGCATCTTCATTTCGGTTTATTACAAAATGGGTCAAATCGCTGGCAGCGGTTGTGGGAACGCCTAATGTGGTGCAGTTAAAGCCTAGGTTTAAGGTATTGTAATTTCCGTTAAGCATGGCTTGATTTACCGTTGCTGCAGGTATGCATAACCAGTCTTTCATGACGGTACTGTAAACGTCTCTAAAATCTGTGGTATGTATCATGTTCCCGTTTGCGTCTAGGTTCGATAGGCTGGGATGGGTTCCTATAAAGCCGTTGCCATTTAAGCCACCGCCAAAAAGCATGATAGGTGCGGCAGCCCCGTGGTCTGTGCCGCTGGAGCCGTTTTCATCTACCGTTCGGCCAAATTCTGATATAGTCATGCAAAGCACCTCGTCCTGGTTACCGTAAGCAGCGAGGTCTGTGTAAAATGCGTCTATGGACGTAGCCAGCTGTTGCATGCGGTTTGCATGGGTATTTGCCTGATTTGCGTGGGTATCAAAACCGTCTAGACTTACCATAAATACCTTAGTCCCTAACTGTCCTTTTATAAGACGTGCGACTATCGCAAGCTGGTCTGCGATGCTGTGGTTTCCGTAAGCTGCCTGCGTGCTACTTGCTTGATAAGCGGTATTAATGACCCCAGCATAAGCAAAAGTGGTATTTGTGGTTGTTCTTAAAAAACCTAACTGACTGCCATACGTACAGGGCGGTACGTTTACTGGGTCGTGCTGCCAGCCATTTCGGGCTAGGTTGTATAGCTGCTGCGGGTCTGCAACTGAAAACGCGTAATTTGTCTGGTTGCCTTCAAATGCTAGGTTACCTAAACTACCTATTTGTATGGCTGGCGGCACAGGCGGCGGTGCAAGTATAAAGTTAGGGAACTCGTTTTCAAAGAACCGTCCCATCCACCCGGTGTCTTCTGCGTTTACAGCGTCTGCGGTAGCCCAAATATCACTGGATCTAAAATGGGATAAGTTTTGATTTTGATAACCTACCCCGTGAACTACCTTCATTTGTCCATTACCCCATCGTGATTGCAGGGAACTCATAAAGCTGGGCAAACCATGGTTTGGACTTAAATTATACAAACTAGTTACGGGCAGTGCAATACTAGGTCTTCTCGATGCATATAGCGCATGGTCGTTAATAGGGACAATCGTGTTGAGACCATCGTTTCCACCTTTGAGTCTTATGAGTACCAGCACTCTGTCATTTGTACTTGCAGCGAGTGCGGCGGTAATGGGACTTGCCATGGCGCTGGATATTTGTGAACCAGCAAGTGCAAAACTACCAGCTCCTGCAATTCCTAGTGCTTGTAAAAATGTCCTGCGGCTCCACGCCTCGTGCTCTTCGTGGTGCTCGTGACTGTCTGGGTCCTGATTATTTTTATAAGTATCACGCATGGCGCTGTTATTTAAGTTGAAATTCGGGCATTCTGAAAATGTGTTGTAAAAGCAACACTACTTGAAAGGGAACAGAGTTCCATTGCAAGTTCCACTGGTTCGTATCAAAATAATTTTGAGGTACATCCCCTTTAAAAACTTGGGTTGCCAGGGCATAGTCTGTTGTTGTGTGAAGGGATTTAGGAACAAACCTGTCTACAATATCGCGAGCAATAATAGCAACATCGTCTGTAGAAACCGAGGAATCCAGTGCAATGTCTCTATAAAGTTCCTGATTTAGGTTCCAGGTAACCCACATAATATACTCCAGTCCTTGCCAGCGACCTGTAATGGTGCTGCTATTTATCCAAGCGCGGTCACCTTGCCAGCCTGCAACGTCCACAGGGTCGTAATATGCTTGTCCCAGATTAGTGCAGTAAAAATGAATGATTTGCAGCTGCGAGTCGGTTATCGGAAAATTTGATTCCTTAATAAAGGTGAGCATGCATTCCATAGGATCCTTAATGCAGCTTCCTATGGCCGCTTGATCAAAGAAGTGCTCGCTTTTAAAAAGCTGCCTCAACACCGGTGCCAGTTCCCAGTTTGCGTTTCTAAAGGTCATTGCGAGCGTGTCTATAAGTGCTTGCGCAGGCAACTCTGGACTTACAAATGCTTTGTATATTTTTTTAACGATAAAATCTGCAATCTCTGTAGCACGCGCGGTAAAGAGATGATCTATAAGTGTGTCGTGGTTAAAATTTGCGGTAACGCCAAAAATAGTTTTGGCATTATTATCAAAAGAGCTCGGGTTGAAAGTAATGGGCGCGCCTACGTCCGTTCCGTTGTTATAACCTGTAAGTGCTCGCGCAGCTTCGGTAATATCAGTCTGGGTATAGTTGTTATTTTCACCTAAAGTAAAAAGCTCAAAAAGTTCCCGCGCGTAATTTTGGTTGGGGTTATTGCGTCTGTTCTGAAAACCATTGAGAAAAACGAGCATGGCCTCATTCTTACCCATTTCTTTAGTTAGGGTTTTAAAATTACCCAATGCATGAGTTTGCAATAGGTTATAATATTGATACTGCCAGCTGGGCGCATCATAATCTTGTATTCGGGTCACAAAGTGGTTGTGCCAGAATAAGGTCATCTTAGAACGCAACTTAAGATTTATTGCGTCGTTATAACTTTGTACGGTCCACGCAAGAATTTGAGGAAATCTTTCTGCATTAAAATCAGCATAAGTTGCGCGCGCCATAGTTGCCCAAGCTGGCGGCGGCGTGTTCATATAATTGAAGGAGTCGTGAATAACACTTTCCACAAAAACGGTGGGATTTTGAGCTAGCGCAGCAGTTTCTTGAACGATATCTAGTCCATAACCCAACCGCCGCATCACGTGTCTTGAGCGATCTAGGTTCCATGGTTTTGCAGCCGTGGGCACGTAAGGTGCAAGTGTTGCTGTATTGCAAGAATTTAAAACTACCATGACACGCAATTTTTGAGATACAGTAAATATACACAAACAAAAACTCTATATTTAACTTTTTATTACACATTTTTATGAAACAAAACGTCGAGGCATGGGTATAGTACGTTACAAACCAGCGCAATACCTTAAAAAAGGTGCCTGCGTCCATATTTTATGCACCGCCCGTTTTGCAATGCAAGAGCAATTAACCCCTGCGGTACACCTACTGCAATCGTGGGGTTTTACTGTAAAACTGGGCAGCACCATCGATAAAATAAATCACCAGCTCGGTGGCACAGCACAGGAACGTGTTGCCGATTTTATCGCAGCATACACAGACCCGACAGTACACGCAATATGGGTTGCTCGCGGTGGTTACGGTACAGTGCAGATAATCGATGAAGTGCTAGCGCGGTTAGAAACAGTTTTTAAGCATACTGCTTTTAAACATCCATTGCTTATAGGGTATAGTGATATTACCGTCGTACACACCGCCTTTCAAAAACATGGTTTGCAAACGATACATACCCTTATGCCGCTAGAAGTAGGTGCAAAACCTAATGCGGTGCTGCATTCCTTGCATAGTGCATTATCAGGCAATAAGCTAGAAGTGGTTTTTAAAAACACGCAGCAACTAGGTAAACAAGAACTTAGTGCGCCAGTGCTAGGCGGCAACCTGTCTGTTTTATACAGCTTGTTAGGTTCACAAACCCTACCCGATTTTAAAGATCATATTATATTTATAGAAGATATAGATGAATACCTATATCATATAGAGCGCATGCTCTATGCATTGAAGCGCGCCGGGAGACTTGCAGGTTTAAAGGCATTGCTGGTAGGTGGCATGACGGCGATGCGCGACCATGAAATCCCTTTCGGTAAAACAGCGCAGGAAATTATTACCAACCTCACAGCTAGTTACGATTATCCTGTTATCTTTAATTTTCCTGCTGGACATGTAGAAAATAATCACAGTATTATCTTAGGTAAAGAAATGCATATAAATATCGAGACAACCACCATAACCTGTACCCAATAATGGCAACGCACAACGACCTGGGGAACGAAGGTGAGGAACTTGCCGTTTTACATTTAATAAAACACGGTTATGCAATTATAACCCGTAATTACACCTATTTAAAAGGTGAGATAGACATTATAGCGCGCAAAGAAAACACGCTGGTAATCGTAGAGGTAAAGACCAGGTCTACCCCAGATTTTGGCGACCCACAAGAATTTTTAAAACCTGCACAACGCAAGCGGCTCGTAGATACCGCCCACAAGTTTACCGAAGATTATGGTAATGACAACATTGAGGTGCGGTTTGATTTTATAGGCGTTATTATAAACAGAGCAGGCACCAGAATAGAGCATTTAGAAGATGCTTTTTATCATTTTTAAGTACCTTTTTAAAAACTAATCATAAAGGATATGACACACAGACCACGATTTCGCTATGTTTACAATCAAAACGTTTGGAAATAAGAGTGGCAATGTTACCTTTTGGGGTTAATCGAAAAATACCCACTAAGGGGTAGGTTTTTTAGTAGATAAGTGGATTATATTTGAAATCTTGCGTTTGTTATGGTATTCGAGTTACCGTGGGGAAGAATAAAACACGTGATCAGAACTACGATAACAGATTTGGAAAAGGTAACAAACATGAACATATCCGGAGAATATTAAGGGATATGTGTTGCTTTAGTGTGTATATAACGGGTTGTGTGCAAACTAAAAAAAAACTGACGGTCATAATTATATAGTTATCTTTGATAAATAACATATCAAATTTTCTATGAAAGTACAAATAAAGAATTTAGGCGCGGTTAAAGACACTACAATTGATTTAAGTAAAAAGTTAAACATCTTTTGCGGAGGAAATAGTACAGGAAAAACCTATATGGCTTATATTCTCTATGCAATCACATCTTTAGAAAATAAAAGCTTTGGTATAGGTTTCGATAAAAAATATATTGATATTTTAATTGAAAACAACGAGGTTGAAATCCCTCTGAATATTTCTCAAATGTATGAATTTAAACAAGAGGAAAATAAAAAAATAAAACCAAACCTTTGGAAATTATTTTCAATTCCTGAAAGTAATTCTAATGATTTCTTTTCCAAAACAGAAATCATATTTAAAGAAAAGGAGAAAGAATTCGTTGAAAGGATAAAAAAAATCCGACTTAATGAATTAGTCAAATTTCATCATTACACTTTAAAAGTCGAGAAGAAAGAAGATGAAAAAGTTAAGGTTTATTTATTTGAAGAAACTATAAAAAATGAAGAGTTAGTTCGTTATTTGGATATTGCCTTTCTTTCGATTTTGTATGCTAAACTTATATATTATCCAATAATGTCTTCTGTAATTTTCCCTGTCGAAAGAAATTCAATTTTTACGTTTAATAAGGAATTATCAATTAAGAACAATGAAAAATATGACTTAATCAAACAACTGTCAACCAATAAAGATTATAACCCATTTGAATTATTATTTATGAGTTCCAATCGTTATCCACAACCCATAAGAGATTGTTTAAAAGTTGCGGATGATTTGGATACAATTAAGAAAGTTAATAGCGTTTATTACGATTTTGCTTTGGAGATTGAAGAAGAATTATTAGATGGTAAAGTAATTATTGGAAAAGAAGGTAGTGTGGAGTTTTCATCTAATAAAACCTCTAAAAAGAAAACTCTTTCATTCCACCAAAGTTCATCAATTGTTAAAACTTTAGCTGGACTGGTTATTTATCTTAAACACACAGCTCAAAAAAATGACTTAGTTATAATTGATGAGCCAGAATTAAACTTGCATCCCGATAATCAAATTAAGATTACTCGAATTATTGCGCAATTGATGAACAGGGGATTAAATTTTGTTATTAGTACCCATAGCGATTATATTTTGAGAGAAATTAATAATCTTATTATGCTATCCTCTAAAGACGATAAAATTAAATACATTAAAAAGGAACATAATTTCAAAAAAGATGAGTTTATAGAACAAAATGATATTAATGTTCATTACTTCTATTATAAACTAAAGACACAAGCAAGTGTTGACCTAATTCCTGTTACCGAATATGGATTTGAAATTCCGTCAATAGATGCGGAAATAGAAAAGCAAAACGCTCTTACTAATGACTTATTTTACACGATGAAATACGGTTCAAACGGTAAATAAAATATGAGTAAATTAGCTGTTATTGACTCGATTTTAAACGAAAATTTCAAGGATAACTTGTCAATTTTATCAGAAAAGGATAAAGATAAACACGGCAAGGTTTTCGAAATGAAAAGAAGAATAGTTTGCGGACAAGAAGTAAGCTATTCTCTTTACAAATATGATGTAAACAAAGAGATTTTACCATTTTTCAAAAGTACAGGTGTTAGTAATTTAAAGAAAATTTGCGATTACATTTTATTCATCGAGGATGGGATTCATTTGACAATATATCTCATCGAGATGAAAAAAGGAAACGAATCAGCAAAAAGGCAATTAGATGCTGGAGAATGTTTCGCTCAATATATTATTTCTACAGTTAATCGTTTAAATTTAGAATTTGACATAACCGATAATAATCTTCACTTTAGAAAAATTCGCATTAGTGAATCTAAATCTAAAAAAGTAACACTACGAAAAAGTGTAATTACAAAGGAAAATGGCGTAATTGAACACGAACATCCAGATTGCTTCTTCATAAAACAATACCTATCATATTGAAGAAAGCCTGCACGCAATAACTAAGTATACGGCGACCCTATAGACTAACGCTATATAATTTGTTGATTGATCTGGATTTTGTAGATAAGGGGGAATTCGAGAAGTTTGCGAGAACCTTGGCAAGTACGAAGGTTTTTGTTGTACTGCTTTTAGCCTCGTTTTTTTTAGAAAACTGGATATTGAACTAAGACTTAGTGCAACATCACTGTTTTTAAAAGGATTTCCTGTGGTTTTGGGGCGTTTTCCTTTTTTTGGGCATTCGTAGGTAAGGGTTCTCTTTGTACCGTTTGTTAAGTATTGTTTTCTATTAACGTATGTTTTATAATTTGTTTGTAATGCTGTGGTGGATAGCGACTATCAAAGGTTAAAAGTGTAATCAATGTTCCCTTTTCACAGCTCGGGGAAATTCGGTGTACTGTTAACTGCCATGTCTACATAGTTATCCTTTTGGTAATCTTCGGGCGTTACAATAATGAGCTTGCTTACCCAAATAACGATGCCTCTTATACGGTTTCTGCTTGGTTTAGCCTGAGCCTGGTCGAAGGCTTCCTACCGAGTTTTGTAGTCCTGCTTCTTTCCCTTCTATCTTCACAGATAACAACAGTGCGGAGTACTAATGCTTCTAGAGCCTATCCTGGGCAGTTGCGTAGGGTTACCCCAGCGCATACCGGACTTGCACCCTCTAGATTAATATCATATCTTCGATATGGTAAAGATGCCTATGCTGGGCAAACACAAAGCATAAAAAAATAGGGCGTTTGTGCCAAATCTGAAGATTCGTAATATTAATGAAGTCCGCTAAATATAAAATTTAGCATTTAAAAGAACGTATAAAACCACTTTGTCCTGTTTTGATGAAAGGTGTTGTGGAAGAAATGAATAAACAATTAGAAAGGGTATGACATTTAAAAAACTCATACAATCAAACTCTTGGTTGAGCATAGAAGCTATTTTGCTGGAGTTATATCCAGATGAAGCAAAAAACAGTTCAGGATATCAGGATGTTTTTGAAAAACTGTTGCTTATGAAAGCCGAAGATTCAGCTATTGTAATTGTTGTGGTACATCAAAAAGATGATTTTGATGGCGAGGAATATGTTGATGTTTCTGGAACATATAAATATCCAAAAAATGAAGAAGAAAAATATTCTCAAGCCATTGAGTTTACATCTTGGAATAAATGGTTGGGTATGGATATTAGCGAAGAAAGCTTGCTTAACTTTACTGAATTGGAAATTATATCCCATTGTTTATACGAAATGACCTTTATAGGTTTTGAAGAAGAAGACATACAAGAAGAGTTCAAAACTATAGAAAATAGTATGGAAGATTATAAAAATATGACAGTTGAAGAAAAGGATGCAAATACGACGTCTTTGGAAGACCTTCTGAAAGATTTGGAAAGTGATGACATCGAAGATATAGAATAAAAATGAATAGATACAATCCAAATATCCATCATCGTAAATCCATCCGATTGAAAGGATATGATTATTCGCAGGCGGGATTGTATTTTATTACGATTTGCGTTCAAAATCGTGAATATTTATTTGGCAAAATTGTAAATGCGAAAATGGAATTAAATGATGCAGGAAGGATGGTTGCAACCGAATGGTTTAAATTAACCAGTCGTTATGATAATATTAAATTACACGAATTTATCGTAATGCCCAACCATTTCCATGCCATTTTGGAAATCGTCGGGGCGACCCTTGTGGTCGCCCAAAATAATACGGTCGCCCAAAATAATGCGGATATGGGAAATGGGCAACCACAAGAGGTTGCCCCAACCAACAAAAAAACAATTGGTAATATGGTTGGTGCATTTCAATCAATTGCAACGGTGCAATATATCCGTGGCGTGAAAAATTCGGGATGGGAACCGTTCAATGGCAAATTATGGCAACGCAATTATTACGAACACATTATTCGCAATGAAAAATCGCACCAAAACATTTCGGAATATATTATCAACAATCCCGCAAAATGGGCAAATGATAAATCTTATACAAAATGAACAGCGAAATCCTGATATATCAAAACCAAGACGGCAACATAAAAATAGATGTTCGTTTGGAAAATGAAACGGTTTGGTTAACCCAAGAGCAAATGCAAAATTTGTTTGGGAAATCGAAGGCTACCATTAGCGAGCATATTAAGAATGTTTTTGAAGAAGGGGAATTGGACAAAGAT
>Ga0136560_1000841_pt1 | contig 15518 bp, 5 predicted proteins | sample AntRauMeHopE1497_FD_104925 | JGI IMG/M metagenome (GOLD analysis project Ga0136560, IMG submission 104925) | Saline lake microbial communities from Rauer Islands, Antarctica - Metagenome Hop E1 #497 | ecosystem: Environmental > Aquatic > Non-marine Saline and Alkaline > Saline | place... | reverse complement strand
TTGGCGTGCCCGCCGCCCGACGCCACAAAGCCGCTCTGCTGCGCGCTCCTGCCCCCCCGGACGGCGCGCTGCGCCCGCTTGGCCGGGTCGTCCTGGGTGACGCCGCTGAAGCGGGTGACGGAGCGCTCGGCCACGTCGAGGAGGGTCTTGAGCGTGCCGCTCGCCGCGCCGCTGAACGGCTTCACGAGCACCCCCGTGTCCTGGTCGATCGTCCCGCCCCTGCCGCCGGCGGTCGCGAGCGCCGATGTCTCCAGCCGGGACCGCCGGTACGGGCTCTGCCAGCCGCCCGCCTTCGCGGCGTGAGTGGCCGCTGCGGCGGCTGCGGCGATCTCTGCGGGAGTCAGCGGGTGCCTCTTGAGCAGAGCCGCAGAGCTGTCGGCTATGGTATCGTGGTCGTCGTCGTCGTCGTCGTCGTCGTCGTCGTCATCGTTGTCATCGACGCCGTTCAGGAGGGGAGGGGACGGGCCGGCGAGGCGCCCTCCGGTGCCAGCGGCGGCAGGCAGCGGGCCGGAGCCGCCGCGGGCGCTGGGGCCCGGGCCCGTCCCGAAGCCTCGCGAGGAGGTGGCGGACGCGACGGTGCGGATGGGAGGCCGCCCCACGGGGGTGGTGGGCGGGGAGGGGGGCAGGCCGACCCCGTCGAGGCTGAGGCTGTCGGCGCCCGAGGCGGTGGGGGAGCTCAGGCAGGCGGAGAGGGCGGCTCCGAGGGTCTCGACGCTGGCGGCGCGGGCTGGCGTGGCGCTGAAGGGCACGGCGGTGGCGGAGGGGCCCGTGCGGGGGAGGGCGCGCGGCTCGAACGGGTCGCCCTCGTCGTCGTCGTCGTCGTCTTCGTCGTTCTCGTCGCCTGCGTCGTCGATGTCAGCGAGTCCCGAGGCGGGCGCTGTCGCCCGTTGGGCCGAGAAGGGCGTCTTTGTCGTCGCGGGGGTGTCCTCGTCCTCGTCCTCGTCCTCGTCCTCGTCGTCGTCGTTGTCGTTGCTCACCCCGTCGTCCTCCGCCCCGAAGCCTGCCATGCGCAGCTCGGTGGCCCTGGCTTCCGCCGCTGACTCGACGCCCGAGTGCTCCGCCCGGTGCCTCCTGGGGGACGAGGCGAGCTCTGCCGCCGCCGAGGCCACGGCGAGGGCGTCGTCGATGGCCGACTCGGCGTCCTCGGCGTCCGAGTCCTCAAGCTCCAGCGGGGATGGCACACCCTCGGAGCGGAGGAGCTGCAGGGGGATGCGGGCCTCGACGGCGATGGCGAAGCCGACCGAGAGGGCCGTGACGCGGACCCGCTTGACCAGGGCGTTGGCCACGGTGGCGACCATGCGAGCGCGGCATGTCTCGACGAAGGAGCCGGCGGCCTCGCCGACGGGGTCGTCGGCGGGCAGCATGGAGGAGGCGAGGGCGAGGGAGATGGGGGGCGGGTCGGCGCTGCGGTGGTTGGCGGGCTGCCCCGCGTGGGCGTGGCTCGTCTCGCTCCCGGAGCCGCCGCCGAGGCTGTGCGCGGCGTCGGCCGAACCGGGGACTGGGTAGCCCGACGGCTGGGCGTCGGTGCCGGTCGCGCGGTCCCGCCCGTCGGCGACGCCGTACGGCGTGGGCGGGGCGACGTCGAGGCCGAGGGGGGCGCCGGGCTGGGGGAGGAAGGGGTGCTGGGAGGCGTGGCGCCACGCGCGGCGAGAGGCGGGTGAGGCGGGGAGGAGCTCAAAGTCGGGGAGGGCGCGAGAGTGGGGGCTTGGCCTCAGTGCCTCCGAGAAGGGGGCCCGCATGGGGACGGGGGCCGCGGCGGCGGCGGCGGCCGGGTGGAGCCCCAGCTCCGAGATGTCGCGAACGGCCATGTCGGGGCCGGCGATGGCGGTGGAGGCGAGCTCGAGGTCCGTGGCAGCGGAGGCGAGGCCGGAGTCGCTGGCAGAGCGGGGGAGGCCGCGCCTGGCGGCGACCTGTGCTACTGAGGTGAGGGGTTCGGCCGGCAGCGCCGCCGAGGGCGGGAGGCCGAGAGCAGCGAGCGGGCTCCCTGCGCCCGGCGGGGAGGCCCGTGCCACGGCCGCGGCGAGCGCTGGGGAGCGCTGGGCGCGCACCGGGGCGAGGTGCGGGGGCATGGCGTCGCCGGAGCGTAGCTCGCGGAGGGAGGCGGCGGACGCCGAGGGGTGGAGGGACGGGGACGGGGGAACGGAGCCGGTTCGGGCGGTCCTGGCGACGGAGTCGGCGTCGTGGTGGGAGGCGGGGCCGCCGCGCGGGGAGGGCATTACTGAGGCGGAGGGCCGGGGCAGGCGGCCGACGCCGGGCCAGAGGGCCGCGTAGGCGAGGCGGGAGTAGGGGCCCGGGAGTAGGGAGCTGTAGGGGATGCCGTCAGAGAGGAGGCCGGCTCTGCCGGCGGCGGAGGCGGGGGCGTAGGCGGCGGGGTCGTCGGGTCCCGGAGCGGCGGCGACGGACGGCGCGCGCGGGCGCCTCGGGGGCCGGTGCGGCGATCCCGGCCCGTCAGAGCTGGGGGTGCTGACGTCATCCCGGGCGGCGTCGAGCCGGGAGCGCAGCGCCTCCGCCCTGAGCCGCTCGACCTCCGCCCGGAGCTCGCTGCGGGCGCGCTTGTCGCACTTGGCCCGCCAGCGGAGCCAGAGGGCGATGTGGCCCAGGGAGCGCGGGGCGGGGCGGGCGATGGAGTCGAGGACGGCGAGGAGGCGCTGGGTGACGTCGGGGTCGGAGCAGGTCTGCGCGGCGGTGACGAAGCCGGCCAGGGAGGGGCCGGAGAGGAGGGCAGGGCCGCCGTGCTTGACGAGGCCGAGCGTGAGCTCGAGGAGGGCGGAGGCAAAGGAACCGGCGGGGTCCGAGGTGGAGGCGCCGGCGAGGGAGGAGAGGGAGACGACGGAGGAGGAGGCGGACACGGAGCCGAGGGGGGGCGCGCCGCGGTCGGCGGGCTGGAGCGCGACGGGGGCGAAGGGGGAGGAGGGGAGGGAGGGGGCGGCGCCGCGGTGGCCGGTGGCGGCGCGGCGTGACTCGTCGGAGTCCGACGCCTCGCACTCCAGGGGGATGCCCCCGCGCCTCGCGGCGCGGCGGAGCATGAGGACTGAGGAGGAGCGGCGGGAGGCGGCGGCGCGGCCGAGGCTGTCGCCCCCGCCGCCGGCGTCCGCGGCCCCGGCCTCGTCGTCGCCCGCGATGGCGCCGTACGGCTGGCCCATGGCCAGGGCGAGGAGGGCGATGAGGGCGTAGTCGGCGGCCTGGGCGAGGGTCAGGCGGCGGCGGCCCGACCCAGTGGCCTCGTTCTCGTTTGCCGGGACCCAGGCGGGCCCGGCGCGGCTCCCCGCGACGGAGCCGACGGAGGAGGAGGCGGGGGCCATCGGGGGCGAGGCGGACGGCGGCGGGGAGGGGGAGGCCCGGGCTGCCGGGTCGAGGTCGAGGGGAATGGGGAGCGGGGCGGCAAAGAGGGCAGCGGTGGCCCGGGCCTGCTGGGCGGGGGTGAACCAGACCTGGAGGAGGCTTGCGACGTGCGGGCGGGCGGCGAAGAAGGGGATGGGCCCCCCCGTGGTGGTCGCGAAGGCGGCGTCGGCGCCAGCCTCGTGGGCCCCCGCCCCGGGCTCGAAGTCGTCGGGGAAGAGGGCGAAGCCCGCGCAGGCCGAGAGGGTCGCCCGGGTGACGGCGGAGGGCGTCTGGTTGAGCTCGAGCTCGGCGCCGAGGAGGGCGAGGGCGAAGGCGAGGGCGGCGTCGGTGACGGGGCCCGCGCTGGACATCGCCGCGCGCTGGCTGAAGTCCACGCGGGGGCCGGGCCTGCGCGCCGCGCGCCCCGGGACGGCCTCGCCCGGCATCCCCTGGGGGCCAGCGGCGCGCTGCCCGCCGGGCCCGATCACCCGCACCGTCAGAGCCCTGCCGATCACGCGGAAGAGGTAGCGGAACCGCGCGACGAAGCGCGAGCCGTGGTTGGACAGGAGCCGCGCTCGGGGGCCGCACTGCGCGGTCCGCTGCCTCCGCCGGACCGACGAGCCGGCGTCGCTGCCGGTCTCAGACCCCGCCCGGGGCGTCAGGGCCGCGTCAGAGTCGAGCTCCGAAAGGGCATCGCCCGCGGCAAACGAGGCGTGGTCGGCGGACAGCGGGGCGCTGTCCTCCCGCCCGGCCCGCGCCGGCGTGCCGTCGTGGCGGTGCCTGCGCCTCCGCCGGTACAGGCTGATGCCCGGGGCCCTCAGGGGCGCGGTTTCCAGCTTCAGGTTCTGCCCGAACCCCCCAGCCCAGACGTCCGAGCCGTCGCGCCGCGTGAACTTGGCCGTCATCTCGATTGAGCCTGCGAGGTCGTGGGTCAGTCAAGACGCAAGCGTTCCGTCGCCCGCGCAAGGGACCGCCGTAGGGAAAACCGACGGGCCATGCGTGGCTATGGTGGATTCCGAGGCGGGCGGGGACCCCGGCAAGCGTCCGGTCGACACGTCGGTGAGGAAGGGACGTGGCGGAACCGTGGGACACGGCGGAATCGTGGCCCCCTCGCAGCGGCTTCCTCCGTCAGAAAGCTGCCCCGCCCGCATGTGGTAGGTGTCACGGTGCTAGTTTGCGGCCGCGAGGCGGCGCGCAGTCAGGGCGGCGGCAGATTCGGCAGCGTCCGATGGTACACTTGAGGCTTCCGGACGTCTGATTCCCGCGCGGCAGGAGAGGACCCGGTGCACAACCGTGCGAGCAAGGGTTCAGTCTCACCTTGGCGGGTTGGCAGGAGGAGGGCGCGAAACGTCCGCTCCCCGAGCCGGGCGGCGGGCACTGCGGTCCAGCTGCCCGGAACACGTCCGGCATCCACGTCCGTGACGATGCGGTAGCCGCCGGGAGAGTGCATGTCATACCATGTCGAGTCTTTTGATTCATCGAGGCTCGGCGAGATGAGCCCGGGAGCCGCCCAGAGGCTCGCGCGGCCTGTCGCGACGGAGGCGGCGTCCAGGCCGCCGTCGGGCTGCACCTCCATGTCCACGATGATCGGGATCAGCACCTCGGCATCGACGCGGGCGCCCAGACCTGCAAAATTTCGGGAGGTCGGGCGAGGGAGCCGTGAGCGGGCCAACTCCCGACCCGGGCAAGCATCCCGTCAGGACGGCGTGTGCGCGCGCCCCGGTGCCCCCGTGCACCTCCCTGCCTGACCACACGCAGCCGGCACAAAGTTCACACCTCCTGCGCCCTTGGCGCCGCCGTCGGGCGGCAATTCGCGCGGCCTGCTGTTCCTCGCAGTTCCAGCAGACGCCATCGGGCGGCAACCCGGGACGAGTCTGCTGAGCCGACCATCCGCTGCGCGCGAGCTCACCTGGTGTGGTCCTGATCATGGCGACCCGTCGCGCGCCACCACGGTGGCGCGTATGAGTGCAGCTGGAGGAGACGTGTTCGGACCCACGCCTTCAAGGCTCTACAAATCCTGGACTTGCGGTCGGCGCAGGGCGCGGTCTGTGGTCCTATTTGGCGAGCCGTGATGCGAATTGACAACAGCGGGGCGCGGGAGCCTTCAGAGCTCGCGTTCCCCGCCTGGGTGGGCGGGGCGAAGCGGAGCCAGTCACCCCGCAATCGGCAGCTGATTTCCGGACTTCCACCACCTTTCCGAGACTTGAGGGACAGGACACGTGCCGTGCACCCGCACGCCGGTCCCGCGGGCGGCCTCCCGGGCGGAATGGGCTGGTCGCGTGGGCACAGGGTGGCCGGTGGGTTGCGGTGCGTAGCGTGAGTCACTCAGCGTGGGCATGCGCGGGAGCAAACACCGAGGCCAGCGCGAGGAACGCAGAGTCCGCCGCCACCGCCGCCGCCACGAACCAGACGAGCCAGAGCAGGGAGAGGAAGCCGCCCTGGAGGAGCATGAGGGAGGCGATGGCGATGAGGCCGCCGGCGAGGGCGATGGGCGGGACCTTGCTCGCGACCGTTGCCAGGGCGGAGCGGCGCGCCTCCACGGCGGCGGTCATGCCGGTGATGGCAGCGGGCTCGACCTTGGTGGTCGCAAAGTCGAGGACCTGCGAGGCGGGGGCAGGGGGCGGCGTGACGGGACAGGATGGCCGAGGCGCGAGGACGCCGGCGGCGGAGCAGACCATGGGGGTTGGGACGTCGCAGGGGTGGGTGCGGCGAGCGGGAACGGCGCGGGCGCGCACGGCCGCCCACGAGGGGCGATGGGCCGGGGCCTCACCTGCGCTGCGAAGCGGTGGTCCGCCATGCACGCGGCCGTGGCGGCGCACCACAGGGTGGCCATGGTCCCGGCGGAGAGGAGGGAGGCGGCGCCGGCGGCGACGTACACGGCGGCGATGACGCGGGCGTCCCTCTCCCAGCTCTCGAGGCGCAGGGTCTCGCGTGCCGACTGGAGGAGCGGCCGGGCGTGCTCGGTCCACACGTGCTTGCCGAGCGACTCCACCAGGGCCTCGTCCACAACGAGGCTGGCCGGGGGTGCGATGGGCCTCTCCAGGCCCGCCAGCTTGTTCACGGCCATGACAACGGCGTTGCCCGTGGCGGCCACCACGAAGCTGATCAGAACCACACCAACAAGGCTGTACCCGAGCCAGAGCATGCCGACAAACACCGCAGCGAGAACGCCGTGGAACGCGAGCGATGACTCGTGGTCCTGCAGCGTCAGGAGGGCGTAAACTGCGGGGCGGCAGCGAGGCGAGATGTTCGAATGGTGGTTGGCGGCCGCAATTACTGTTCCAACTGCCGAGCAGCGTAGGCCTGGCTAGACCAGGGGGCGCGCGTCGGCGGGGAAGGAGGTGGGACCCTCTCCGGAGCGAGAGGCGTGACCAGAAAGGCGGTCGGTTTTTCCGTCCTGGCCTGACCCAGATCGACCGCTGCCCTCCGCGTGCAAGTGGCGAGGCACACCACGTAGTAGCGAGATTGAAAGACACGTCATATTCTCAGCCACTGGCCGGCCGCAGGCCGCAGGTCTTTCTCACGCCTGCTTGCCCTCAGCCAGACGAAGAAGCCGCTCAGCTTGGACCCTCCAGCGGGGGCAGCATCCACGCCCGGAATCTCGGGCTCGTAGCCTCCGGACGACATACGATTGTCACGTTGCATCTCGTCCATGGTGCAAGGTGGCTGTGCTGGTCCCTGACACGTGCGGCGCCGGTTGTTCCGTAGAGCTGCCCGGCGCCTGTCGGCGAGCCCCGCACCGTGCAAATGGCAGCAGCGACATGGGCCCGCCGCGTGGCGGTTCGATCCTTTGTGCCCGTGGTGGCCGTGGTTGGCGTGGGGATGGCCGCCGCCGATCGATTCGAGACTTGCGAGAGGACCACTTGCGCGTCCAAGGAGGAGGTGATGGCCTCGCTGGGAATCAAGGCGGCCGACACTGACCAGTCCACATGTCCTCCGGATCGGGAGGAGCTGGGGCGCGGAACGTGGGCCCTGGTGAGGCTGGATCGGATTGCGCTCGGCCCAATGGCCCAGTCAGCCCTCGCCGCCGAACCACGGCGATTACTGCTCCACGCGTGTTTCGCAGCTTCATTCGATGGCAGCGTACTACCCCGACCAGCCCCGGGCCGAGGACGTGACCTCAATGCGAAGCTTTATCCTCGGCCTCGCGCGCTTCTACCCTTGCTCCCACTGCGCCGAGGCGCTCCGCTCCGACTTGGAGCGGCTGCCACCGACGTGAGCCGATGCCACACCGCGCGCTGCAGGACGGTCGGTCGGAGCGCCGCTCGGGCAGCGGCGGGCGCCGTGACGCGGCCCTTGCCCCCCGCCCTTGCGCGGCGGGCGATCGCCATCCTACTGTGCCTCCACCCCGCCCCTCCAAACCGGGGCGCGCGCGCAGGCTGGAGACGAGGGAGTCGCTGGTGCTGTGGGTGTGCCGGCAGCACAACTTTGTCAACGAGTCGCTCGGGAAGCCCACGTTCACGTGCTCCCTGCGGGCCCTGGACGAGCGGTGGAGGGACGGGCGGCCGGGGTGCTGGCAGCAGGCGGAGCAGACGGCCCGGGAGTCGCTTGGCCAGGCCGCCGAGGATGATGACGACGACGATGACAGCGACGGTGACGACGAGGAGCTTACGGCGCTTCGGGCGGAGCTCGAGCGCCGCAGGTGACGCAGCGAGTGGCGGCGGCGATACCGCGCATCCAGGCGGACTGAATTGCCGGGGACACCGGCTGGCAGCCAGCCCGGGCACGCAATCAAAACTTGCAATCACACGACGGCCTGCCCAGCAGCGGGCGGCCGATCACTTGCTGCCCCCGAACCAGGACGAGAGCAGGTTGGGCAGCTGCTCAAGCGGCCCGGGCGCGTCCGCGGGGGTCGCGTACACGGTCACGAGCGCCATGATCACGAACCTGTGAGAGCAAAACGAGGTGCAAGGAGCGTGCAAGAGGCTGAGCTGGGCTCATGGCATCGGGCAGCGCGGAACGTGGCGCAGCCTTCGGGTGTTTGCGCCGCCGGCGCCCGGCTATCCTCACGTCAGGGACGGCATCACGCGCCCGAAGTCCGAAAGACGAGAGCGGGCGTTGAAGATGCTCGAGAGCGCGAAGAACACGGCCACCCAGGCGAGGAGCTTGCTCTGCGAGGAGCGGGGTGCCGGGCCGAGTTCGCGCGTCAGTGGCCCCTGTCACGGCATCCAATGGCGCTGCGCAGCAAACACGGTCATCAGGAACCAAAGCCGGCAGCTCAGATCCTTGGGGGCGGCCTTACCCTGGAGAACATGGTGGTGATGGTTAGCATGATCGAAATGAGGCCCAGCCCGTCCGACCCAGGCCCCCCCTCGGAATCGTCGGCCGCCGTGGGCTTCAGGTCGTACACCTTGGCTGCAGGGCGGGACTCGGCCATGGCTCCGGCGTGTGCTGAGCCGTCTGGGCCGATGCATGACCTCTGCCGCAAGGCTTGTGTGTTGCCACTCGCTCCGAGGGCTCACACAACGGCACGCACGTTCTCGGACGCACCCACTCGCATCTGACAGCGGCTAGCCGTCCGCGAGGATGCTCAAACCGGCCTGTGCCAGCCCGACGATCCCGCCGATGATCGCTCCCACGATGATGAGCTTCCACTCGTCCTGCTCGAAGATGGGGTGCAGCACCTGCTCGAAGTCCTTGGACGGGAGGGCGCGCAGCCGGTCCCGCAGCGTGTCCTCGATGCTGAACGCGTTTCGCATGTGCAGCTCGTTTGCGAGCATCATCTCCGGCACGCCGCGGAACACGCGGTCCGCAACCAGCGCCTTGGTCCTCCCCAGCGTCGCCTCCCCGATGGCGAGCGCGGCGGCCGCGCCCAGGATGCCGCCGAGCATGCGCTCGTGCTCGTCGGCGACGTGCCCCGCCACCAGCTCCCTGAAGACGTCGGCACCCTCCCCGAGGCTCAGGTCCTCGATGATGTGCGCGGCCTTGACCACGTCGTTGGCCACGATGTCCGCGAACTCGGCGGCGACCTCGTGCTGCCGCTGCAGGAACAGACCCTGGATCGGCCGCCCGCAGCAGCACCGCGTCACGGGCCGGCCGCAGCAACGGCGGGCCCAGCAGATGCTCTGGACCGGCTCGACGGGCCGGAAGATGAGCTTGATCGCGATGAAGTTCGTGGCCCAGCCAACGCCGAGCCCGAAGGCGGGGAGGATCCACCATTCCCGGTAGAAAAGCCACAGCGTCATCTGCAGCAGCCCGAACACGAGCCCAAAGTACGCGCCCGACCGCTCCAGGAAACGGAACTCGGCCTCCCCGCACCGCTGGAAGGTCCGGACGAGCAGGATCGGGTCCCGCGTCAGTACGCGCACCACCATGGCCTCCAGGTCGAAAACCTCCTCCACACGGTGCTTGAGCTCCGTCAGGAGCCGCACCGTGACCTCGTGTGACGTTGCCATCACGCTCGAGGTGATCTCGCGCCGCGCCGCAACAGGGAGCGCCTCCGCGACCGCGTCCCCGGCAACCTCTCGGAGCACCGTCTCCGTGAGGTCCGACGAAATGTGCCACAGCGACTCGTGGGCCTCGTCAGCGAACGCCCTGGCGTCCAGCCGGGCGAAAATCTCCTGGACCGTGATGAGCTTTGTCGACAGCAGCTCAACCGCGGTCTGCGCCATCTCCTCGGCTCGTTGCGGTACGATGCCCTGCAGAGTCGGATACGCGAGCAAGAGGGGGCGCGACGGGTCGGCGGAGGGGACAGCAAAGGGGCGGCTCGCGCGCCGTGCGAGGCAGCTCACCTGCCAGCCAAGCACACCGGGCAGCTCGCGGCCGCAGCACCGCAGGCCGACGTAACGGAGCGGCCAGAACGTCATTCGGATGGCCATGACGTTAGTGCCGTACCCGACAACGGCGGCAATGATGGGGATGAGGATCGTCAGCACGATCGAAGCCGCGTTGTCGAAAGGCAGGACGCCTCCTCCCCCGGCCTGGGCCATCGCTGTCCCGCACCTGGGCCGCGGCGCTTGCGCCTCGCAGCTTGCGGGTGCCGCTGCTGGTGCCGCTGGCGGTTGCATGGCAACCGCCTCTGCACGGCCCGCCGCCATGCATGCCCACGCCTCTATTCCGCCAGCAGAATTGTGCGACGTCACAACCCCGGTCTACGGCAGCCTGTGGCGAATGCTTGCCGTCAGAGGCTCGCGGGGGCATTTGTCGACGATTACCCAGCAGCTCCGCTCTGTGGCGCGGCTGCCCCCCAGGCCGAACTCGAAGATCTTGCGTCGCGCGGTCCTGCACAGCCAGCCCGGGTGGGGTTGCGGCCTGTAGGTCGTCGTTATGAGCAGAACGGTCTCCCGCAGCACGCTGCTCGTCTGTTAGCCCTGAAATTGAAAGTTCGCCGTCCCCGCTCCCAGCTGGTATCACAGGCGTTCGGAACAGATTGTGTGACCTCAAGGCGCCCCCGTGTGGCGTGGCGGCGCGGCGGCAGCTCTGCTGAGCAAGCCGGAGTTGCGCGCCCTACAACGCGCCCAGGCGCAGTTCCACGCACTGCCGAGCGCCCATTCGAGGCGCGCACAGCCCGACAGCTCAGTGGTCTCAACCCCGTCGGCAGCTTGTGCCGCAGCTCGTCAGGGATGGCGTTCCGGCAACCCGTGTCCGGTGCGCGCGGTCCAACCGACGGCCGCTCACGTGCCCCGGCGCCGCCGCCACGTCCCGCGTCCCCGAAGCTCACGACAACCATCGGAATGCTCAGCGTCCCGGAGTGGCAGCGGCCGGTGCTGGCCTCCAGCTCGTCTGAGGATGACGATGAGAGGCCGCCCCTGCAGCGCGGCGACTCTGGGCGCGGCGACCGGACCCGGCCGTCGCTGTCTTCGCAGCAGTCCGATGATGTGCTCGCGCCGCTTGGCACGAGCGCATCGTCGGCGTGGGTCCCGCCGACCGCCGAGGAGATGCTGGGCGAGGAGGCGGGCGGCACCGCCATCCCTCCCGGCAGCGTCCTGGCGCGAATTATCGCCCGCGCGGAGGTCGCCAAGCCGATCCCCGGGCGGGCGCAGGACGCCGGCGCGGTGGGGAGCAAGGGCAAGGGCAAGGGCCGCCGTCGCGCGAGCGGTGCCGAGAGCGCGGTTGCGGGGAGCGCCGCCAGCTGGAAGGCGTCCCACGCGCCGCCCTCGAGCACCAAGAGCCGCCGCTGGACAAGCTTCATCCGGAACCAGGGCGCACCGCCCGGGACGCCCGTGCGCACGCCGCGGACGCCGTCCGTCGGCTCCGCGGTCACGCCGCGGTCGCCGGGCAGCGTGACAGGATCCCACGGGCCGGGCTTCAGTTTCCGCGCGTTGCACGTGGAGCAGGGGGGCAGGGCCATCGTCGGGGGGCCCCTGGACGGCGCGGCGTCGCCCGGCTCGGGCTCACAGCCCGGGTCACCCCATCACGCTTATGGTGGTGGCGGCGGGGCACCGCCCCCGCTGCGCTCCTCGCCGTCAGCCTCGCTGCTGACCCCGCCGGACGCCCGCCCGGGCCTTCCCATGAGCCCGACGCGCATGCGGCTGCACCGGCGGCGGCAGACCAAGTCTGCCGTCGACGCCATGCGCGGCGCCGCCCTGACCGCCCTGGCCGCCGTGCGCATCAAGAAGTTCGCCCGGAAGGCCATCGCGAGGCGCCTGTCCGGCCTCGTCGGCGGAGGCAAGGCCGGGGCGGGCGGGGGCACCCCGACGAAGGGAGGGACGGGCGGCCGCCCGTCGCCCCCTCCTCGCATCTCCACGCCGCCCACGGACGACAGGCGGCAGGCCGCGCGCCGGCGGTCGGTGGCGTCCCTCCCCGCCGGCGCCGCGGCCGTCGCGGCCGAGCTTGCCGCGCCCCACTCCGTGATGATTCTGCGCCGCCCCGACCCGCGGTCCAACCTGGCGGGGGAGACGCCGCTGTTCGCGCTCTTCAAGAGGGCGGTGCAGACGGGCCGGCTGCCCCCCGTGAGCGACGCGGCGTCGGTCTTCACCCACGGCCCGGGGGCCGCGCTGGGCCACGAGGGCCCCGGGGCGGCCGCGAGGATGCAGGAGGCGATGCTTGCCACCATGGCGGCCGGCCTCCCCGCGGCCAGGAGGCCCCGCCTGGTGCACGCCGTGTGCATGTACGACGCCGCGCGGTACCGCAGCCTGCGCGGGCAGCAGCCCAACCCCGCGGTGGGCCCCCTGCGCCGGCTCTTCGACAACTACGCGCGGCTCTTCAGCGCGGGCGCGCAGCTTGCCGGCATGGGCAAGGAGGCGCTGACGTACGACATGCGAGCGTACGCACGAAAGACCATGTCCAAGGGCGAGATGATCTTCCTACTCCGCGACGTGGAGGTGCTGCCGCAGCTGGTGAGCCGGAACGAGGTGGCGTGGATCTTCGACAGGCGGACGCACCCGGTGAGGATGCCGCACGCCGAGATCAGGGCGAGGCCCGGGGCGGGGGCGCGGGCCGTCGCGGCGCTGGCGGCGGACGGGCCGCAGGCGGGGGAGGGCGCCGGCGCCGCGTCGGACGGGCACGGCGCGGCCGTGGCGGGCATGAGCGCGGCGGCGGCAGCCGCGGCCATCGACGCGGCGGCGTCGGGGGACCCCATCGTGGAGGAGCTCGGCTGGACGCTGGACGACGCGACGGTGGAGGACCAGCTGCGGCAGGGGGACATGGACTTCCGCCGCTTCTGCCGCCTCTTCGTGCGCATCGCGCTCTTCGCCATGTCCAAGCCCAGCATCGCGCTCTCGGGGCTGGGCACGCCCTCGCACCGCGCGACGGCGTCGGGCCGCCCCGCGCTCCGCCGCGCCCCCGGGGACGACGCCATCCCCCTCCCCGGGGAGGAGGAGGATCTCGCACTCCTCCCCGCCCCGTCCGACGCCATCGACCCGATCACCACCCGGGCGTCACCCGCGGCCAGGCGCGCCTTCGAGGAGCTCGGCATCACCCCCGCCCTCGCCTCCCGTCGCGTCCTCGCCTCCCCCGCCTCCAAGGTCCGCCGCTTCCTCCGGCACACCCGCCTTGTCTCGCCCAAGCACGTCGCGCACCTCCTCGCGACCGTTGCGCGCGAGACCGACGACCTCCTCAACGCCCCCGGCCCGCCCCCCTCGGACATGGACCGATCCTCCTACCTTCCGCAGCAGTCCAGCGCCGTCACCAGCGCCAAGCGCGCCGTCGCGGCGCTCCACGCCAGGCGCACCCGCCTCGCCAACGCCCGCGGGGCCCTGCTGGCCGACGGGGAGGGCCGCTTCGTGGATTCCCAGTGGCGCGGGGGCGCCTCTGCCTCCACGGTGGGCGCGCTGCACGAGCCACGGGAGGCGAGGCGCCGCCCCGGGCGGTCGGCCCCGAGCATGGACCCGGCGATCCTGGGCGTGGGGCGAGACGGCGGCGGGGGCGACGACGCGGCGTCGGTGCCGTCGGCTCTCGGCGCGGAGGGCACCGGCGGCGGGTGGGAGGAGGCACTGGAGGAGGGGGGGGGCTACGCCTCGTCGACATCGTCGAGCGACGACGACCTGGCGGGCTTCGGCGCCGGGGAGGGCTGGGGCAGCGCGGGGGCGGAGGAGGGCAAGTCGGCGAGGCCATGGGGGGGCGCGGGCGGGCCGTACCCGGACGCGTCGTCCGCGGCTCGCCGGTCGGGTCAGGCCCCCGCGCGCAGCAGCCGCAAGCGAGCGGGGCGCGGGGCGCATGCGCTCGCGGACACGGCCGGGTCCCGCGGCGTGCGGTTCGCAGGCGCCGAGGCGGGCGGCCAAGGGCGGGAGGCGGCGGCAGGAGGCGGCCAGGGGGCCGCGAACGGCGTGCCGGGCCCGCCCCCCGACGCCCTGAGCGCCGCGGCAGAGGGCCTGAACGGCACGGCAGCGCTCGGCATCACGCGCAGCCCCATCGTGACGCGCGGTTTCGCGGCGCAGGGGGAGGGTGTCGGCGGCGAGATGCGCTCTGCGAAGCGCGGGGCGGTGCGGTCGGAGGAGGAGGAGGAGGAGGCGGAGATGCTAGCCGGGCTGGGCGGGCCTGGCCGCGGGGGGGGCAGGCACGCGCTCTCCGGGACGGCGGCCGGGGCGCGGAGCGCGGCGGAGCTCGCCATGGCTGAGAGCGGACGGACCTCCGGCGTGTGGGAGGCAGTGCCGGCGTCAGGGATGGCGCAGGGGGCCGCGAGGCGGGGCCGGTGGGCGGCGGGGTCGGTGCAGCCGTCGCCCATGGGGCAGCGGCGGGCCCACCTGCCGCCGATCGGTCCGGGCGGGGCGGCGCGGCCGGGGCTGGGGAGCTCGGCGAGCACCCCGGCACTGGGCGGGGCGGGCCCGAAGCGCCGCCTCACGGGCGGGGCGGGCTCGGAGGCGACGGAGAGGCGGTGGGCGGAGTCCCAGGCGAAGACGAGGGCGCGGCGGAGGGCTGAGGACGGGCGGTCGTCCCCGCCGCAGTCCCCCGGCAGCCCGTCGTCGACGTCGTCGAGGCACCGCAGGGGCGGCCACTCGTTCCAGAGGCAGCGCCGCAACTCCCCTCCCAAGCTGACCACCGCCGGAGCCACCTCTGCGGGGTACGTGGAGTCGGCCATGGGCGGCCGCCTCGGCGGGGTCGGCGTCGGCGGTGTGGCAGAGCTCCTCTCGGCCGGGGCGTCCGTGGACTCGTCACCCGGCAGCCCGACGGGCGGCGCGGCCTCCGCCCACTCGGCGGTCCCCAGCAGCCGCAGCGGGCGGCAGGCGGTGCAGTCGGCCTTCCACGTGGGGTCGACCATCGTCTCGGCCCCGCTCGCGGCAGGCGGCGCGTCCCTCGCGGACAGCATCACGGTGACGGCGGAGACGGCAGAGCACGCCCTGGAGCTGGCGGGCCTGTGGAACGCGGACGCGGTGACCAAGGTGCACGGCGCGCCCGTCAGCGACGGGCTCGGGAACAAGCAGGGCGGGGTGCGGCGGGGCGAGTGGAAGGGCTCGGTCATCGCCGGCCAGGCCGAGGCCGCGGAGGCAGAGGCCAGGCACGGCCGCGCCCGCCTCCTCCGGTCGGCCGGGGCCGCCTCCCCCCGGGGGGCGGGGGCGCCGGCGGACCCCACGGACTCGCTCGCCATGTCCGGGCCGCGCCTCCCCAGCCTCGCCGGGAGCACGGCCCTGAGCCGCAGGGCACGGGGTCGCCTCGAGGCGGAGCTGGCGGCCGGCGCGGGCGGCGGCAGCGGCTCGCCGCCTCCGCTCGGGGCCACCACCGGGGGCTGGAAGTCGCTGCTCCTGTCGTCGAGCGCCTCGAGGGACACGGTGGCGACGAGGACGTGGAGGGAGGGGGCCGCAGGAAGGCTCCTCGGCGGC
>Ga0136560_1000840_pt1 | contig 15536 bp, 11 predicted proteins | sample AntRauMeHopE1497_FD_104925 | JGI IMG/M metagenome (GOLD analysis project Ga0136560, IMG submission 104925) | Saline lake microbial communities from Rauer Islands, Antarctica - Metagenome Hop E1 #497 | ecosystem: Environmental > Aquatic > Non-marine Saline and Alkaline > Saline | place... | reverse complement strand
GGTGTTAGCGTTTGTATAACAGAACCACGAGGCTCCTCATCTTGCGCTTGTAATAAACCTGCGTTACAGCAAAGCAACACGATGTGTGTAAAGATTATAATTTTGTTGAAATTCATCGTTTTTATGGTTGTAAGTTTAATAGAGAACGTAACGATTACTTGCTGTTCAGTTTCCAGTTATAACTGTAAAATTTGATTTTGGTTTTCTCTGTTAACGGTGTTGTTAGATAAGCGTTAAGAAAGTCTATCACGCTGGCTCCGTTTTGCTCAAAGTCTGATTTGTACCACTCAAAAATTTGAGAAAGTTCTACCGTGTTATTACCCGTTCTGGTAAATTCCTTGTTATTTATGGCGAGCTTAGTTTGCTGTGTGAGCTGCGTTTCTAGCAGCTCAGGTCTGTAAGCACTTGTTATGAGTGGTGGGCAACCCATAGCGCCGCATACTAGAACAAAGTGTACCCGTGCATCATTAAATTTTGCTCGTAGCAACGTATTTTCAATATCATTTAAGGTTATTTTTTTACCTGCAATATTATGGGTGGCTTTATCAAAAAAGCCAGCTTTATCAAGCGGTGACGCAATTGGATAAACATCTACAATGGCTTTTATGGTATGCACATTATAGGCATTAATCCAAAACGCCTGATAATCTAGCCTGTCGTTTTCACTAACCCGTACCTTTTCAGTAAGTTCTACCATGCTATTTAAAGAGGTCCTGTTTTGTAATAATGCCTTATAATCTACTTTTCCCGAACTAACATATGTTTTGTAAAAGCTATCTAGCTCATTATAGAAGGTAGAAGTAGTTTGTGCGCTAATGGGTGACGGCAGCATAAACAGAGACAGTACCAGCGATATTTTCAAAATTTTAGACCCCATTACTCCTTAGCTTATTATATTAACAATACTAGCGCTACATTATTGCAGAAATATCACAACCGCGTTTTATTTTACAAAAATGCCTTTGGATAGTTGAATAACACTATATATCCATTCTTTAGCATTTTTGAACCTGATTGCTTACGCAGAGTATATTATTGCTACAAAGACCTGAAAAAAGGTTTTGGTTTCTCAAAGCTTTAAACCCGTTCTATGCATGAGCTGCGGCATTATTTGTACAGTTCCTGCAATAGCTTAACTTTCTAGTCAAATGCTAAATTAGCTTTTAGATGCATTATCTACACTATGAATTTACCCCGCGTAAAGTCTGCCCTTAGAGAGGGATAACGTTTTTACAGCAGACCTGTGTTTAAAGCGGTATGAGGGAGGCCTTTGAAAAAGTAGTCTTTCCTGACGGTGGTTCTAACAAAACTTACAGCCCTGCTGACCTAGTTAAATGCTTTGAGAATAGCGTAGCGCCGAGTGCTCGCCGCATGTCGCATGGCGGCTTGTTTCGCAGGGTTGTCGTTATGAATCAGATTCTTGGGTAAAAAAGCAGTGGTCGGTCAGCGCATCTTTTGCCGTTTCTTTACTCGTTTAGCCCAGGTTATGCGAGAGCAATGCGAAAGTGTTTGTACATGCGAGCCAAAATTCGGAACGTGCAATATGTTGCAAACACCTTTTGAGCGTGTGATTTCTATTTTTATGCATTAAATATGTATCGATTTAAAATGATTTAGGCAGGTTGTTAGAAATCCTGTTGCATAATAGGGGGTTTAATCAAAAGGATACTGATAGGATATTTTATGATATCATTTGTAGCTGCTGGCCGCAGATAGGTCTAAACAAGAAGACCATTAATATGGATCGCAGGGTCATAACACGCCATGGCAAGCTAGAAGGAACTAAAACAGCCTATAACCCAAGTAAGATAGGCGGCCATACCACCGTCCGCGCTAAGGGCTTTTTGCGGTGAGCTCAATATGGTCGTGAATGCGTGGATAAGACTACGCAACACAAGCGACAGCAATAGCGTGGAGTATTTTCAAGATAACATCTTAACAATCTGCACTCCTGAACGGGTCTTCATGTTAAGGGCAGACCGTGGTTTTTGAGACCATAAAATGACGTAGTGATTAAAAAAAAACATGGTGGCCTGGATCACAAAGGCAAAGCTCAGCGAGCGGATTTTAACAGCAATAATGGACTCTAAAAGCTGGTGTGGCGAGTCAGGCGTTGAATATGCAACTTTCTAGTATCCAAGTGTTGACTGGTATAAAAGCCGAAGGTTCATAGCTATTCGCATCTCTTATAAAAAAAGAATCACAACTTTTTAAGGCTGTTTGAGGATTAAAAACTGCAAAGTCAGTACACATACGCGACATACGCCACAGCGCACTATCACCACGGGAAGTGAAAAGATGCTGTGATGGACGTGGCAGTTTGACTTATAGAATCAGGAAACGAACCTAAGATTATGGCATCGACGGCTTTGCGATGCAATCTATCACAGCAACAAGAGCAGCGTTCAGACTCATCATGATTATCTAATATACCACGGCGCTGTTTAAAAAAAGGTGCTGCAGTAAGTCAAACATAAATACCTCATTACTATAATATTTCAATATATTTTAATAGGTATTTACATGGCAAAATCCAGCCGAAAAAGAGAATAAAACCTGTAACAGGATTTAAACGAGGGCATTTCGTAGAACTATTTTGCAATTGTTCACTATTTAAACAAAACATTCCATTTTTTTTAATGCGCGGAACGAGTTCCAGTAAGAATGACACGACTGCCCTATTCAGGATACCAGTCCATAAGCGTTACTTTAATGTTAGGGTTTGCCGTTTGTACAATACTTTTAAATTTTACAATGTCCAACTTGCCGTCTGTACCGCGGTAATGAAAAGGGATAACTTCTTTAGGTTCAAATGCAAGCACTGCACTAGCGGCTTGTTCTTCTACCATGGTATAAGGCAAGTTCATGCAAACAAATGCGAGATCTATATTTTCAAGTGCACGCATTTCTGGAATATCTTCTGTATCGCCAGAAACGTAAACCCGGTAACCATCTTTTTCTATAATATAACCGTTACCGCGCCCCTTATCGTGAAATTTAAGTCGGTCGGTCGTGAGGTTATACATAGCGACCGCGGTTATTTTAAAACCTGCAACTGTTTTGGTTTCCCCGTTTTTCATGATTTGAGGTGAGAAGTCTGCCCCTATTTTAATAGCAACTGCTTGTGGCGCTATCAGTGGTGCGTTACCCAGAATTGCTGTTAGCGTCACCGGGTCTGCATGGTCGTAGTGTATATCTGTAACCAGCACAAGGTCTGGCGCGGGTTTTCCTTTAAAAGCGGCTGCACCGCCCACAGGGTCTAGATAAATAATTACACCATCCCAGTTCATGATAAAGGTGGCGTGACTTATAATATCTATAACTGGTTTACTGGCCCTATTAGATGTCGCCAAGACAGCAGTTTCCGCTGCGTTTGGGGTTGTTGTTGGTTGTGTTTCTTGCGGTTTGCAAGCAGTGGTTGCAAGAGCCAATGCGACTGCATAGAAGACATGTTTCATAATAGGCTTATTTTTATAGACTTCAAAGTTCGTTATAACCGTTCAAACAATCGCGCTATTATGATTTAATTAGCGTTTAAACAAAATCGTTAACAAGGTTTGCGAGTGCTTTGCCTGTTTCATGTGCGGTTCCGTAACGTGGTGCGGCTTCACAAAGGTGAATATACTGCGGCTTGTTGCCTGCTTGCTCGCATACACTTTTAACCAGCAATCGCAATTGTTCCAAGGTATAACCTACGGGCGACTGCGCACTCGAGGGAAACTGCGCCACCACGTCCATGTCTATTTCTAGGCCGTAGTGTTGAGCGTTTACATGTTTGAGTGCTTGTTGTACCGTCTTAGCGCAGTCAAAAACCCCCAACATATAAGGGCTGTAAGCAATATTAACTTCTTTATGTATAAGTGCGATCACGGTACTGCTTAAATAAGCCTCTTGAATACCTATCATAAAATAGCGTCCTAAATAACCATTTTTAATTGCATGGGAAAAGCCGTTACCGCTATGCCTGCCTGTCGCTGGACGCAGGTCTGTGTGTGCGTCTATATTTATACAATCTATAGGGTTGCTGCTTCCAAAACTTCGTAAAATAGGGTAGGAGTTATTATGTCCACCACCAATGACTATAGGAATTTTATGCGCTGCGATGATTGCATTTACAATAGTTGTAACGCGCCCATCTAACATTGCAACGGCATTGCTGAGCAAGAGTCGTTCTGTATGTTTTGTGGCATCTAGGTTTACGCAAGAGTCCATAAGATCTGCAGTATGCACTGCACCGAGGACACAAAACCTACTTACATCGTTGAGCTCTTGGTGTTGTAAGTTTAAGAAATGAGTTAAAAAACTATTCCACGTTTCATGGGCACCCGGTCTGCCCAAATTTGCACGTATGCCTATGTCTTCAGGAATACCTATTATTGCATATCTGGCTTTTGCCTGAGTTAACTTCTCTACTGACTCACAAAGCTCGATACGGTCGTTAAAACTTTGCGGTTCTTGTTCAAGCTCAAGCTCATGTTCAGACTCTAAACTATACCGAACTGTTTTGTAGCTATCGCGTTGCGCTCGGGTAAAAAGGTTAAAATGTTTCATTTCTTAATTTATAAATACCCCTCGCACCATGACTCTAGAAACGAGCATCTCGCCAAAAGAATAGGGAATTAGCGTTAGGTTGTCTATTCCTTTAAATAGCAATAGATTTGCCTGTTTACCACTGGTAATACTGCCTACCTCGTCTTGCAGTCCGAGCGCGTGTGCCGCATTTATAGTTAATGCGTTAAGTGCAGCCTCAGGAGTCATTTTCATTTGTATGCAGGCAAGTGCAAACACAAAATTCATGTTTCCAGAGGGCGTACTCCCGGGGTTATAGTCAGATGCTAGTGCTACTGCTATGTTTTCATCTATCATTTTATTTACGGGTGCATAAGGTATTCCTAAGAAAAACGAACAACTGGGCAATGCCGTAGCAATGGTGGCTGCACCCGCGAGCGCAACAAAATCTGCCTTGTTCATGACCTCTAAATGATCTACACTTAATGCACCTGCTTGCACTGCGACGGGAATAGCACCAATGCTGTTAAACTGGTTCACGTGTACTTTTGCTAGCAGGCCGTGGTCTTTTCCTGCTTTGATAATGCGCAGCATCTCGGCCACAGTAAAATAGTTTACCTCGCAAAATACGTCTATAAATTGTGCTAAACCTGCCGCTGCGACTTGTGGTATCATTTGGTTTACAATTAAGTCCAGGTAGGCAGTTCTATTTGCTTTGTATTCTTTAGGAATTGCGTGCGCACCTAAAAACGTGGCGGTAATGCTCAAATTTGCACCTTTTGTTTGCAACGTATCTTTTCCATTTTCTGAAAAAGCCAGTTTTAAACGGGCTATTACCCGTAACATTTTAAGTTCTGCTTCGAGACTTAGTCCATAACCACTTTTTATTTCTAGCGTTGTCGTACCCATGTGCACCAGTTTCATAACCCGTGCAAGCGCCTCTTCATAAAGGTTATCTTCTGATCTGGAAGCTAGTGCTGCGGCGCTATTTAAAATACCACCACCGCGAGCAGCCACCTCTTCATAACTACGTCCGTTAATACGGTCTTCAAACTCTGCCTCGCGGGTGTGTGCAAACACGGCATGTGAGTGAGCGTCTACATAGCCTGGAAGTATTACGGTGTCTGTACAATCTATTACCTTGCTGATTTCATGTGGTTGCATATCTCGCATGTTACCATATTCTTTAATACAGCCGTGCTCTACAACAAGATATGCATTTTTAATGCTAGGAACTTCACCCATCGCAGTACCCCGCAGTGGCTGCTTTGTATGTTCACGTACCTGAAAAAGTTCTTTGATATTTATAAATACTGTCGTCATGGTTTAAAGATAAGTACTTAATAGACAACCTGAAAATAGCGCAACGCTTTTAAAACTTAAAACTAACCGAAAGAAGCAAATGGTTGCTCTTTTACGTTTCTAAAGGCACGCTCCGTTAAGACGGCATATCTACAGTAGAAAGCTACAGTCTTAATTTTATACAAGCCTGTGAGCTCAGCCTGATAGATTAATCGCTAATTTGTATGTCCATTCTCTCGCAACTGCGCTATTTCACCTCTTTCATCAACTCTACAATGGCGCGTTCTAGTTGTTGGTCTTTACCATCATCTATAGAACCTGCTGTGTTTTTGACCATTATATCAGGTTCTGTCTGGTTATTTTCCATCCAGTTACCTTTAATATCTTTTGCGCTTACCGGTACAACGCCCCATCGCGAGCCATCGGGTAGCCGTTCCCAGCCTGCAAAACTGCAAGTTCCTGGCGTGGGCATACCTACTGTTTTTCCTATTTTTAAATCGGTGTAGCCGCTCGCAAAACAATGCCCGTCGCTGTACTGCGCCTCATTAATCATAGCAAGTGTAGGCTTAGTCCACCGCGATGTAGGCTCACCGCCCACCACTTTTTGCTCAGTTTCGTAAGATATAAAGGGTTTTCCTGTAAAGAACATGGCTAGATCTGCAACCAAATCGCCGCCACCATTAAACCGTGTGTCTATAATCATGGCTTTGCGGTCGCTATATTTACCCATCATTTTCTCATAAACGTCGCGATAAGGGCCATCGCTCATTCCTGGAATATGAACGTATCCTAGCGTACCGCCACTTTTTTCTTCTACTTCCTTTTCGTTTATCTTAACCCATCGCTTGTAAAGTAATGCGCGTTCCTGACCTAACGAAATAGGTTTTACGGTCACGGTCTGTTTCTTTTTAGTTTCTGGATTCACGAGCTCTAGTAGGGTAAAGTCATTTGCTTTACGATTTAAAAACTGAGCAAAATCCTTGTCAAGTGTGATTAACTCACCGTCTATTTTTTCTATAATCATACCCGGTTTTATGTCAAAACCTGCTTTATCCAGCGGGCCGCCTTTGAGTATCTCAGTTATTTTTATGCCGTCTCCTGCATGGTTGTAATCTATGAATATGCCTAACGCCGCCGTTGCATCGCTGTTACTCACATTAAAATCTGCTGCGCTAGCACCAGCATGCGACACATTAAGTTCCCCTAGCATTTCTGAAAGCAGCTCTGTAAACTCATTGCTATTTCCTACATACGGTAAGTGCTTTTCATATTCTTTTTTCATTAAATTCCAGTCTATACCATGAAAATTTGAATGATAAAAAATAGCATTAGTTCGTATCCAGACATGCTCAAACATTGCCTGTCGTTCAGCTGTTGCGTCGTACAATAACTCTGCATCTATATCTACCGACTCTTTTTTAGCTTTCTCTGGGTCTATTTTAGAAATTTTACCGCTGCTCAATAAAAAAAGATTTTCACGTTTTGCATCCCATTCTAGACTACCTGATGTTGCGCCTAGTTTTAGCACCATTTTTGTTTCTTTTGAACGGAAGTCGGTGCTCCACAAATCTAGCTTATCCTCAAATTTTGTGAGGTAATATAATTTATCGCCATCTTTAGAAAGTACGGCATCGCTTAAATCTGACGAGTGTATGGTTAATCGCTTTGTGCGATCTTTCATATCATCCCAGTCAAAGGTCAGTGCTTTTACCACTTTGTCTTTACCCGCATCTTTAGCTTTTTTATCTTTTTTCTTTTCAGCGTCTTCATCTACTTTCTTTTTAGCTTTTTCGCCTAGTTCTTTAATTTCTTTTTGCAAGGCAAAATCTTCTTTACTTAAGTTAAATTGATCCCAAGCCTCTTGATTAAAGAACATGCTGTACGCATCAGTTTGTGTAGAACCGCTGGTCGCGTAGGATTTAAGCCCATCGCGGTTTGAGAACCACAACATTTGTTTCCCTTCATTAACCCATTGCGGTTTCACGTCGTAGTAACCACTTTCATTCAGGTTCACCCTCTTAGAGCCGTCAGCGGCCATGAGTAGCACATCGCTATTGCTTAAGGTTTTGCCCCATTCTACGAGCAGCCACTTACTGTCTGGACTCCATTTAAAATATGTATCGCCGTCACGCATGTGGTATAGGTCTTCAGCAGTAAGTAAGGTAATTTCTGTCCCCGTTTTTAAATCTTTTACCTTAAGCGTACGCCTGTCTTCTATATAGGCTAGTTGCTTCCCGTCTGGTGCATATTGTGCTAAGTAGTTATCTTTTCCGTTTTCTAACACGGGTGTTTCTTTTAGAAGTGTTGCAGCAAAAAAGAAAGGCTCATCCTCACGGACTTTTTCTGTTTTATAAACACTCCATTTACCATTGCGCTCGCTGCTATAAACAACTGATTTACCGTCGGGGTTCCAAGTGACAAAACGTTCATTCTCGGGTGTGTTTGTAAGTCGTTTTGTAAAAGACTCGCTTATAGAGGTAACAAAAACCTCACCTCTGGCTACAAATGCAATTTCTTTGCCGCTAGGCGAGACTTCCATTTGTGTAACGCCGCCGTTTACTGTAATGATTTTATCGCTATTTTGGGTTTGTTGGGTTACGATATTTACAACAAGTTGTTTAGGCTGCTCCCCTTCTTTCATGGTAAATATTTTACCATCCCAACTAAAACTTAACAAGCCATTTCCAAACGATAAAAATCGTACAGGGTGCATTTTAAATTGGGTCAACTGCGTGTTTTGTGACGGGTTGCTCAAATTCATTTTATGCACATTAAAAGAACCGCTCTGCTCGCTCAGGTAATACATGGTTTGGTCTGTAGCACCATAAACCGGCTCTCTGTCCTCACCGTTAAATGTGGTGAGCATACTGTGTTTTTTAGTAGCGACATCGTAAGACCAGATATCTCTCGTAATACTTGAGGTATGATGCTTACGCCAAATGTTCTCACCACCTTTTTTATCTTGATACAGCATCGTTTTAGCATCGTTACTTATTACAATAGCCTCTGCTGGCAAGGTGAAAACCTGATTAACACGACCGCCTTTTAAGGGTACGCTATAAACCTCTGGCTGCGAGCCTGTAGGGAATTGTCTGTGCGCTGCTACGTCCATGCGCGACGCGCCAAAAAGCACAGCGTCACCAGCCGCGGTAAAGCTATACGGCTCCTCGTCGTTAGAATGAAAAGTTAACCGTGTGGCCTGCCCGCCAGTGGCACTCATGGTATAAATATCAAAGTTACCGTACCTGTTTGATGCAAAAGCGAGTGTTTTACTATCTCTACTCCAAACAGCCTGATAGTCGTGTGCATCGTGAAAAGTCAATTGCTGCGCATCGCCGCCTTGTGATGCCACTTTGTACAAGTCGCCTTTATAAGTAAAAACAATCGCACTACCGTCAGGTGCAATTGCGCTATGTCTTAACCAGCCAGCGTCTTTCTGTGCTGTGGCAATTATCGTAAAAAGTAAAAAAACGGATGACACTAGTGATTTCATGAGTCTTTAATTTAATAGCACAATATAGTTCAATCGTTGACATATAAAAATAAAATCCAAGTTCCAAGTTCCAAGATACAAGATGCAAGGTTCAAGATCCAAAATGCAAGATGCAAAACTCAAAACTTAATATCCAAGTTTCTTGTATCTCTTACTAAACACGGCACTAAGTTCCCATTAATACAGTATCAAATCATCTCATTACCACATTACCAAATTTTCAGATCCCAAACTCTGAACGCTGAACTCATAACTCTGAACTCCTAACTAACAAATAGCAGCCGTTACACTATCTTTGCACGCTTAAATAAAAAACCTTTTATGAACCTTTCTGAACAAGAAATCGTACGCCGTGAGAAACTGGCAAAACTGCGCGAGATGGGTATAGACCCTTATCCAGCAGCACTTTACCCTGTAAATAATACGACTGCAAAGATTAAAGCCGATTTTAAGGAGGAGAAACAGGTTATCATAGCAGGTCGTCTCATGTCGCGTCGCATACAAGGTAATGCCTCGTTTGCCGAGCTGCAAGATGCTGACGGGCGTATACAGGTTTATTTTAATCGTGACCAGATTTGTCCTAACGACGATAAATCGCACTATAACGAGGTTTATAAGAAGCTACTGGACATAGGCGATATTATAGGCATAGAAGGAACACTTTTTACCACCAAAGTAGGCGAAATGACCGTGATGGTAAACAACTTCACCCTGCTTACAAAATCCCTAAAACCCTTACCGCTGCCTAAAACCGATGCTGACGGCAATACATACGATGGCTTTGTGGATCCAGAAATGCGCTACAGACAGCGTTATGCAGACCTAGTCGTAAACCCACATGTAAAAGAAGTGTTTGTAAAACGCACCAAGCTTTTTAACGCCATGCGCACATTTTTTAACGAGCGTGCATATTTTGAGGTAGAAACGCCCATTTTACAGCCCATTCCTGGTGGCGCAGCTGCAAAACCCTTTATCACACACCACAACTCGCTAGATATGCCGCTGTACATGCGCATAGCAAACGAGCTGTATTTAAAGCGTTTAATAGTAGGCGGTTTTGACGGTGTATACGAGTTTAGTAAGAACTTCCGCAATGAAGGTATGGATCGCACCCACAACCCAGAGTTTACCGCCATGGAAATTTATGTGGCTTACAAAGACTATAACTGGATGATGGATTTTACCGAGCAGCTACTTGAGTACAGCGCGGTTGCTGTAAACGGTAGCACGACGAGCACCTTTGGCGATACCCAAATCGAGTGGAAAGCACCTTATCCTCGCGTGACCATGACGGCAGCCATTAAGCAGTTTACAGGCTTTGATATTACAGGTAAAAGTGAGTCGGAATTGTTCGCTTTCGCGAAAGCGAACTCCATAGACGTAAATCCTACCATGGGGAAAGGCAAACTTATAGACGAGATATTTGGGGAAAAATGTGAAGGAAATTTCATACAACCTACCTTTATTACCGACTACCCTAAGGAAATGTCACCACTGACAAAGCAACATCGCGAGCACCCAGAACTTACAGAGCGTTTCGAACTGATGGTTTGTGGTAAAGAAATCGCAAATGCATATTCTGAGCTTAACGACCCCATAGACCAGCGTGAGCGTTTTGAGGCGCAAGCAGCCCTAGCAGACCGCGGCGATGACGAGGCCATGTTTATAGACCAAGATTTCTTGCGCGCGCTAGAATACGGCATGCCACCTACAAGCGGTTTAGGAATAGGTATGGATAGACTTATTATGTTTTTAACAAACAACCCGTCTATACAAGAAGTGCTCTTCTTCCCGCAAATGCGACCAGAAAAAACAGTGACCGTGGAGCTTAATGAAGACGAGCAAGCCATTTATGACACCTTGCTTAAACAAGAAACAATGGAACTTAATGCGCTCAAAGACGCATCTGGCCTGAGTAATAAAAAATGGGACAAAGCCATTAAGGGACTTACAAGTAAAAAAGCCGCAAAAGTAGCAAAGACTGACGACGGCCTTTTTGTAAGTATCGCTTAATCACAATATTTTAGTACTTTTAACATCTTAAAGGATTGCAGTAATGTAGTCCTTTTTTAGTTTAAGTTACATTCATGAAAACACAAATTAATCAGGTAAGACGCACGTTCCTAAGATGGGTTACGAGTAAACTAGCCAGCGCTTCTCCTAAAAAGCCCCTACCTAAGGAATTTGACTACGCCACAAGTCGCGTTCTTATTGTGCGGCCTAACCACCGTTTAGGAAACCAAATACTTATATCACCCATAATCGCAGAACTTATTGCATCCATGCCGCACTGTAAGATAGATTTATTACTGCAAGGAAACTTAGGTCCGTTACTTTTTCAAAATGTCCCACAAATAGATACCATCATTAAGTTGCCACGGAAACCTTTTAAAGAACTAGGGTTGTATCTTAAAACCTTACGGAACCTGCAAGCAAAAAAATATGACTTTGCCATAAACGCAGTGCAATACTCGTCTTCGGGTAGGTTATATACCATGCTCGCAAATGCGCGGTATAAAATCGTAGGACAAGAAAATGATCCTGCTATTTTAAGCAGCACTACAGACTCCAGACATATTGCAAAATACCAGCTTTATACCGTGCGCAATTACTTAAAACAGTTAAACATACCCGTAAACGCAGGTTCTGCAACACCTCTTACCATCTTTTTAAGTGAACAAGAAAAAAAGCTAGGTAAAAACATACTGGACGGTTTAGTCCCCGCTTCTAAAAAAACGATCGCTATTTACACATTTGCAACAGGCGGTAAATGCTTGCCTGAGAGCTGGTGGACTCCCTTTTATGAACGCTTAAAAACGACCTATCCAGAACACAATATCCTAGAAATACTGCCTGCCGAAAATGTTTCCCAAATAAACTTTGCTGCGACACACTGGTACTCAAGAGAGTTGCGAGAAATAGCAGGGGTAATTGCAAATTGCGAAGTCTGGATAGGTGCAGACTGCGGTATCATGCATCTAGCTTGTGCTAGTGAAACACCCACACTAGGACTGTTTTCTGGTTATAACGTAACACAATATGTGCCCTATAACACAGGCAGCAAAGCAATTATGCAGCCAGAAAACGCGCATTTTACAGACGATATTTTTAACGAACTACATACTATTTTAAAACCTGCACGTTAAACTTTACCGGTTTCATAAAGTCATACTGTAAAATAAAAACCACCACATTATGAAAAATCTATTTTTAACAGCTATGCTGGTTATTGCTGGCATGGCAGTAGCACAACCTGGTAATAAAGAAGGTAAAGACCAGCCACAAAACCGCAATCTCGAGCAAGTTGCAAGCCTAACGGCAAAAAGGCTTACCCTAGCGCTAGACCTTACAGACCAGCAACAAAATGCGGTTTATGACCTTACACTACAAGAACTAAAAGCTAGAAAGGAGCGTCCCACTCGCAAAGCTATAAATGATATGAGCACTGACCAAAAAAGCGAACTGCGATTTCAAAGACTTGACAGGCGTATCGCTGTAAAACGTAAAATGAATACCATTTTAAATGCAGACCAATATAGCAAATGGCATGCTATGATAGCACAAAAACTGTCTGAAAGAAAAGATACGAGCATTATAAATAGACCAAATAGGGCAAAAAGACCTCGTTAAAAACGATGTATAGTTGTAAGCCGCCGATCGCTGAAAATTCAGTTGAAAAGTCTGAGAGCTAATTATGTGAGGCATTTTAGCCTTTAAAAGAAATAAATTGCATACTTTAGTAACTTGAAAAACTAAAACATCGTTATGAAAAAGATATTATTACTTGCCACCTTTCTTATCGCTGGTATAGCTTCTGCACAAGTGGCCCCTACAATTACTGACGCCCAGCTAGAACAGGGCAAGCGCATTGCCGCATCTCAAAAAGCTATGGAAACTAAGGTAAACGACAAAGTAGCGACTATCATGCGAGAAAACAATGTCGCTGCAACCTTAAAACGTCCTCTTGCAGAGCTGGTTATGGAAAAAGAGTCTCTTCTAGTAAGACTTAACCGTGAGACACTGGACGCTGCAACTAAAAAAGCACGAACCGAGGAAATTAATAGCGCCTATAAACTCAAACTCGACGCATTTCTTAAAAACCACTAAACAAAAAATACCCCAAATATAAAGGTCGGCTTTCTATCCTGTAGAAAGCCGACCTTTTTTATGATTTACAGTTTTGAATTACCAGCTAGCTACCACTGCTCTACTCGCCTCTATTGTTTTACCGAGATCGTCGTAGCTTAATGCATCATTTAAAAAGTACGATTCAAACGCGCTGGGTGGTAAATAAATACCGCGATCTAACAGGCCGTGAAAGAACTTTTTAAACCAGTCGTTATTTCCTGTAGCAGCACTCACAAAATCAGTTACTGGAGTTTCTGTAAAGTGCACCGACATCATAGAACCGTATCGGTTTATTTGATATGGAATTCCCTTTTCTTTTAAAACCGCATCTATACCCGTATGCAAGTGTGCTGTTTTTGCGGCTAGGCTTATAAAGACGTTGGGGTTATCATGCAAGTGCTGTAACATGGCAAGCCCAGCGCTCATTGCTAGTGGGTTACCACTTAAAGTACCTGCTTGATAAACAGGACCTAGCGGCGCGAGAAAATTCATGATTTCCTGTCGTGCCGCAAATGCGCCTACAGGCAAGCCACCGCCTATTACTTTACCGTAAGTAACTATGTCTGCACGCACACCCGTAGTTTCTTGAGCACCACCGGCGGCAAGTCTAAAACCTGTCATGACCTCATCAAAAATTAATAATGCACCATGTGCGTCGCAAAGTAATCGCAAGCCTTCTAAAAAGCCCGCTTGCGGTGCGATACAGCCCATGTTACCGGCTACAGGTTCTATAATAATACAGGCTATCTCACCAGGGTTTGCTTTAAAAAGTTGTTCTACTTGTTCTACGTTATTGTAAGATGCGAGTAAGGTATCCTGTGCCGTACCTTTAGTAACGCCAGGACTGTTAGGCGTGCCAAAGGTAATCGCACCACTACCAGCTTGTATTAAAAAAGAATCACTATGCCCGTGGTAACACCCAGCAAATTTGATAATCTTATCGCGGCCGGTAAAACCACGAGCAAGACGCACTGCGCTCATGCAGGCCTCAGTTCCTGAATTTACCATGCGCACCTGGTCTATATGCGGAGCCATTTTCAAAACTAACGATGCAATGGTAGTCTCTAGCTCTGTAGGCATGCCGTAGGAAGTTCCTTTTTCGGCAGCTGCTTTTACAGCGTTTACAACGGGTTCAAATGCATGACCTAAAATCATAGGACCCCATGAAGCGATGTAGTCTATAATCTCGTTACCGTCTACGTCATAAATATATGCGCCCTTTGCGCGCTCTACAAAAACAGGGTCGCCACCTACTGCATTAAATGCGCGTACAGGCGAGTTCACACCACCTGGAATTACTTGTTTTGCCTCTTGAAATAACGCACTGCTGCGTTTGTATGTATATGCCATAATTAAGGTAATCTTTTTTTTATAATACGTGGGTTATTTAGAACTTGCGACCGTTTAGGTTAACGACAAGGAACTATTTATTTATAAGGAAACACATCCAACTTATTTTAAACATGGTACTAATCTACCAGGGTAAACTGTAAACTTCTAAAAATGCATGGTATCTCATTATTAGATTTCCATTTGAACTACTAATAAATTTGTTCATAACCAGAATACCCATTAAAATGAACACTATTGTTTTTTAATAAATAACACTTGCCCCAGGCTTATGTCATTGCTGCTCATGTTGTTAAATCGTTTAAGGTCGTCTACGCTAAGACCGTATCGTTGTGATAAGTTGTATAAAGTATCGCCTTTTACTACAACGTGTGTTTTACCTGGTTCGTAAACCACTGCAACCGCGGCTTGTTGTCTAGATTGTGGTTCTTTACCTAGTACCATCCCGTCATATTTGTAAAGCTCATACCGCTCAATAAGACTTATGAGCTTTTCAGGATACCGCGGGTCTGTCGCATAGCCTGCACGTCTTAATCCGTTTGCCCATGCCACATAGTCGTCTGCAGGTAATTTGAACAGGCCTGCATACCTACTGCGATCCGTTAAAAATAGAGAGTGGTCTCTGTAAGAATAACTAGCATCGTTGTAGGTTCTAAAACATTCTTGCAACTCGTCATCGTCGTGATAAATCTCACCGCCTGTCCAGCCTTTGTGGCATTTGATACCAAAATGATTATTAGCCTCTGCCGCCAGC
>Ga0136560_1000838_pt1 | contig 15552 bp, 1 predicted proteins | sample AntRauMeHopE1497_FD_104925 | JGI IMG/M metagenome (GOLD analysis project Ga0136560, IMG submission 104925) | Saline lake microbial communities from Rauer Islands, Antarctica - Metagenome Hop E1 #497 | ecosystem: Environmental > Aquatic > Non-marine Saline and Alkaline > Saline | place... | reverse complement strand
GGAGCGGCGGGCGGAGATGGCGGAGGCGGAGGCGACGAGGGCGCGGGAGGAGGCGGCGGCGGCGCGGCGGGCCAAGGACGCGGCGGAGGACGCGGCCACCGAGGCGGTGGAGGCCGCGGCGAGGGCGGAGTCGGGGAGAGCCGGCGCGAGCGCCGCTCTGGAGGAGCTACGGTCGGAGTACTCGGCTCTGCAGGCGCGGCACGAGAGGCTCGCGGAGGCAGAGCGGGCCCACGCGGCAGAGCGGGCCGAGCTGGCCGGCGAGGCGGCGGAGGCGAGGGCGGCGGCGGGAGCGGCACGCTCCGAGGCGCTGGCCGCCGCGGCGGAGGCGGCGCGGTGCCGGGAGGTCGGCTCCCGCGCCGCTGCCGAGGCGGAGGATGCCGGGCGGGAGGCGCTGGCCGGGGAGCGCGGGGCGTTCGAGTCGGAGCTGTCGCGGCAGCGGCGGCGCGGCGCCGAGTACAAGCGCAAGCTCCTCCTGCTCATGGATAAGCACGGCCGCTTCCGGGCCACGGCGAAGGGCCTCATCCAGCAGGAGCAGGCCGCCGTGGCGGCGCTCGAGTCGGAGCTCGCGGCGCTGCGACGCCGAGTGCGGGAGGCAGAGCTCGAGCAGGCAGCCATGGGACGGCTCGGCCTCCTCGGCACCGGGGCGGGCGGGCACCGGGCCCTGCCGGGCGCGGGGCTCGCGTCGACGCTGCCGGCCCGCGGCGCGGGCGACGGCATGGCGGGCGCCGCCCCCGGCTCCCGCGGCGGCCTCCTCTCGTCCAGCGTCGCCTTCGGCGGGGTCCATGCCCCGACCAGCGTCAGGGGCGCGACGCTCCGGTCCATGCCCCCGCCGTCCACCCGGGCCCCGGCCGGCGGCGCGGCGGCCGTGCCATTCCAGCCGCTTGCGTTTGGCGCGGCGATGGGGCACAGCATCGGTGTGGACGAGGCAGCGCCACGCGGAGGGGTCCCCATGCCTTTCCCGCAGGCCGGCGCGGACACGAGGCCGGCGCTCGCGAGGGGCAAGCACCAGCGGCATCGTGACCAAGACGACGACGGCGTGTGACGATGAAAGCTGCACGCTACGAGCCGAATCCCCGATGCATGCGCCCGGAAGTGTCCCGCCCCCACCACGCGCGCCGCCTCGTCACCCGCCACAGCTCACGAAGCCTAGACGCCCTGGTCTCGTTATCTGCGTTGGCTTGGGCTTTGGTGCACGCGTCTGCTTCATGAAGCTTTCACTCAAGCTGACGGCAGCGGTAAGGCTTACTGCCGGGGCAAGGGTTTCGCAACGTCGATTCGGGCCGACGCGAGGAAACACGTCGACAGCAGTATGCTGCCATTGGTGCAACGATGGGGTTCGGCTGAGCATGTCAAGGTCGTGTGCGTCGCCACCGGATCTCCACCGGATCTCAACCGCGCATCAAACGCTACCGGCGCCATTCCACTTCCTTCGCGGTGGCGGTCGAGTGCGCATTCGAAACGAGGATGTGTCGTTGCGTTTCCATGGCTCACGGGCACTCGTGCATGGATCGACCCCCGCGATCAAGCGTCACCCGACGCGGCGCGCTTTCCGAGCTTGCGCGCGGGTGCGACGAACCGGAACGGCGAGTACTGCAGCGGCAGCCACACCGTCTTGGTCCCGCCCGGCGTACGCAGGCAAAACTCCCCCCCGGAGCCGGCGGCGCCGCGCCTCTGGTCGTGCTGCCCGACCTCGGCGTCCACCACCTCCACGGCAGAGCCCTTCTTGCCGCCGGAGCGGCGCAGCCTGACCCGCGTCCCTGTGAGCGCCGCCTCGTCGTCGTCGCTCGCCACCACAGCCTCCCCCACGCCCCAGGCCCCGCTGCGCAGCGCCAGCACCGCCGCCGGCCTGTCCAGGGCCTCGGACGCCAGCACCGACAGCACGTCGTCCTTCGCGCCCGGCCAGTCCACCGCGGCCTCCTCCTTGGACTCCACGGCCCACCCGGGGACCCAGCCGGGGACGTCCACGTCGACCGTCGGCCCGGCGTCGGCGAGGCTCTGCTCCGTCTTTGCCGCCGCCGCCGCCGCCGCGCCGCCGCCGCGGCCCCCCTTGCGCCCGCCGCCGCCGCCCTTGCGCGAACTCCCGCCGCCCCCCCCGCGCCTCGTGCCCGCGTCGGCGCCGCTGGGCCCGGAGCCGCCGCGCTCGAGGGCGGACCTCTTGTGGAGCATGATCTCGGCCGGGAGGGAGCGAGGGAGGAGCGTGGACTCGAGCCACGGCATCCACCACGCCGCCACCTCCGGCCGGCCGGGAGCCTCCCCGTCGGATGACGTCAGCAGCCAGCGGTGCACGAGCCCGCTGCGCCGCGCCAGGCGGCACAGGCCGCGGATGCACACAGCCGTAGCGGTGCGGAAGCGGCGGCAGCCGCGCACCACCGAGCACACGCGGGCAAGCGCCGTGCCCACGCGCCACGCGGCCTCGGCCTCGGCGGCGTCCTCGCCCCGGCCGGCCCCCGCCATGCCACACGCCTCCAGCAGGGGGCCGGAGAGCGGCGTGGGCACCCCGATCCGTGCGGCGGCGGCAGACAGCCCGGCCCCGCTGCCGTCGCCCCGCCACTGCCTGCCCGCGTCCTCCGCAAAGTCGTCCGCGGCCCTCGACGCCTCGTCACCGGCCATTGACGCCCCCCTGTCCGCGGCTTCGGCGGCCGCCACCGTTGGCCCCGCCCGCCACGCCCACTCAGCCAGGGCCACGGCCTCGTCCGAGCTGTACCGGGCCTGGCGGATGCAGCCCGTCACGGCGGCGAGGACGCGGAGCGGCCCCCGAAGCGCCTCGTCGTCAGCCACGCGGCAGAGCTCCGCGATGACGTCGACGACCGCAGTCACGGCCCGCCCATGCTCCGTCCCGGCCACATCCGGCGGTCCCGACGAGGAGGAGGACGGGGCCGCGCCGGCCGGGCCGCCACCGCTGGCGAGGCAGAGCTCCGGGACCGGCGTGCAGAGCGCGGACACCGCCCGCCTCGCGTGGCGGGACACGGCCGAGGAGGAGGCCGACGCCACGAGCGCGGCCAGGGGGCGGGGGGCGAGCACGGCGCGGCTCTGCGCGAGGACGCAGGCGGCGGCCTCGGGCCCGGCCGCGGCCGCCTCGGCCCTGGAGCCCAGGACCTTGGCCAGGACGCGCACCGCTGCCTCGAGGGCCTCGGGGCAGGCTGCGAAGCCGTCGCTCGCCGGCTTGGCCGCCTCCCTATCCTTGGGCGAGACCGCGGCTGAGGCGGCCTCGGCGTCGGCTGCGGCGGCGGTGTCGATAGGGCCGTCGCCCGCGAGCCCAGCGGCGAGCGCCGTGACCGCGCCGCACCGCCAGAGGAGACCCCTGCGGTCTGAGGCCGCCGCGGCGAGGACGCGGAGCACGGCCTCGGCGCTCGAGGCGCGGCCCGCCGACAGGGCCACGAGGGGGACGACGGCGAGGCGGACGAGGCGCGACGCGGCGTCGTCCGCCGCGGAGTCGGCGGCCGCTGCGCCGTCCCCTGCGGCGCCCTCGCTCCAGCGCGCCGGCGCGGGCATCCACGCGGCACCCGGCGCGGCCTCCCCCGCACCGGCGCCCCGCAGCGCCGCGATGACGATGCGCGCGGCCGCGGCCCGGGCGTCGGAGTGCGGACACTCTAGCAGCGCGCCGCGGAGCGTCGACCGCCCCGGCCTGGACGCCAGCCGATCGACGATCCACCGGGCGGCGTGCCGGCTCTGCCGGCAGAGCCTCTCGACGACAAAGGCCCACTGGTCGAGCGAAGCCCTGGCGGCGTCGTCGAGGCGGGGGAGGACGCCGAGGGCGATGCGGCAGGCGAGCTGTGCCGAGGCCACGGCCTGCTCGGGGGACGGGGCCCAGGCGTCGGGGGCACCACCCTCGGGCACGGGGGGGTTGCTGGAGGTGGCCAGGTTCATCGCAAACTCCAGGACGGCGGGGCTGGCGGCCTGGGCGAGGTACTGCGCGCGGAGGCGGTCGGCGCGGAGGCGGAGGAAGAGGGCACGGGGCATGGGGGACGTCGACGGGTCACCGCGGGGACTGGGCTCCCCGGGGGCGGGTTCGGTGCCGGCGGCGTCACCGAGGCCCACGATGACGCCCGACACCGCGCCCCCGCCGCCCTGGCCGAACGACGCGGCCGATGACGTGGCGGCGAGCACCGGTGACGCCTCGTCGGCCGGCCCGTCGGCGTCGTCCTCCGCCGTGGCGCCCGCTCCGCTGGCTGCGGCGGCGGCGCCCCCGGAGCCGAGCCCGGGGAACGCGCCTCCCGCCTTGCTCGGCGCGCCGCCCGCCTCCTCCTCGGCCGCCTCCGCGGCCGCGCCCTGCTCCTCCGCCCCGTCGAGGAAGGGCGCTGCCTCCACCAGCGCCTCCGACGTGGCGCGGGCCCAGCGGGCGACGACGGCCGGGTCGACGCGGTCGTAGACCAGCAGGAATGCGCTCTGCTGCACCACGCGGCGCCTCCCGGACGACGTCATCTCGCCGCCGAAGGCCTCCTCCTCCATGTCGTCGAGCGAGAAGGGAGACACCGTGCGGTCGTCCAGCTTGAACCACGACCCAGACGTTCCCTCCACCGCCTCGTCCGACAGGCCGAGGGCCGACGCGCCCACCGCGCCGCGGCGCACGGCAGCGGCTGCGGCCTCGGGCGAGGCGGGCCGCAGCTCCACGGGGGCGGTGCGGTCGCGAACCAGGCTCCAGTAGTGCCCCGCCGACGCGGTGCCGCGGTGGACCACCACTCCGCTGAGCAGGTACACGCAGGAGGCGGGGGCCGGGAGCGGCGCGCCGTCGCCGAGCCGCTCCCACCCTCCCGGCGCGTCGTCGTCGTCCCCGGCGTCGTCTTCGTCCTCGGCAGCGGCCTCGGCCCGCGAGGCCGCGTCCGGCTGCCACAGCCTCCCGGCGGCGTCCGCCGCCGCGGCCAGCACGCCGGGCCTCGCCGCGCCCTCGGCCGCCGCCGCCCCGGCTGCCCGCCTCCTCCTCTGCCCGTTGGGGGTGAGGGAGTAGGTGTCGAGGAGGAGGGGGAAGGCGACGCGGTCGTCGCGCTTCCGCTGCTGCATCACCTCCATGTCAAACTGGAAGCGGGCCAGGCTCAGGAGCAGGTGCGGCGGGGCCGACCCCAGCAGCTGCCGCTTCAGGGAGCGCACCTCCACGGCCTCGTCGGACCCCGCCACCGGCCACTTGTAGCCCACCTCCTCCGCCGCCACCGTCGCCGTGAGGCCGGCGAGGAGGCCCTCGTCCCGGTCCGGGGCCGACACCACCGGCACCGACAGGCTCGTGGCGTCCTGCCGCCGCACCGACGTGGTCTCCGCGGCGCCGGCGGCGGAGCTCGCCGCCGGGTCGGCGTTCAGAGTGCACACCAGGCTGAGGCCGAAGGGCGCCTCCATCAGCCTGGAGTGCCTGGAGCCGGCGAGGCGCGTGTCCAGCTGCTGGAAGAGAGCGGCGAGGAACTCGGTGGCGTCCTGCTGCACCGACGGGTTGATCGGCCGGCCCTCCCAGTCGCGGAACGCAGCGCACAGCGCCCGGGTGGTCCCCGCCTTGCCGCCCCCGCGGTGCTCGTGCATGTGGGCGAAGAGGCTCTGCAGCTGGAACAGCATGCTGTCCGCGTCGCCGCCGTCGCACCCCACCGCCGCCGAGCAGGCGCCCGCCGTCTCCGCCCGTGCCCGCCGCGCCGCGTCCTCGTCCTCGCCGACGTCCAGAGCCAGGACGCCCTGCCGGAAGCCCCGCACCGCGAAGAGCTGCTGGAGCGACGCGTTGAGGTAGCAGGTAGAGCCGAGGTTCTGCAGGCCGGGGGCGACCGACGCGGCGGTGCGGGCCTGCGGGGCGACGCGGGCCGGGTTGGCGGCCGAGCCCCACTCCGGTGCTGACGACAGGCCGGCGAGGCCCGCTGCGGGTGGCGCGGGGGTCGGGGCCACCGGTGCCGCGCCGGCCGCCGCCGCGGTCGCGCCGGGCGACGCCGTCCGAGCGAGCAGTTCGGCCCAGCGAGACTCTGCCGCCGTCGCCTCGTCGTCGGGGGCCGGGCCCCAGGCGGATGCGAACGCCGCCCTCGCCCCCTGCAGAGCGGAAAACCGCTCTCGCGACGCCCCCGTGAGGGGCTTGGACGCCCACGGCTCCGGGGGCGGGGGTGGCTTGCCCCACACGTCGTCGTCACCGTACAGGCCCGATGCCCACGCGGTGACGGCCGCGCGCACCTCGGGGCTGCGGCGGACGAGGATGCGGAGGAGGCGGAGCGCGAACTCACGGGTCTGGGGCGTCCGGAGGAGGGGCAGCGAGAGGGGCGTGCCGCCGACTGCGAAGAGACCGTGGTGCCACAGGTGGGCCGCGAGCTTGCCCTGCTCCCGGTCAAGACCCTGCGGGCCCGTGGAGGAGGAGCGGGCGAGGGCGCCGCCGTCCGTCGACGAGCCGGAGGCAATCCTGGGGGCAGGGGGTGTGGGGGCCGGGGAGGCGGCCGGCGCGGCGGCGGCGGCAGCGGCGGAGGAGGAGGCGGCGGCGGCCGTGCTGCCGAGGGTTGCAGGCGGCCGGGCCCTGTCGGCGACGTCGAGGACCCGGTAGACGAGGCCGAGGAGGCCGCGGGCGACGGGGTCCGGGTCGGCGTGGGAGGCCTCCGGGGTCCGGTGCTTGCGGAGGCGGCGGGCGAGGGCGGCGGCGAGAGCCTCGGCGTCGACGGCGCCGGTGCGCACCGCCGCCTTGATGGCCTTGGGGCACAGGGCGAAGTAGGCCGCGGACTGCTGCCTGGACCGCGCGAGGGCGGGCAGAGCCTCAACGAGGGCCGAGGCGAGGGCGGCGAGCTGCGGGGCCGATGCGGGGGAGCGGGGGCCAGAGCCGGCCGTGGCGACACGGAGGAGGCCGGCGCCGACGGCAGCACGGGTGGGCTCGTCGGCACAGCGGAGGAGGAGGTGCTGGCACGCCGAAGCGAGGGCGGCGGGGGACGAGGGGAGCGCCGTGGAGGCGGAGAGCGGGGCCTCGGCGCCCCCGAAGAGCGGGCACAGGACCTCCGCCCTGGCCTCTGATGACGTCATCGAGGCGGTGGCGGCGCAGCGGGCGACGCACTCGGCCGCCCAGCACACGCAGCTGGCCAGGGGTGAGCCGTCGCCCGGCGCCGGGGCCGATGACGCCACGCCCCACGGGCTGGGCGACGGCACGTCGGCGGGCGCGGCGGCCCGTGGCCCCTCCCACGCCGAGGCCAGCTCGGCCTCCCCAAAGGACGGTGGTGCTGCCCCGAGCGCCGCGCCGGCGTCGCGCCTGGATCCGCAGGCCGAGGCGACGCAGGCGAGAACGCGCGTGGCGCCGCGGCTGAGCGCCACGAGCCCCCCCACGGCATCGACGGCGGCCCGGAGCGAGGGCGTGGCGCGGCCGTCGGCGCGGCCGCACGCCCAGGCCACGCACGCGGCGACGCGGAGCGCCACGGCTGCGGCGGCGAGGCCCGCGGACGGCTCTGCCGCGGCGTCGGGGGCGAGCAGCTCGTCCTCCGAGGCGTTGGCCGCGGCGCGGCGCTGCCCGGAGGCGGCGGACGGGGTCAGCCGTGCGGCGGCGTGCGCCCAGGTGACGGCCGCGGGGTCGTCCGCGTCGTCGGCGGGGCACGCCACGAGGCCCAGCAGGTGCGTCGCCCCGCCCGCCTCGGCAAAGGCTTCCAGCCACGCGGCGCCGTCCGCCGCCCCGACGCGCACCTCCCGCCCCGCGGCGCGACCCCTGGACGCCGGGCCGGTTGAGGCCGACGCCAGCAGCATCGCGTCCGCGGCGCTGCCCGCGCCCGCGGCCTTCCCGTCCGCCTCGTCGTCCGCCTCATCGCCCACCGAGGCGGCTCGGCCGCCCTGCTTGGGCGGCACGATGAGGGGGCTCGCGTGCGGCAGCACGCCAGCCACGGCCAGGCACGCCTGGGACACGCACCACTCAACGCAGAGCATCCCCGGCAGAGCCGGAAGGGCGTCCCTGGACCCCTGCAGCATGCCGTCCCAGGCGCTGCCGGCCCCGCTGAGGGGTCCGGCGCGGCGGCGGCGGCGGCCCGTCTTCTTGGAGGAGCCCTTGCCGGCCGCGGTCGCCCCCGGCGACGGGTCCTTGGCCTCTCGCAGCGCCGAGTCGGTCCTGCTGATCAGCGCCGGGTCGCTCGCGGCGGGCTCGGGGCTGCACCGCTCCACGGAGGCGAGCATCGCGGAGGACCAGGGGACGAGGCGCAGGAGGCGCCAGGCCGTCGCGGCGGCGCTGCCCCCGGCGCCCAGCGACGTGAGGACCGCGCCGGTGTGGCCGGGCTCGAGGCGCAGCACGCTGAGGGCTCCGGTGCGCTCGTCGTCGGCGGGGACGCCGGCGCCGGCGGGGCCGCAGCCGCGCAGCGGTCCCCACACCGCCGCCGCTGAGGTGTACTCCGTCGGGTCGTCGCCGCCCTCAGGAGCCGCGCCCCCGGGCCACGGCATGGCGTCCGCGTCGACCGGCGCCGCCGCGGCCTGCCCCTCCGCGAGGGCGGCGTCCGCCGCCGGCCCGGGCACCCCGGCGACCGTGAGCGCGGCGTCGGCGACAGTCTCCTCCGCCGCCGCCTGGTCGTCGAACTCGAAGCCGCCCTCCCCCTCCGTGTCCTCCTCCGGCTTGGCCAGCACCGTCGCCGTGGCCGTGGTCTTGATGCCCAGGTCCGCCAGGGGCACCTCGTCGAAGCCGCGGAACGCGTGGCCCTGCCCCGGCAGCGTCAGCCGCATGCGGTTCGACCCGCAGACGCCCGTGTCCGCCGCCAGCCTGTCGCGCAGGTGCCCCAGCGTCGCGTCCTTGGCGAGGCGCAGCCGGTGCTTGACGGTGCGGCCGCTGACCTCGAGCCCGGGGGCCGCCACGCGGACCGTGCACGTGATCTCGATCTGTGTCTTGGGGCGAGACCCCTTGTACTGGGCCCACCCCGCGAGGCGGGAGGGGAGGTCGCCCGCCGGGAGGGAGGGGGCCGCCGTGGACGGGGGCTTGGCCGCCGACGACCGCGCCGCGGTGCCCTTCCCCCTGCCCTTCCCCTTCCCCTTGCCCTTGGCGGCGGAGGCCTTCTTGCCCGGCCCGGGCGACAGCACGACGGGACCGCCGGCCACGAGGCGGCGGAAGAGCAGGAGTAGCAGCCACAGGGACGACCGGAGCGCCGGGGCGGAGCGGGTCGCCTCCTCCTCCAGCGCCGTCCGGGCCGCGGTGGAGGCCTCCACGACGGCGCCGCCGGCGTCGGCTGCCGCGAGGCGCTCGTGCACGCCTGCCGCCCTTCCCACGCGCACCAGGCAGCGCGCCGCGAACTCCGCCCACGCGCGGGACGGCGGCACGAGGCGGGTGCGCTGGACGCGGGTGTGCAGGGCGACGAGCAGGCGGCGGCCGGTGTAGAGCGCGCCCTCGGCCGCGGCGCTGCCGGCGGCGGCGGCGTCGGCGAGCTCCGTGGCGTCGACAAACGCCGCCCACAGCTCGGCGGCCGCCGGGAGCGACGAGGGCGGCTCCCGCAGCCAGAATGCCACCGACGGGCTCAGTCCTCGGTTCGTGCGGTCGAGGTCGAGGGCGCCGCAGCGGAAGGCTACGAAGGAGGAGAGGTCCGCGAGGCAGAGCCCGGCCGCGGGGAGGGCGGCGAGGGCGTAGGGGGCGGCGAGGGGCGAGTCGGCGCGGAGCCAGGAGGGGAGGGTGCCGCCCGGGGTGGAGGCGGCGGGGGCGACGAGGAGGCGGAGGGCTGCGGCGGCGGCCTCGGTGGCGAGGACGACGACGCGGAAGGTGCCGGCGGCGGAGGCCTGCCACTGCTGCTCGCGGAGGGGGACGCCGGAGCGGATGGCGTTGAGGAGGGCGCGGGCGTCGGACGGGCCGACGGCGCCGCGGACGCACACCCGCCAGAGCCTGGCGAGGTCCGGCAGCGCGAGGGTCTGCTTGGAGGCGCCGAGGACGAACCAGAGGAAATCGAGGCGGGACCTGAGGGCGGCGGACAGCGGCTCCCCCGCGCTGTGCGTGGTGGAGGCCAGGTCGACGCCGGGGCCCGCCGCGGTCTGCGCGGCCATCACGGCGTCGGGGCTCACTGCCCAGCGGTCCGGGGCCGCTCCGTCGTCGCCGTCGCCGTCGTCGGCCGCGGGCGCCCCGCCGTCGGCTGCGGCCGCCTCCTCCTCGGCGTAAGGTAGCGTGACGGCGTCTTCGTCGGTGGTGACCCATCCGAGGGCTGCGAGGACGGATCGGCGGTGCTGCTCGAGCTCGTCCAGGAGCAGGCCAGTCAGCACGCCCCCGCCTCCCAGGCGGGAGCTCAGCTCCGCCAGGGCGCTCTGCTGGGATGCCTTGGAGCCGCGGGCGGGGAGGGCGGAGAGGAGGCGCTTGGCGGTGTCGATAGCCACGCCCGCCTCGGTCGCTGACCGGTCCGCGGCGTCGACCAGCGCCGACACGGCGCGGGTCACGTACGAGGGCAGCCAGGCCTTGCAGAGCGAGTTGCCCAGGAGGGCGGGCAGGAGCTGCCGGGCGAGCGCGGCCGATGCCGGGTCCGCCGCCGACCCGCCCCCCGCCCCGGCCGCCCCCGTGCCGAGCTCGAGGAGCAGCGGGGCGCCGAACTGGTACTGCGCCGCCTCGGGCGTGCGGGCGTCCTCGACCGCGAAGCGGGACGCGAAGGGCGGCCGCCGGTCCCTGGCACGCACCGCCTCGGCCGACTGCACCGTCATCTCTGCCACCAGGCGCACCACGGGGGGGGTCACCTGCGACGGCTCCATGGTCTCGACGCGCTGCCAGAAGTCCCACAGCTGCTCTGTCGACGAGAAGCGGGCGACGGTGGCGAGGGCCTGGCATGCAGCCATCTGCCGGCGGGACGACGCGGCCGGCTCGCCCTCGAGCTGGGAGAGCGCGGCTTCGGCAAGGAGGGCGGCGGCGTCATCGACCGAGCCGCCGCCCGCCGCGCCGATGAAGGCGACGCACTCGGCGCCCAGGGCGAGGCGGGCGGCGCTTGTCTCGAGCCACAGAGGGGAGGCGGCGCCGGAGGGCGGCGCCGCTGCGAGCAGGGCCGGGATTCCCTCCGCGTGCAGCTGCGCGGCGAGCCACGACGCGGTGGCCCACTTGGGGGCGAGGCGGCGGCGCGGCCAGGCGGCTCGCAAGGCCTCGAGGGAGTTGATATTGGCGTCCGACAGCGGGTCGTCGAGGGCGCCGCTGCCGGACCGGCCGCCTGCCGCGCCGGCGGCCCCGTCGTCCTCGTCGTTGCCGAAGAACTCGTTCGTGGCCGCGGTGGCGGCGGCGGCGCGCGCGGCGTGCATCGGGTTGACGGTCGTCGACCCCATGGAGGCCCGGGCGCCGGGCCGGCGGCCCGCGCCTGACGCCGCGGGACGGACGAAGCCAGCAGAGCGCAGCGACACGTCCTGGCAGCCCCTGGCGGACGCGACGACGTCGGCCAGGAGGGAGGCGCCCGCGGCGGCGAGGGCCGCGGGGGCGAACGGGGGCGGCGGGCCCGTCCCGGCAGCCATCTCGGCCGCGGCGTCATCGGCGCGCCTGAGACATGTGACCCCCAGAGCGAGGAGCGCGCCGTCGCGGATGCGGTCGGCGGTGTGGGCGGCGCTGGTGCCCGCCACCGCGGGTCCGAACCGCTTGCTGTCCGTCACGGTGCGGGCGAGCAGCGTGGCGTCCTCCAGCAGCTGCAAGGCCTCGTCGCGTGCGCCCGCCGCGAGGGACGCGAGGTCGTCGTCCGAGGGCCGGGCGAGGCGGGCGAGGAGGGCGCGGAGAAGACCGGGGGCCACGGTCTCGCCGAAGCGGGGGGCCGACATCTTCGGCGTGCCCTTGAGGGGCAGCAGGGCGCGAAGCATGAGAGACGCCGCGCGGAGAGACACCGGCCGCTCGTCGCCGTACCGCCACCCCCTGTCCGCGCGCAGCGGCCCCGCGCCCGTCGCGCCGCCCTCCTCCCCCGGCCGCTGGCTCACCGGGTCCAGGACGGCATCGGCGGGGGCGCCCGACCTGACAGCGGCCGAGGCGTACGAGCGGCCGCCGCCGGCCCGGCGCTTGGAGCTGGCCGCCGCCGCGGCCGCCGCGACGCTCTCCGCCGCGGCCCTGACGTCGGCGTGCCTCGACGACCGGAGGCGGGCGTCGGTGAAGGTTCGCCGCAGCGTCCTGGTCATCGCGCGGACGCCCCCCGACGCCGCCAGGGCGTTGAGGGCCCCGACCTGGAATGCCGAGGGCAGGCTGGAGCGGTAGGCGCTGGCGTAGGTGCGGCCGGGCATGCGGGCGATGTCAGAGGCCGCGTCGGCGTCGGGGACGACGGGGCGGTAGCCGGAGCCGTCGGGGGAGCGGGAGCCGAGCTCGTCCGCCGCGCCGAGGGCCGCCAGGGCGAGGGGCGCGGCGTTGAAGGCGCCGGCGGGGGACGCCCCGTGCCTCGGGTGGGCCGCCGGGGAGGCGCCGGGGGCGTCTAGATCGCGCCCGTAGGCGTCGAAGAAGGCCCTCGCGGAGCCATCGCCGCCGGTGGCCAGGCCGAGGAGGGAGAGGAGCTCTGCCGGGACGGGGCAGGCGCCGGTGGTGTCGTCGTTGGCGTCCCTCACGGCGTCGGGGAGCGACGCGCCGTCGCTCGCGAGCGCCTCGCCGACCCACCGGGCGCACGCGACGCAGAGAGCGGCGACGAGGGGGGCGGCGGCGGCGCTGGAGGGCTTGCAGCGAAGGCACTTGCGCAGGAATGACGGCAGGCCAGACACCAGGAATGACCGCCACTCCTCCTCGGGGGAGGCGGCAGGGGCCGTGGCGGGCGCGGACCCGGCGACGGCGGCGACGGCATCCATCGCCTCGCTGACCGCGGCGGGGCCCGGGGCGCCCGGCTCGGAGGCTTGGGCGTAGACGGCTGCGACGACGCGGCGGCGGGAGCCGGCGGCGCCAAAGTACGGGCCCAGGTGAGGCGGCGGCGGGGGCGGGGGCGGGACGGTGACGCCGGGGGCCGCCGGCTTTGGCGGCTTGGCCCTGCCTGCCTCCTTGGCCTCGGCGGCCGCGATGGCGTCAGCGGTCTCCGCCGCGGCCCGCGTCTCGAGGGCGTCCTCCCTTGCGGCGCGGCGCCTGTGCGCCCACCGACGGTACGCCACCGCGCGCACAGCGGCGAGGCTGGCGGCCGAGGCGTCGGCCTCCTCGGCCGTCAGCGGCCGATCCTCCCTCGAGGCCGAGCAGCGGATCAGCGTAGCAGCGACCGCCACGTCATCGGGGTCCGCGGCCGACCCGGCCGACGCACCGGCGGAGCTGACGACGCGGAAGCCGAGACGCCAGCCGCGGGCCGCGAGGACGCGAACGATTGCCTCCTCCGCGGCGCCCTCCGGCACATCCCAGCGGGCCCCCGCCTTCGAGGGACCCGAAGACAGGGCCGGGTTCGCCATCCCGCCGACTGCCAGCGCCGCGGCTGCCGTGGACGACGCTGCCGAGGCGGCACCAGCGGCGGGTGTGCCGGCCTCGGCGGCAGCCGGCGCCAAGGCCGCGCGCACGGGGCCCCGCACCAGGTACAGCCAGATAGGGTCGCAGCCGGGCGTATCAGACCCGCCAAGGCTGACCGGGGCGGCCTCAACGCGGGCCTCGGGCCCGCAGCCGTGCTTGATCCAGTCCGCGCCGAGCCCTTCTGCTGCACCGGCGTCCGAGTCCGAGTCCGATTCGCCGTCGCCGAGGTCCTCGACGGGCTGCGGGCCCGCGACCAGGGCGACACGGAGCACGGGGTGCAGCGATGGGCGCCCGAGGCGCTTCCTGGCGTCCTCGAGGCGGCCCACCGCCACGCACTGCCGCGGGAGCCCGGGTGCGCCGTGAGTCAGGCTCTTTGTGTTCAAGACATAGCCCGCAGGCACATCTTCGGCGTCCGGGTTGAGCAGCATCACGTCGCCGAGGGCATCCTGTGGGGGCGCCGGGCCGCCGCCGGCCGTCGTGGCGTCGGCTGACTTGACCCAAAGAAAGGTCTCCACCCCCGTCGGGTTCACGTTCAGCCCCACGCCGGTGGCACCGACGAGCCGGCGGAACCGTGGGTCGGGGAGCGCGGCCGAGAAGGTGACATCGAGGTCGACCACCGCCTTGCTTGGCGCAAGGTCGAGGTCGCCGTCGGCCGCTGAGCGGGCCATTGGAAATGAGCGGGGAACCGATGGGCAAGGCGCGTGCCTTAGCGCCGCGGTCCCTCTGCGCGGGGCTGTGGGAGCGAATCCAGCAAAGCCCGCAGTTCTGCCTGAATTTTGCGTGCCGCGCTCGAGAGCCTCTGCAGACCACATCTTTGTGTCTCCGTGTAATATCAAACAGAGCTAAGGGAGACCACGGAATATCGGCTCTTTTCCGACGATTTAAGCAGAGCCGCCTCAGCCGGCTCGGCGCGTGTCGCTCACCGGCCACCGAAGGGCAGATGGCCGCGGCCAAGCCGTCATTTATCGAGCTCTTCAGGGAGCACGTTGCCGAGGGGTCGGTTTCGGAGCACTACGATGTCGAAACGCGCCACAAGCTCGGCGAGTGAGACCACACGAGCGCCCCACCGGCCCCATGCCGGAGCCCACGGGCTACTATGTGGTGGCGTGCTCAAGCCACGAGCCATGTGTCCCTCGTGTCGCAGGGGCACCTACGCGAACGTGTACCTAGGCCGGAGCAAGGCCGACGGCACTCCTGTGGCTATCAAGGTCATCCGCAACTTCCGCTGGCGCGGCCCCGGCGCGGCGGAGGTGTCGGTGCTTCGGGAGATCGGGCTGATGAAGATCATCGACCGGCTGCGCTCGCCGTCCCTCCTCGGGGCCGTCGAGGCGTACAGCCGGATCCTTGACGGCAAGCGCCTTTGCATCGTGATGCCGCTGTGCGAGGGCGGCACCCTCTTCGATCGCATCACGCGCGTGGGCGAGTACACGGAGCAGATGGCGGCGCGGCGCTTCCGGGAGATGATGGAGGGCCTGCGCGCGCTTCACGGCGCGGGCATCCTGCACCGGGACATCAAGCCCGAGAACCTGCTCCTCTCCAAGGAGGACGACGAGGCAGGCATGGTGGTGCTGGCCGACTTTGGGCTGTCCGAGTTCGAGGCGGCGTGCTCGCCGTCGAGCGGCCGCACCGCCGCCTCGCAGCTCGTTGGCACCCTGGCGTACAACGCGCCGGAGCACCTGGGCAGCCGCCCGCTGTGGAGCCCCGCGGGGGACGTGTGGGCGGCCGGCGTGATGCTGTTCATCATGCTCAGCGGCATGCCGCCCTTCTACGTCGACCACCGCCTGGCCAAGCGGGCACATGACAGAGCCCTGCGTGACGTCATCCTCGAGGGCAGCTTCACCTTTTACTCCCCGAACTTTGACCCCGTCAGCGCCCGCGCCAAGGACCTCATCAGCGCCATGCTCAACCCGGACCCCGCCGCCCGCCTCACCGTCGAGCAGTGCCTCGCGCACCCGTGGCTCGCCGACTGCGGCGCCAACCCCGACGTGCACCTGGCGAGCAACGTCCGCGAGCTGCAGCGCTTCAACGCCAGGCGCAAGCTGCGCGCCGCCGCGCTCGCCTGCCGCTGGGGCGCCGGCTCCACCGTCCACTCCTCCCTCAAGGAGCTCGTCGGCGGCACCTCCTTCTCCGAGGACAGCGTGCGGGCCATCGCCAAGGCGTTCCGCGGGGCGAGGGAGGCCAGCGCGTCGCCCGCGGCCGCCGGCGCGGCGTCGCCCGCCGCCGTGGCGGTCTCCAAGCTCTCGGCCGACAGGGAGCAGTTCGAGCACGTG
>Ga0136560_1000837_pt1 | contig 15571 bp, 13 predicted proteins | sample AntRauMeHopE1497_FD_104925 | JGI IMG/M metagenome (GOLD analysis project Ga0136560, IMG submission 104925) | Saline lake microbial communities from Rauer Islands, Antarctica - Metagenome Hop E1 #497 | ecosystem: Environmental > Aquatic > Non-marine Saline and Alkaline > Saline | place... | reverse complement strand
ATTTTCCGCTGCCCGTAATTTTCCTTTGTAAAACCATTCATTTGAGAATCCCATAATGACTTCCGTCATTCGATATTGCAGGTCAAGCAATTGAGCAGCGGGTGGATTTCGCAAGATTGTTTTTTCAAAAAGTGTCCGAGCCAAACCTTGCTTTGCCGCCTGAAACGACTTGATCGTAGGCGGAAGTTGGAAGTGATCGCCAGCAAAAACGACTTTTTTTGCTTTTAAAATCGGGATCCAAGTAGCTGCTTCCAGTCCCTGTGCAGCCTCATCAATAAACACCACATCAAACGTCATCCCTTTCAAATGGTAGGAGGATGCTCCCACCAGCGTAGTTGCAAATACCTGCGTTCGCTGAAAAATATCGAACTGAATGTATTCCTCCAGCGATTTGGCTGCTTCCCGAATCCGGGAAACTTCCGCAAATAGCAATTTTCGCTCTGCACGCTCCTCGGACCCAAAGTTGCGCTTGTATTGCTTCGCAAGACTCAAGTATTGATTGGTTTCCTTTCGGAGCTTTTTCAAGTCTCGGTAGCTGTCGTGAAAAGCCGTCTTGGCATCCAAAGTCTGATTCAGGATCTTCTCCTCTACCCGCGCCGGATGACCTAATCTGGTGGTCTCAATTCCGCGATCTGTCAACTTCTCGACTAAAAGATCCACCGCAGCATTGCTCGGAGCACAGACTAAAATGGATTGACTACCAATCACCGCATCCTGAATCGCCTCAATTAGCGTAGTCGTCTTCCCGGTACCCGGAGGACCATGCACTACGGCCACATCTTTAGCATTTGCGATCAATGCACAGGCTTGATTCTGAGATTCGTTCAATGATGGAATTGAAGGCTTTCTCTTTTCAGAGAATTGAGGAATAGCTGGTCCGAGTAAAATTTCCCGAAGCTCCTTTAGTCTTGGGTTTTCGGCATTGATCACTTTTTTCAATGCAAAATCCATCTCTCGATAACTTGCCTCATCAAAAAGCAGATCCACGCCCAGACGATTATTTTCCATCCAATCCGGAAGCTCGTCGGCCTGAAGCGTCACGACCATAATATCTTTTTTCACTTGATTGATGACCCCGTTGACGCGATTTTCTGACCCATGATAGCCTTCCTGTGTACTGAAAAACGAGACAGATTTACCTGAATTAAAGGCGGATGGGTAGTTGGAATCAAGACGCTCCACCTCTACCAGCAGTCGCTCGCCCATGCCGATTTTGCTTTTTTTGAGCTGAATGGGGTGCCAGGTGATGCCTTCTTTTTTCTTCTCGGCAAGGGTAGTATTGAGAAATTTCTTTTGGTACTGCGCCAGGTCTTCTTGCCATTCCAGCTTCAAAAGTTTGAGTCCTTGCTTTAATTCTTCTTCTATATTCGGCATCAATCGTTAATTTGAGTTCGAAACTAATCAACTCAGCTCTTGTTTTCCAATAAATACCTGAATCGATGAATTATCTAGCTCACGCATTTTTGTCATTTCGGCAGGAGGAAATTCTGGTTGGAAATTTTTTGGGCGATTTTGTAAAGGGAAAGATGCTGCACACATTCCCAATGGAGATAAAGAACGGCATCCAACTCCATCGGGAGATCGATCTGTTTACAGATTCACATCCATTGGTCAAAGCTGGCCAAAGTTACTTAAGACCTCAGTTCCGCCATTATTCCACAGTCATCACCGATATATTTTTCGATTACTTTTTGGGGAAATATTGGTACAACTTCAGTGATCAACCACTTGCGGCTTTTACAGAAGAGACCTATCTAATACTTGAGAAACACCAAGAATTCTTCCCTGAGCGCTTTACCAGAATGTTTTACTGGATGCGCAAAGACAACTGGCTGCTTCATTATGGTACGATTGAGGGAATTCAAAGATCCTTAACCGGACTCTCTAAGCGTACCCGATTCGAATCAAAGATGGAGTTGGCTCATTTGGCACTTCTCGAGTACGAATCAGAATTTGAAGTGATTTTCTTCGCTTTCTTCAAGGATTTACAGACTTTTGCGCTTGCAAAACTTACTGAAATAAAAACGATCCATGACCGTCATTAAACCAAAAATATCAACTTATATCTCTTTGAGCATGGTTTTGCTGATTTTGACAGCAGGCTTGGTCTTCATTCTCCGAGACTTCGCTTACAAAGGAAGCTTTGGTCTTTGGTTTTATTTGGTGGCTTGCAGCCTAATCACCTTGGTGATCCTGATGCTCTTGGTCAAAATGATGGCAGGCTACCGATTTATCACCGTGGGAAGAGATCAGATTATCGTCAAACTACCACTTCGTGGCTACACCAAAGCCTATCCAATTGCACAAGTCATGGCTTGGGATGAGGAGATAATCACGGCAAATAAGCGTCAGTTTAAGCAGCTGACGATTGCATTTACAGATCAGCAGTCTATCTCCGTAAGTAATCACGAGCACGAAGCCTACGTAGAATTGGTAGATTACCTCTCCAAAAAGGCCGGCAAGCAAAAAGTAAAAAAGCCTGAGTTTTGACTCAGGCTTTAAGTTAGCGTTGACGTTGTGTTCGAAAGTTTTTATCGTAGAGTTCGATGCTCTCGCGGATGATTCGCATCGCATCTTCCTTCCCAAGGAAGTCCTCGACTTTTACTTCTTTATTCTCTAATTTCTTATAGTCTTCGAAAAAACGGTGAATCTCTTTCATCAAGTGTGGTGGAAGATTATCAATATCATCGATATAGTTTACAGACTGATCTCCTGCGGCTACTGCAATAATCTTGTCATCTGCCTCGCCTCCGTCAATCATCCGCATGACACCGATCACTTTGGCTTCCACGAGACACATCGAAGGGATATCGATCTGAGAAATAATCAAAATATCCAAAGGATCATGATCTTCGCAGAAAGTCTGCGGGATAAAACCGTAATTGGCCGGATAATGAACTGCCGAGAAAAGGACACGATCAAGCATCAGCATACCCGTTTTTTTATCCAATTCGTATTTTCCTTTACTTCCTTTGGGGATCTCAATGACTCCGGTAACTACCTCAGGAGCATTTTTTCCAATATTGACGTCGTGCCAAGGGTTGATCATTTCTGCTTAGTTTTGTAATAAAAAGTTTCCAATTATTCGCCTGACAAAGGTACTGTTTCCTATTTGAAAAATTAGACCATTGACGGTAAGATTACTTTCATGGTTGTTCCTTCGTTAAAAACAGACTCTAACTCTATGGTTCCACCCATTTGCTCCACCGCTTCCTTGACCATATATAGCCCTATTCCTGTTCCTACATTTTTCTGTGTGGCTCTGGTGAATAGATTGAAAACGTCAGTTTTATATTTATCATCAATACCTATTCCGTTATCCTCAATTGTTATTACAGCCTCGGTTTTTGTCACATCTATGGTGAGATTAATCCATTTATCACCAGGCTCTTGTTTTTGAAATTGAACTGCATTACCGAAGAGATTATTGAGAATCACACGAATCTTAGCGTCATCGGACATAAATTTATGGTCTTGATTGACTTGAACATTGATTTTAAAGTGTGACAAATCAAATTTGAGCCGATAAGCCTCCAATTGCTGATTAAGAATATCTTCAAAAATTATTTTTGTGATTTTATTATCAATTTTCGTAGAGCGATAAAAATCCAACATTTTATAAATAAAATCATCCAGCTTTGTGGTTGCTGTATCGATCATATCAAAATATTCCAGTGTGTGTGGGTCGGTAATCTCCATTTTGGCCAGTTTCGAAACGCCTGAAATACTCATCAACGGGCCTCGAAGCTCATGTGAAAGACTGTAGACGAATTGATTCATTTCTGAATGAAGCTTTTTCACTTTTACGGTGGTGTCTTTAAGTTCTTTTCGCATGAAGTAAATTTCAGCACCGTTTTTTATAGAATTTTTTATCTGCTCAATATTCCATGGCTTGTCGATGAATCGATATACTTCACCTTTATTAATCGCATCAATTACGCTTGCTATGTCAGAATATCCAGTGAGCAAGATCCTAACAGGATCAGGATTAATTTTTACCATTTGCTCAAAAAATTCCGTCCCTGACATTCCCGGCATCCGTTGATCAGCAATACAAACGTGAATTTCTTCCTTTTGCGCTATCCGCAGGCCTTCTTCAGCATCGATTGCTGTGAAAATCTTGAAATCTTTTCTGAGAGTAGCACGAAATGATTGCAAATTGTTATCCTCATCATCGATGTATAATACGTGGATTTTTTTATTCATGGCGTTGAGTACTTTGGTAAATTGGAAGCGTAATAATAAAAGTAGTGCCCTGACCTTCTTCCGTTTCTACTACCAGAGTACCTTTATGGTTCTCAATTATAGAATAAACTATTGAAAGCCCCAAACCTGTACCTTTCCCAACAGCTTTAGTTGTAAAGAATGGTTCAAATATTTTCTTTTTGACACTTTCTGGCATGCCAAGCCCATTATCACCAATCTCAATGATAATACTGTCCTGAATGGCACGTGTCGTAATCAGAATTCTAGGATCTTTTATTTTTTCAATATTATCGGAAATGGCATGAATGGCATTGTTTATAATATTCATAAACACCTGGTTTATTTTACCTGCAAGACACTCTACCAAAGGTAGTTCACCAAAATCACGCTCTATCCGAATACGAGTTGGCATGGTTGAATTTAATAAGATAATGGTGCTATTAATTCCGTCATGAAGGTCCACTTTCTTTACATCCTGCTCATCCACTCTGGAGAAAATCCGAAGTCCTTTTACGATCTCGACAGTTCGTCTAGCACCATCATCCATTCCTTTCAGCAATTGGTCCACTTCATCCAATACATAATCCAATTCCAATTCTTCTTCCAGATCCTTGGCCTCTTTTTTAGAAGCATCAGAGAATTCAAGCTCACCTTTACTTCGATAAAAACCGATAATCTCCATAATATCTTTTATATCCCTTTTCAATGGAGTGATATTAGAACTCACGAAGTTGATCGGATTGTTGATTTCATGTGCTATACCGGCAGTCAATTGACCAAGGGATGCCATTTTTTCCTGATTTACCAATTGACTTTGTGTATTTTGAAGGTTACGTAGAGCCAGTTCCAACTCGTCAGTTCGGATTTTGACCTTTTCCTCTAGGACAAAATTTTGTTCTTTAATCAACTTTTCATTCAGTCCGAGTACCCTCAACCTCTCGGCTTGCTCTTCTTCTTTTTCTTTCTTAAGAATATTTATCTTATCTGCCAAAGCAAAAGAAAGTAGAATAACCTCCAAAGCTGAACCTAAAGGCATAATGTATGCGGTGTAATCATTAGAGGGAATTATCCCCATTTCGCTCATCACGAAGAGGAAAATACCAATCATAAAAACAGACCAGGCAAGAAGATAGAATCTAGCAGGTCCATAACCTTGTTTAAGGATCACTAAAGCTGTAAAAAGAACATATGCAACAACAATAGACTGAGTTACCAGTAAAGTTTGATAACTAATCGTAATCGAAAAGAAAAATGCATTGACTAAGATAAAACCATACACAAAAAATATGAAATAAAACCCTTTATCTAGTTTGGGTATAAAATGTTTCGTTAATAAAAACACTCTCAAAAACCAAATACCAACGATGCTAACAAATGATGAAAAAATAACTCCTGATTTAAGATTTAGCCAAACTGAGTCCTGCCAAAGTAGCTCCTGGGTAAAACCCAAAATAGAACTTTGAGCAAACCAGACAAAAATAGTGTGGATTACATAAATTAAATAGATTTTATCTTTGACTGAGAAATAAAGGAATAAATTATAAAAAAACAAACCAATAATTACTCCTGAAAAAATACCAAATAAGATGTTTTCCGTGTTAATAATCTCCTGTATAGAATCTAAATCAGTTATCGTAGATGTAATGACCTTCTTATTGACACTTTTAACTTTCAAATACAAAGACACCTCTCTTCCTTTTGGGAGATCAATTTTAAAAATTATAGATTTTGACCTAATAGGCTTTGCATCATAATCTTGTAACCTCCCTCCTAAATAATGATTAATTACTTCGTTATTTTCAACGACATATAAATCCAAACTATCAAGCGAGGGATTATTAATAAAGAGATATTTCTCTTCAATATCAGTTTTATTAATGAGGTCATATTTTAACCAAACCAAATCATTATTTATTCCAAAATTAATTGACTTGTTTTCGACAGAAGAAAACCTACCGGAATTCAAAACATCATCAATGTTTGATTCTATACCTGCATCGAGAATTAAATATTCATATTTTGATAAATCATTTGATTTAGAATCTATATTTATCGGATTAAACTGTATTAAAATAGACAGGATCCAAGAAAAATATCCAAGCAACATATTATTTCCAGTTAGGATTTTTAATTTTCAATTCGTACTTAATTCTAATTTTCCCTTTTGGTGTTTCTTCATCTCTAATGCATTCCAAGTCACCTCTTAGATTCATAATATAATCTCGCTCTTCAGTTATCGCTAAAGGTAATCCTTTGACATCTTTCAGAACCGCTAGTGTAGCAACAAGGTCTAATTTTGGATAAAAAAAAGTTCCTTTATTCCCGATTTTTTCCTCAATTTGAAATCCTTTTTGAAGCGTTGGCTTAAGAGTATATTCAGCACACAATGCTAAAAGTGTAGGCACATTAAGCTGATCTGCTAATACTAAAGATGTCCTAGATAAGAAAAGTGCTCCAATTCCATACCCTGAGATTGCCCTACTATTCCAAAGCCCACCTATTTCTCCTGTCCCCCCCAAATCTCTGTATTCTCTGACCAAATCACTTATAGCTAAATCAACTTGAGCGATTGCACCTTCAAGGGGCAATGGATAATCCTCATGAGCAATATGAACCCTCAAACCCGAAACAACATCACCTGTTGAATCCTCTTGAACGATTACTACAAAAACATATGGATTATCTTTCCATTCATTGTTAGAGGACGTAACTTTCGTTACTCCATATTCTTTAAGGACGTTAGCATGCCCTTCAATAAACTTATCACAAAATTCAGGCTCATCAATTGCTCTAAATGCTTTGAAAGTGAACATTTTATAGAATAATTAAATTTTCTGAAATATCCCGTCTGAACGCCCGAATACTAGTATCTGATGCGACATTAAATCGAAACATGAAAATCTCCTGGTTTTTCAAATCTTTATTGAATAAGGTATTTAATTTTTGCTTAAGAGTCTTGATGACTTCTACCTCCGATTCAGAATATCCGTTCTCAATTTCTCGATTCACTCGGTGAAAAACGAATAGAGAAGCCGAAATAGGCTGAAAGCTATATCCATCCTGATTGGCTTTGATCCAAATTCGTTGTAAAGTAGCTCCGGAATTCAAATAAGCCATAGGACTGAATTCATCCTCCAAAACCAACATCACAGCAGATGCCGAAAGTAACGTTTTATCGGAAATTTTTGCTAATCCATGACCCAAGTCAAATTTCCTGAAGAATTCCATCGTTCCCGGATCACGAATCAACCCCATCACCAACTGATCAGTTTTGGTCAACTCCAATGTAGCGATGTCAATTCCATCGCCGGTATCGATCGCCTCCTGCTCAGACCATCTGATTTCGCTGACAAAATCTCGGTAACCTTGCTCATGAAATAAGCGCATTCGATCCATACCGCCTATGACCTCACTCAAGGTCTGAAGATCTTCAATGCTGCTGATTGTTTCAGCAATTGACCCACTTTCCTTCGCCATCGTCTCGTAAGCCTCCAACTTTTCGGTCGGAATAATCACCCGATCTTCGTTCTTTCGATTGGTATTGCGAAGCTGAATACCTTCGACCAACTCTTTAAAAGGTACATCTATAGGTTGATTTGATTTTGACTCAAAGACAACCGAGGCAATAAGCTCTTGTTCAAATGATTTGATCTGAGGAATAATATGAATGACAAATCCAAAAGCAGCAGCAGCTAATCGTAAATTCTCTAATGCAGCTCCAAACGCAATCAAAGAGCCTGTACCCTTATAGTCGAGCAAAGAAACGCTTCGCTTTTTGTCATGAAATAGGTGCAAAACACCACTCATATCATAGATCCATATCCACGGCTGACAATTACCACCTGATGGGGCGAGATTGGCCTGGGTAATCAAATCTTTAATTTCTTGATGATTGAGCCTAAGTTTGGACTCAAGTCCTGATGTTGGAAGTTGCTCAATAAAATAAGATTTTGAAAATTTTTCCGGTGCTTGCTTTTCTTGAGGACCAATATCTTTTGTTCTAATGATTTCGTCGAGATCCACATAATATCTTCCAGAAGCGACATGTTCATTCAAAAGTAGTTTTCGCCCCACATGGGCCACCGTGGCACCACCAAGATATACAGCTGAGGCCAATTGAGGCCAAGAAGATATGGTTTGATTGATTTCCAACAAGGACGCTTTCATCCTAGTGGAAATTGTAGTTGCTCCGGTGATTTTCAATCCTATGCTGACTTTCTGATTTTGCGTCAAATCCTTGAGATCGTCGTGTCGAATTCCTCCCATAGCTCCATGAAGCAACTCCCGATCTGGCTCCAAATCAAATCGCTCTACATCCAACATCCCACGGTCAGACGTTTCCATGATTACAGGGATTTTAAAAAATCTTGCTCGCTCACGAGCTAGGATCTTAATATCTAAGCTATCACACTCGTCAATCAACAAGTCCAAAGCCCCATCTTTCTGAAGAAAGTCATCAATATTGTTTTCAGAAATCCCCTCTCTATAGAGTGTGATTTTGAGATAAGGATCTATCTCAGATATTTCTCGAGCAGCTATGACTACTTTTTCAATACCTAAGTCAAGTACACCGGCTTTGATACGGTTAAGATTGCTCAACTCAAGCCTATCAAAATCAGCAAGCCTCAGTTCCCCGCAACTGCGCTCAAGAGCAATCGCAAGCGCGATGCTTTGACCAACAGAAAGTCCGATTATCCCAATCTTTTTTCTACCAAGTTCATTTTGCTCTGAAGGAGTGATCTTGTAATTATTTCGCTGAGTTCTTACAGAGATGAAATCATTTTCCGGAAGTAGTCTAATGACTTTATTTTTCCAAGGATAGTAGATCCAATTGCCATAACTCGACCTATTATTTTCTTTGAAGAAGCCTGGAACTAAATCCCAAATCTCCTTTTCAGAAAGCGAATTTCCCGCATGCCTTGTTTTTAATAATTCAAAAATCTGACTATCAAGCTTATCTATAAATTTAATATTTGGATTTTGCTTTAATTGCTCGATTTCATCAATATTCTCTTTACAGTTTAATTGATAAATCAAGGGATATGATTGATCTTCAAGATCAACTAATGATTTTTCAAGCATGTTTGGGTAAGGGCGTTGGGTTGTAATTGCCATAAAGATAATTTTTCCAACTATAAATCAAATTAAAAGCAGTAGTATTTTTTTATTTTTTTTTAAATTTTGACAAAAACTTTTAAGGACTTCTTTTAATCTTGGGTATTACTCGAAAAAAATTCTACTTTTAAAAGACGATAAATTAAATTCTGCAAAATTTGCCAGATGGAATCTAAACCTGAAGAAAAAATCAAAATCCTGTATGTCGACGATGAAGAGAATAACCTTCAGGCATTCAAAGCAACTTTTAGACGAGAATACAAGATTTTTTTAGCAATAGGAGCCAATGAGGCAAGGGAAATATTAAAGAATGAGGAGATTGATCTGATTATCACAGATCAGCGAATGCCAGAAGAAACAGGAGTAGAATTCCTGGAATCTATCATTCCAATCTATAAGCATCCTATTCGAATATTACTTACGGGATACACTGACATTCAGGCTGTTATTGACGCAATCAATAAAGGGCAAGTTTATCATTATCTGACCAAGCCCTGGGAGGAAGATTATCTGAGAACTGTGATAAAGAATGCCTTTGAAATCTATACGTTGCGTAGAGAAAATGAACGATTGACACAGGCACTAATCAAATCTAATGATCAGTTGGAGTTCCTGCTTCGGCAAAACTTGCTTTCCTAATCCCTAATATCGAGCTGCCAAAAGCAGCTGCAATTCTTTGTGGTTTAAGCCAAATTTTCTTCCCAAATGCGCATTGGTGAGGCTACCACGATACGTGTACACACCTCTCAAAAACCATTTGTAATTAAAGATCATCTCCTCAGATCCACGCAACTCTGCCATCTGTAATATAATTGGAGTGAAAATATTACTCAGAGAATAAGATGCTGTACGAGCGACTCTAGAAGCGATATTTGGCACACAGTAGTGAATAATATCATGAACTAAGTAGACGGGTTCTTCGTGAGTAGTCATCCTCGAAGTCTCGATGCAGCCGCCCTGATCGATAGATACATCGATTACTATACTGCCATGCATCATATTGGCAATCATCTCCTCACTTACTACTATCTTATTTCTTCCTTTTTCCTCGCGCAATGCCCCGATGACCACGTCGGCCTCCGAGAGTGCTTGATTAAGGCCAAAATTATCGATAGTCGACGTATAGATTTGCTGTCCCAAGAGCTGCTTCAGCCTTCTTAGCTTGTAGATATGGTTATCAAAAACCTTGATGGATGCTCCTAGACCGAGGGCAGTTCGAGCCGCATATTCGGCTACGGTACCTGCCCCAATGATGACAACCTGAGTCGGTGGCACTCCTGTCACTCCTCCCATAATCAATCCTTTGCCATCATTGACACTTGAGAGATATTCGGAGGCGATTAGCATGACTGTGCTGCCGGCGATTTCCGACATGGCACGGACTACTGGCATTCCTCCCACTTTGTCCTCCAGGTATTCAAATGCCGCTGCGGTCACTTTCCGCTCATTCAAAGCTTCTATAAACTCTTTGCTTTGACGACCAAGTTGGAGCGCAGAAATCAAGCAACTTCCTTGAGTCATAAATCCAATTTCTTCCACTGAAGGTGGATCAACTTTCAAAACTACTTGGGAGGAAAAGACTTCTTCTCTGGAATACGAGACTTTTGCCCCCGCGTCTGAATAGTCCTGATCCGTAAATTTGGCGCTCGCACCTACGCCTGCTTCGATTATTACCTGAATACCGTTATTGCTCAAAAGCCCCACAGATTCAGGAGTGATGACCACTCGCTTTTCTTGGATTGAGATTTCCTTTGGCAGTCCAACAGTCAATTGGTGCTCATCCTTATGAACTTTAGCCGGTAATTCTTTGGGGATTATTCCCACTGCTGCAAGAGGTGCGGTTTCAGCTGGCATTATCAATATGTTGTAGGTTCAGAGTTCGTTTTTCGGTTGAATCAGAAGTAATTTTTATCAGAAAAAAACTATCCGGAAGAAATATGCCTATTCGTTCGGCCCATTCAATCCAACAATAATTTCCACTATAAAAATACTCCTCTATTCCAATATCCAAGGCTTCCATCGGATCATCCATTCGGTAGAAATCAAAATGGTAAAATAATTGAGCTTTGGAATTTTCATACGGATTGACTATTCCAAAGGTAGGGCTACTTACCTGATCTTGGATCTGAAAGGATCGAGCCAAAGCTTTAACTAAGGTGGTCTTCCCAGCTCCCATTTCACCTTGGAAAACCCAGATTTTTTCATCTTGAGCTTCAGTAATTATCTTTTCGGCGGCAAGGTCGATCTCTTGTAGCGTATAGGAATATTGAATCACTTATTTTTATTTTGGCGAAAGATGCACAATCGGCACGATCATTTCCTCCAAAGATACGCCTCCATGTTGAAAAGTATCCTTATAGAAGTTTACATAATAATTGTAATTATTGGGGTACGCAAAAAAGTAATCCTCCACTGCAAATACATAGCTACTGGAAACATTCAGTTTTGGAAGTTTTGCATCCTCAGGCTTTCGAATTTCAAAAACCTTACCTGCTTCAAAGTTCAGATTTTTTCCTTGCTTGTATCTCAGGTTGGTTGTAACATTCTTATCCCCGATGATCCGGTAGGGTTTATTGACACGCTTAGTGCCATGATCGGTGGTGATAATAATCTCCGCACCTGCTGCATGGATTTTTTTGATCAATTCGAATAGTGAGGAATGCTCAAACCAACTGGTGGTCAGCGATCGATAGGCAGCCTCATCCGGTGCTAGCTCACGAATCATCTTCATGTCCGTACGCGCATGAGACACCATATCTACAAAATTGTAAACCAGAACATTCAGATCGTTTTGCAAAAACGTATGGAACTGCTCCAAGACTGCTTTTCCCTGATAAGACTGAATAATTTTATTGTAGGAAAATTTAATCGGAAGTCTATTTTTCTCAAGATTGATTTTGATCCAGTCTTCTTCAAAATTATTTTTACCCTCATCGGTATCTTCATCTTCCCAAAGATTGGGATAGAGCCTCGCCATATCAAGAGGCATCATGCCACTGAAAAGCGCATTTCGTGCAAATGCAGTAGTCGTGGGAAGGATACTATAATAAGTGTCTTTTTCCTTTATGTTAAAATAAGGGGTAATCAGCGACTCGATATCCTCCCATTGGTCCAACCGGAAATTATCAACTACGATAAAAAATAAAGGCTTTTTCTCTTTCAGATGTGGGAAAACCTTCTTTTTCATCACGTGTGGAGAGAGAATGGGCTTTTCTTGATTCCGCTCCTCCATCCAATCGAGATAATTCTCTTTTATGAATTTTGAAAAGTTAGCATTTGCTTCAATTTTCTGAGATTCGAGTACCTGAAGCATACTTTTATTTTCGGTGTTGTCAATCTCCATTTCCCAGTAGGTCAACTTTCGATAGATTTCTGCCCAGTCTTGATGATCTTCCGCATCTCCAAAAGCCATGCTCAGGTTCCTAAAATCCTGCTGATAGCTTTGTGTGGTATGTTCGTCAATCAGCTGCTTATTTTGCAGCAATTTCTTAACAGAAAGCAGAATCTGACTTGGATTTATAGGCTTAATGAGATAATCAGCGATCTTCCCTCCTATGGCATCATCCATGATGTGCTCCTCTTCACTCTTGGTGATCATCACCACTGGTATTTGCGGCTTGAGGAGTTTGATCTGTTGCAATGTCTCCAACCCGGTCATTCCCGGCATCATTTCATCAAGAAAGATGACGTCAAAATTATGACTTTCAACCTCTTCAATGGCATCGACTCCGGAGTTCACGGTGGTGATTTTATAGCCACGCTGTTCTAAAAATAAAATATGGGGTTTAAGCAAATCGATTTCATCATCAGCCCAGAGAATTGTGAATTTTTGCAACATATCAGTTTCTGTTTCTTTTAAAATTATAATTACTTTTGAGTCAAACAAAAAAGGCCTCCTTGAAAAGCCAGAAAATACTAAATGATCCCGTTTATGGATTTATTACTATCCCAAGCGAGTTGATTCATACGATTATTGACCATCCTTATTTTCAACGACTTAGAAGGATCAAGCAACTTGGACTCACAGATTTTGTGTATCCTGGAGCACTTCATACCCGATTTCATCATGCCATCGGTGCGATGCACCTGATGAGTATTACGCTGGACAATTTACGCATAAAAGGCACGGAAATCACTGAAGAGGAATACGAAGCTGCCCTAATTGCCATTCTTTTACATGATATCGGTCATGGCCCATTTTCGCATGCACTGGAATTCAGCCTACTTAAAGGAGTACAGCATGAGGCCCTTTCACTTCTAGGAATTGAACTCTTAAACCAAGAGCTCGGGGGTAGATTAGCACTTACTTTAAGAATTTTTAAGAATCAATATGAGCGACGATTCTTCAATCAACTTGTATCCAGTCAATTGGATATTGACCGATTAGATTATTTACAGCGAGATTGTTTCTTCACTGGAGTATCGGAAGGAACTATCGGAGCAGATCGTATCATCAAGATGATGGATGTAAAAAATGATCAGGTGGTCATTGAAGAAAAAGGAATCTACTCCATCGAAAATTTTCTTAGTGCCAGAAGATTGATGTATTGGCAGGTATACTTGCACAAAACTACAGTAAGCGCTGAAAAAATGCTGATTAACCTGATCAACCGGGCCAAAATGCTTCGTCAATCCGGGACAAAACTCGTAGTCACAGATGAGTTTGACTATTTCTTGATGCGTGAGTTAAGTTTGGAGGATTTCAAATCAGATAGCAGTCTACTCCCGATGTTTTTAGAACTTGATGATTTTGATATTTGGGGGGCTATCAAACTCTGGAAAAACCATCCTGATTATGTCCTGCGCAATATTTCGAGAATGTTTCTTACAAGAAATCTCTTCAAGATTACACTTTCTAACGAACCTTACGAGCTAAGCGATATCTTGGAAATGAAAGAAAAAACAATTGAGAAACTGGGAATCCCCAAGTCAGACATCGACTTTTTCTTTTCCCACGGTTCGGTAAGCAACTACGGCTACTTAGCAAAAGAGCGAATCAACATTCTCACCAAAAAAGGAGAAGTAATCGATGTAGCTCAGGCGGCCGATTTACCAAATATCAAAGTAATGAGTAAAATAGTGGAGAAACATTATATATGTAAGGCCAAAAGTTTAACTTTAAACTATTAAATGAATTAAAAGAGAAATATGGAATTTTCACTTGCACAAGTTGCTGCAATTCTTCAGGGAAAAGTAGAGGGGGACGAAAATCAGACGGTTTCCAGATTAGACAAAATTCAGGAGGGTAAGCCAGGTGGAATCAGTTTTTTGGCAAATGAAAAATATACATCATTTATTTACGATACAGAAGCGACGGCTGTGATCGTGTCCGAGGATTTTATACCCGTCAAGCCTCTAAAGACTAGTATCATCCGAGTAAAAGATCCTTACAATGGATTTGCACTTTTATTGGAAGCTTATTCGACGCTGATGAAATCAGGAATTGAAGGAGTCGAAGAGCCATCCTACATGGATGCTAGCAGTAGTGCGGGCACTCAGATTTACAGAGGAGCGTTTTCTTACATCGGAAAGAACTGCGAAATAGGAAATAATGTAAAAATCCATCCTCACGCATTCATTGGAGATCGAGTGAATCTCGGTGACAACACGATCATACATCCTGGCGCTAAAATTTGTGCAGACTCGATTCTTGGAAAAAACTGTGAAATCCATCCCGGTGCAGTCATAGGGTCCGATGGTTTCGGCTTTGCACCACAGTCGGATGGCACTTATAAGTCAATCCCTCAAATCGGAAATGTGATCTTGGAAGATAATGTCAGTGTGGGATCCAACACGACTATTGACTGTGCTACAATGGGTTCGACTATTATCCGAAAGGGTGTAAAAATAGACAATCAAGTACAAATTGCTCACAATGTAATTATTGGAGAGAATACAGTTATTGCTTCTCAAACTGGAATCTCAGGCTCTACCGAGATTGGGAAAAACTGTGTGATCGCGGGAAAAGCCGGAATCGTTGGTCATATTAAAATCGCCGACCACACGACTATTGGTGCAAATACAGGTGTGAGCAAATCTATTACTAAACCAAATCAGAAACTATTTGGATACATCGGTTTTGATCTAAATAACTTTTTGAAATCTTACTCCATATTTAAAAATCTGGAGGGCTTGGAAAAGCGATTGAAAGAACTGGAAAAAAAGCAGTAAATTTGCACCCTTTGCCAAGCTGAACGCTTTAAATATCAGATGAAAGTCAAACAACATACTATACGAAAGCAAGTCGAAT
>Ga0136560_1000836_pt1 | contig 15590 bp, 3 predicted proteins | sample AntRauMeHopE1497_FD_104925 | JGI IMG/M metagenome (GOLD analysis project Ga0136560, IMG submission 104925) | Saline lake microbial communities from Rauer Islands, Antarctica - Metagenome Hop E1 #497 | ecosystem: Environmental > Aquatic > Non-marine Saline and Alkaline > Saline | place... | reverse complement strand
GAGGGCGCGGGACACCCACCAGCGGGACATGCGGAGGTTGCGGATGGCGCCCTCGAGGGCGCCGCGGCGCAGGGCGGCCGTTCCCGGCTCGTCCTCGAGCAGCGCCCACGTCCACCTGGGGAGCACCTTCCCGGCAAAGTGCTCCCAGAACTGGGACGTCGGCGCCAGGAACGACACCGCGGGCGCGCGGGCGAGGTGCTCCGAGGAGCGGGCTTCGGAGGCCTTGCGCTGTGCGCCCGACGAGCGCGCTCCCGGCCGGCCAGCGGGCGACAGCGTCGCTCCGCGGCCGCGGGCGGCGCCCCAGTCGTCCTCACCTCCGGCCAACGAGGCTCCCGTGTGCCCAAGGACAGAGCTTGCGACCGATGCGTCGTCGTCGTCGTCATCCTCGTCGTCGTCGCCAATGCCGAAGCTGCGGTGCCCGAAGTCGTGCCCGGCCGTCGGGTGAGGCTCCCCGAAGGGATCCTGGTCTCGCGCTGGCGACGGGCCTGCCGGCCTATCGGACGCCGGCGACTGCATGGGCTCCAGAGGCAGGGCCAGATCCATCGCGGGCGCGGCCAAGACGGCGGGGGCGTCGGTGGAGGGGGCCCCTGCGGCCTTCCCGGCCATGAGCATGGACATAGAGGCCATAGGCGGGAGTGGGGACGCAGCGTCCACCGAGAACGGCCCGCCAGCAGCGGCAAGCACGGGGGACGATGTCGCCGGTGCCGATGGGGAGCCCCCCACGGCTGCCATGGACGACCCGAAGCCGGGGGGCGTTCCGACGGAGTCGAGCTCCCCCGGCGCGAACCCCAGACAGCGCCCGAGCCCGTCCGCGAGGGCGCGCCCCGGGCGGGAGGTCAGCTCGGTACGGACCGCGTCGAGGCTCGGCGCGGCGAGGAAGCTGGTGTTGCTCGTGTCCGAGGCGACGGAGTCCCCGCGCGTGCGCGCAGGCCCCGGTCCGAGCTGCACGGACGTGCCCGGCATCATGCCAAAGCCCGCCGCAGGGTCGGCGAAAGGGTCAGCGGTGGCAGTGAGGTCGACGGAGTCGTCTGCCGACGGATCCGAGTCCAGCGACAGCATCGCGGCGTCGTCGGTGACGGAGCCTCTGCTGTGGAAGCTGCCCCCGCGGATGCGACGGCGGCGCGTCCGGATGCGGCGGACGTCCTCGCTGTCCGACAGGCCGCTGCTCTCAGACTCGCTGGCGTAGGAGCTGTGCGGCGCGGCGCTGAGCGGGGATCGCGCCGGGGTGGCGGACGGTGCTGGCTCCTGTGCCGCCGTCTGCGAGCGCACCACGCCCGACGGGTTGGAGAAGGGCGACATGGTCATGTCCTCGCCGGCCGCGCCGAGGAACGGGGCGCTTGGGTCGCTCGTGGCGTCGTCCGCGAGGTGGTGAAACCGCGACAGCACGACGGTGGTGCGCGACGACGTCGGCGTACCGCCCTCCGCCGGCCCAGCGGCGGCCGTGGACAGCGGGGACGACGGCTGGGGTCCCTCGTCCGCCGTGCCCTGCGGCCGGGGCGCCGCCTCTCGAGCGGCCGGGCCCTCCCCCGGCCCGCTGATGCCGCCGCTCGCGTGGGACGCCGTCGCTCCGTCGTCCGACAGCTCGGGGGACGACGAAGGCGCGTCGCAGGCGAGGGCAGAGCGCGAGGACGACGCCGTCGAGTCAGCATCGGCGCTCTTCTTGGCCTCCTCGCTGACGGGGCCAGCCCCATCCGCCGCGTCGCGCCCCCCGGCGTCGTCGTACTGGTCCTCGTCATCGCTGAAGCCGTGGGCCGACGAGGCTCCCCACTCGGTGTTGCCCGCCGCCACGGCCGCGCCCCCCGCGATGGCGTACTCGCCGACGGCCCAGTCCTTGAGCGCGATGTCGCCGAGCTCCGAGAGCAGGAAGGAGCGGATGGCGTTGGCGATGTGAGCCGTGTGGGCGGACTGCAGGGCCTGCGCCGACAGCTGTGGGTACAGCACAACCGAGACGGCGTCGACGAGCGCGAGCTGCCGGGCCCGGCGGGCCTCGGCCTCCGCGTGGTGCTTGTCCGCGACGTCCCTGCGGCCATGCTCTGACGCGCCGTCGGACAGGTCGGTGCCGTCGGTGATGGCAGAGCTCGCCATGGAGTGCGTGCTGCGCAGCGCAGGGGCCCGCCCATCGTCGCTGGCGCTGGCAACGCGCGAGAGCGCCGGGGCCGATGGCACCGCGTCCGCCGCCTCGGGCAGCCCCTCGACGTCGTCGTCGGCGGGGGTGCCGGCGCGCTGCTGGCCCGGCGCCGGGGTGTCCGGCTCCCCCAGGCGCTTCGAGCCCCCGGGGGAGGACGGTGCAGAGCCTGGGCGCTGGGGCGACGCGGGCCCCCCGCCGCGCTCGGATGGCGGCGCGGGGCGGGCGAGCGCGGACGGCCTGGGAGGCGTGGACAGGCCTGCCGACCCGTGCTGCCGCTCGCCCTGCATCGGGGGCGAGCCCGGCGGTGACGTGATGGCGTCCCCAGCCGCCGCCCGGACGGCGCAGGAGGCAGCCGACGACACGCCGCCGGGCGACAGCGGCGATGGCGAGAGCACGCCCGGCCCAATGCCGCCGCCAGGCCCGTCGTCGAGGCTCAGGTCGGGGAGCACGCCAGCGGAGAGGGCGGATGCGAGCCCGGTGCTGGGGTCGAGCCTGGGGGAGAATGCGGGGCGATTCGCGGCCATGAGGATGGCCTCCCTGGATCCACGGGACGCGCCGCTGTCCGCGCCCGTGGAGCGCTTGGAGCCTGACGGACGCCCCGCCGAGTGCCGGCCGGCCCTGCCGCCGTCGCTGCCCTGCCCGTCGCCTGTCGGGGTGCCCCCGCTCGAGTCCCCGCTGCTCGCCACACTGCTCCCGCGTCCCCCTCCGCTTCCGCGCGCGGACCCGCCGCCGGAAGAAAGCCCGCCGGAGGACCCCAGGCGGCTGAGGCGTCGCCGGATCAGGATGCGCCGGTGAATGTTCTCCGGCGGCTGGCCGCTCTCGGCGCCCTGCTCCCCAGCGTCCTCACCCAGCCAGCCGAAGATGCCCCTCGGCGCCGATGACGGCGATGAGCTTCCGTGGCTCGACACCCGTCCGCCGCGCGGCGAGTCGGCGGTGCCGTCCACGCTGAAGCGCTGGCGGCGGCGGCGCTTGGGCTTGGACCGCGCTTCCGAAGCGGCGTTCTCCATGAGCACCTGCTGCAGGAGGCTTGCAGGGGGCGCGTCGGCCTGGTCGCCCGCCCGGGTGAACGGTGCCTGCGCCGATGTGGGCGAGGCCCCGAACGCGCTGGATCGGGGCTCGCGGTCCGACGCCCCGAAGCTCATGCTGCCCGCTCCGGACCGCATGGGGTACGTGGACGGCAGCGACGAGGTGCGGCCGAGAAGCGCTGCCGGTCCCGAGGCGGGCTGCGGCATCGCTCTCAGGGGAGGAGTGGTTCGGCTCGAGGCCCCGACCACCGACGCGAGGCCGGGGTCTCCGCGGGCGGAGCGCTGGGGTCGGGGCGCGATGGCGGCAATGGGGCTCGTGGACGAGCCAAGCCCGACGGGGGGGGACAACTGCGAAGGGATGCCGACCCGGGGCGAGGCGGGGGCCGCCCCAGCGCTGGACGCCCTCGCGAGGGCCGTGGGGGACCCGAGGGCGCGGAGGAGAGCGTCATCGACGGCATCGCCCATGGGCGTGCCGGGAGAGCGGCGGCCTGGGGTTCCCATGGGCGGGGACTGCAGGATGGAGCTCCGCTTGAGCACGTCGTCGACGTCCGCCCACACCGTGGCCGAGGTGCGGAAGGGCGACGCGGGGTTGGCGGACGCCGTCGGCGGCGACGCCAGGGCGAGCGCAGCGGCTGCCACCGCGATGCCAGACTCCCTCGGCCCGGCGTCGGCGATCCAGTCCGAGCCGCTGAACAGGCCGGATCGGTCCAGCCGCCCGCCCCACAGCAGCTGCGTCGCGTCGAGCACCCGGGGCACGGGAAGCCGCGATCCCTCGCCGGACCCTCGCCTCTTCGTCGACGACTTGCGACCCGATTTCCTGCGCTTGCGAACCGCAGACCCGTTGGGGCCGCCGCTCTCGCCGCGGAAAGCAGCCCGCCTGGCATTTGTGTCGTCGTTGTCGTCGTCGTCGTCGTCGTCGTCGTCGTCGTCGCCGATGTGGGCCCTCCGCGTGGCGCCTTGGTCAGCATAGCTCTTGGCCCTCGATCGCCTCCGCCTCCTCTGCCTCCTGCGCGCCTCTTCGTCCGTCATGGCATTCGCCTCGACCCCCGTGGCAAGGTCGGGGAACGCCACCGCAGGAGCCGACTCTGTGAATGCGTCACCCGACGCTTCCCCGGACTTCGTCGCTCCTTCGCCAGGCGAAGCGTGGTGCGTCAAGGCGATGTTCGCTGCCGCGGCGAAGGCGTCGGCCGAGGACCCCGCCATGCTACCGAAGATGATGCCATCTTGCTGTCCTTGGGCGCCGGCGCCGGGGGGCGTGGCGTCGACTCTGCCCTTGCCGCCTGTGCCCTGATCCCAGCCCAGGCGGCTCAGCCCTGTGCTCTGTGAGGAGCCGCGTCGGAGCGACCCTGGCGGCGGCGTCGACGCAGCGGAGGCCGCAGGCTTCACCGCCGGGGAGATGGCGCCGCTCGACCTGCTGCGGGCCGAGGCGCCACCCGACGCACGGCCCAGCCCCCCAGACTTCCGAAGCAGCTCTGCGGCCGCGCTCGAGCTCTGCGCCCACCTCCCCTGCACGGCCACGACCGCGGGGGAGGAGGACCTTTGGGATTCGTCGGCGTCGGACCCCGCGCGCTGCCCCGTCGGGCTGTCCCCGACCGGCGAGCTGCCCGAAGTGGGGGCCAGGAGCCGGGGGAGCGTCGGCGGGAGCGTCGGCGGGAGGGACGGACGCCTTGAACCTGGTGGGGAAGGGTCGGACGACACGCGCGTGACTGGCGCCCCAGTCTGTCCGGGGTTGGCGGTGGCGGGAGTGTCTGGCTCAGGCGTCCGGCTCGCTGCGGCAGCGAATGTGAGACCTGACTTAAGGCCGTCCGTCGCAGCGCCGTGAGAGCTGGCGTGCTCGGAGCCGCACTGGCTACCTCCAGCGGGCTTCGGCGTCGCTCCCGCGCTCCGTCCCGCTAGTGAGGCAGCATCCCCGGCGGTGCTTGCCGTCCCCTCCTCCTCCTCCTCGTCCTCCTCGTCGCCGTCGCCGCCTTCTTGCACGATGGCAAGCCCGCCCTCGGCGATAGCCTCGTCGAGGTGGATGAAGGCGCTGGAACCGGCGCCGGTACGTGGATCCGCCACCGCATCGACGATGCTCGTCGACCGCGCACCGTCCTCCTCTGTCAGGCTCCACGACGACACCGCCGGTCGCCGCAAGCCTGATGCGCTGACGGAGCCGCGGGCGTGAACGTCCGGCAGCGGCTCCGCTGCCTCGCCGAGCAGCTGGGGAGGCGTCGATGACGCCACACCAGGGCCGGTGGCCGGGTCCCGCGCCGACTCGGACGTCGCGCGTGGCGGCGAGACCGTGCCCAGGCCCGCTGCCTGCGCCCGGGCGATGGGGTTCGGCCTCGCCTGGCCGAACTCGAGCTGCCTCGCCGCTGGGTCCTCCGTCTCGCGCAGGCGGGACTTGCGAGCGCGCCGGCGGCGCTTCTTCCCACCAGACCGCCCCGCGGGACTGTCGTGGCCGTCCGAAGCCGCGAAGGAGGAGGCAAAGCGCTCCGCCGCCGCTGCTTCCTCTGAGATGCGCCCGGCCGTGCGAGGTGGTGACGGCCTGGGCGGCGCCATGTCACTGAAGCCCTTGAAGCGCTGCATCATGCCCTCCATCGCAGCCGCAATCGTGGAAGGCGATGCCCGAAGCTCCGAAAGCGGCGCGAATATCCTCGCCGCGTCAGGCGCCATGCCCATCGGCATGCCATGGCCCGTGGAAGGTTGGTCATTCCTACCAGCACCGCTCGCGGCTCCCGACGTGCCGCCCATGCCAGCCGGCTGCGGCCCGCCCGCGCTTTGAAACTCCCAGTCGTCCGGCAACACCCCAAACTCCACCTCTGCACCCGGCAAAGCAGCCCCCGGCATCCCTTCCGCAACTGCCGCAGCGCGGCGCCGGTCGCGGGGAGTGCTAGCACCCACGAGCCCGCTCCGGGAAACCACCCGGGCGGTCCGGCTTGTGCCCGGAGACGGTGCCCCGCGTGCATCCCGCCTTGTCGGCCTGTGCAGGGGGGGGGGGCGGCCAAGTCGTGCGATGGCGGCCCGCTGTGGCTAGGGGGGGGCTTGCGCCCGTCTTGGCAGCGAGTGGAGGGCGAGTTTCCGGGGCATTGTGCAAGGTGCGGCCCCGCCTGCGCACTTGCCTAGCGCGGCAGTACCGCTCTGAGCAGTGCTGGCTGCAGATGATGCATGCCTTTAGGGTCCTCACCTCTCACGGCGGGCCGCAAAGCGGCTGCCCAAGGTCGCCATGGCCCCGTGCACTGACCAAGAGGTTCAATCTCGGGGACAACGCGGGGGCAGCGGATGCATGCAACGGTCGCAGAGCTGCACGGCCTGAGCAAAAACAAGCAGGTGTGACTGCGTGGCCGCACCGCTCGGGCTGGTAGCGGCAAGGGAGTCCGGAACACCGTGACGGACGTTGAGGCTCTGCATGCTCCAGCTTTGCGCTCGCACTCCCAGCCCATGTGGGGCACCGTGCGGCCTAATGGAACGCCACAGCGCCCCATCCTGGTGCGACCCCCCTGCATGTGGCAGGCCGGGCCGTGACGACTCGTGACCCGCACCTCCATGGCGAGGCTGCGGCGGCCTTGGCAAATGGGACCCGGCTGCCGCCAGCGGACCGCCAGCACCACTTCTGCCAATGGAATGACAAACAGCTGCTGACATCGTGGTTTGTGGTCCGGGTCTGGGCGTCCAGCGACCCGCTGCGGGCGCACGGGCGGGCCAGTGGCTGCGGCGCGCGGAGCGCCCCTCTCGCAGCTCCCTGGGCCGCCCTCGAGCCCGAAACGTGGCTGACGCACGATACCCAGGAACAAGCATGGATTGCATGCAGATGTGGGCGTTCACAGAGCGGCAGCCGGACGAAACCGAACGGTTTGCGACACGCGCGAGAGCAAGGGACGGCAGGGGCATGATTGGGCACGCCCGAAAGTTTCGTCCTCCCGCCAGCGCGTCGTTCCATCGCGCGCGGCCGCGAAGCCCGAAGCAGAACACTTGAGGGATCCGGATCCCGTGCCACGCGCTAGAACTCGTCACGAGCCAACGATCAGGCCTGAGGTGCATGCCGCCCATTTCCGTCGCGTCAGGCAGGCCATCGGTGACCAACGGGGCGGTGCTTTCGGGGCTGCCGGCTCGTGCTGCGGGAATGTTCCAATCGCGATGGCTCTGTTGTCACGGGGTTGCCACCCAAAGCGACACATCTTCGCGGACGCTCGGCCATGGCCTCACGGGGCGAGGTTTCCCGAAAGTGGATCCAGCGAGGCCTGGTGGGGGCAGGGGCGATCGCGGTCGTCTGGCTTGCGCTCAGGGATCGGTGAGAAGGTTTGGCCGATCGCCTGGTCGCCGGTTTGCTCCCACCCTTGGTTCGCGGGCTCACGTCTGACAAGCTTCCCCGCAAACGACCATCTTGAGTGTGTGTGCCTGAGCGCAGGAGCCGACGCTCCCGAGGCATCACCCGGCGGTCGCCTCGCGAGATTCTCGTTGCCCTCCTCCAAGCCCTTCGTGTGAAGCCCCTTGCTGGTTTCTTTGCTGACAACAAGGCCGCGGCGTACGGCCTGCTGCTGGTTCTCACCGCTGCTGGTGCCACATACGGCCGCTCGCTGTGGAGTGGTGTCCGCCACCTCGCCCTGGAGAACGAGCTCGCGCCCGACGATGCGCTCGACGAGTATCCTGGGCCCCGACGGCAACTTGCACGGGCGGAAGAGCGCTCCGGTCGCGGCCTGGAAGAAGAGGATGATGACGAGGACGACGACGAGGACACAGCGACCGAGGTCATGGGCGACGAGGGGGGCAGGTCTGTGCTCCCGTCGCGCGCCAACGATGCATCCACGGTGGACGGGGCACGGGGTGGCGCCCACGACCGCAGCAGGGGGGACGAGGACGAGGAGGAGGCGGAGCGTCGCGAGGACGCCGAGGCCGACGAGGACGACGACAACGAGGACGACGCCGCCGCGCCCGCGAGGATCGGGCGCAGCGCCTCCCGCAGCGGCGGCATGCAGGCCGTGCCGGCAGCCATCGGACGGAGAGTCCGGCGGAGCGCGAGCGCTGCCCGGGTCCGGCTGCGCCCGAACCGGCCGGCAGAAGCAGAGGCCATGGCTGTGGCTCGCCGCCGCCGGCGTGCTGCTGAAGCAGAGGCGCGGCTGGAAGCCGGGGGCACCCCCGACCTTGTCGCCAGGGCCGGCTCCGTTGGCCTGCGGTCGCCATCCTCGGGCCCCGTTGCCAGGGCAGTGACCACGGCCGCACCGGCGGCCGGTCTACACCGGAGGCACCACACCGACGCAGTCGACGGCCTCGAGTCGCCCAACCCGGCCATGGACGTGTCGGCGTCCGGTTCGGAGCTGGTCGCGGCGACGGACCCCGTGAGTCGCTCGGAGAGCCGGTCCGCCGGCCTGGCAGAGCTGGGGCCGTCGGGCGTGCGGTTCCTCCTCGAGCTTCAGGCGACGACCGCGGGCCTGGACGTCGACGTGCTGCTGGCTCTGCGGCACAGCCTCAAGGCGATCCGGCTCGCGCCGGGGGAGGTGCTGTTCCGGCGGGGAGGGGACGCCGACGAGGGGCTCTACATCGTGGTGTCGGGTGCCCTCGAGGTCGTGGACGAGGACGCCACCGCCGTGGCGGAGGAGGCCACGGCAAGGAGGGCCGGCGAGGCGGTGGCGCCCGTCGGCACGACACCCCTTCCAGCAGCCGTCACCGGCTCGCCCAGCGGCGTGGATGAGGCGGCGTCCCGCGCCGCAGTCGCGGCCGCGTGGCACCTGCCCTCTGACGCCACGGGTCGCGCCATCGCCGCCGCCATCGCCGCGCCCGGCGTGGAGGCGCACCGTCGGCTCCTCCTCCACGAGGCGATGCCTTGGGGTGGCTACTCTGCCGGCGACGGCTCCCGCCGTCGGCGCGACGGAAAGCGTGGCGGCGAGCGGCCGAGCGCCGGGGCACGCCTCGCGGAGACCGTGGAGGAGGTCTGGCTCCGCCGGCGCAGGCGGGCCGAGGCAGCGAAGCGCGAGGGGGTCCTAGCAACGTTCCGCCGGGCGCAGATGCTCGGCGAGAACGCGCTCCTGGCTGGCCACGGGGAGACGAGGGCGGCGACTGTGAGGGCGACGCCGTCGCGCCGCCCCGGGCCCGACGGCTCGCAGCCCGGCACGACGGTGCTGCGCCTGAGCCGGCAGGCGTTCAACGACGCGGTGGCGTCCTTCCCTCACGCCGCCGCGTCCTTTGTCCTCGCCACCACGGCGCGGCAGTGGCGCGTGGCTCACCTCAGCCTCGTCGACTTTCTGCGCCTCCCCGAGGCGGTGGCCCTGGAGCGCGAGCCGAGGATCCGGCCGGACCGCTCCCGGTCGGCGGCGGGGGTGCGCTCCTGGATGAAGCGCGCCGATGCGGCCGCGTGGGCGATGCTGCTGTGCGCGGGGCAAGAGCTCGACGACGACCGGCTGGCCGCGAGGGCAGGGCAGGCGTTCGAGCAGCTGCAGCACGGGGCGGCGTGGGAGGTCGCCGCAGGCCTCGCGGCGCCCGGCTCCATGACCATGTCGGGCGAGGAGCACTGGCGAGCGAGCGGTTGCGACTCCCCGCTCGAGTCGGGCGGCGGCTCCCGCCTCTTCACTGCACACCTTGAGGAGCCGCAAACGGGCAGCGCCGCGGGCAGGGAGCCGCGTGCCGACGGCACAGGCGCCGGGTGGGTCGCGGACTTCGTCGGGACGTCCAGCGCGGGGAACGCCGCCTCGGGCGCAGCCGGCCCGCCTCACGCCCGGCCGGGAGGCAAGTCGCCCTGGGCCAAGCGCTGGGGCGCCGAGCAGGGGTCCCCGCTGGACGAAATCGCCTTTCGTATCGCCGGGTCCAACGCCGCCGGGCAGATGGGCCGCGGAGCCTCGTTCTTGGGAGGCACCGCCGGCGGGAAACCGGCGGCTACGGGGCCTCCCGACCCGCTCGCTGAGCTCGGGCGGTGGCGGAAGAGCGCCGCCCTCCTCCCGGAGATCCCGGACTGCGGCGACGATGGGCACGCCGACAAGGCGTGCGACATCGCCGAGGCTGCCGCCATCGTGGTCACGCTCAAGCCAGGGGACGTCCTGTACCGCGAGGGCGCCGACGGCCGCTCGCCCTCGGACGAGCCGGCGGCCGCAACGGTCGGCGGCGGAGACGAAGCGGGCGGTGCGAGCTTCCGTGCCGGTGCCTGCTACGTCCTCCTCTCTGGCAGAGCGGCGTCGCTCACGGCGCTGCCAGACGCCGATGGAGAGTCTGCGCTCCGCACGGCGGCTCGGGGCGGCGCCCGCGCGCAGGGGCCGAGCCGGCTCCGCGGGGAGCGGCGCGCGTCGTACGGCTGCGGCCAGGCCTCGGCAGGGGAGTTCTTGCCGTCGTCACACCGCGTGATTCGGCACGTGCTGCCCGGCGACATCGTGGGCGGTGTCGCGTGCGTGTGCGAGGTGCCCCACCGCGAGACGGTGGTGGCTGTGGCGGAGAGCACGTTTGCGGTCTTCCCCCGCCGGCTCCTTGAGCAGGCAGCGGCCGCACCACCCTCCGGGCGCCCCGCTGACATCCAGGAGCAGGATGATGACGACGACGACGACGACGATGACTATGGCGGGTCACCAAGCGCCGTGGAGTCGCTCGGCCTCGACGCCATGGGCGATGACGACAACGACGCAACGCCTAGTCCTGCCCGAGCCAGGGCGCCTGCGCCCCCGCCGCTCTCCCCCGCCCACGATGAGGACGACACCGGGCGCCTGGACCCGCGCACGCACGCTGTTGTGGTGTCCCTGCTCCTCCGCTGCGCTAAGCTGCTGCGGCCGCTCCTCCGCCTGTTCTTTTCCATGGGCTTGAAGCGCTCGTGGAGGCACGCGGGCGCCCTGCTGTTCCGGGCGGGGGAACCGTGCGATCGGGGGATGTACCTCGTGGTCTCGGGCCGCGTGCGGGTGCACGAGGGGTCGGCAGACGACGGCGCGGGTTCCGAAGGCCGGCGCGGCGGCAAGCCGGGAGGCAGTCGCCGCCGCCGCCGCCGCGATGAGACCTTTGACGACGCTCCGACGGGCTTCGGGAGAGCCGTGCACGAGGCCTCGCGCGGCGCCACGGTCGGGGAACTGTCGGTGCTGTCGGGCCGCGCCACGCGGGAGAGCACAGCCGTGTGCGTCCGCGACACGGAGCTGGTCGCCATCTCTCGCGCCGCCCTCAGCCGCATCCTCGCTTCCCACCCGGGCGTTGTCACGCGCTTCTCCCGGGCCCTGGCGCAGCGCCAGCTCCGGCTGCGGGAGGCCCTGAGCCTGAGCTCCACGGGGGGGGTGCCGACGTCGTCCATGCCGTTCCACCTCCACTCTTCGCTCAGCGGCCCCGCGCCCGGACCCCTCTCCCACATGCCGTCGGCTGGCGCCGTTGGCACCGCGGATGCCGAGGGGCGTGGCAGCGGCTGCGTCGCGGTGCTCCCCGCCGGGCGGGGAGGGAGGCCCCTCAGGCAGTTCGGGACGTGGCTGAGCAGGGAGCTCGCTGCCGTTGCCAACGGACCGACACGGTGCATTGGCGCCGGTGACGTGGACGCGGCCCTGGGCGGGGGCACCACGAGCCGGATGACGCGGATCCTGGAGCGAGCCCGCGTCGCGGCGTGGCTGTCACGGCAGGAGGAGGTTCACTCCTTTGTCGTCCTCGTGGCCGACGCCGGGACGACGGCGTGGACCAGGCTCGTGGCACAGCACGCCGACGTGGTGATGCTGCTGGGCAGGGGGGTGGCGGGGGCGCGGGAGGCGACGGACGCGGCACAGATCGGCGAGGTTGAGGCTGACGCCGTGTACGTGCTAAGCGGGGCGGACGGCGAATCGGCGCAGGCGCGCGGCCGGCGGTCCCGCCAGGGCCGGGACAACGGGCCAGCCGCGGCAGCAGCGGCTGCCGCCACCACTGCCGTGGGCGAGGCCATCGAGGCCATTGCAGGAGCCGCGGAGGACCTGACGCGTCGGGCAGGGAATGTCATTGCTGACGCCGCGGGCCGCCCGAGGGCACCGGACGGCATGGACGGCGGGGGCCTTCTCCGCATGCGCGATGACGCGCCGCCCAGCACGGACCGCGTGTGCGCCGCTGCGGGGTCGTCTGGCCTCCCCGGCCCGCCCCCCCACGGCTCCGTGGTCCGCGGCGTGCGGACACTGGCGCGCATTGAGCTTGTGCTGCTCTGGCCGCCGGGCACCCGCATCCCGGAGCAGACGAGGAAGTGGTTGAGGCCGCGGCAGCTGGCCGCGCACCACCATGCGCGCGAGGAAGACGCGCCCTGGCTGCGCCCCGCCGGCGCGGCGACGACAACAGGATCCGTTGTGTCCGAGTCTGCAGGCTCTGCCAGCTCCCGGGGCGCCCCGTCCGTGCCGTCCGTGGGACGGTCCTTCGCGTCCACGCCCGGCGGGCCCGCGCCTGGAAGCAGCGGCGTCGCGAGGATCGCACGTTTCTTGTCGGGGCGCGGCGTCGGCGTCGTGATGGGCGGCGGTGGCGCCAGAGGGCTCGCGCACATCGGTGTCCTCCGCGCCCTCCGCGGCCGCGGCGTGCCGGTTGACTTCGTAGCAGGCACGTCGCAGGGCGCGTTCATGGCGGCCAGCTGGGCAGCCACGCTGGATCTCGACGGCGCGACCGCCGCCGCCAACACGCTGTCCGACCGAGTGGGCTCCATGTGGGTGCTTCTGCAGGGCCTCACCCTGCCCCTTATCAGCTACTTCGACGGCCGGATGTTCAGCGAGGTGATCCAGGACGCGCTAGGCCCTGCGACGCAGGTGGAAGACCTCTGGCTCCCGTACTTCTGCGTGACAACGAATATTACAGCCGCCCGGATGGACATCCACCAGACGGGGCCGCTTTGGCGCGCCTGCCGCGCGTCCATGACCGTCCTCGGCCTGTTGCCTCCCATCCTCGACCACTCGCGCCGCCACCTCCTGGCCGACGGAGGCTACCTGGACAACCTCGCGGTTGGGGTCATGGCCGCACTGGCTCCCCCCGCCGGCCTACGCGCAATCATTGCGATCGACGTCGAAAACAAGGAGTCTGGGCGGCCACTCGAGAACGTGGAGGACTACGGCGAGGGCCTCAGCGGATGGTGGCTCCTGGGGCGGTGGGCCCTGGCTGCGCTCGGCATCGGCCCCCCGGTTCGCATCCCCTCCATGTCCCACGTCAGCCTCAACCTCTCGTACATCTCCCACTCAATCAGGATCCGGCAGCTTCTCTCGTCGGCGTCCAAGCTCGCCGGCCGGACCGGGCCAATCGGAAACGGCGAATCGGCGTCCGTCGTCGCCGTGGGACCGCGGTTGGGACCGTGCTCCGCGCTTGTGTACATCCGCCCCGACGTCGGCCACTACGGCTTGCTGGACTACGACAAGCTGACTGAAATCGCCGCGCGCGGCCGCCTGGAAACAGACGCCGTGCTTTCGACGTGGCTCGAGCAAACCGGCGAGAGCGCCTGCCAGTTCGTGACCTCCATGATCGAGCCAGCCCCAGCAGCTTCGGTCCAGCCCAGGCCGTGAGCACCCCACCTGCGGAAGCTTGCGGTCCCGTATTCCAGGCGGGCCCCGCTGGCGGACCTGCGTGTGTGAGCCCGAGGGTGCGAGCACCGCATCAGAGCATGCCGGAGCAACGCAAGCCAAGCGAGAAAGCAAGGCGTGCCTGTCTGGCGATCTCGTTGCAGCAGAGTGTCTCGTAACGATGAGGGCCTGCACAGCCCCAGCGCCACTGCGATCATGCCCCCCTCGTGTAAGGATCGGAGGTGCACGCTGGTGGTCGCGCTCGCTCGCCACAACCACGGCGGGCGGTGATGAGGTGAGCCGAAGCTCTGCGGCTCTGTCCTTGCGGCAAAGCGCCGAGCAAACAGAAACAAGCACTCCTGACTGCAGCACGGACACCCCACCGCACAGGACCATGGCAGCAGCAGCAACCGATGCCGAGGCATCATACGAGACCGTGAGCACTGTCCCGCTGGGATGCCGAGAGGCCGGGAGGGGTGGAATGCGCACGCGGTTGGCGCTCGAGTGATGGGCTTACATGTCGGCTCACATGTCCGCTCGCTTCCGGGCCGAGCGTGTCCGCGCGCTGCTCGCCGGCCCGCGGCGCCCCATTTGCCTTCAGCCCGTGGGTGAGTCCGTGTCCGCGTGCTGGCGGTGCGCAGATAAAGATGCCGTCAGCCAGACCTGCGAAGCTCGCAGCGGTGCACCTATGATTGCAAGCACCGAGAACTGCACGCTGTCGGGCAAGCAGGCGTGGTTTGACCCGATCGAGGCAATGGTCCTCTTTGAGTGGGCCGACGCCGGCCAGCGGGACCAGCTCTGGCAGCACGTCTCCTTGGACTGTCGGGTGGAGGTGGTTCCGGCCGTGGTCGAGCGCGAGGTGCTGGTGGCAATTCTCGAGGCGCTGACGCCGGCTGAGGTGGCAGCTCTGCCGGCGTCGGTGACGCCGCTGGACGAGGTCAGGACCAAGAGCATCAGCGGCTCTGTGCTCGGCAATCACATCGGCGATACGCGCCAGCGTCTCGCGACGGGCTAGGTCGGAGCTAATCGAGCGTGATCCGCGCATGGCGCTGCTCGCAGCAAGAGCCGAGGCTCTGGCTCGCGCCGCAATGGGGAACCCCCTGTTCTGCCTGGATCCACGGAGGGAGACGATGGCTCGGAAGCAAAGTGTCCGTGTGTCTGGCTCCGCGCAACGAACCAATCGTCTGTGGCCTACGGCCTGCAGCTTGCGGCGCCCATGTGACCGCGCTTGGAGTTTGTCACCACTGACTCAATTTTGCTGCCGCGCGAACTTGCTCGCTTTGCCACCATCTTACGTCACTCAAGCTGATGCTGTCCATGGCCACTGAAACGCCCGGAGTCCAGCATGAAACCCCGAAATGTGGCAGCGATGATCGGTGATAGGCCGCGGTGTGGCTGCCCGGCAAGCAGCCGCTACTGGAGCTGGTCGTCCTGTGACGCTGCCACGCCAGCGTGGGATTTGGCGATGGCGCTACGACCCAGCATCCTCACTCAAGTCGAGCTGGAGCACGAGTCCTCATAGCTCCTTGAGCTCGAAACTGTCAACGACGAGACACTGACGGCCAAGGACGCACCGCTCAACGAGGACATCGTGGCGGGGCGGTATGCGGTCGGCAGCATGCTTTTCGGACCGTATGAGGTGACCTTCCCCGAGGAGGTAGAGGCGTGGATGCAGCAACAGGGTGACCTAATCGCTGCGGACATGGTCGCCGCCAGCTTGGGGCAGAGCGAGGAGTCTGACAGTGGCGATGAGTCGGTCGGCGACGGGAGCCACACATCTCGGCATGCCGGCCTGAAGCAGAAGCTGCTGGAAGACTTCAGGAAAGAGGTGCCGGAGTCCCGCTGCTTGGCCGCAGCGACAGGGGTGGCCGGGCCGATGCCAGTCACCTTGGACGTGCCTGCGGGCAACGTACGTCAGGCTCTCCGGCGCGTCATGTACGGCGCCAAGGTGCTCAAGGCAGGCAGCAAGGGCGGGCCGCACAAGCACAAGCTGGAGACGTACCGGGACGACATGCTGCTGCT
>Ga0136560_1000835_pt1 | contig 15595 bp, 8 predicted proteins | sample AntRauMeHopE1497_FD_104925 | JGI IMG/M metagenome (GOLD analysis project Ga0136560, IMG submission 104925) | Saline lake microbial communities from Rauer Islands, Antarctica - Metagenome Hop E1 #497 | ecosystem: Environmental > Aquatic > Non-marine Saline and Alkaline > Saline | place... | reverse complement strand
CGGCGGGGGCGGGCGGCGGGCGGCGGGCGGCGGGCGCGTTGCCGGGGTACGCGGCGGGCGGGTCTCACGCTGGCCCTCGGGGACGGAGGCGTGGGATAGGACGCAGGGCATCTCGACGAGTGAGTTGCACGACCCGAAGGACACGGTGAGCTTGAAGACGCGCAGCGCGTCCACCACCCGCCGGCTCAGGTGCACGGACCCCGTGGTGAAGCTCATGACCACGCCGCCGCCCTGGGCCTGGCGGAAGTGGGTGGTGTAGGCGCCCATGTCCCGCTCGTAGGTGTCGGCCAGGGCGCCGTCCGAGGGCAGCGGGTGCGTCGCGTCCAGGTCCACGCGGAGCGAGGCCAGCAGGCGCTCGCTGGGCCGCCGGCGCGGGGCGCGCGGGCTCCCCGGCGCGTCGGCGGCGGCGTCCGCGGCGGCCGCGCCCTTGGAGGAGGGGGACGCCATGTGCTCTGCCCGGGCGGCGGCCTCGTCTGCCTCGGCGCGGCCGCCGCCCTCGGCGAGGACGCGCATCTTGACGGCCTCGCTGTTGCTGAGCGCCGCGCGCTTGCCGATGATGAGCGCCTTGTTGTCCGCTGGGGGCAGGGGGCGGAGGCCGGGGTAGAAGACGGAGGTGACCCGGGGGTGCTCCCGCAGGACGTGGGCGATGCGCTCGGCGTTCTCCTGCGCCCGCTCCACGCGGAGGGCCATGGTCTTGATGCCACGGAGGACGAGCCAGCAGTCGAAGGGGGCGAGGCCGGTCCCCTCGGCGTTCTGGAAGAAGGCGATGCGCTTGGCGATGGCCTCCGTGCGGCAGCAGACCACGCCGGCCATGGTGTCCGAGTGCCCCGCGAGGAACTTGGTGGCGCTGTGCACCACGATATCCGCGCCGAGCGGGATGGCCTGCATCAGAACCGGCGGCATCATCGACGCGTCCAGTGACAGCAGCAAGCCGGCCTCGCGGCACACCTCGGCGAGCTGGCGCACGTCGGAGATCTGCATGAGCGGGTTGGACGGGGACTCGAGGTGCACCATCCTGGTGCGCTCCGTGATGGCTGCGCGCACCGCTGCCGGGTCGGTCACGTCCACCTTGCGGACAGTGATGCCGTGCATCGTGGTGACCCGCGAGACGAGCCGGTGCATGCCGCCGTAGATGTCGGTGCCCACCAGAAGCTCGTCGCCGGCCTGCAGGAGCCGAGTGACCGCGTTGAGCGCCGCCATGCCCGTTGAGAAGGCGAACGACGCGTGGGCGCGCTCCAGCATGGCGATATGCTTCTCAAGCGCGGTCCGGGTGGGGTTGCCGGACCGGGTGTAGTCGTAGGAGCCATAGCTATCACTGCGGAACAAACGGCGGAATCGCGACCGGCTGGCCCGGGCAGCCAAAGGAAGTCGCTGCGCTCCCTCGGATGCGAAGGCCCGGGTCTCACGCTGTCGGCTGCACAAATGTCGCCGTCTGATAGATCGGCATGGACGACGGCCTGCGAGCCGGCGCTTCAGCAGGACGGAGCAGGTTGACGTGGCACGGCCGGCGGGTCAGCCAGGCATCCGAACGAGCCGCCTCACCTGTGCGGGTCCGTGGGAGCGCCGTCGAAGACAACGCACTGCGATGCCATATGGAGCGACCTGCGCGGACAGGGCGGCGGACGGCGCCGTCTCGCGGTCGAAGGCCGTTGTGGACCACGCCCGATCCTTGCGGGCTCCGCAGCGGCTCACGACTGGAACGACGCGTAGGACGGACGGAGTGGGAAGGTCGGCAGCTCGTTGTACGAGTCGCCCGATGCCGCGGAGAACCACCGCATGGAGGGGTCCTCGGCTGTGGGAACCCATCGCGCGCGGGCCGCCGTCAGCCCGTCGGAGTGCCACTGCGCGCGCCGCTGCCCGCCCTGTGCCGGTGTCATAGCGGGCGGTGCATCATCCGACCCGGAGGCGGCCATTGCACTCCTTGTCTGGGCAAGAGTGCCGCGTGGCCGGCCGAGTCGCTCGTTGCGCAGGCAGCAGCTCACCCGGGCACGCTTTGCGGGAGGACGGCACCGAGCTGCGCGCGCACACGTATTTCTCTCGAGTCCATGCACCGTTTAGCACCGGCCGTGCGGCGTTGGCAATCTCGTTCAAGCCTTCCAGACGCCGCGCGCCCACAGTTTGGCGCCGTCCGACGAGCCACCCCCCATGGACGCCCCGTCGCACTCGAACGCCACGGCGCCGTCGTCTCCATTCCAAGGGGTCACATCCACGGTTGCCGTCCCAAGGACGTCGTGCTTGGTGACAGTGTCCTCGTCCATCACCGTCAGCACGGCTCGCAGGGCCGACCCGGGCGCGCCCGGCCTCACGGCCAGGTCGAGGTCCTCGCCCCACGTGGGGCTGTCGTCGTTGTCCACCGTGGCCGTGCGCGCGTCGGCGACGCTGGCCGCCGAGCCGTCCTCGGCCAGGACCCTGACGGTCACGTACGGGTCTTGCTTGCCGCCCAGGAAGCCGTCAGAGCCGACGAAGCCGGTCCCGCGGTCCACCGTCACGACCAGCCGCACCAGCTCCGGATTGGGGGCCACCTCGGAGGTCTTGGCGGGGGCGGCAGCGGCGGGCCCTGCCTTGGTGTCGGCTCCGGTGTCCGGCTGGGGACTGGCCCCGCTGCCCTTGCCGCTTGCCGACGACACGCCAGCAGCGCCTTCGGCCGGGTCCGCATCCGAGGCCGGCGCTGAGCCCGCCGTCGTGCCTCCCGCGTCCGCAGACCCGCCAGCCGGCCCCACAACGGCAGCCGGCGCTCCCTCGGCGGCCTCAGACCCGCCAGCCGGCCCCGCAACGGCAGCCGGCGCTCCCTCGGAGGCCTCGGCATCGCCGGCCTCGGCGGGCCGACCGTCCGGCGCCTCGATGGGCGCCGCCTCGCCGCTCGCTTCCGCGTCCGGGCCGGCCTCAGCCGCCACCGGGGAGCCGTGATCAGGATGAGACGCGATCTCAGCCGCCGGAGGCTTGGCCACTGAGGTGGCGTCGTCGGCCTCCGGGCCAGCCCCTTCAGGGTCTGCGTCAGCATCACGGGCGGCCCCCGCAGGCTCTGCATCGGTTGCTGCAGGGATAGCGGGGGCGTCAGGCCGCCTCTCCGATGCGCCGTCGTCGGCGTGAGGCGCGGCCGCGTCGTCGCCACCGAACTCGTCGCCGTAGCCGTCGTCGTCAGCGTCTGCCAGCCGCTCCGCATCCGATGCCGTGCCGTCACCGTAAGAGGGGGACCCGGCCTCCTCCTCCCCCCCGGCCTCCTCCTGGTCTGCCTCGTACTCGTAGTCGGGCGACGCGCTCCTGGTGGCGTCGGGGCCCGGGCCGACGAGCGCCGGCACCGCATCCCGGGCCTCTGCCACGCTGGCCTCGGCGAGGAACGCAACCTCCACCACCGCCAGGGCGCCCACCCGGAGCGACGTCAGCGGGACGACGCGGTCCGAGACGTCGGCGCCCGACACCAGGAGCCCCTCGTTGAGCACGAGCAGCGCCTCGGCGCGCACTGCCGCCCCCGCCGCGGTCTCGCCGCGCACCGTGAGGCGAAGGGCGCCCTCGGACCCGGCGCCGAAGCTGCGGAGCGACGTGGCGAGCACGGGGCGGAAGGCCCAGACAGCTGAGCCGCCCTCCACACGTGTGGCGGCCGCGCCGCCGAGGTCCCGCCTGCCGGCGCCAGAGCTGCCGCAGACGTCGACGTCGACGGCGGCGGCGACGAGACCCGCTCCTGCCCCCTCGAGCCGCACGGAGCGCACGACCAGAGCGCCGGGGATGTCCGGCTGCCCGGCCTCGTCGCCGAAGCCGCCCGAGGCGTCGCGGTCGGTGACGTCACCGCGCCTCGAGGCGTCGCGGTCGGTGCTTAGGGCGTCGAGGGCGTCGGCGCTCTCGCCGCCCGCCCCCGGGTGAAGGCTCTCCTCTCCCTCGTCCTCCCAGTCGCCGCCGTACTCGCCCTGTGCCTCGGGGCTGAACGACGCGCCAGCCGGCGCGGTGGCGCTGCTGGGACGCTCCGTGATGCTGGGAAGCCGCCTGGGGGGTGGTGCGCCGGCGCGGCCTTGGCCGGCCGCGCCGTCATCGCCGTCATCGCCGTCCCCATCGCCGCCCCGCGCATCCGTCTCCCTGGCCTCGGCCACGGCCCGGGCCGCCGACGAGGACGCCGCCACGGCGCCGGCTCCCCGGAGGTGGTCGGGGAGGCTCGAGCGTGGCTCGGGCATCGGAGCTACGCCCCCGGCCGCGGAGTGGCGGTCAGGGAGGAACCGGCTGCCGTCGCCCCGCCGCCCCGACGAGGCTGCCTCCTCCGTCCCGTCCTCCCACGCCGCCCGTTGCGCCTCCTCCTTGGCCTCTGCCTCGTCCAGCAGCGCCTCCTCGTCGCCCCGGTCCCACCCCGCCGCCTGGCCCGACCGGCGCAGGGAACTGCGCGCGGACTGCTCGGCGGCCTGCCGGTCGCGGTAGCGCCGCCCCGTCTCCGAGTCCTCGAACGACGCCGCGTGCTCCGACACGAAGGCGTCCAGCTTGGAGGAGGAGGAGGAGGAGGGCGCGGCTGCGGGAGCGGGGGCGCGGCGGCTCAGCGAGGGCAGGGCGGGCGCGCTCTCGGTGGCGGCCTTGCCGGCTGGTCGGCGCTTCGGCTTGGGCTTGGGCGCGGCCGCCCCCCTCCTCCCCCCCTGCGCGCGGCGCATCGCCTTGCTGGCCTCCTTGAGCGAGCGCCGCAGGGTGTCCGTGGTGGGGTCGTCCTCGCCGAGGTAGACGGCCGCGGCCTCGAGCCCCCGGGAGTAGGTCCGGATGCAGTCCTCCCAGCGGTGCAGGTGCTCCAGCTCTACCCCCATGTTGTAGGCGCAGAGACACATCACCCGGAGCCGGTCGGACTGCGTGGCGGGCACCTCGCCGCCGACGGGGCCGTCGCTGCGGGACGGGAGGAGCGACGAGGGGGCAGCGGGCAGTGGGCGGAGGGCACGAGGGCGCGGCGAAGGGGCACCAGAGGCAGAGGACACGCGCTGCAGCCGCCCGGGGGCCCGGGACGGCCTCGCGGCGCCTCACCCGAAGAGCTCTCGCTGCACGAGCCTCTCGCTGGCCTGCGCGTGGCGCAGCGCCTCGGCGTGCCGCCCGAGCTGGGACAGGACCACGCAGATGTTCACGTGCGTGTCCGCTGGGTGCACGACCCTGTCGAGCCTTGACTCGATGCGCAGGGCGCGCTTGAGGTACTTGAGGGCCGCGTGCAGGCGGCCGACGCGGCGGTAGTAGCAGGCCAGGTTGTTGTACGTCACCGCGCGGCCCGCGGCGTTGCGCTCTGTGAGGATCTCGGCCTTCTTGAGGAGCTCGGCTACCAGGCTCAGCTCGTCTGCGAGGGGCGTAGCGCAACCGCTTGAGTCGCGGTAGGCCTCGGCTGCCGCGCCGCCGGGAACACGGGCGGCGGCCCGTGGCGGTCCCCCTTGTGCTCACTCTGCCCTAGGACGGTCATGGCCAGCATGTTGCACAGCTCGGCCATGGCCGAGCACGCATCCCAGACCTCGTCGGCGTCGACACCAAAAAGACGTTGCCGCATGACCAGCGCGCGCTCCAGCAGCTCCAGCGCCTCAAAGTGCCGGCCCTGCGAACCCAGTCAGCAGCGAACGTTCGTCACTGATGGGGGGCGAGCATCCAGGCGGCGGGCGCGAGCAGCTGACGGGCCGGATGTCGCACCTCCTCTTGCATACGGTTGGCCGCGTCGTCCAGCCGCATCAGGACCATGAGCTCGGCGTGGCCTTCCTGCGCAGGGCAGTGCGCGTTGTTGAGGGCTTGGCTCGCCGGGGCAAAGAGCGCCGGCGGCTCTCGCATGCGCAAATGAGGCGGGCCGGGGAGGCGGATCATCGCAGCACGGCGCGCTCCTCACCGGCACGCCCGATGCCATTTCGAGGGACCGCGTGGTGTGCCAGACCGCTCCGCGGCAGGCCTGGCTCCCGTGTGACTGCGCGGCCCACGGTTCGTGGTCAACGCGACGCAGAGCATTCGGATTGCAAGGTATCGAAATCACGCGAGATCACGGCGCCTGCGGGCCGGCACGGAGGATCGTCCTGGCCTTGTCGATGCACCCGTCGCCCGTGATGGCCCTGACGTGGAGGTGGCCGTGGCTGTGGGGGTAGTACCGCTCCGCCAGGCCGTCGGACCTGCAGGTGAATCCCTTGGGGAGCAACGGGTCGATGACCACGACCAGCTCCTCCGGCACGCCCAGGGCCGCGGCGACCTTCTTGCACAGCGCGGACATGGGGGCGGCGGCTTCGATCTCGATCTCAAGCGCGGCGTCGTCGTCGAGGTGAGCGACACGGAAGCGTCGCACGGCGAGGGCCTCCCGCTTGCCGGGCCGGGGCGCCGGGGATGAGGCGGTGGCGGGCGCGGGCGTCGCCGGGGCAGACGAGGACGAGGACGCGGGGGCGGGGGCGGCAGCCGGCTCGTCTCGCGGCCGCTTCTCCGCCCTGGGCGACTGGGCCGCGGTGAGGGTGGTGGCCACCATGCCCGCTGCCGCGGCGCTCGCCACGGCGGCGGCGGCAGCGATGCTCTCGGCCCGGAACGCGCCCTCAGCCTGGAACGCCGCGTCGCCCGCGGGCCGGGGCGGGGCGACGCCCGGCTCGGCGTGGACGCGGGGCCTTCCCCCCTTGGCCACGTCGCCCCCGCGGTTTCGGGCGTTGCTGGCCGCCGACGTCCCCTCGATGGGGACGCCCATCTCAAGGGCGCTGGGGAGGAGGTCCGCGGGCAGCGGCTCGCGGCAGGCCACCCAGCCCAGTGGGTTGCGCCCGCGCCGCAGGCGGTGGCTCCAGTTGCGCCACTTGTCCTTGAGGTCGACGCTGCTGCGGGCGGCGGCCACGAGCGGCGCGTTGAGCTCCCCGTCCTTGAGGATCGCCGCCCAGCTCGTCGCGTACCGACGCACGCCGCGCTCAAGCGCCTGCGTCTCCTCGGGGCTCCAGGGGACGCGGATGTTCTTCCTGGACCGCTCGTGCCGCTTCGCCCACGCCTCCATCTTGAGCCCGTGGCGCTGCTTCCCCGTGGGCTCGACGCCGCTGGTGTGCTGGTACGCCGCCTCGTCGGACTCGAACCGCTTCCCGTAGCGTCTCCTCGCTCCGTGGGTCGACGGCAGGAGCCCGGCCTCGTCGGAGGCGCGGGGCTCCCAGGGCATCTGAGGGGCGGGCGCTGCCTCTGGCAGCGAGCCCGGGATGCCCAACGCCTGAGCCACGTCCGGCAGGACGCCGTGGGCCCGCATGGTCTCATCGAGGCCTAGCGAAGACTGGAGCGCCGGAACGGCGGCCGCTTGGGCCATGGCTGCCGATGAGGCGGCCACCGTTGACGGGAAGCCAAACGCGGCCAGGTTCACGAGCGGCAGGCCCGTCGACATGGCCGCGGATACGGGCGTCATGTCCATCCCGCTCACGGCGTCGAAGATGTTATGGGTCGACGCCATGACCGCGGCTGCCCCCGCGTCGGCCTCGGACACGGAGCAACACGATGTGCAGCGATCGCCGAAAACCGTCTCCTGGGCCTGCAGAGCTCCCGCAGAGCTTTGACGGCGAGTTCAAAACTCCTCCGAGCAGATTGCTTACCCCCGGGCGATCTGGGCCGCCTGGCAGCGCTTGAAACGATAGGAGCGCACCCATTGCGACTTCAGACCGACGGCACCTGGTGCGTGTCCTCTCGTTTCAGCGCTGGAATATCCGATGGACTTTCTTCGCTCGCTGGCAGCGATGGTGATGCCAGATGGCGCCGGGACGCTGATCATGGGCAAGGGTTTGCAGGACGCGCTGATGTCAATCCTTTCGGCGGATTCCATCTCTGAGGATACGCTGAGCAAGGCCATTGACTTTCTCGACGACGACGACCGCCTCGGCGAGATCCCCCCCACGGCCATGCACGCGCTTTCTGCTTGGGAGGACTCAGATGGCGGCCGCTCGGGCGGCATACTCAAGGTCCTGGATTCGCTCCTGCGGAGCGACATGGCGCTGCCGGCTGACGGGACGTGGCTGGCCGAGGCTCGGGAGTTCCCCGGGTGCAAGGGCAAGGGCAGCGCGGCGGTCAGCGGTGCCCACACGACGATGGACTGGCTGGCGTGGGCCGTCGTGCGGAACGCGGCCAGGGACGCCCGGAACGTCGGGGCGAGCTGCCCGGTGCCGCAAATGTTCCACGACGGCGTGCTCGAGCTGCTGGTGGACAGCACGCTCGCAGCGGCGCCCAAGCCGCTGCCGCTCGACGGGCCCGTCACGGCGGTGGTGACGTGCGCCAAGCGGGCGCACACCGAGGGCGTCTTCACGGCGGACCTGGCGGCGTGGGGCGAGCGGGACCGGGAGCTCGCCTCCTTCGCCCTGGTCCTCCTCGGCCAGGTGGAGCTGCGGCGGGGCGACGACATCGTGTGGGTGCAGCACACGCAGACCGAGCCGATCTTCCTCGGCGAGAGGGAGCGGCTCCTCCGCTCCCTCCTCCGCCCCACGCAGCTGGTGGACTGCACCGCGCCGGCGCCCAAGGCCGGCCTCGGCGGCAGGTGGGAGCTCAAGACACAGAGGCCCCTCATGCCCATGGTTCGGGTGCGCACCCACGGCTCTACCGACGGCCCCTGCACCTGCATTGCCTGCGCCTGCGCCCCCGTGTGGCTCCCCGACGCCTCCATCCGGTCGGGGCGCGTCCCCTTTGCCGTGGCGCTGGCCGCAGCTGAGGCCAAGGCCGCGGCAGGCCCCGCCACCGCCAAGGCCCGGGCCGCCGCCGAGCCCGCGGCCCTGTGGCGGTGCCCCGGCGCGGAGCCCCTGGTCTCGGACTTCGCGTCGTCGTGCGACTGGGCCGCGGCCGTGGCGGTGCCGGAGGCGCGGGACCAGCTGAGGAAGCGAAAGAAGGCCGTCGTCCGGGACGCGGCCAAGGCGGCCGAGCAGGCGGCGAGCGCCGAGGAGAGGGCCGCAGCGTCCCGCGCCGTGCAAGAGTGCGCGCGGGCGTACCTGGCCAGCGGTCCCGTGGCCGTCGACTTCGTCGCCCCCGATGAGGGCCTGGCCTTGGCCCTGCAGGAGGCCGAGAGCCGGTTCTTCGAGGCCGACCAGGACGACGTGGCGAGGGAGGTGACCCACCTGGTGACGTCACGCATGGACGTGATGGGCCTCGCGCTGCGGCAGGCCTTCGCCGACGCCGTAGCGTGCTCCGTGCCCGGGTCCAGGGCGAGCGCGCCGAGCGGCCTGGCCGTGTCGGCATCGTCGTCGCCGAGGCCCGGCAAGGGCGGCAAGGGCGGCAAGGGCGGCAAGGGCGGCAAGGGCGGCAAGGGCAAGGGGAAGGGCAAGGGGAAGGGCAAGGCCAAGGGCGGCAAGGGCTCGGCCGCGACCAGCCCGACGGGCGGCGCCGCCGAATCCGACGCCGCCGCCTCTGTGGACGTGTCCGCAATGCCCCTGGTGGAGCTGCTCGACGCCGCGTCGGAGGCGTACGACGGCATGCACCGCTTCTTCCTCAGCTTCTCCAAGGCCAAGGACACCATCAAGCCGGTCATCCAGCTCAGCAGCGAGATCGGCGTCCCCGCGCACCTCTTTCCCACGCACGCCTCCCCGCTCTACGCCATGGCCTCGGCCGGCCGCGGAGCCATGGCGGCCAAGTGCAGAGCCCTGGCCGAATTCTTCGCCTTGGCGACCGAGGCCGCACAGGTGCACGCGGCGGCGGCGCTGGCAGAGACGCTGGCCCCCGTCGAGGCGGCGGCGGCCGCTGCCGCTTCAGGCGGCACCGGGGCGGCGGCGGCGGCGGTGCCGTCCGGTCCGATCCGCTCGACCGCATCCGGGCACATCTTCGTGGACTCGGAGGCCCCTGAGGGCCCGTCGCTGTCTCAGGTCCGGCTCGGCCTGATGCAGCTCCCGGCCGCCGACGGCGGTGACAACGAGTTCGTCAAGCGCACCGTGGCCCTGGCCAACCGGGCCATCGCGGTGCTCAGGCGACTCGAGGAGGCGGGGGCGGTGCGGCCATCAGTGGCCGTGCCGGCCGCCCTGTCAGGTCCCGGCCCCGCGCTCCCGTTCCCCATCGAGACGCCCGCCGGTGTCGAAGCGGTGCTCTCCGCCATCAAGTGGGCAGACCCGGACGGCAAGCTCGAGGTGGTGGCGTCGGTGTCGTACACCTGCGGCCGCGCGGCCACCCGCGGCCTCAAGCTCTTCACGCCCCCCACGCTCGACCCGGGGGACGCGGAGACCCCCGGGGCGGAGCTCGCGTCGCACGCCGCCCTCTTCTGCACGGAGAGGCTGGCCAGCGGCTCGGGGCTGCCCGAGGAGAGCGTGGCCGAGCGGCTGTGGCGCACCATTGACGCCTTTGCGGTGGCCAGCTCCAAGGCCTCGGCCGACACGGGCTCGCTGCGGGGCCTGCGCCCCGAGCACGTGGTCAGCCACGCGTTCGCCCTCGCCGGGGACGTCAGCCAGGTGCTGGGAGCCGTCGCGCCGACCGAGGAGGCCTGCGGCTGGCTCCTCCGGATGACCCGCGACTTCCTCCGCAGCGCCGAGGATCCCAGCAAGAAGCTCCCCGAGGCCGACTCGCCCCCCGACGCGCTCCTCAACGCCCTCATGGACCGGCTCGAGGGGGCCGGCGCGGGGCCGCCCGAGGAGGACTGGGCCCTCGCCCGCGCCGCTCTCTTTGTGTGCACGCTGCGCCTCAAGTCGGCGGCGGTGTCGTGCACGCCGTCTGAGATCCGCGACCTGCAGGGCATGAGCTCGGGCCGGAGCCTGGGCAACCTCTACTTCAAGCGCGTCGTCGGCTGCTTCGTCACCGCGCCGGCCCGCCTGACCATGGCGGCGTGCTTCCTTGGCGGTTCCTTCCCCAAGCAGGCCTCCCAGCTCGGCCTCGCCGTGCACGCGCTCGCCCACGCCGGCGACCTCGCCCCGCTCACGGCGTCGGGCCTGGCGCCCTGGTGCGGCTACGGCGCGCAGGTGATGTCGCTGACGGGCGTGCTCGGCGCGCTCGCGATGCCGCTCCAGGGGATCGACGGCTGGTGGACGGACGACGCCGTGCTCCGCTGGATGGACCTTGCCGGCCTCGACCTGAATGTCCGGGCGGGCCCCCAGACCCACTACGTCACGGCGATGCCGCACGGCAGGCCCGTCCGCGCCCCGGCGTCCTCCGTCGCCAAGTGGGGGATCGCGCACCTCGCCTCTCGCGTGTGCTTCGGCTCCCTGTGGGCTTTGTCCCACGCCGGTCACGCCGTGGTCAACGGCGACATGGCGCAGGTGGCGGCGGCGTTCGGTGACGTCGCCCGCCTCGCGGACTCGCTCACGACCGACTCCCGCCTGCCGCTGGCCTTTGGCGGGCTGGCGACGCACCTGGTGGTGGAGCTCGGGGCCGACCCGGCGGTGGCGGGCCGGCTGGTGGACATCGCCTCGGACCTTGCGGAGGACGCCGCGATGGACTGGGCGCCGACGGGGGAGGCAGGGGAGGAGGAGGCGCGCCGGGGCGGCCTGGCAGGGATCCTGGCCGTGGCCGCCGTGGCAGGCCTCGCCATGGACGACTTCCCCTGGGCCGCCGTGCAGGGGCGGCCGTCGACGGACCTCCTCTCGTCGGCCCTCGCCGCGGGGATCCGCAACGCCAGCGCCGCGTTTGCCGGCGAAGGTGGGTCGGCGGTGCTCGGCAGGGCTGCGAGCGTCATCACGAGCATCGCGTGCCCGACGTGGGAGGTGCTCACCGCCCAGGTGGCGGACAAGCTGCACGGCGCCCACCCGGCCGAGCCGGCCGCAGGGGCCGGCGCGGCGCGGACGAGCGACAGCAGCGTCGCGCTGGAGGAGGCTGTCTCCTGCATCGAGCGCGAGCTGGCGGCGGCCATGGCGCTGCGGCCGCGGATGCGGCACGTGATCATGCACCCCGAAGGCCTGCGGGACGCCCTGCTCGGGGCGATGGGGCAGATGCCGTGCGCCGCGGCGCTCTGGCCGCTGCAGGAAGGCCTCCGCCCCGTGCTCGCCACGATGGCCAGCCTCGACTGCGACGTGACCCAGGGGGCGATGGCCCTGGCGGGCGCGCACGCGGAGATGACCAAGCGGCTCGGCGGCGACTCCCTGGCCTTCATTCCTGAGCTGCACATGAAGGCGCTGATGCAGGCCACCAAGGCGTGCGCGGCGGTCGCCGTGGCCTTCCCAAGGCCGGCCGCCGGGTCGACGGAATCGGGGGGCTGGATGCCGCTCCTGAAGGGGATGTCGGGGAACATCGGGCTGGCGATGAAGGAGGCGCGGGGGCTCGGGGGAGCGGCGGCCCGCCCCGGAGCGGAGACGCTGAAGCGGCTGTGGGAGCAGATGGACAAGGCGAGCCGCTCCCCCGCCACCGAGCTCACCCTCTGGCGGCGCGAGTAGGGGCGGGTTGGCAACGACGGCAGAGCAGTGTGCTTGCCGTGTGGACGTGTATCGGACACAGTGGTGCACCATCGCGATGTGGTGCGGCTTTGCCCGTCGGTGGGCAGCTCGTTGCTAGCACGCCACCGGTTGCTCCGTGAATACACGAACACGCAGACTGAAACAGACACTTATGGGCGGACAAGCACGGGGCGGTGCGCCAAGGACGCGCACGGAGGTGGCGGTCGCGCAGGGAGGGCGTTAGCAGCACTTGCCGTCACCGCCCCCGGCAGCAGCCGGCGCCGGCTCGCTGATGTCCAGTGCATCTGCTGCTGCGGCCGCGTCGGCCTCCTCCTTGGCCTTGAAGACGTCATCGTGCCCGACGATGACCTTGACAAGGGATGTCAGGCTCTCGTTGACGTTGTCGCCGGTCTTGGCGGACGTGGCCAGCCATCCCGCGAAGCCGTTGTCCTTGCAAAAGTCATCCATGCCGTCAAGGTTCACGACCGGCTCCAGGTCGCTCTTGTTGGCGCACAGCCAGACCGGGAGAGGCTCTCCGTTGGGGAGCGAGCACTTGGCGTCGACCTGGCGCTTCCACTTGAGGGCGTTCATCATCGTCCCCGGGTCTGTCACGTCAAACACGACGACCGCGCCGAGCGCATGCTGGTAAAACACCCTGTAGATCGACCCGAACCTGTCCTGGCCGGCGATATCCCAAAGCTGCACGAGAGCCTGCACCCCGTCGACCTCGTACTTGCGCAAGTAGAAGTCTACGCCCGTCGTGGTTTTGTGGAGCTGCGATCAGGGACGAGCAGGGAGCATGACAAGCAAGCCGTGACAAGCCGGCGCGTCGTGCTGATTCGCATGCGGTGGGGGCGTCGGGCCGCAGGTACGAGCGCCAAACACAGAGTTCTCACGTCGGAGAAGCCGTGGGAGATGGCCCTGCGGCGCGGGCGAGACGGCACACATTGAAAAACATCTCAGGCTGGTGGCGCACAAGGGGTGGCTCTCGCCTCGCCGGGCTGCGGGCTGGGGGACACGAAAACCCCGCCGGCGGACGCACCTCTTAATGATGGCCGTCTTTCCGACTGCAGCGTCCCCAATGACCATGATTTTCATGACATGCTGCGTGGGTCCGGATGCCGACGCCATCCTCTGAGTTGTGGGCGGCTTTCGCGCTGCGGACTGGCACAGGGTGCGAGTCCGTCGCGGGCAAGGTTGAAGCCAAGCTCTGCCACCGGCCCCCGCGGCCTGCAGGAGTGTAGCGGAGCCAGCAGTGCCCCATAGTGCTCGACACACCGTGGTATGACGGCACGGGGCGGATGTGCGCCGGATGTGCTGGATGTGCTGGTCGCCGGGGACGACCTGACAGCGTCACTTGTCCGGGACAGCTCCCTCGGCACGCTCGCGGTCAGAGTGGCGTGCTGCGGGCCGGCAGGTGCCGATTCTCACGCATCAGGGTGGGACGTGGCGTGTGCATCCCCGGTGCCGGTGCCCGAAGGCCGCGGGGGCGCTTGGCCTGCGGCTGCCGCGTGGTATCACCCTCAACGGCAGGCCACCGAGCTAGCCAGGGAGTCTGACTGGGCGGAGCCCTTTCGCTGGTGCTTTGCCGCCGCCTGGCGCAAAGGAACGTGCTCCGTGGGCGTCTACGGCCCGGTGACCGAGGGGGGTCACTGCGAGCGGTCAGGCGCTCTCCCACTCCCGCGGGAGTGGACTGCGCTCCGCTGGATCACGGAAGACCTTCAGGGCGGACTGCCAAGCCTGGCGAGCGGATGTGGTGCCATCTGCTGGGGAGCGCCGGCTGTTTGCCCAAGGGTGTCTCGGGGGCTGATCTCGGGCCGCGCCGCTGTGCCGCTGGCCGCCCTCGCCCCGAATGGGTCGCTCAGCATCGTGACTCTGGAGGCTGTCGATGCCGGCGTGGTGTCTGGCCGCCTGCTGTCCCGAGCCTCGGAGGCGCTGCGACCGCGAGCGGGCGACGCACCGCCCGAGGAGGACGCCGCCCTCACCGCCTCCCGCTGGGGGGACGTCGCCCTGGCCGCTCTGCGCGTGGCAGACGCGAGCGGGGGTTCCGGAGTCATCGCGCTCGGGCCCGGATGGAGCAACTCCCCGGCGCTGCTCGCGATCGCGGCAAAGGCTCGTGCCCCCGCCGCTGCGGTGAGCCCAGCCTCGGCCAGCGCCGGGCCACCGCCAGTGTGCGCCCTCGCGGCCAGTCCCTGCGGGAGGTACTGGGCTGTGAACTCGGGGGGCGACGCGGCGGTGTACTGCCGTCCGGCGCCATCGGCCCCGGTCGCCGAGGCCCACCCACTCCCGGCTGCCGACGGGGGCGATGCGTCCTGCATGTCGCTACGGTGGCGTGCCGACGACCTGGCGGCGACGGCGCCCCCCTCCGTCCCCGTGAGGGCGTGCGGGGGTGCGGCGACGTCGGGCAGGTCCCAGCACCCGGCTCTGCTCCTGGGAGCCTGTGCGGACGGTTGCGTCAGGCTCTGGCGGGAGTCAGACCCGTGGTCCCCGCTGGCCTTCGCGTGCGTCGCGGTCGTGCACCCGGCAGAGCTGGCCGAGGGCCTTGCGGGCGGCGGGCTGGCCGCGGCATCCTTCGTCCGCTACCGGCGGCCCTCAGCGGCGGCATGCTATGCCGTGGACGGCGAGCACGACGCGCGCGCTCCGGGGAAGCCCGGCGCCGCGGGTGCATCCAAGGCCAAGCAAGGCTCTGCCGGGGAGGCCGACGACGCCGACGACGACGACGACGCTCTCGTGCTCTCGCCGGCGGCGGCGGAGGAGGAGGATGCCCCGAATAGCGGCGTGCTCGCGCCACGGTGCTGTGCCGTGGTCGCCCAGGGCGGCTGGGCGGTGTGGGCGGGCCTGGGCGCGGCGGAGGACGCCGCCGCCGAGGCCGCGCTGCGCTCCGGCTGGGAGGACGCGCTGCCGCTGGCGGACGCCTGGCCGTGGTCGGCGCACGCCAGCGACACGGTGGCATCCTCTGTGGCGGGCTCCCTCGTGCCGTGGGGAGTGGTGCGGAGCTGCGATTTCGTCGTCGCCACGTCAGCCTCGGCTGGGGCGGCAGTCCTCCGCGTTCGCAACGCTCTCGACGTCCCGCTCCGGCCGGCGTCGGTGTCGCTCTGGGGCAGGGTGCCCGGCCCCTGCGTCCTCGCGGTGTGCTCCGCCGAGCCCCTGCCGAGCAACGACGCGTGCGCCTCGCTGCTGCCGCTGCTGGAGAGCCCGCTGGTGTGGCGGACGGCCCGCGGGCCCGAGGGCTGGGCCGTGGACGGCACGTCTGCGGCAGTGCAGGCCAGCGTCCGGGCCGCCCGGTTCCTGTCCGGGGATGACACCCGGGGCATCGGCACGGAGGGGCCCGGGGCGGCCGCGCCGGGGAT